>JAABUV010001117.1_pt1 | contig 39275 bp, 64 predicted proteins | sample 5559971 | NCBI WGS metagenome assembly JAABUV01 (sample SAMN10711881, study PRJNA513362) | rock metagenome | isolation source: Antarctica rocks | place: Antarctica: Victoria Land, Knobhead nord | collected 2015-12-19
CCAGCCCCAGCCTCTCTGGCGCCGCCTCGGCCGATAGCACAACCGTCTGCCCGGGCTCGCCGCGCAGCCTGGCCAGCGGGCTGTCGATGCGGGGCAGCGCGGCGTCCGATGCGGCGAGCACGGAGGCTGCGAGCGTGGGTTCGGGAGCGACCGGGGCAGAGGGCGCCCTGCCTGATATGGACGCGGCGCCGGATGCGACCGCGGCGGGCGGCCGCGGCGGGGGCGGTGCTGGCGCGCGCGGGGCCGGCAACTGGGCGGCCGCCAAGGCGGCCGCGCGGCTCGCGGATGCGCCGTGGGAGCGCGCGTCAACGCCTGACGAGGCGCTCCGCATCGTCGCGGCTCTGTGCGCTGCCTCCCCAGCCTGCACAGTGGCTCGGTCATGGCCTGGGGTTCTTGCGGATGAGCCGGTCACGTTCCTGCACGATGCGTCGGCTGGCATACCCCTTACATGTCGTGCAGGAGCTGAGCAACGTCGCCTGCATGCCGCCGCGCCCGCAGTGGTGAAAAACGCCCGCCCGCCCCCACACCAGCAACTGCAGTAGCCTGGCTTGCGCGCGAGTGCTTTTCCCAAAAGGGAGGTAGCTGGCGCGGCAGCACGACTTGGCCAGCCCTGGCGGCCTTGCGTGAGGAGCCACAGATGGGCATGCGCAAGGAGCTGTTTCGTACAGCTGTAAGCAGACTCTACTTGGGTCCAAGTGCGCTCAAGTCGCTTGTGTTCAAGTTGCTTGCGGCCTGCCGCTACGCAGGCTGGCGGAGCGGCCGCACCAGCGCGCGACGGCCGAGGTGGTCGCGGTGCTGGAGCCATCGCGGCGGCGCGGCGCGCTCGTGGGCGTGCTGCGCGAGGAGCCGGGCGGCGGGCTGCTGTTCCTGCTGCCGGCGGACCCGCGGCTGCCGCGCTGCTTCGTGCGGCCGGCCGACCTGCCGCCCGCACTCAAGCGCGAGCTCAAGGCGCGGGAGCGTTGTTGCAGAAACAGGGCCGGGCGTGGGGCCATGTGGTCGTGCACGTCGAGCTTTTGTGCAGAAGTGCTTGATCTGTAGGCCGCGAGCCGGCGGCGGCCGTGCTGCAGAGCTGCCGCGCTGCTTCACCGCGCCGGCCATCCCATCACGGGCGCGGAAGCTGGCCTTAAGGTCAGGTTGACTTCTGTGCATGCAGTGTGTACCTGAGGCGCTGCTGGAATGCTGTGTTTTGCATACATACTCGAGCGCTCATCATGCTCAGGTTCACCCCACATATCAGGAGGTGCCGCACAGCGGCCCAGCTGATGCTGTGACCAGGCAGCGAGGCGCCGCACCAGGGCACACCCAAGCCCGGTACCCCTCGGCGGGCGCGCAGGCGGAGGCGCGGTCGGACGAGCGGGCCGCGGCCGCGCCGCGCACGCTCGTGTCGGCCGTGCTGGCAGCATGGCCGGCCGACCAGCCGTACCCTTTGGCCACCGTGCGCACCAGCCTCGGCCAGGCCGGCTGCATCGAGGTGGAGACGCGGGCGATGCTGGAGATGGAGGGCGTGGCCGACGTGCCGTTCGGGCCCGAGGTCCTCGCCTGCCTGCCGCCAGTGCCCTGGACGATCGGCGCCGCCGAGCTGGCCGGGCGCCGCGACTTCCGCTCCGCGCGGTGCGCGCGCGCGCGCGCGGCGCTGCGGCTGCGCTGCCGTGCGGGCTGGCATGGCTGCGGCTTCATGGGCCTGCGTGGCGGGCCTGCAAGTATACCTGGGGCCCGCTGTGGACCGCGCGCGTGCGCTCGGCAACTGCCCGGCCATCTGAAATGACGCTGCTGCTGCAGCCACCTGCCTGACCGGGACCGCAGCCTATGCCCGCAGGGAAAAGAGTGTCGGCCTGCGCACCGCCAAGGGGCGCTGCGCTGCTGCGGCCGCAAGTTTCGAGTGAGGCTGCGCCTGCGCAGGGTCTGCAGCAGCATCTTGCTCCACTGCTCAAGACCACAGCCTGCGCGCGCAGGGTCTTCAGCATTGACCCGCCCACCGCCAAGGACCTGGATGACGCGCTGTCGGTGGAGGCGCTGCCGGGCGGCGGCCTGCGCGTGGGCGTGCACATCGCCGACGTGGCGCACTTCATTCCGCCCGGCTCCGCGCTGGACCGCGCGGCGCGCGAGCGCGGCACGTCCACCTACCTGGCGCGCCCTTGGGGGGCTTTTCAGTGGTCATGACCAGGGTTGTGTGTGTCAACGAAGGGGGAGCCTTTGTGCAGTGTGTGTAAGCGTCGGCCCTGGGATTGTGTGCATGCTGCTGCACGCACGCCGGCTGCATATAGGTAAGTTTCAAGCCTTTTTCAGCCAGCCGGGGCTGCGAGGTGACTGTACATCTTGGACACACACATTGAGGTCTTTCGTGTGCAGCAAAGGTCTTGCAGCTCAGAGTTTGGTACGGGTGATGCAGGTGCAGAAGGTGTTGCCGATGCAGCTCAGGGTTTGGGCAAGGGCCGCAAATTCAGCAGGTGATGCATCTCAGGGCTTTTGCGCGCACTCTGCAGGTGCAGAAAGTGGTGCCGATGCTGCCGCCGCGGCTGTGCGAGGAGCTGTGCAGCCTCAACCCAGGCGTGGACCGCCTGGCGTTCTCGGTCGTCTGGGAGATGTCGGCCGAGGGCGACGTGCGGCGCCAGTGGGCCGGCCGCAGCGTCATCCGCTCCTGCGCCAAGCTGGCGTACGGCGACGCGCAGGCCATGCTGGAGGGCCGCTTTGGCGGCGCGCCGGGCGAGGCCGCGCCGCCCGTCGCGCTGGAGGCGCCGCATACCTGGCCGCAGGCGCGGCCCAGGTGGGCGGGCGTCAGCAGAAAGCATGTGTGTTCACCCTGTCTGCCAGAAGCGGCCGCGCACCTGGCCGCGGGCGCGGCGCACAGCCCGTGGTAGGTCAGTACCTGCAGCAAGCTGCTGGGCCTCCAACCATGCCCACCGTTTACGGCTGCGCACCTGGCCGCGGGTGCGGGGCGCAGCCCCGGGTGGGCATCTGTCAGCAGAGAGGCGCGGGTCGCGCATGGCATGGCGGGCTCGGGTACAGTTCTGACTCGGATTCGTCCAAGAGTGACGTGCTGTGAAAACGCTGGAGGCAGAGCCTCTGTCCACAGCCGCGCATGGGCTGTCATGTCGGGCGACCTGCTGGGTGCTTCACGACAGAGGCTTGATCTTTGCCGCAGTCTGGTCTGCGCAGGTCTGCCGCATGCCAGCGGCGCGGGGCGCGCGCGCGCAGGTGGTCGCGGACGTGCGCGCGCTGGGCGCGCTGGCGGGCCACATGCGGCGGCGGCGCTTTGCGGGCGGCGCGCTGCGCCTGGACAACGTCAAGCTGAATTTCCGGCTCGGCGCCGACGGCAACCCCGCGGCCGCCGAGCCGCACGTGCAGCGCGAGGCCAACCAGCTCGTCGAGGAGCTGATGCTCAAGGCGAACATGGCGGTCGCGGCGCTGCTGGCGGACGCGTGGCCGGCCGCCGCGCTGCTGCGCCGCCACCCGCCGCCGCTGGAGCGCAAGATGGCCGAGCTGGGCGCGCTCAGCGAGAAGCTGGCGCGCGCCGCGGCCCCGCCCGCCCCGCGCGCGCGCGCTCGCGGCGCAACTCCGGCCGAGAGCGCGCATGATTTCTTTGCCTTTCTTTGTCACGTCGCTGTGTCCGCGCGCGGCGCGCGCCTGCAACGCGCGGGCGCTGCAGTGAGAGCCGCAGCGCAGCGACGCGCAAGCTCCGATCCGAGCAGCATGAAGGAAGGAAGGCTCTAAATGTGCGCGCCTTTCGGCGCACTCTGGCGTGTTGGTATGAAAGCCTGCTTCAGCCAGCTAGGGCATGCCATGAGCGGGTCGCGGGCGGCGCCAGGGCCTGGGCCTGGACGTCGCCGGCGCGGCCGCGCTGCAGGCGTCGCTGCAGGCGCTGCGCGGGTCGCGCGACGCGGCGCACCTGGACGTTGTGCAGCTCATGGCGACCAAGCCGATGCAGGTCGCGCGCTACTTCTGCACGGGCGAGATTGAGGACCGGGGGGCCTGGGGTGCGCCCGGCGCTGGCGGCAGGCTCCTGTGAACGCGCCTCCGCAACGGCTCTGCTCACCCCGTGTGGGCACTGTGCAGCAGGACTGGTGTAAGTTGTTGGCCTTGTTGTGACGTGCGCGAAGTTGATTGCTCAGTGCAAGAAAGTCATACGCTGCTGTTAGGTGGTGTTGCATATAAATATGTTGTATGGTTGCCCGTCCTACCCGCCTCCCAGTGCATGTCCTGCTGCACGTGCGCCAGCTTAGCTGAACGCGTTCAAGTTGCCCAGAGGCGCACTGGGGTAGGGTTTAGGGCAAGGTAACCCCGACCCTATGACGCCGGGCGCGCGCAGGGCACTACGCGCTGGCGGTGCCGATGTACACGCACTTCACGTCGCCCATCCGGCGCTACCCGGACGTGGTCGTGCACCGGCTGCTCGCCGCCGCGCTGGCCGCCGGCGCCGACGGCTCCATCGGCAGCGGCACGGCGCTCGCCGGCGGCGCGGCCGCGGCCGCCGCGGGCGCCGCGGCCGGGCTCCTGGCCTGCGACGAGTGCGCGGCCGTCGCCGCGCACTGCAACGAGCGCAAGCTGGCCGCCAAGAACGTGCAGGCGCGCGGCCCTGGCCCAGGCCTCTCCACGCCGTGCTCGCGCTGGCGCGCCCGCCCTTGCGCCGCGTGTGTACGCTGCAGCCGTTCAGGGCTGCCCGGGTCAGCCGCGCGGCGGCGCGCCGCTGAGCGCCCCGTCTGCCGGCGTGCAGGACGCGAGCCTGCGGCTGTACATGTGCGTGCTGCTGCGCGCGCGGCCGACTCTGGCCAGCGCCGTCGTGATGGGCCTCAACGGCGACCGCTTCCTGGACGTGTATGTGGCCGAGCTGGGCACCGAGCTGCGCCTGCACACCGCCGACCTGGTGCCCGGGCCGGTGGAGGCCAGCTGGAACAGCGTCACCGGGTGCGGGCTGACCCTACCCAAACCTTCACCATAAGCAATGGAAGCGAACTGGACCAGCGTCACTCGGTGCGGGCCTGCGCGCCGGGGCGCGCGCTGGATGGCAGGGGCGCGGCACATGGTGGCCGCTGATCGATTGGTCACACAGTTCGAGAGTTCCACACTGTTGGGGGAGTGGGGAGGGAAGTGTGTGTGCTTATGTGAAAGCGGTGGATGTGAAGGCGGTGGATGAGTCATGATGTGTGGAGCAGCGCATGCGCATGGCAGTGCAGCGCCGCGGGCCGTGCTGGAGATGCGGTGCTGCGCGCACAGGGTGCTGACGCTGGAGGCGGGCCGCCGCGCCGGGGGCGCTGGCGCGCCTGGACACCCCGCCCCCGGTCGCGCGCCGGCGGGCGAGCCCGTGGCGCGACCTGCGGCGCTCGAGGGCATCGAGAATGCGCACACCCTGGACGTGACCGCCGCGGCCGGCGTGGCGCCTGCGGCGCTGCCGCTGCGGCTGTCCATGTTCGACCGCGTGCCGGTGGTGGTGTCCGCGCGGCAGTACGGGACGACGGGCCGGCCCTCGGAGCCGTTTGCGCGGCTGCTGCTGCGCTAGCGGCGGGCTGCGGCGGCGCGCGCTCCCGCGCCTGCGCGACACGGCGCGGCGCAGCGCGAGGGTGCGGGGGCAGGCGGCCGGGCGCGCGAGGCTGCCGCAGCGCCTGCCTGGCTGCGTCCGGCCGGCTGCATGCCGGCGCAGATGCCACGCGGCACATGGGGAATGACAGGCTGTGCTGCTGGAGCCAGGCGCGGCGGCCGCTGCGGCTGCCGCTGGGGCAGCAGGGCGCATCCTGCTTCCTGCGACCGAAGCTGCACCATGCACCCGACCCTGTAGTTTAGACACGCACAGTGCCTCCTGGGGTGGCCAGCCGGAACTAGCTGTGCGTGGCCTGCTGCGTTCCCTGCACAGCTGTGCCGTCTTGTCCGTGGCTGTGCGGCAGTGCGCAGCGGCAGGGGCGGCAGGCAGGACGCCCGACTTGCATGCAGGCATGCTGCTGCTGTGCGGACAAGCAGTGTGCGCCCTAAGATGAAAAGCGGCCAAGGACAGAGATGCGTGGCATGCGGCTGCCGTCAGGGACTGGTGCAGTGCATGTTGCATGGTCGACGAGGTATGCAGGGCACTGTGCACAACAGCCAGGGAGGCTCCGCAAGGCTGCAAGCATTTTTGGGTCTTGCAGCCAGGCACAGGACGCGGGGTCATGACAATCATGCTGTGGCGCACCCTAGCTGGGTGTGTGTCAAGACGCTCTTTGCCACTTGAAAGACAGCATCTGCCAGTGAAGTCTCGGTGGCAGGCTCATGATCTGCGCTGTGTTTGTCTGGGTCTAGCTTGGTGGTGTGCACGTCAAACAGTGGCACATTTGTATGTAGCGCCTCTGCTCCTGGCTGCTCACAGCTGCCGGCAGCTTTCAGACCTCGTCGTGGCTCACAGAGAGACAGAAAGAAGCACAGCTTGCTGAAGGAATGCCGCAAGCATCAGTATACAGACACAGAGCTTGCAATGTGCCGCACAGATGCGGCATGATTGCGCCCCTTATCAATTCTCAGTAGTACTGCCAGCCACCTCGCTGCTTCTCACTGCATGCCTGTCAACTACAGTCCGCAAAGCGCAATGTTGTAGGCTCCAGCGTCAGTGCAGCAACAGACATGCAATATAAACACAGACTAAATACTCCCAACGAAACGGCTACACCATCAGCCAGAAAATCAACAACCTGCAGCACCCAAAGCACACAAAAACCGTCCGCCCAGCCACAGGAGGCAACACGTAGTCTTGGCCACGAGCGCCCAAGCGTAGGGCGAGCACTGTACAGAGCAGCAAGAGGCGCTCGCGGCTGGTCGATACGGCGCGCCGGCGGTCTGCAGCGCACGCAGGCGCTGCACGCGGGCCGCCAGCGGCCCCGTCCCCGGCCCCTTCCAGGTGCACCCGCGCCGCCGCCGTCACGCCGCGGCGCGCGGCCTGACCGGCCGCAGCTGCCGCACACATTTACACAACTGTCCGTCCCCCACACCTTGCCCGCAGCCAGCCAGCCTTGCAATACGCCGCGTGCGCCGCCGCCTGCGGGCCCAGCCTCGCTTTCCCCACTTCTGTCTTGCCCAATCCCTGTCAAACCAAGCAGCATGCCCGACGGTGCCCCCCTGTGGCCTCGTGCGCAAAGGAGCCGCGGCGCGACCTGCCCGCGAGCAGCCCCTCACCAGAGCGCTGGCCAGTCCAACGTGGCAGACCGCCAGGCAGGGGGCTGCCATTATGAAAGCCGACACTGGCTACAGGGCCGCCACGGCCGCGCAGCGTCCGCACAGGCGCTGCGCGACTGCCGCGGCCACGGGCTGGCGGCCTCCGCGCCGCCGCGCGCGCCGCCGCTGCCGCCGCCGCGCCGTCGCCGTTGCTCCAGGGCAGGCTCAGGCGCCGTGCGCACGGCCGCTGCCGGGCGCGTCCTCGTCGTCCTCGGCCGCGCCCGGCGCTGCGGCGGCCGCCAGGCGGTGCCGCGCGCCCATGCTCTCCAAGGCCTGGGGCGCGCGCGGGGCGTCAGGGCCGCCGCGCCCCCGCCTCTGCGAGCCTGCGGCGCGGCTGCTGCTGCAGGCTAGAGCCAGGCGACGTGCGCACGGCGCGCTGGCCAGCATGCAAGGCGCTCGGCCCCGGCCGGGCGGCCAGCCCCAACAATCAGAGGGCGGCGGGGGGCGCCACGCCGCTGCGGGGGCGCCGCGGCGCTGCGGGGGCGCGCCGGGTGCTCGGCCAGGTTGCCGTCGTCGTCCAGGCGGTGGTCCTTCTTCAGCTGCAGGCGGTACTTCTGCAGGTGGCTCGCCACGTTCTCGCGCGTCAGCCCCTCCACGTTCATCAGCTGCGCCGCGCCGCAGCCCGCTCAGGGCGCCCTCAGGGCCCTGCCGCACGCGCCCGGCTGGCCACGTTCTCGCGAGTCAGCCCCTCCACGTTCATCAGCTGCGCAGGCTGTGTCTCGAGTCACGAGCGCAGGGTTGGCGTCGCTGCGTCAAGCGTAGCCTGCTGGCGGTCTGGTCTGGGGACATCCAACGACATGCATGACACCGTGACGTTATGACGTCGCTGGCCGGCCAGCCACCTGGCCCCCACCCGCCCGGCGGGGCCGCAGCCGGCTCACGCCCCGCGGCGCGCGCGCTCCGCTTGCCGCCCGCCGCCGCAACAAGCGTGCAGCGCACAGTCAGAGCACTCCGCCAGCTGCTTGCGGACCTGCTCGAGCGAGCACTGCTCAAACCCGCCACGCGCGCCCGCGCGCGGCGAGGCGGGGCCGCGCGCGCGCCTGCATGATCGTCTTTGGTACCGCATTCTTCAGCCCGAGCTGCTCCACCGCCTCCACAAAGCGCTTGTGCAGCTTGGCCGTCCAAACCAGGCGCGGGCGCTTCAGCGCGCGCGCCTGCTCCAGGTCCGCGTCGTCGGGGCCTGCGCGCGGCGCTCGGACTGCTCGCACCCCGTCCTCCTGCAGCCCGGGACAGGACCGCACACGCAATGGCAGCGCAGCGGGGCGGGTCTCCGGGCACGGCGCGTGGGGCACCCGCGGCGGCGGGAGGCGGCGCATGCCCCTGCTGCTGCTCCTGCGCCTGGCGCTTGACCGCGCCCTGCTCCTGCCAGCCCGCGCCGTAGTGCCCAAAGCCGGCTGCGCGCGGCCCACAGGCACGGCGAGTCAGTTGGGCAACGTCGAAAGAGCGGAGCCTCGCTGCTGCCGTCCGGGACCGGCCAGGGAACGCACTGTGCAGCGGAGGTATCGCCATGCCGGCCCCGGCGTCGTGCGGGCCCGGCCAGCCGTACAGCGGCTGGCCCTGGGGCGTCACCCCCATCTGCTGCATCTGCTGGTAGGCAGCATGCCCCTGCTGGCCGAGCTGCGCGCCCGGCCCCAGCTGACCCATGCCCTGCCCGTAGCCGCCCTGCATCTGGCTCAGCTGCGCCGCGTACTGCTGCGCCTGCGCCTGCTGCTGCATGCCCACGGCGTGCCCAAACTGCGGCACCTGCCCGTACTCTGCCGGGTACTGAAACCCCTGCATCGCTGCCGCCTGCACGGCCGCCGCCTGCGCAGCGCGCTGCTGCGCCGCGGGCGCGGCGTGCGGCGACTCCGCCGCCGCATTGCCGCCGCCCTCGAGCGGGATGGCGAGCGCGCTCGCGATTGCCGGGTTGAGCAGCTGCGAGTTGAGCGGCGTCAGGTCGGCAAACGTGGGCAGCTCGCCGTTGAGGTCGTAGAAGGTGAGCAGGTCGGGCGCCGGCGCGTCCGCGCCGCGCGCGAACTCTGGCGCCACTGCCATCATACCCTCAACTCAGCGCCCTGCCTGGCCTCACTGCGCAGCGCGCACGTCCTCCTTGGCATGACAGTGTGTGAAAGTGAGTGAGCCCCTCCTCCGCTTGCGCTTACATAAAACATCAATGGAACGCTGCTATTGATGACTGGGCTAAAAAGTGGGTTATGTTGGCTAGTGAGTCAACTTCTCCCTTTGGGACACTGCCCGTTGTGCAGTGCAATGCATGCATGCGCGCCGCCCAGAACACACCACCTCGCGCTACGCTTGTGCAGCGTGCCTGATTGGAAGCGCCAGCAGCCCTCCCTGCCTCAATGCACCGTCTGCTGGGGCACCTGGGCGGCCCGGGGTCTGCCGCGCCGCGGCCAGGCTACCAGGGCGGCGGGACGCCCGGGCCCTGGTACCACAGGCTGTGCTGGCCGGGGATCGGCCCATGCCCTGGTGCCTGCCCTTGCCCCGGCTGCCACGGCTGACCGGGGCCCGCCTGTGGCAGCCCCGGCTGCGGTGGCCACGCGTCCGGCGTGGCGTACCCTGCCGCAGGGTGTGCACCAGGGTAGCTGCCGGCCGGTGCGCCCGGTGCGCCCGGGCACGCTGCATGCGCAGGTGGGGCATGCACACAGTGCGCAGTGTGTTCAGGCCCGGGGGGCTGGGCCCACCAGGCCTCTGCCGCATGCGGCCCCGGGTGCTGCATGGGGTGCTGCATGGGGTGCTGCATGGTGTGCCCAAAGCCTGGGGGCGGCCCGCTCGCCAGGCCCCCGGCGGGTGGGGGCGCCATGCCAAGCGCCTGCGCGTCCGCTGCCAGAAGTGTCCCGGACGGCTGCGGCAAGCTGGCCGGCTGCGGCGGCTGGCCATAGCCATGCACAGGTGCTGCAGCGGTGCTCCAGCCCGGCTGGCACGCTGGCGGGCCCGGCTGCCCCGGCCACCCGACGCGCGCCCCGCGCTCGTCTGGCGGCGCGGCGAGCTCGGGCCGCGCGCGCTTGGCCTCGCGGCCCCAGCCGGGGCCCTGCAGCTGCGCGGCATCAGCCCACAGCGCGGGGCTGGCGCCCGCCGGCGCGGGCGCGTTCAGGCCCGGAAAGCTGACCAGCTCGTCCCCGTCCTGCCGGGCGCGCCCGGCGTGCGCGCGTGTCAGCTTGGCGCGGTGGGCTGCGAGGCAAGACACGGCGAGCACGGGGCAGTGCTGACAGCAGGCTAATGGCTTTGATCGGGCACGGGTTACGGATGTCCCCGCATTCGGGACAGCTGCAGGCGTGCGACCGCGCAGGGGGACTTGGCGCCGGCTGCTGCAGCGCTGCAGCGCCGGCAGCGCTCGGCTGGGCAGGCCGCTCGGGCGACAGGCGGCCCACGCACGACTGAGGTATTTGCTTGGGGTAGCATAAGCACAGCGCCGCTCCGCCCAGCGCAGGCGGTCATTAGGCCAGCTCCCAGCCGGGTGTGCACCTGCGGCGCCGCCGCGGCGGTGCGGTGCGCGCTGCGCCCGTTGGGCAGGGCCTCACGGTCCTCGGGCGGCGGCGGCGGCGGCCCCGCCTCCGCGGGCCCCTCGTCGACGCCCGCTCCGCGCGCGCGGCGCGCGCCGTAGTCCACCACCCGCCGCTGCGGCGCGAGGCTCGCGCATGCGGGAGCTGCGCGCAGCGCCCGCAGGCGCGCTGTGGCCGCCGCTAGGACCGAGTAATGCACTGACGCGCCCGCTCTTGATACCGGTCAAGGGCTAGAAGTCTTGTCGCGACGCCAGGAAGACAGGTACAATTCTCGCACTGGCCTGCTTGCTGGTGGCTCTGTTGCACGCCGCACGCCCGCCCTGTGACGGCCTCGGGTCTGCCGGCGGCCTGGGGAGCGGGCAGGTGTCCGTGCCTGGGCCGTCTGCGGGGCGCTCGGGGCTGCCCAGGTCCATGTCGGGCAGCGCGGCATCCTCGCCCGAGCCCGCGCCGCCGGGCGAGCCGCGCTCCTCCAGATCCATGTCGTCGGAGGGCGTGGGGGGCGCGTCCGGGGGCGGCTACTCGCCGCCGCCGCCGCCGGGCGCTGGGTTGAGCGGCGTTAGAGCGGCGGCGCCGCCGGGCGCGGGCGCGCCGCCCGTCAGCGCGCCCTGAGGCACGCCCTCCGCTGCGCTTGCCGTCCAGGCCGCGGGCGGTGCGCCGGCGCCGCCCGGCGCGCCCGCGGCATGCGCGCCCGCCGGCCCGACTGGGCCCCTGTCGGACGACCCTGGGTCGTCCTCCACAAACGCAAGGTCTGGCACGTCAGCGGCCAGCTCCGCCCGCTTCCTCCTGCATGAAAGGAGGACAGGATTAGGGTCCATCTGGATTATGGGCCCGTGCTACAGATGCACTGAAAACGCACCACGTACCAACAACTTGTTGTCGCACCCCTTCCGTGCCCAATAGAGCCACTGAGGTGCTCGCCGCCACAAGCCATTCGACGAGGCCGTCGTGCTGCAGGGCCACGCTGGCGCAGAGCTGTGTGTCAAGGGCGCGAGCGCGCATGGGCAGCGACGCAGGGCCGCGCGTGGCGCGCGCACTGCCAGCCGGGCGGGTAGCCCAGCTCGCGCATGCGCTGCAGCCAGGGTGGCGGGTCCAAGCGCCCGATGCCGAGCGCGGCGCGCAGGTCACCGGACAGCCGCCCCGGCTCCAGGCCCGCGAACTCGCCGCTGCTGGCCTCGGCCGGAGACAGGAAGTACCTGCCGGGCCGCGCGGGTGGGCTCTTAGGGTAGGGTACGGCAGGGAACGTATACCAGGAAACGTACCGTAACCTACCCTCATCCTGCTCCTGGGCGCATGGACAGCCGGTGCCGCAGGCCAACGCTGGCAGGCGCCCGCCCTGCGCTGCCAGCGCTGCTCGCATGGTGGGCATTCTGTTCAATGCACCGCGGCTCGCGTGCCCGCAGCCATGCCTGGCGCCACAGGACATGCAGTGGCGCGCGGCTGTGTCAGCCGCAGCGAGCGCGCGCCGCATGCAGACACATCAACCGCTGAATGCGTGGCGGCTCGCTGGATGGCCGGAGCCGGTGCTAGCGACCACGCGCGTGCAGAGCGCGCGACCGGAGCGGCGCGCAGGGGTCCTCGCCAGCATGCCTGTGCACTTGACAAGGCCAAACGCGACGCGGACAGCAAGGGGAGTGGCGAGGCAAGCGAGGGCGCGCGCGCACCTTGCATGACCAGGCCCCCGAGCGTGCAGGGCGCAAGCAGCAGGGTCACCCCAAGCAGCGCCGGGGCCCCCGCACCGCTTCGGGGTGCCGGTGCCGGCCGCGCCGCCGCCCCCGCGGGCGCGCCGCGCGTTCCAGAACGCTTGCTGGGCCGCCCGGACCGCCTCCGCGTCGCGCGGCTGCGGGCAGTCCTGTGGGGCGGGCGGTGCGGGCGGGGCGTTGCGGGTCAGACGGCGCGCACCCACAGGTGGTGTGATGCGCGCGCCGGGCAGACGGGGCCCGGCGGAGTGGTGAGGCTGCATGTCGGCTGCCACCACGGACCCGCAGCGCCGGGCGCACCGGCGGACAGCACTGGCGCGCAGGCGCATGAACGCCACTCGCACACAGGCAGCGTGACAGCGTTGACGACAGCGCAATTGCAGAGCCCATGTCAGGCTGCGCTTTAGCCTGCCAGGGTTGGGCCTGCGCCTGCCCGGCGGCAGGCGGGCCGCGACGCGCGGGCGCGGACGGGGGGGCGTCTCGCGCCTTGAGCGCGTGCCCGTAGGAGCCGCAGTTGAAGCAGGAGGCCGCTTCGCGCGCAGGCGGACCGGCCGGCGCGGGGGCGGCGCCCGGCGCGCCGGCCGCCGCGTCATCCGCTGCAGCCGCCGACAGCGGCGCCGCCACGCTCCGCGTGTACCGCGGCACGCCGCCCGCCTGGTCAAAACCTGCCCATGCTCAGGCTGCGGCGCTCCTCGTGACGAACAGTGGCCGCCAACAAATGGCCCCCAGCACGGCAGGCCCGCGCATGTCCTCTTCCGCGGCTCCCGGAGGTCTGTGACGCCATGACGCCACCAGGCGCGCCGCTTGCACGCCCGCCGCTCCCCGCACTTGAAAGTCTGCATGACCGCGCATGGGAAGGCAATCTACCAGGACACAGGGCGCCTGCTTGAGCAGCAGCACATGCAGTCAGCGCACCGGTGAGCGCCCCCTGTGTGCTCCAGCCTGGAGGCGTGATGCTGACGTGGCGCCCGCAGCGCCTCATGGGCCAGCAGCAGGTCTGGCAGGGGAGCAGCGGCATGCAGGGCAGTGGTACTTGCTGCGAGGCAAGGCGGACGACTGTTGCAGGACCACGGACTGCGGGAGAGCAGCGACCGCAGGAGCGTGTCCAAGGCGGCCGAGCAAGCAGGGGGGACATGCGCACAGGTGTGCAAGTGAGCCTGAGCTGCGTGGCGGCTGCACGGCACGCACCTGCTCATAGCGCGCGTTAAACGAGGCCGGCGCCTCGTCTGTGCCGGGTCCGGGGCCCTGAGGCTTGTCTACCTGCGCAGTCGCCGCGCTCGGGGGGCGCAGCCGCTGCAGGCTGTCCTGCTGGCTCCGTCACAGTGCACCATGACACGGGAGAGTAGCGGCGTCGCCGGCACGCTAGTGGCCACTGCTTCGAGACAGCTTGCAACAGAAGCAGTGTGTGGGAGCTCCGGCCCGTGCCCCAGACAAGGGGCAGGAGCACGCTTGAGCACGCCCGAGCAGACAAGCACAAGAGAAGACAGCGAGCAGCGCGCACCCAGACGAGCGAGGACGTGGCCAGCTCGGGCAGGTGCTCAAACGTGCCGCTGAAGCGCATATCGGCCAGCCGCCCGCTGGCCTGCCCACGGCGCACACGCGTCAGGCGCCTGGCTGTCAGGCGCGTCCCTTGCCGGGTCGGCGCCACCGGCCTGAGAACGCACCGTGTAAGTGCAGTTGGCCACGTGCCAGTCCAGCCAGGCCCTGACCGCCCTCTCGAGCTCGTTCCGGCTTTCCCTGCGGCAAGGTGCGAGCACCTGGAGACTGGTGCAAAACTTGATGCCTCGAACACACCTCGCATCTTGACTGCAGAGCTGGCAGGCACGTCAGCGCGGGTCCGCACAAGGTCAGGTCCGTGTAGTGCACACGCACGCTGGCGCAGGGCGGCTCAGTGCCAGCACGAGCATCATTTTTTGCCATTGGACGTGCGTGCTAACGCTGACTGCTTATCGCCCGGCCATCCTTGCACACTCTGTCCTGCAAATGCAGAGCTTGGCACGCCACAGCGTGTTCAGCGCAGCACTGCGTGACTCTCAGGTGGCCTGCATTGGCCCGTGCGCTGAGCCGAGGAAGAGGCATGGGCCAGCACTCGGGGCTGTGAGATGTGAGCGTCACATGCGCTGTGTTGATGAGCGCTGTGTTGATGAGCGCAGCTGTATTGACAGTGCAGTATTGACAGCGCTGCATTTATCTGCTAAATTGATTGAAAAAGAAGTTACAAGGATTAGGGTTGCCTTCCACTGTCTGGTCTGTTCCAGGTCGCCCAGCGCTCCAGACCAGCACTTCTACACCGTGTAGCGCCACCAGCTCCGGCGCTCGAGTCTCTGGACAGGTTTGCGCAAACGGTCACGCGAGCGGCGCTGCCGGGCTAGGGCAGCGGGGACCCGCCATGAACGAGGTGGAGGTGGAGCGGCAGATAGACCAGATGGTCCGTTTCATAAAGCAGGAGGCCGAGGAGAAGGCCAACGAGATCGCCGTGTCTGCGGAAGAGGTGCGCCCGACTTTGCGACAGAGTGTGTGCACGCCATGCGCCATGCCCTGTGCGGGCAGACAGTGATGAGCACCAGACGGAAAGGGCAGACCCATGGGCTGCGACGGCGTCCGGTCACGCGCGGGCAGAGCGCACCTAGGTCGACCATTCCGCCTTGAGTCCCCTTGCTGGGAGCCAGGCGTCTGCCATGCTGTCAGCATTGGTGTTTAGGGACACACTGTCGGCTGCCAGGACCTGCGCGTCCTGCGGTGGAGGGCGGATGCGCAAGATGGTGGATAGGTCGGCGGGCGCCCCGGCCCGCTCACCGCCGGCCCCTCTGTGCAGGAGTTCAACATCGAGAAGCTGCAGCTGCTGGAGAGCGAGAAGTCCAAGATACGGAAGGAGTACGAGCGGCGGGAGGCGCAGGTGGAGGTGAAGAAGAAGATGTGCGCGCCCCGCGCGACGCGCAGGGGGCGGCCGCCGGCGGGGCTGTTTATGGGACGTCCTTGCCTTTGTCGACGCGCCGCGCGCGGCCAGAGCGCTGCCGCTCAGGGCCCGCGCCTTGACTGGTGTCGGTGTTGGCGCCAGGACTGGCAGCGCGCCCGCTCTTGCAGCGCGCGGCCTGCCATAGCTCTTGGGCGCCGCCCTGCACAGGAGTCACAGTCCATGCCTTGCAGCGCCACAGGAGCTGAGCAGCCGGGGTATTGTTAGTGCTGCTGCTGCAGCGCCAAGCACCCCCCTGCTGCACGGGCCTCAAGCCTGGCGGCAGCCCTCACCCTGACCCCCGCGCGCGCGCAGCGAGTACTCCAAGCAGCTCAACGACTCGCGGATCAAGGTGCTGCAGGCGCGCGAGGACGCGGTGCAGGGCATCGTGAAGGAGGCGCACAACAAGCTGGGCTCCGTCATCGGCGACAAGAAGGCCTACCGCAGCCTGCTCACCGACCTCACCGTGCAGGCGCGCGTTTGCGTTGTCATAGGGGAACGACCTCACCGTGCAGGCGCGGGGTCGCGTTGTCATAGGGGAAGGACCTCACCGTGCAGGCGCGCGCCCATGTGTGCTGCCGACTGTATGCGGTAGACTGCCTTAGACTGCGGTAGACTGCGGTACACTGCGGTGGACTGTATGCTGGTATGCGGCAGAGTGCGTCCTGCTCACCGGCCCTGCCACGCAGGTGTGCATCCATTCTGGGGTGGCCTAGGGCGGCCTGGTGCTGGCCGCCGCGCCGTGCGCGCGCCGCCATTGCGTATGCTGGCAGCTGGCAGCGTGGGGGCTTCCCTCAATATTCCCCGTAGCATACCAGGGCCATGAAGGGTTTGCTTTCGGAGGGTTTGCGTTCGGAGGGTTTGCGTCTGTGTTTCACGAGCGCCCCCGGTTCGAGGGAGACGACGCGGCGCGCTGTGCAGGGCATGCAGCGCAGGCGGGGGGGCAGGCGGCGCCCTGCAGGAGGCGCCCTGCGAGGCCGGCGCGGGCGGCCCCATGGCTGCGAGCGGGGCGGGCGGCGCTCATGCGGGCGGCGCCGGCGCGCGCAGGCGCTGAGCAAGCTGCGCGAGGAGGCGGCGGTGCTCAAGGTGCGCGAGGCCGACCTGTCGCTGCTCAAGGAGGTCGTCGAGCCCGCGCGGTCCAAGTTCCAGCAGGCGCGGCCCGGGGCTGCCGCGCCCTGTCCCTACCCTCGTCCCAGGGTCGCTGTATCCCTGCTCGCCGGCTCTGCCTATCCTACCCTATCCCTAGGGCCGCCGCAGCCCCGCTCGGCGGACAGCCGCGCACCTGCGTAGTTTTCCCAAGCTGGCCGGGGTGGGAGCCGGCCCGCCGTCGCTGCATGTGGCCCGGCGCCCGAGCAGCAAGGACCGCCGTCGGCCGCACGCCTGTTGTGCCGTAGCCGCGGCGGCGCTGGCGGCTGTGACAGCGCTGGCGGCGGGCCGCGCTCGCGCATACGCCGCCGTGCAGGCCTCCTGCATGCACACCGCCAGCGGCGGGCGCAGGCGCGCGGCGACGCGCGCTGCACGAGCGCCATTGTCCTGTTACGCAAGCAACAATCAGACACGGACGCCACAGCCGCCAGGCTGCCGGCCGCGGCGCACGCACGCCCCCCGCCCTGCTGACGCGGCGCGCCGGCGGCGCGCGCAGGTGTTCGGCAAAGAGGCGCCCAGCGTGACGGTGGACACCAAGGAGTTCCTGCCGCCCGCGCCCAAGGGCTCCGGCGACGAGGAGGCCATGGGCAGGTGTGCGCGCGCCCGCGCCCCCCTACCCCGAGCCGCCTGCAGCGCTGCGCCGGTTCTGCGTGCGTGGCCGGCAGACACGCTGCGCCCCCCTGAGAGAGGCCCGGCCGACACGTGGCGCTACGCCCCGAGGCCGGCACGCCCAAAGCATCGCGATATTGTGGCGGCGCTGCCAGGCCTGCGCGCCGCGCACTGCGCCCGGCGGCGCTGCCGGCGGCAAAGAAGCTGAGCGGGGCCGCGCGCGCGCGCGCAGCTCGGGCGGCGTGGTGGCCACGTCGGCCAGCGGCAAGATCGTCTGCTCCAACACGCTGGACGACCGGCTGCGCATCGCGTATGCGCAGAACCTGTCGTCCGTGCGCGCGATGCTCTTCGGCATCACCGCGCGCGCCTGAGGCAGGGGTTGGGGCCGCGCTCGCCGTGCCGCCGCGCTGCGGGCCGCTCGACGCCGCACGGCGCGCCTCCTGGCGCGGCCGCCTGCGTGCAGGGGCCGGCGGCGGCGGGGCTGCGCCTGAGCCGCGGGGCCGATTCGTGCGGCGCTCTGCTCGCTACAGCCGGCCCCGGCCGCAGCCCACGCACTGGGCTGCGCCGCAGCCGCTCGGCTGGGTCGTGGCGGCGTTGCGCTGCCGCACAGCGCTGCCCCCGCGCGTGGCGGCAAGGCTGCGCCGGCGTGCGGTGCGGAGCAGCGTCGGCGCGCTCGCGGCGGTGGATGGCCACGTGCTGCAGCAGAGACTGGCGTGAAGCTGGGCATGCGTGCAGTGCGTGCTCCCGCTGTTGGGCTGCGCTGCCGGCGTGCATGTGGCGCGCTGCGTGGCAGTGTGGGCGGCCGCTGGCGCAGAGCGCGCAGTGGCCAGTGTCAAGTATTGCGTGCGCGTGCTCCAGTGCCCGTCGCGTTGGGGTGGCGCGTCTGGTAGGAGGCGCAGGCTGGGGGTGGTGAGTTCGGTGCGCATGCTGCAGAGTCTGGACGCAGGCCGCGTTACAGCAAGCACTGGGGCCGGGCAAGCGAGCTCATGTGAGTGGCCTCTCAAGAGCGATGCCACGGCTTACACATAGTATGTGTGACAAGAGCAGAGTGCTAGGGAGCAAGAGGTGGAGAATGTCGCGTCTGCTCGAGTTACTGGCTTATCACACTCTTCAGACGAGGGCACTTGACGGGACGGCTGAGGCAGTATGCACGTGTAACAGACTTGTCAGAGAGGCAGCGTCCGCGCGCGCCGCGCTGCATGATTGCAAAGTGGCCCAGTGATTATCTATTGACAGGCAGTTGGCCACTAGTGAAAGAAATCCAGGCTCTTGTGCTTGGCACAAAGTTGTTTTAGCTGCTTGGCCTGAATCTGCTGAGCAAGGTGGCTGCACGGCTTCATGGCACCATGCCGAGACACGCGCAAGGAAGTAGATGTCATGCTCGGACTGCTCTTTTTAAAAAGCTATACATGCAACTGCATTTTAAACGTCGTGGGTTCCCCGCCCTAGCAGGCGTTCCACGCCAAGAATGGGGTCTTCTCCGTCTGCAAACTGCAAACTTGTTATGCTTTATTCGTGCATATACGCATGCATGACAGCGGAGCCGCTTGCACGCACAGCGTGCGTATTGCTTCACTTCCTCGGTGCCCCAAGAGCGAAAAGGACCAGCCACGTTCTAGACAGCTAGCCGAGAGCTCGACAGGGAGCAAGTGCGTGTCGAGGACAGAGTGCGTGCAGCCGTCCGGGTGCGCAGGCCTATATAGTTCAAAGATGCGGGCCTGAGGAAGGCCGCTCCGTGGCCTGGTGGCCCTGTCGTAAAGCAGCGAGCAGCCTTGCTACCGGGCTCAGGCGCAGCCGGGCACGCTCCAAGCTGGGAGCCTGGGATATGTGCAAACAGACAGGCCTCGCGTTCTACTGATCGCAGAGGCCTGCCTGAGCCCGTCGACGTGCACGCGCAGGGTCGCAGCTAGGCGCTGCAACCATGGCGCGCGCCGCGGTCGCCGCGCTGGTGCTCGCGCTGGCGTGCGTTGCGCACGCTCAGACGCAGACCACCACGCCGACCTATATCGCGGACACGCTGCAGCCGCAGACGGTGCGGCGCACAGGCCGCTTGTTGCCGACAGCAACCCCTTGCAAATTTTTGCTGCTGGGGCAGCCCGTGGCGCTGGCACAGAGATACTGTGAGGTCTGTGGCGCCTGCTGGCCGGCCACCAGCTGCCGCAGCTGCAAGACGCTGTGTTTCGTTTTTAAGTGCAGGATGCCGACACACGGTTAATTTCAGCGAAACAGACATACTTGAACCTAGAGAGCGCCTGCTCTCCAGCTTGCTTCCACAGCTCAGCGCGCGCCCTGAGCCGCTCCACGCGCGCAGACCGTGAACTACGACGTGATGTTCAACGGCTTCCAGGGCCCGGCTGAGGTCATCCCGTTCACCGACCCGCTCGTCGCGGTGCCGGCCAACCTGGGCCCGGTCACGCCGTGGAGCGTGCACATCACGCTCGCCGAGGCCAGCGGCAGCACGGGCTCGGTCTGGGTGTCCTGGTCGACGGGCGTGCCGACGCTGCTGACCAACCCCGCGCAGACCAACGAGTCGGCGACGGGCGCGGACATCTACGTCGACGACTACCCGCAGCCGCCCACGTACAACTTCATCCCCCGCAACAACGACTCTGCGTCCGTCGCGTCCCTGGTGCGCACCTGGCCCGCTGTACCTGACATGGCCGCGGGCAGCATGCAGTGTGGCCTGAAGCCAGCATCCGCTCGCCCTGGCACCCAAGGCAGGGCCGAGGAAGGGCTGTATGTCGCACATGGAAGCGCCACGAGGCATGCGCACGACGCCTCTGTGCTGGCTCATGCATGCACCTGGTGACCCATGAAAAGGGCACAAGGCATGTGCGACTTGCCTCTGCGCTGACCCCTGCATGCACCTGCTGACCCGCGGGCACGGCCGCGCGCGCAGGTGGAGTGGGGCACGGCGACCGGCGCGTACACCGTCAACGCCACCGGCACCGCGCGCTCGTACATCGAGGTGCGCATGCACAGCTGGCGTCTCGCCGCGTCTGCGGGCCCGGCATGGGTCACCTGCACGGTAGCTGCTGGATGAGCATGCGCGCTGTATCCATTCGTCAGCGTGCGCCGCGCCGGACCCGTGAGTGGGCTCGCAGACCAAATCTCACAAGCGTGTCGTGTGCGTTGCAACACCTGGCCTGTCCTGGACGTCTGTCCCGGCAGGCCCCTGAGCGGCTCTGTCAAGCGCCACTGGCTGTAGGTCCCACGACACATTGCGGGCGCCCAGTGGCTCCCCCGCATGCATGCCTGCTCCTAAACTTTTAGACCTAAAGTTTAGGACCTAAGCAGCTGCGCCGGCGCGCAGACGTACTTCTTCAGCGGCTTCACCTTCGTCTCGCAGCTGTTCCACCACGTGCACGTCACGGGCATCCCCTTCGGCCAGAAGTGCGCCCGCGCCCGCCGCCGCGCCGCGCCTGCGCGCCCAGACCGCCTTGACAGCCGGCCCTGGCGCATGTTTGGCGCAAGCGCTTACACCTCGGCAGCCTAAGCACTACGTGTGTAACTGTTGTTGCTGCGCTGCATCTCGACACACACACGCAGGCTTAAGACAGTGCTTATGCTCATGTGCATGCATGCATGCGCAAGCATGGCTGCGGTCTCACATGCGCTTCTCTGCACGAATTCATGCCGGCCTGGCCTTGATCAGCGCTGCTTGTTCCCGCTGAGGAGAGGCACGTATGAGCAGCTGGGTAAGGCGTTTATGCTGCCTGCATGTTGCAGTTGCTCTCGTAGGCAACATTGACTAACGTGCTGCTCGGTGTGCCGTTGCGCAGGATCTACTACAGGCGCGCATGTGGTACCTGGCGCCCTGCAAGATTGTAGCTTGCGTGTCTTCATGCTAACGTGCCCTGTCGCCCAAAGCAGCCCCACGGCTATGAAGCTGCCTCTGCTGATTGGCTTGCGTAAAGATATTGATGCAAATGCAAGCCTGCCCTCCTGCGGCAGCTGCAGAGTGCATATGCCAGTGAGCATGCTCGGCAAGGGACACTGCATGCGGCTGCTGCCATGGCTGTCCTGATCATGCTGCAGCGATGTCACTGTGTGCGTTGAGCTCGGTAGCTACACTCTCATGGCCCCATGCCACACACAGTTACCCCCTCGCGCGCAGGGTGGGCGACGCGTCCCAGACGGGCGGCCTGAGCGCGGAGTTTAACCTGACGCTGAACGCCAGCCTGGCGCCGTACTCCGGCGTCTACCCCGTGAGGCGCGGCCTGGCCCACCGCCCCCCGCCTGCTCCCAACCACCTGCCTGTCCGCCGCTCGCTCAGCCAGCCCGCCAGCCCGGTCCGGGCACGCCGCACATCGCCGCGGCCCGCTCTGCCCACTTCTGCCTCCCTGCCGTGCTCACGCTCTGTTGGACAGCAGGGTCCGGTTTCATCCCAGGCCTCCGCAGAGGCAGCTGGGCGCCCACCATGACGCCTCATACCAGCACCTCGCAGCGCATGCCCCGGACCTCACCATTTGGTAGTACGCTGTTGTGCACGGCGAGGAGGTATTGCGCTCCAAACTTTGCGCGCGTAAGTGAGGCGCTGCTGGGCTGGCGTGCACCAGGGTGGGCATGCTGGCCGACCTGGGCACGACCTACAACTCCTCTGTGACCTACCAGCACCTGGCAGCGCACGCCCCGGACTTTGCCATGTTCATGGGCGACCTGTCGTACGCCGACGACTGGACGTCGACCGGCATCCCCGGCGGCGTCATCCCGCTGCCCACGTACGCGCTCACGGGCGTGCGCCAGTCGCAGACCTACCAGCCGCGCTGGTGCGGGGCCCTGGCGCGCAACCCATACTGCTGCTCAAACGTATGATGCTTTGGTCAGCACGAAGCAGTCACGCTGCTGCGATGCACATGCATGCCGGTAGCTATTTCAGGCCGGTAGCTGCTCAAGTGCTGCGCTGCAGTGCAGCTGCTGCGGGGCGTTGAATCTGATGCGCTGCTGTTAGAGCCGCTCCTTCACACATGGCCCTGCTCCATGCTGAGCATGTCATGGCTGCAGCAAACTTGGTGAAGTGGGTCTATGCATACGATCGTATCAGCTATGCGAGCCCAACAGGATGCTCATGAGCCGTCGCTCGCTGTCCTGATCATGCCGCCCTATTGCAGGGACTCCATGACGCAGCTGCTGCAGAACGTCGGCAGCGGCGCGTCGCTCCCGTACATGTTCCTGCCGGGCAACCACGAGGCGCGTGCACATGCGGCAACCTGCCTGTCAGATGATCATGGACTCACCATAACAGGGGGCTGCTGTTGACAAGCATAGAGCATCCGTGCGTCGAAGTGCCACTGCGGCTTGAAACATCTCTGCCTGGGCTCATGCATTTGGCGTCTGGGGATGACAATGCTGGTTGCACACGCGCGGCAGCTGGCTGCCACGCCGGACCGCTGTCGCATGCTAGCGTACCTTCCTCTGGCTGCAAGCAGCCGCCGAGCGTCCCGGCGCCCACGCGCGCGCTGCTGCGCATGCGTGAGAGCCGCGCCGCGCGTGCGCAGATCGAGCGCGATGAGGAGCTGCACACGTTCCAGGCGATCAGCAACCGCTTCCGCTTCCCGTACGAGCAGTCGCTGTCCACCAACCCGCTCTACTACTCGCTGGACGTTGGGCCGATCCACGTCGTCATGCTCAACGCGGTGCGGCCTCGCGCGCCTGCCTGAGTGCCGCAGATGCGAGCTGCAGCGGACACAGTCGAGTCTTGCTGCATGACTTGGAACTGGGTGGTCTCTCAACATCAGACTTTGCATGCATTGTAGCAAGGCGTGTTAGCCGGCCGGCAGTGCTGCATGCGTCGCTGGCGGCTGCGGCGCCGTACCGGTGTTCTGCCACCCAAACAGGTGCATGCGCCACTGGCTTGGGCGCAGTCTGACGCTACGCGCGCGCGGGGGCGCGCAGTACGGCGGCACGCCGGCCAACCTGACCATCAACACCAACAACACTGGCCAGGCGTCCGCGGCCACGACCGGCAACAGCGGCTCCATCCTGCAGCCCAACGGCAACTACCCCTGGTCCAGCTTCGGCTACAACCAGCTGTCCTGGTTCCTGAACGACATCGGCCGCGTGGACCGCGGGCGCACGCCCTGGGTCATTGTTGCGTGGCACCAGCCGCCCTACAACAGCTACTCCACGCACTACAAGGAGTTCGAGTGCGGCCGCCAGCAGATCGAGCCCTTCCTGTACCAGAACGGCGTGGACATCGTCATGCACGGCCACGTGCACGCGTACGAGCGCACGTACCCGGTGAACAACTACAACGTGGACCAGTGCGGCATGCGCTGGATCACCATCGGCGACGGCGGCAACATTGAGGGTCTGTACAAGACCTACGCGGCGCAGAACGGCACCTGCTTCTGCACGCCCAACAACAACTCCACCTTCTCCAACGGCTGCCCGTGCCAGAACGTGACGCCGAGCCCGGTGCCGCAGGTCCGCTCCCCTCCCCCTAACCCTACCCTCACCTCTGTGCACCATCTGTGCTGCTTGAGACGCCCCCGCTGACTCTTGCATCCGTGCTGCGCCGGAGCACGCTGCCCGGGGCTGGGTCGCACGTGTGGCCGTGGCGCCAAACTGAGCCCCCGTAGGTCGGGTAGGGATGTATGCAGCTGCAGCACCCAGCACGCCACCTCGGCCTGATTTGCTGCTTGCATTTAAAAGTGGACCTCTGCTGATGATTCTGCTGTGCGCTGCAGGCATGCGCGACGCTGCAGAACGGCCTGTTCGCGCCCGTCAACGGCTCCCAGCCGAGCTAGTGCGCCTTTGCCCCGGCCTTAACAGATGCTGTGGTGCACGCAAGCGGTTGTGCATGGATTGAGCTGATTTGCGAGCTGCTGATCTGCCACGCGCTCGTGTCCTGGCGCAAAGACGCCTGACGCCGTAGTAATGCGTCTGGTGCACGCGCGCAGCTCGGCGTACCGCGAGCCCTCGTTCGGCCACGGGTGCGCCCAAGTGAAGCTCGCTTTACAGAGCTTGATCAGCACTGGCACCAAGAGGCGTGATGTGGTCTGTTATGCAGACTACGTTTAAATGCCTTGTGAACACCTCTTTGGCGATGTGTGACCTTGCATGCAAGCCTCCTGCGCATGCAGCTGGGAATGTTACCACATGCGTGCAAACCTGGCCGGCGACCTCTGCAGCAGCGTGGCACTTCATGTCGATTCTAGAGCGACAGCACTTTCTGAGCCTGCGCGTGTGCGGCGCAGTATCCTGAACATCCTGAGCCCCACCCAGGCGCAGTGGACCTGGTGCGCCTGCTCACCAGAGAAACAACCTGTGTCAGTTGGCATATGACTGTCTGCATGCTTGTCTGTCCTGTATGCGTGTGTTTGGTTGCAATGGCCAGATGCTGGCTCGTTGGAAGTCAGGACAGGATGGCCGGAAGTATGCATGCCTGTGAGCTCATGCGCCATGGCTGAGCCAGGGCTGAGCCAGCGTAGCACTGTCTGAGATCGTGTGCGCCGCGTGACAGGTACCGCAACCAGGACGGTGAGCCGGTGGCGTCCGACAACGCGCTGTTCACGCGCAACACGGCCGCCTGCCCCAACAAGCTCATGCCCAAGTACACGCCGCCGGCCAGCCCCACGCCGTCGCCCACCACCACCGCGCGCGCCACCACCACGCCGGCGCCCAGCACTACGGCGTCCGCCACGCCCGCGCCCACCACCACCCTCAACCACAAGAACCAGGTGGCCAACGAGATCCTGAACAACCCCGTCGCGCAGGGCATCCAGAACCACATCAACTCCGCCACAAACGCCATTAACTCGCTGCCCTAGGCGGCCGCGGGGTTTATAGGTGAATAGAACCCTGGTCCACACCGTAGGTTTGCTGCTGATTTCCCATTCTCCCCTCCTTGTTTGCGGGTGCGTCGTCTGTGGGGGCACCTTGCCTTCATGTCTTTGTGTGCCTGCCTCCTTGGTAACGGGCACGTCTTCTGTGGGGGCGCCTTGCCGTCATGTCATTGTGTGCCTTTGTATGGCGACCGAGCGCGTGCAGCATATGCAGTGCAACACGTACTGCGTGCAGGGGGCTGTGAACACCGCAGCGCCGTCACGTGCTGCACTGCTAACTGCACGCTTCCAGCTCTGCGTAGCGACGTACCGGGTGAGCCGGGGGTGCTGAAGGGACTTAGCGCCAGTACGGACACAAGTGAGCTATGACGGTGGCAGGCTAATAAATGGTGGGTGGCTGGAAAGCCCATGATGCGGCCACCATGACTCAGACGCCATCACTTGCTGCGCTGCAGAGGTTCCCCATCTGCTAGTTGAGATGCGATGTAGGCAATGCCTACTGGGCATGACTGGGGCCGGGTAGTTAAATATTGATGTAGGCATGACTGGGGCCGGACTGCATTCATGATGGTCCCCGGTCATGCAGATTTTGGCCTGGAGAAACACGAATGGGTGCGTTGTGACGACAGCCGGCTGCTTACTTTCGCTTGTCTGACACGGTGCTCATGCGTAACATGAGGAGCAGTCTGCTGTGCGTGTGATGTGCCATGTGGACGGAGTGCTTGGCTGCGTATGGGAACCCTTCATTCTGAACCCTAGAAAATGCAATGATGAGCATCTTTCAGCTGCATATTCATTGTCAGAGGTCGCACCAACGTTCACTGCGCACAGTGAGCTCAGAGGTGGAGCAGTCTGCAAGCGCTTCAACTACCGCTGGGAAGAGTGCCGAGAGGGTGATAGGCAAACGGGCTCGTTGCCCGGAAACGGAGGTGCGAATAACAACGTATAGACCAAGATGTAAAGATGTCCGCTCTGCTGCACCCACAGCACGTGCAGCTTGGTTGGCGGGCTGCTCTCATGCTGCGTAGTGGTGATGTGAACGGCAGGAATGACGTAGTGCTAGGCGTGACGGCATGCTGAGTTCAAAAGCGGTGCAGACAGAAGGCTTACTACGTCCGCTGTTCCTTACTATACATGCGCTGCAGAGGCATGGCGCGCTCCGCGGTTGCTGCGCTGCTCCTGGCGCTGGAATGCGTGGCGCACGCTCAGAACTTCCCTTTGGACCTGCAGAAGCCGCAAGTGGTATGGCCCTGGCACCTGACAGCGTGCTGGCGGTTCCGGGAGACTGCTGTGCTCTGCACGAAAGTGCTGCTGCTTGCGCCACTCCTGCAAGCATGTCACATTGCCGTACCCTGCTCCTCTATTAGCCAACACTGTCTGGGACAGGAAGCGAGTTGTTGAGAGCTTATGTTATGCACACAGCCTCACGCTCACAGTGTGTGCAGGTGTGGCCTTGCTGTGCTGTGGTCCTGCACGGCGCCTGTAGCTAGGAGTACCGCACAGGGACAGCTGTGCTGCAGACCTTTGCTTGAAGCGGTGGAAGCTTGCACACACCTGCAGCGCTGGGTAGCCCAGTGGTCCCATACGGCCCAACAGCTGCACTCAGTGTATGAAGAGGGGCCTGTGCGCGCGCGGCAGAGCGTGCCCTACAATGTCATCTTCAACGGCTACCAGGGCCCCACTGAGGAGATCCCTGCCAATGATCCTCTGGTGGCGGTGCCGGCCGTGGGCACGACGGTCCCTTACGGCGTGCACGTGACGCTGGCAGGCGCGCGGCCGCCGCACTCACCGACAAACAGCTACAGTTTACACCAGTGCCAAGCGCAGTGCATCATCCGACCTCTGACACCTGCCAGTCACATGTCTCTTCTGGTTGATATTCGTTTTACTAGCACAAGTCACATGTAACAATGCGTCTGTGCTTGGATGATTCATCTGTTCGCTTTTCCGAGACCCTCTGATTAGGGCAGCATGGCTCTGGGCCTGCTGAGATGACTTCCCGACACAAGCACATCATGCAACAACGTACAGGCCTGTGTATGCTCGTGCGGCTGCCGTGCTCTTGAGCGCAAAAAAGGCACGCCCAGCGCAGCAAGGCTGCGCCATGCACACGTCCCTCTGCACCTCCCGCGTTTGTCTTCTGACTTAATAAGGGCGTCACCTCCAAACAGCCTGGGCGGGCGGCAGAGGGCGCGGTCGACCTCAAGGGCGTGGCGACCGGGTCGGTGTATGTGTCGTGGTCGACGGGCACGCCGACGCTGGTCACCAACCCGGCGCAGATCAACCAGTCAGTGGCCGGCGCCAACCGCTTCATCGACGACTACCCGCAGTCGCCCAACTACAGCTTCGCGCCGCAGACGCCCGACCCCTCCTCCGTGGCCTCCGTGGTGACGCCCGCGCACGGCGTGGGCTGCGCGGTTGGTGGCGCGTGAATGTGTCGCTAGCAGCCATGTTCTTGTCGACACGCGGACTCCGCCTGCACACAACTTGCAAGTCAGTGGCAGCATATTGCGCGATATATCATGCATTCACAAACAGGCCGACTCTGTGTCTGCCCGTGCAGGTGAGCTGGGGCACAAAGTCTGGGTTCTACCTGAAGAGTAACAACGGCACCGCGCGCTCCTACATTCAGGTGTGCGAGCGCTTGTGGCAGTCTGCCGATAATGGCCTGCTCATGGTAATCACACAGCCGGCAGGGCCCTGAGGAGCGTGGCAGCGTAATGTCGAACCTCATGGGAACATGGAAGAAGAATGCCATGCGAGGGGGTTAGCCTCATGCGCTTGTTGCGCACAGCACACCCACCTGCCTACACACAAGAAGCGCTGAAGTGTGGCGTGATGCCGTCTACGATGTTGATGCTGCCAAGCATTTGAGTATGTGACAGTTGCATGTGGCGGGCTGCAGACGTACTTCTTCAGCGGCCAGACCTTCATCTCGCAGCTGTTCCACCATGTGCATGTCACTGGCCTCCCGTACGGCAAGACGTGCGCCCTGGCAGCCCTGTCTGTGCTTGTCTTGACCAACATGCAACGCTGAAAAGCTGCCGCTACTTGTGTGCACAGTGTTGCATTTGTACACCAATTTGCACACCAACGTCGTTGTCCCATAATTTTTTTGGTCGCATGGCTATTGCATGCTTACGGCAGATGATGCAGCTGCTGACGCTGCTTGCGTGCGGGCACCGCGCAGGATCTACTACCAGTGCGTCCTGACCAGGGCCTGTTGCTAGGTCCTTGTATACGTTCTAAAGGCCCTCTTGCCTGTGCAACGCAAGACCCAGTTGCATTTCCATTTAGCCTAGCACGTGCCTGTCTGCATTCTCCTGTTACCTCTTCTTGTGCATACAGTGCCGGTAGTAGCTAGCCACTGCATGCGTTTGTGCCTCGCAGTGCCTGCCGCCCATCTCATGAAGCTCAGCAGGCTTGCTCTGGGAGCATGCGGCAGCGTGAGCAGCCAACGAACGGAGCGTGCAGTCAGTATCACACAATGCTACTTGACACTGGCCTGCAATGTCTAAAAATGGTGTTGCTTGCACATGTCCTGCAAGCAGAGCTAATAGACCCAGCATGAAGTTTGAGCCGGTCTGAGTGCGCGAGCAGGATCGGAGACCCCACCATCGGCGGCACTGCGCTGAGCGTCGAGTTCACGCTGCAGCTCAACAACAGCATGGTGCCGTACGCTGGCAACTACCCTGTTCGGCACGCCCCTGTTGACCACCTTGTCTGCCAGATCTTGCAAGCCCTCTAGCATGAACAAACATCTGCACAGTGACAGTCCTGCCGGGGGGTGGTGTGACCTTGGTTGTCAAAGTGTATGCGCGCCCAAGTTGTTAAAGACATGCGCGCAAGGCCGGACTGACAGACCTTCCATACTCTGGCAGCACACTCACGAGCTGCGTGTGACTCGCGGCTGTGGCTTCAGGGTGGGCATGCTGGCGGACACCGGCACCACGTACAACTCCAGCATCACTTTCCAGCACCTGGTCCAGCACAACCCGGACGTGCGCACCCCACACCACCCCTCTCCCCGGTGATCAGGTAGAGGTGGTCGCCGAGCCTGGGAGTCAGCTGCATCAGGCTGTCTGCCGAAAAGTTGCCTGCTGCCATGTGGCACCCACGCACCTCGTTGCCCGGCATCGCGAAACATCATGGCGAGCGCATGTATTAGCATGCGAGCCTGTGATATGTAGGCCATGTACATGCACTCCCATATGTCTTGCCTGACAGTGTGCCTCAGACTGGCCTTAGGGTGCATGCCCTGCATGCTGACCAGACTGTGCGCGCGCCGCAGTTCGCCCTGTTCTTCGGAGGTGCTGCCCCGCCACATGCCCAAAGCCAAGAGCCCATGTCCCGAGCGCAGCACCACAGGGAGGCACCGTGCTGGCTGGCACGAGGGTTTAGTGGGACCGCTTGCCTGTCCTTATCTCTGCATCTTTAACCCTCTGACCCTCTGTATGCAATCAGCATGCTTGTCTTGCTCGCCCTCCGTGGCCCCATGAGTGCTGGTGGCCTGGGTGCGACCCTGACATTGCAATGAACGCTCTTATGCTGCTTCTCCCGCATGCTGCTGTTCGCAGTACCTGTTAGGCAGGCTGGACTGACACGGGCTGTTGGTGCTAGACCTGTCATACGCTGACGACTACACGTCTACGGGCATTGCCAACGGCGCCATCCCGCTGCCGCTGTACGCGAACAGCGCCGTCAGCCAGGCCCAGACCTACCAGCCGCACTGGTGCGCCGCTGAGCAGCACCTGTGGAAAGCTTTGGCACCTGTAAATGCGGGTTCTGTTTGTATATGTTGACGCCAAAATCGCGCTGCTCCAGGTCACTTCCACATCTGTAGCGCTCCCACCCTTCCCCTTGGAGGCTCCAGCCTTCTGACCTGTCTGTTTTCTGCCATCTGGCACGAGCCTTGCCAGCAGCCGTAGCTGCAGAGCAAAGGTCAATTTTGATCATGCATGTCATGTCTTAGGCAATGCCGGCATGTTGAGTACCGTGTGCTCAGCCAACCATGCGCCAGTTCGCGCCTCTCCTCTGTGTAGGCAGCCTTGCAGAGCGCCCTCGTGAACACGTGTTCAGCCCATACGCTCCGTTCTATCTGGAGTTGCATGGACGAGCTAACAGTTGATGCAGGGGGGTTGCGTCAGTGTCTGCCCGCCTGCCAGCAAGTGCGCTCTCTGCCGCTGCAACATGGTGCCTTATGCCGCAGGGACAATTTCTTCCAGCTGCTGCAGGGCAGCGGCGATGGCCCGTCGCTCCCGTACATGTTCCTGCCGGGCAACCACGAGGCGCGTGCCCGCACCCGAGGGCACAAGTGTTGTCATTAGGCTCGCATTTCTTGTCATCCTCAGCTGCCACCGCAAAAGCAAGCAACGAGCGCATGCCTTTGCAAGCAGGCAACACTGCTCAGCGCTCCTAGAAATATTGTCAGAGACAGCCCTGACTTCCAGCATGCAGCTGTTGGCCGCATTGCTGGTCAGCCAGCAGTGCTGCTCTCCGTTGCGTCTGGCTTACAGGCACATTACCTTGTCAATAACTTTGAAGAAATGCCAACAGTGCGCACAGCATAGGCGACCCTGCTAGTGTCAGAGGCTGCCTTGCTGTCACGTGGGGCTATGACATACTGCTGCACGTTTTGGCGCTGTGCGAAGTGGCAATCTAGTTCTTGTCGTGTCAGCACAGTGCAGTCACTTGATGGCGCCCTTCTTCGCATTCCGTTGCTGCAAGGCAGCATGAGACACCTGCTGCTGCTTGTGAGGGATGTGACTGCTCCACATGATAAGCATGCGCCAAGCTGCAGGCGCGCAACCAGGCCGTTTGTTCTGGCGCAGATCGAGCGCGATGAGCAGCTGCTGACCTTCCAGTCCTACATGAACCGCGTGCGCACGCCGTACGAGCAGTCGTTCTCGACCAACCCGCTGTACTACTCGCTGGACGTTGGGCCGATCCACATCATCATGCTCAACTCGGTGCGGCGCTGTGCCGCACTCGCCTCTGTCCTGAGCGAGGCTCAAGTTCAGCAGTCATGTCGCGGATGGTACCATGACCTGGAGAGCACCTTTGCACCTTTTGATAAGTGTCGCCGAGCGCATGGCATACTGTCATTGTCAGCGTGCGCGCTGTGTGGCTGCTGTAGGATTCCAGGCGCGGTATTGCACATGCACGTCCTGCGGCTGAGACCAGGCAGTGTTCTTGCCTGCCGTCTAATTCAAACGTATCAGAGTCAATCACATGCAGGTCCCTAGCTGCTAGGCCTGGTGAAGCATGTTTCCTAAGCAACACATCCACGCATGGGCTTATTTGCCGCGCAGTACGGCGGCCTGCTGCCCAACCTGACGATCAACACCAACAACACCCAGCAGCAAGCGGCCGCCCAGACCGGCAACAACGGCGCCATCATGAACCCCAACGGCAACTACCCCTACTCCACGTTCGGCTTCAACCAGTTCTCCTGGTTCCTGAACGACATCGGCCGCGTGGACCGCGGGCGCACGCCCTGGGTCATCACGGCGTGGCACACGCCGCCCTACAACAGCTACTCCACGCACTACAAGGAGTTCGAGTGCGGCCGCCAGATGATCGAGCCCTACCTGTACGCGAACGGCGTGGACATCGTCATGCACGGCCACGTGCACGCATACGAGCGCACGTACCCCATCAACAACTACAACGTGGATCAGTGCGGCTCGCGCTGGATCACCATCGGCGACGGCGGCAACATCGAGGGCCTGTACAAGACGTTTGCGTCGCAGGCCGGGACCTCGCCGTGCGTGGCCACCAACAACGCGACCTACTCCAACGGCTGCGCGGTCCAGAGCGTCACCCCGTCCGTCCTGCCCCAGGCGCGCGCCGCACTCCTGCCTGGCCCCGCGCGGTTTCATGTCTCTTGGTGCAGTTATTTCTTGCTGCGCATGTATGCAGACCAGTGCTCCAAGACCTGCCGCGCCTCGTCCTGGGCCCTGTCTGCCCCGCTGCTCCGAAGTGCCATGCTGGTCGTAGGTCGGCAGTGTCAACACTTAGCAGGTGATGTTTGACGCAGCCATCTGCTTACCTTCTTTCCTCTCAGTCGAACTGCGATGCTGGCTCTGACAGCAGGAATCGCACGGCTGCCCCCTTTGTGCAGCAGTAGGTGTGAGTGTGGCACATGCCTGCTTAGCAGGCAGGCATGCCCCTTTGGAGAGTGCTGCTGCAGCATCACCAGGCGCTGCGGTGCCGCCTCTCACGCGCAGTGGCTTTGTTGCCGCAGGCCTGCACGACTCTCCAGAACGGCCTGTTTGCGCCCAACGCCGGCGTGCAGCCGCCCTTGTGCGCCCCACTCGCGCCACCTGCCTTCATACCTGGCAGTCCTGCATTGGCTCTCAACAAGCTGTGCGCTCGCTGAACTGTTGAGTCTCTTTCCTTTGCATGCAGCCCACAGACTGCCGTGCAAGGACAGGCACGCTTCTGCCGTTCTGCATTGCGGCGAGCAGGTGTAGTTTTGCAGAAGCTAAGCCTGTGGGTCTGCACGGTGCTAAAAGTCCTTGATGTGCGTGCGCAGCTCGGCCTACCGTGAGCCTTCGTTCGGCCACAGGTGCGCGCCCTGCCTCTGGAAGCTCGAGAGCGCTGTGTGATGACATTGTTGGGCTAGAGCCAGGCTGAGCGCGCATCATCGTGAAAGGGCATCGCCATTCCAGGAGGTTGAGTACAGTGCTGATCAGTGTGCATGGAGTGTTACCTGCGAGATGAAGCCCTGGCTTGCTGTCAGCCTCGCATGACAGAGCAGCGCCTGTTTGAACAGGTCTGTTGCGTGTCAGGCATGCTGACATGGTCTGTCGGGGCTGTGTGCGCAGCATCCTTGAGATCATCGACCCCGTCACTGCTCAGTGGACCTGGTGCGTCTATTGGTCTCCCCAGTTTCATTCCCTGGCAGCGCCGGACTGTACGCTGTTGCAGCACACCATCTTTGCTGCTTTGCGCTTCAGCCACAGACATGAGCGCACCGCACCGCTGACAGGCACGAGACACATGTCCAGGGCCCCGCCAGGCCGTCTGCAGCCTGCGCCCCTGCATGCCTCTCTTGCCGCCTGAAACCCTGTCCCGCACCCGGTTCTGTGCATGGCACTGCGGCTGCTCACGCGGGCCTGCTCACATCGGCGAGCCCCGTCCCCGCTCCGCATGTGCGCGCGTGTCTGCTGTGCCGCGTCATGCTGACGTCCTGCCCTCGCCCCGCCCGCAGGTACCGCAACCAGGACGGCGAGGCGGTGGTGTCCGACTCGGCGCTGTTCACGCGCAACACGGTCGCGTGCCCCAACAAGCTCAAGCCCAGGTACACGGCGCCGGGCGCGGTGTCGGGCAAGCTGGACCTGGGCAAGGCCGGCCTGCCGGGGCTCTCCGGGCTCAACATCCCGCTTCCGGGCGCTAACATCCAGAGCAACCCGATGGTGCAGGCCGTGAACAACCAGATCACGGCCGCCACGAGCGCGATCAACGCGCTGCCCTGAGCAGGGCAGCCTGTCCTTCTTGCTGTTCCATATGTAGCGCGTTACCTGTTGCATTTCACACGTTTGAGTCTCTTTGGTGCTGTCAGCGCCGTGCGAAGTCGTTAGGCGCTGCGACTTTCCGCGGCTTTTGAAGGCGCATGCCTGAATACCAGGCATGATGGGTACTCCAGCGCTAGGTTCAACTTGAAGCTGCGGCATCAGGCTGAACCTGGCCCCTTCTTTCCATGCATGCGGGAAACATGCAGGCAAGCAGCTTCCACTCCTCCAATAGAGTCATTGTTTAGTGTTTTGGACGCTGCTTCTGAGTGTGCCCATGCTTTTTGAAGAGTATCTGTGCTGAGTATTCATTTGTCTGCAAGCGGTTTCTTAGTTATGACCAGCTGCCAATGCTGCCCCCCATGTTTGGATGTGGTGGGGCTGCCTTGGACTGATTGAGCAAGCACATCCCCATGCAGTGTGCAGCCTGTGCGGTGCGCGACATGGGCGCCGGTGCCTGGGTATGTGCTTGCCACAGGGAAACAACTTCTGTGAAGAGCGGCCCCAGTATGTTGCAAGTGGGACAGTGTTTGGACTGGGTGGGCAGGGAAGAGGTGGGCGGGCACAATCACCATATAGACAGCGGGGCTAGGCAGCTCAGTAGATGCGCTGCTAGTCACATGAGCAGGCCATGAAACTGCCTGAAGCAATCCATTGAAGCGTAAGGTGATGCTTCTGGCTGACCAAGCCGATAGGCCTCTCTGTTGCCCTGCCCAGAAGCACATGTCAATGCACCGCCGGACTGGGAGCCCACCTGCACACACCATGGTACCGAGTTCTGCGGACTGCTAGTCCGAGGAGCAGCGCATAGAGGACCACCATGCCGGAAAGCAAGCTTGAGGACAGGCGTTTCCTGCCTACCCTAGCTTTGAACATCTCGATGAACAGCCAAAGGGGCTCGACATTTGCTCAACTCTCCCGCATATTCACCGAGCACCAAGCTGCCAGACTCTGACCGGGCTTTCCGCACTCAAGTGTTGCGAGCGAGCCGGTACACTGACTGTGTAATAGTGCGGTGCATTGGCAGTGCCAGAGACACAGCCGTCAGAGTTGCGGTGCGTATCAGACACATGTCTGTGCCTTCCGGTCAGCTGGAAGCGGGCGGCACTGACCTACTTTGCTTCCTTGATAGCTTTGTCTGCTTTCGTCGAGTGGCGACGCCACACACAAGACTGACGAGAGCTGCCAAGCGGAGCCTGCTATCTATGTAGCCAAGGAAGCTATATTCCACCTGCTGAGAGATCTCTTGACGTCGTGTAGCAGGCTCAAGTTAGTTTGCACACACTGGTGACAGACGCCGTTCTGCGTGCAGCCATGTGGCGCGCGGTGGTGGCTGCGCTGCTGCTGGCGGTGGCATGCGCACACGCCCAGACCTACACGCTGGACCTGCAGAAGCCCCAGCAGGTGCCATGGGCTCGCTCTGCTCTTTCTGCTCTCTCTGCTCACTCTGCTCTGGCAGTCTGCGGCCTGCAGGTTATTGCACAAGCCCCCTCGCTGGCTTCAGACGCCTAAGCTTACGACGCGCGGTGGCTGCACAGACCCCTGCGCACCTGAACACAGCCGCTGACGCGCGCGCACGCGCGCCGCAGAGCGTGCCGTACAACGTCATCTTCAACGGCTTCAACGGCCCCAGCGAGGAGATCCCCTCCAACAACACGCTCGTGGCGCCGCCGCCGGGCCTGGGCCCGTACACGCCGTGGAGCGTGCACACCGAGCTGGCCGAGGGCTCTGCGACCGGCTCGGTGTGGGTGTCCTGGTCGTCGGGCCTGCCGTCGCTGGTGAACAACCCGGCGCAGGTCAACCAGTCGCTGCCGGGCGCCAACCCGTACCTGGACGACTACCCGCAGGCGCCCACGTACGCCTTCCGCCCGCAAACGCCCGACCCGGCGTCTGTCGCCTCGGTCGTGCAGTGGGGCACCGCGACCGGCGCGTACACCAACAACGCGACCGGCACCGCGCGCGCCTACATCCAGGTGCCCCTGCGCCCACGCAGCGCCCAGCGGCACGCAGTGCGCTGTGCATGGTGCCCTCTGCGCATGCAACCCCTAGTCCCGGCATGTCGCGCAAGACGCCGCATGCATGCATGCATGCGCGCGAGGCCCCTGCCTTGCGGCAGACGACAGCTCAACCTTGACACCTGGCTGAAACCCGGCTTACGGCGGCTCTGCACCGCCCTGGCTATAGCTGTGCGGGTGTATTCGTGACAGAGGCCTGTGCTGTTCCGAGGTCATCAAGTTACAGCACATGGGGCATGCTGGTGTTGAGCCCACGCATGTGCCGCTCACTGCCGCGGTCGGCGCGCAGACGTACTTCTTCTACGGCTCCACTGCCATCTCGCAGCTGTTCCACCATGTGCACGTCACGGGCATCCCGTACGGCCAGAAGTGCGCCCCTTGCGACAATCATGCATGATGCGACATCCATGAGGCGTGACGCCGCTGCTACCGCTTCTCATGTGCACCGCTCAGCCTCTGAAAATGATGTGGCGCACCTGCGGCTCCACCCCATGAACGTGTCGTGTGCTGTTGGCCTGCCTCTGAAGTGTCGGGTTGTGGCGCTGCGCAGGATCTACTACAGGCGCGGTCCAGCTTCGCACGCTGCAGTGCTCGCCATGCTGCCCAGCGGAGTTTGCTGTCCCTGAACAAGCCGCCCATCCTTGTGCTTGCAGCCCAAGGCTCGATATGCATGCTCAGCGCATTTGCTCTCTTGCCAGGCTCCTGTGAAAACATGTCATTGTTTATGCGCTGGGACGCTTGCAGGTCCAGCGCACCTTGAAAGCACGGCCAAGTGCAGCCACGGCCACGCCGCTGCGGTTGGGATTGTGCTGTGCGAACTTTATGCTTGCAGAATACATCTCGTAACGTTTTGGGTGACTGCCGCGGTGCAGGGTTGGTGACCCCAGCCTGGCGCTGAGCACGGAGTTCACGCTGACGCTGAACTCGAGCCTGCAGCCGTACGCAGCCAACTACCCTGTCAGGTGCGCGTCCCGCGCCACAGAATGCCCACGCCCCTGCCAAGCTCTGCAAATTGCTCGTGCGCTCAAGGTCTGCCCAGATCGAACCAGACCTGATCCCGTCATGCTGGAGGCCAAGCTTGCTCGGGTCAGGGCTCTCCCCGAGTGCATAAGGACGTTGGGCAGCATGCACGCTGCCGTACTGTACAGTGACATGCATGTGGTCCTGGGGCCGTGCCTGCCATTGTGTGCTTTTCACACTTCAGGCATTTCACGCAGTCTGAAGGTTCCGGCTGCCGTGTGGTGCTAGGTATCCCTAACCCTATCCTAGTCGCCGTGTGGTGTGGTGCTAGGGCGGGCTAGCTTGGACCTGGAGAGAGCACCTGCTCTGTGACCAGCCAGTCGCATCATTGCATCTAATGCAGACGCTAGGGCCACATCGGTGAGGCATCGCTGTATCGCCGTGGCGAAGGGTGGGCATGCTGGCGGACCTGGGCGTGACGTTCAACTCCACCGTCACCTACCAGCACATGGTCGCGCACAACCCGGACTTCGCCATGTTCATGGGCGACCTGTCGTACGCGGACGACTGGTGATCCACGCCTGCTTGCTTCGTGAAGCGCCTCAGCCCGACCTCTCGTGCTGCTGTGGTGTCCGCGCGTCAGCACTCGCCTCCTCACCATCGTCCTGGATAACAATTGCATGCGCTTTTGCTCACATGACTGAGGCTTACTCTCTCCACACCCGCTGCATGAAGCTATAGACAGCGCGCAACAGAACACGGCGTATACGGGGCTGTCTCCATGCAGGAACTCCGACGGGACGGACAGCTATTACGCGGACGCCCCGTACCCCGAGTTTGCGCTGACTGGCAGCGACCAGTACAGCACCTACCAGCCGCGCTGGTGCGGTTTCCCATGCAATGCTCTGTTTGCGGTGCAGTGGGAAGCGCTTCTCCTGCACTTTGCCTTCAGGTGTGCTTGAACACATCCGTCGCTTAGAGAGCTGTATTGTTGATTCAGACTGCACAGTTGCTTCAGACTGCACAGTTGCTTTGAGGTTGACCCGTCTGTCTTTGCCCATGCTGGGCTCACGGTTGCAGCAGAGGCTCAATATTGAGTGGAATCGCAGGGACAACATGTTGCAGCTTCTGCAGAACGCCGGCAACGGCCCGTCGCTGCCGTACATGTTTCTGCCGGGCAACCACGAGGTGCGCGCGCCTGCCTGGCGCACCCTGCTGGGCTGTCTGAGCGCAGTGCAGCGCACTGTGTGCAAGCACTGCACAGTCGTCGGCTTCATGCCTGTCGTGTATGATCGAAGAGCATGCCCTGCGCCTGCCCCTTGTCACACAGGCTTGTGTGCGCTCCAGAGCGGGTGGCAGGGTGCAGGCACATGCACTGCACAGGTTGTTGCAGCCTAGACTCCGCAGAGGCACTGGGTTGTATGTCGGTCGTCGACACTGGAGAGGTACTCCACACAGCAGAGTTACTGAAGGTACCGATGAGAGGCCATCGCTTGACGCTCTGTCTCGGCCGGGGCGCAGATCGAGCAGGACGAGCAGCTGCGCACGTTCCAGTCGTTCAGGGCGCGCATCCGCACGCCCTACGAGCAGTCGCTGTCGACGAACCAGCTGTACTACTCGCTGGACGTTGGGCCGATCCACATCATCATGCTCAACGCGGTGCGGCGCCGGGCTGCCAGGCGCCCTGCCCCACGCACCCTGCCCCCGCCCTACCATGGCCGGCGGCCACCTGTGGCACGCATGCCCATGCAGCCTCAGCGGCCCCGGCTGGCAGATCCAGGCGGCGCTGCCCACAGCACACCCTCTCCGCCAGCGCTGCATGTGCCCCGATCGCTTGCCAGCATGCGCCGCAGTGGGTGCTGTGCCGGCAGCATGAGCTTGCGCACGCTGAGTTAGCAAGCAAGCCAGTGCACGAGCATGTCGCGGGGCTTACGGGACTGGTGTCCCGCAGCTCCATGCCCTTATGCGCTCGCCCGCCCTCTCTCCCGGCAAGCCCACAGCGCCCCTAACAGGTTGCATGTGCCGCGCGGGACAGTACGGCGGCCCGGTGCCCAACATCACGATCAACACCAACAACACGGGCCAGCAGGCCGCGGCCGAGCTCGGCAACGCGGGCACGCCGCTGCAGCCCGACGGCAACTACCCCTACTCCTCGTTCGGCTACGACCAGTTCTCCTGGTTCCTGAACGACATCGGCCGCGTGGACCGCGGGCGCACGCCCTGGGTCATCGTTGCGTGGCACCAGCCGCCCTACAACAGCTACTCCACGCACTACAAGGAGTTTGAGTGCAGCCGCCAGGCCATCGAGCCCATCCTGTACCAGAACGGCGTGGACATCGTCATGCACGGCCACGTGCACGCGTACGAGCGCACGTTCCCCGTGAACAACTACGCCGTGGACCAGTGCGGCATGCGCTGGATCACCATCGGCGACGGCGGCAACATCGAGGGCCTGTACAAGACGTTCGCGTCGCAGAACGGCACCTGCTACTGCTCAGCCCAGACCAGCTCCGGCAGCTCCAACGGCTGCCCATGCCTGGACGTGACGCCGAGCACGGTGCCGCAGGCGCGCCCCGGAGGCGCCTGCTCCCCGTCTTGCCACCCCACCGCCCGTGTCAGTCCCCCAGACCCAAACGTCCCATGGCCCAGCAAAGTGCCCAGGGTGCATGCGCCCAGCGCGGCGCAGCAAGTGTGCCTCGCCCTCCTTGACCTCACACCCCGCTCCACACCCCGCACCCACCCTCAGCGGGGCCTCTGCCATGCGGAGGCCATGCCAGAGTGTGCTGTGCCCCATGGCAGCTTGCTCTGGCCACATCTAGGCAGCCACCTGGGGTGACATCACGTGCCCTGCGCCGCAGGCCTGCGCGACCTTCCAGAACGGCCTCTGGGCGCCCATCAACGGCACCCAGCCGCCCTTGTGCC
>JAABUV010001119.1_pt1 | contig 39247 bp, 20 predicted proteins | sample 5559971 | NCBI WGS metagenome assembly JAABUV01 (sample SAMN10711881, study PRJNA513362) | rock metagenome | isolation source: Antarctica rocks | place: Antarctica: Victoria Land, Knobhead nord | collected 2015-12-19
CGTAGGGAGCTAGACTAATATAGTAGTAAATACGACCGCCTATTATTATAAAGGACCGAATATAGTATAAAGAGAAAACGGAATAGAAGTTATAAAGAAGGTAGGAAAGATAAGGGTTTTTACCTGCGCCTATACTTAGTATAAGTATATAGTTTCCCCTACGAGTCGGCTACTATTATAACGACTATAAAATACTTATAAGCCCCCGTAATTATCTTTTATTAGTTTAGATAGACGCGTATATAATTTATAAATAAATAAATTACTATTAAGTTAAAGAAAATATTACCTTAATAGCGAGGGATAAGATCTATATTACCTATTTAAATTTAATAATATAATACTATAAATAAAATATAATAAATCTTATAATAAGATAGAGGACCCTCTCTATTTAAATATAACTAAAGTATATAATAAGACTACTATAATAAAAGCGGATTAGGAGCTAGTAAGAGAGGATACTAAAGAATAGTATAGAAAGGTAGGTATTAAAGACTTTAAAGGTAAAGAATCCTAGGTAAAGGAGTAGGATTTTATTATATAGCTAGGTTAAAAGTATAAGTATAATAAATTATACCTACTAGGTAGTCTAAATAGAGAGGGTAAACTTAGTACGCTCTCTAAGGTAGTATAACGGGTTTACTTAAATATTAGATAATAGGACTATAAGACTAAATAAAAAATTAAGAGGGAGAAGGAAGGATATAAAGAATAATAACTATCGCCCCTCTAAGATATAAGTTTAGACTACTTAATAATAGAAGATAGTATAGCTATATTACTAGCCTTAAAACGACGAATAAAATAAGAGGCCGCGTAGGATTAAGATATAAGGGATATTAATTTAAAGGCGATATATAATAGGAAAATTACTAGGCTTCTTCTATTAAATATTATCTAGTTACCTGACTCTTTATTAGATATAAGAAGCCTATTAATATACTTAACCTTAGACTAGTTTATTTAGTATTATAGTAAAGACCTAGAGCTAAAGCCCTTAGAAGTAACGCTACGGTTTAAGTATAAAGGAGCTTAATTTCTAACTAAATTAACTAATAATCGCTAACTTTATAAGGTTATAAGGGAGGTTATTAACGGCGTAGGTACTAACCCTATATTTAAGTTTATAGTAGGATAGGATAATTCTACTTAGTAGGCCTCTATTCTATTAATTACTTTATTAGAGACTCTTAGTAAGTAACTACCTTCTCTATCTATTATAGTAATAAATATTATATAATTAATATCTACTATTATAACTAGGGCCTGAATTTAAATAGGATATCCTTAGCCTAATAATAAGACGCGCGAAATAGAGATAAAGTATAATAAAAGGATATAATAATAGTAGGCTAAAAGTATAATAGAGGCTATAATAATAGCTAATTAACTATTAGGGATTTAAATAGGATATAATATATTACCTACTTAAAAGCGATTAAAAACTACTATTATAGGTTAACTATACTTTAGCTAATTATCTAAGAATAAGAGTATTAAGTTATATAATAAAGATAAAGATAATATAATACTAAATATTATAATACTAATAGATTACAGCTAAGAGGTAGAGCTAGACTAAAAGAGGGAGGTACTTAATAGAACGCTAGCGAAGGACGGAAGTATTTATCTAATATAGATAGGATTATTAGTTATCCTCTTATTATATAAATCTTCTAACCTAATTACCCTTACTAAATTAATTAAAGAAGCTAAAGCCTATACTCTAGCTAATAACCTAGTTACGTCTACTAAACTAGCTAAAGCTTATACTCCAGCTAATAATATAATTATATCTATTAAACTAACTAAAGAAGTTAAAGCCTATACTCTAGCTAATAACCTAGTTACGTCTACTAAATTAGCTAAAGCTTATACTTCAGCTAATAACTTAATTATATCTACTAAACTAGCTAAAGCCTATACTCTAGCTAATAACCTAGTTATATCTACTAAACTAGTTAAAGCCTATACTCTAGCTAATAACCTAGTTACATCTACTAAACTAGCTAAAGCCTATACTCTAGCTAATAACTTAATTACATCTACTAAACTAGTTAAAGCCTATACTCTAGCTAATAATATAGTTACGTCTATTAAACTAGCTAAAGCCTATACTCCAGCTAATAATATAATTACGTTTACTAAACTAACTAAAGAAGTTAAAGCCTATAATCTAGCTAATAACCTAATTACGTCTACTAAACTAATTAGAAAGGCTAAAGTTAATACTCCTAATATTATAATACTATTTATTAAATTAATTAAAAAGGCCGAAGTTTATACTTAGCCTAATACCTTACTAGAGAAGAATAATTCTCTAAATACTATTAAATTAAATAAAGTAATTAATCTAATATAGGAATTAAATCTAAAGGCTAAGTCGTAGTAGATAACTAGTAATTATTAGAAAACGCCGGAGTATTAAGTAGACGGGAGTTATAAGTTATACTAAAGTAGGGATTTAATAATACTTAGGTAGTATATAAATAAAAAGTTACTAAGTAAGGCGTAGATATTAGTCCTATTATAGAGCTAGATATTAAGGACGTAGAATTACGCGAGATAATAGATATTATAAAAGAAGGAGAGGAAGATATAATAATAAAACTAGCTAATAACTATCTAATTATAATAACTAAATAGCTTTATTAATAGGATAAGAGGTAGGAGGACTATACTTATCTATTTTACTCGTATCTTAATATATATTATTAACTTAATAAGACTATTAAGTTATTTAAGTTATTATTAGATCTTAAGCTATTTTAGGTATTTAGGGTATTTATCTACTTTAAGATAGAGGTATTCTAGAACGGCGGATACCTTATAAATATAATAGGACTTAGAAAGGTAATAAACTAAGGTACTCCGCTTAAGACTATTAATTAATAAGGGCTATAGACTATTAAGGCTATTAAGGTAATTATCTTAAACTAGACCCTTATATTAGTTATTAATAGTATTAAAGAAGCTAGGACTAAAGGGAGATATAACTTATACCTCTTAAAGGGAACGCGAAAGGACCCTTAGCTACCCGACGCTAAATACCTATCTAATAACCCCTTTAGTATTTAATATATATATATTAACGCTAGAATATCCTAAAAGCTAAAGCTAAGCTATAGCCTAACCTTTATACTTATACCTCCGGCTTTACTATCCTATTAGTTAGGATAGATAAAGCGTTTCTTAAATATAAAGGACTAAAAGTATAAGTAGACTTTATAATATATATATAATAATACTAAATTAAAAGTATATATACTAAAACTAGATAAAGAGGACTACTAATCCGTAGTACCTTCTAGGGATATCCCCTACTTTAATAACTTAAATAATAAGTTATATATACTTTACTTTACTACCGCAGCATTATATAATAGATAGGTAAAGAAGAAGCTAGCGGATTATACTATAGAGGTCTTAAAGACGAGTAGGAAGCCTTATATTACGCCTTAATAGTAATAGTAGGTAATAGGATAGGGCCGTATTATACTTAATAAAGTATATACTAAATCTAATAAATATACTAGGATAATTAGTAAAGTTTAGGTACTTAATATAATTATAAGGGGTTAGATACCTTAGAAGCTCTTTCTTATTAAAACTCTATTTAAAGCGTCACCCGTATATATAGCAGGCTAGGTAGGTACGCTCTAGAATAGTAATATAGAGTAGGCGCTATATTTTATAATACTAAACTACCCTTAGATAAATAACTATTACTAAAACTTATAACGCTATATAAAGTTAGAGCTTAATAAATTTAGTAAGATATATAATATCCTTATTAAGTAATATAAGGCCGGAAATATACCGGCGGAGGCGTATTATAAGTATAGGAATATAATAACTATTATTATCTAAATATTATAGCTACGTTATACTAGCGACTTAGAGTTTCTAGGATATCCGTTAGTAGACCTCTAACCTAACTACTATTATAAATGCCGCTTAATATACCTAGAATAATATAAGGACGTACTAGACTAGGGGTTTAAAGGGGTAATCGTAGAAGTTAGGAAGATATATTTAAACTAAGTTAAACTCTATAAATAGGGTAAGAAGGTTATTATACTAGTTATATTAGTAAAAATATAGCTAATAGCCGCGCGTCGCGTAAGGATTATATTATTATTCCCTAAATTATTATTCTATAAAGAGACTAAGGAACTAGCTTTTATATTAAGGGAACTAATAACTAATAAATAGCTTAAAACTATGCCTAGGAAACTATATAAATTAGAATAACGAGACTTACCTTATAAGCGGTTAATATATTAAATCGCTAGGGTTTTAAATTACCTTAAATAGTATATAAGGAAGGAAAGAAAAGTTCTTTATCTTAATAATAGGGCCTATATTAGCCTTTATTATTTATTAGGTATATATTCCTAATAGGCTATTACTTTATATTAATAATTACCTTAGGATTAAAGCGCTAATTAGTATATAAGTAATCCGTAATATATTAAAGAAACCCGTCGCCCTAATCTATTTAAGCCTAACTAAGTATAAGGTTACTAAAATTATTAAACTCTTCTAGGAAGGTAAAGATAGTAAGAAGAGTTTATATCCTAATAATATCTTATAGATCCTCGTCGGGTCTAATATACTTCTATCTATAGGATATATATATATAGTAGCGAGATTCGTTACTATCTTTAACCCTAAGTAATTATAAAGGAATAAAATATAGGGTGTTACGCGGGTTAATTAAATTAGGTAAGATAGGAAAATAATATTACTTAACCTTATAAATAACTCCTTAGAACTTAAAAAGGCTATATCTAATATAAAAACTACTTAATCTAAGATATATAAATTAGTAGAAGCTATAATAGATCTAATAGATAGTAGTTATAAGGTATTAGAGGAGGATATAACTATAGATAAGAATATTAACGACGAAGGTAATCTACTTAATAAGGAAGGTTAAATTATCGGCTAATAATATAGAGATAGTATACGCGTATAGAATCCTTCTAGGGTAATAGGTAATAGCGAGCTAAGTAGGAATAAATTAAATAGAAATAGAATATAATAATATTATATTATAGTAAGATCGTTCTAAGATATCTTTATATATTATAAGTTAATAGTACGTATATTAAACGTAATAAGTCTATAGCGGCTATATAGAATATATACTTTATAAAATAATTTAACTATATAACTAAATAAAATACTAGGATAAACTAATAGGAAGGGCTTACTACCTAATATTCTCGCCCGGATATATATAGTAACTTATACGCGAGTATTAGCTAGATAATTTATAAAGGTTAAGGGTTCTTTAAACATACTAAATACGTAATAACCGCTCTAGCTATATATAAAGGTTTAATAAACCTATATAAGGTATAGAAAAGGCGGAAAATACGGGTAGTATAGATCCTAATATTCTATACGGCTTCCCGGTTTACTAATATTCTACCTCTAGTACTTATATACTAATTACCTCAAAGGCCCTAAGTATTATCCTTAAGTACCCGTTTTATATAGTTTCTAGCGTTATAATATTAGCCTTCTTTACCTCTAGCGTCCCCTTTAAGCTATATTATATCTCCGCCGCGTAGGTTATTACTAGCTAGACTATAACGTTATAGACCTATCTTATCTTATTAAGTATAATACCTTATATTAAGTTAGTAATAATTAATAAGGCTAGCTTCTATATCTTTAACCTTAATCTTATCCTATTAATATACGGGTCCTACTTTAATTTACTATTAATATAAAGTCTAAGGACTCTTATTAATATCTCTAGGCGTATTATTATTACTCTAAGGTCTATTATTACCTTTATATTAAACCTCTTTAAGCTCCTTAATAGGTAGACTAACTTATACTTATAAGGGGTAAAGGTTACCCTATATATATTTACCTAGTAAAGGTATACCTTATATACCTTTATTAAGATCTTATAATTCTCCTTAGTACTTTTATTATATACTATTAGGTAGATATTATTAATAAAGCCTTTAGTTTATACCTAGAGTTTTATCTTTATATACTCTTCTATAAGTAGGGAGTTAAAAAATAGAAATAAAATAGGTAATATTAAGGATCCTTAAAGGATCCTAGTTTCTACTATCTCTATCTTATTTATCTCCTAGCCTAGTATAATTATTATAGCCCTTTCTATTAGAAAGCTTTATACCTATTATATAATAAGGGTTAAGACCCCTTTCTTCTTTAAGTTATATAATAACCTCTTATAAGAGATATTATTAAAGGCCCTTATAATATCTAGTAATAGTATACTTATTATATTAGACTTACTATAGTTTTATATTATATATACTACCTCTACTATTATCTTAAAGGATATTACTATTAATCTTCCCTTCCTTACCCCTATTTATTATTAGGGTAGTAGTTTATATTCCTTTATAAGGTCGCCTAGCTTCTTTATTATAACCGCCTCTAATACCTTCTTTAAGGTACTAAGAAGGGTAATTAAATAGTATAACTTTAATTTAAAGTAGTCCTCTTTCTTTAATTTCTTTAAGATAATTATATTAGCCTTCTTAAACTCTATTAGATAGTATCTAACCCTTAAGTAAGCTTAAAATAGATATATAAAACTAGGTAGTAGCTCCCTCTCTACTATTCTTAGAAACCTATTTAAGATCCTATCTATCCCTAGTACCTTATCCTACTTTAGCTTATTAATTACTTTATAGACTTCCTCCTTAATAACCCCTATATTTATTATTAGGGGTATCTTATATTAAAACCCTTAGATATTATTTAGATCTACCCTTAAAAGTAGGGGGAAGAAGGTCCCTTAAAGGACCTCTACCTTCTTTTAAAATAACTCTACCCTAAGGCCTCCCCTATCCTTCTTAAGGGTAGGGAACTTTAGGAGTTCCTTTTAATTAGTTTTTAAAGTCTATTAAATAATTAGGATACTTTATATACTCCCTCTTTAAAATAAAGTACCTTTACCTTATTTAATACCCTTCCTTTAATCTTCTAGGCCTCTTATTACGCCTCTAAACTCCTCTAGCTTCTCTTATAATTATACTTTACCCTAAGCTTTAGCGCCGTCTTTATAACCTTTATATAATTTAAGTTCTAAAAGGACTTTACCTCTAGGGAGGACTTTACTTGTAATATTACCTTTTTTATAATTTCTACTAGGCCTTAAAGTATATTAGCTAGGTAGCTATTTATCTACCCCTTAATTATTAGCTCCCTATCTAGTAGCGAGCTTTAAAGGGTACCCGCTTACCTCTTTATCTCTACTAGGTCTACTATCTTTTATACCCTTTATAGGCGTAGGATTACCTCCTCTACCTTAAGGCTAACTTTAATATATATTAAAATATAATTAGACTTATAATAGAGATCTAGCCTAATATAATATTCTAATAGTATTTACTTAATAGCTTCTATTATAAATATTAGATTAATAGTACTTTCTACTTTTTTTATCCTCTAGGTTATTATATCCTTTAGTAGAGTAAGCTCTATTCCCCTTTTTTCTATAATATTTATAAGTATATCCGCCGCTTTATAATATATATATCTACCTCTATTATTTTAATTTAGGTAATAGAGGTTAAAGTCTCTAACTAGTATATATTCCCTAGGCTAACTTAGCTACTCCTTTACCCCTAGTAGCGTAGAGGGGCTATTTATTAAAGTCCTAGACTCTAGGCTAAGGTTATATATATTATATATCTAGAGATATATTAATACTCCCCCTTCTTTTCTTATAACTTATATCCCTAAGGAGTATAAGTCCCCTAATATAAATTTAACTTCCTATTTATTAATATTCTAGTACTTATTTATAAAGAAATATATCCTTATATCCCTCTTTATCTTATATACTAGGTAGAACGCTCCTTTATTTAAGTTATATATTAAACCCGTCCTCTTTATATATAATAGTTCTTAGATAGCTAGGATATTTATCTATTATACCTCTTTATCTTCTAATAGCGCTATTATTATTATAGTCTACTCCCTTTATATATTATATTATAATAGTCTTATTATCTTTTATACCCTTATAAGGATCCCTATTAAATATCCCTTATAACCTCTACTCCCTTAGTACTTAGGGCTTCTTATATTAGTATTTCCTTTAATATCTATTAGTCTATCTTTATTACTTAGAGAGTAATTGGCCTTTCTAGCCTATTTTATAGTATTATTACTAGTAGTAGTATAATTCCCCTTTCCCTTATATCCCCCTAGGGACCTATTTATATTATAACCTTACTAAGGTCTTTAAACACTAATATAAGCTTCCTCTTCTTCCTTATTACTACTATTATCTACTCCCCTTAGGGCTACTTCTAGGTATCCTATTACTTATTTCCTCTTATAAAGCTCTTATATAACTTCTTCTTATTTTCTACTATCTTTTAATAGAGCTTATTTAATTCCCTTACCTTAATTATATACCCTTACTCCTAGGCTATATAATTATTCTTCCCGTAGTTATTATACCTCTTAACCTCCCCTTCTTTTACTTTATACTCCTTTAAGTTATACCTACTAGCGTAGATCCTATATTATATTAGGCTCATATAATATCCTACTATATATTTATACTATTAATAGTTAAAGTATTATATTATAACCCTATTCCTCTCCTACCTCTTATACTCTAAGAGGTTATATCCCTTTATTAAGCCCTTTTTAATTACTTTATCTACTATCTCTAGCGTATAGAGCTTTAGTAATAGTAAGGCCCTCTTCTTTACTACCTCTCCCTCTCTCCTCTCCCGCGTAACTACCTACGGCTAGGCTACCCTTATAATCTTTAACTCTAGGAGGTTCTTTTTATTCTACTAGATAATTATCTCTTTAACCTCTTTCTATTTTAATACGTCTACTACCTTCTTTAATACCCTATATATTATAATTAGGAAGGTCTATCTTAATACCCTTATTAACTTATATACCTTCCTTACCTAGTTATTATTCTCCTCTAGCTCCTCCCTTACCTCTATCTCTATTATAAATAGTATTAGGTCACCTCTAATTAGGTACCTTACTATTATAATCTCTTATATCCTTAGGAATATAATTGTCTTAAATCTCTTAACTAGCTACTCCCTAGTAAGCGCCCTTACTACCTCCCTCTTAATTCTATTATTAATCTAAACTATTAAGGTCCTAGCCTTCCTATTATTAATCTAAACTATTAAGGTCCTAGCCTTCCTATTATTTATTACTCTAGATCCCTTCCCTATAATATTACCTATCGGCGCTATAGTAAATATCCCCCTAGGGCTTATATTACCTATTCTTATACTTATTAGGCTCTAGCTAGCTATCTACGCCTAGCTCCTTCTACCCCCTTATATCTTCCCCCTCTAGGACTATTCTTCTACTACCCTCCTAAACTTATATACCTCCTTAAGCTATTAGTCTACCTTTATAATAAACTCCTTTATATATTTAAGCTCTATCCCTACTATCCTTTCTATCTTACGCGTTATTCCGCCCTTTAACGCGTCTTATATAATTATAATAGCTTCTAGGGCCTTTACTAATATCCTCCTAACGCGTATTCCCTTATCTTCTAATTCTTTCCCCCCTACTAGGCTCCCTAGCCCCTATAAGGGTATCTCCCCTCTACTTCCTAGTCTACCGCTTCTACTACTACTACTACTACTTATAACTCCTCCCCTAATACTATATCCTAATATTAGGACTCGTCTTACTATACGTCTAAGTAAATTTATTAAGGCTTATTTTTTAATCTTTTATTTCGTCTTAAGTATCTATAAGGGCCTTATTACCTATTATAAAAGCCCTATTACCTACTATAAAAGTAACCTATCTAGTAATCTAGATACCTATTATTATAATAGAATATTAACCTTCTTATATTAATATAAAAGACACTATTACTTTTACCTTACTTAGAATAAAAGACTACTATAACTCTAAGTATATAATAAGGTTATTTAATATTAGTAACCTTATAAACCTATACTTATATAAAGGCTACTAAGTATTAAGTATTACCTCTAAGAAGCTTAGTCTATAGTTTATTAGTCTATTTAAGGTCCTTAAACGTATTAGATACCTCGCGTATTAACTAGAATTACTAGATATAATACGTATTTATAATATTATCTTAATAGCTTATCTTAAGCCTACTACTAATCTAGTAGATAACTTATATTAACGTCGCTACCTATCTACCCCTCCTATTATTATTAATAGAGATATTAAATATAAAATCAAGCGGCTTTTATAAAAACACTGTATTTATTAGGGTTATAAGTAGTCTACCTAGTACCTAGCTAGGTAGCTAGGATATAGACCTAAGGATAACTAGTAGATACTAGATTACTAGTTATTAAATACTCTAGACCTTATCTATAAGTATAAGGAAGTAAATAGTCCTAATATAAGAGTTAGAGGATAGGTTAATAATAGTAGTATATAAGTAAAATTTCTTACCTTATAAGTTATCTTTTTACTTTAAGCGCTTCTAATTAAGGTATATCTACTAATACCTAATATATATTACTATTAGGATAATAGCTTTATTTATTATAAGTATTTATTATAGGTATTTACTTATTATTACTATTATTAATAGTACTATTCGCCTAGTACGCCTTCCTTATAAAAGGCTTCTATACCTTATATACTTAGGTAGATTTCCTATATATAAAGAAAGTATCTTCTTTCTATATTATAAATTAGTTATAATAATTACTATATTAGCCTAATTAGGACTAGCGTAGCCTTAGCGCGTACTATATTAATTATATTATAAATATATTATAATACTATAGCTTTTATTCTTATTATACTAGAATACTACGTCGTTAAACTAATATTATTTCTAGTTCCTAATAGTTATCTTAGTTATTAGTCTTACTATTTAAAGATAGAACTCTTTATATAGGTTTTTTAATAAGTTATTAATAGTAAGATAGTAGAATAAAGAATAAGATTTTAATAAGCTTTTAATAAACTACCTTTAAAGTAATTCTATAATAATATTACTTTAACTAACTATATTAATTCTATTAAAGACTAAACTTATAATTATTATATAATACTAAACCTATATAAGTAATAAGCTAGTTATAAGTAGTCTAGTAACTTAAGTACTAAAAGATAGTTAATCTAATAGTACTACTAGAATAAGTATTAATCTTTATCTTTACTATTTAACTCTTAAAATCTTCTAACCTTTATACTAAACTATCTATAGATATTATAGCTTATAAAACTAAGCTTTTATAACTTCTATTTTTATTAAAAAAACTTCTTTATTAATATATATCTTATTTATCCTAAAAAATATTATTAAAGATATAAATCTTATAAACTATTTTTTTATAGATATATTATAAATATTAAGATATTTATAGTATTTATATCTAATACTTCTTTAAGATAGAATAGATATATAAATAATATAACTTATAAGCTAGTAATAAATAAACTCTTAACTAAAATAATTAACTATACTTATAATTATTATCTTTCTAATTTACTACCTTTATTATATTCTCTTATATACTACCTAGCTATCTTCCTAGACTTTTATTTAGTATTATATTCCCCCTTATTTATATAATACCTCTTATATTAAGGATAGCTTAATTAATAAAGTTTTTAAAAATATAAGTATAAGAGAGTTAGTAGTAAGAATAAGTATACTACTATCTACTAGAGTTAAAGTAAGTTATTAAGTTAATAGAGTATTAGATAATAGGAAGATATATATAATAGTTATAAGGGTTAAAAGGCTTTTAAGATATTAATAATAGTAGTAGTAATAGGATAGATTATATACCTAGGAAGAGAGATTTTATAGGATAGTCTTTATAACTAATATTAAAGTATTAAACTAACTATAACATCCCTCTACAATAATCTTGACGATTAGCTACCTTATTATTAGCATCCAAATATCTACTATCCCAGCTTTCATCCTCTATATCTCGTCACCTCCTTTGAATCTCGCGCTGAAAGCCGCTTCTATCTCCCTGACCCACTTGGCTGTCACAAATTGCAGATCGCACTGAGTTCCTATAGGGAGAACATGTCGTGTATTACATGAAATAAATAGGAAAAGTAGAGACGCCTGTATCAGACTCTGGAAAGGAAGTTGTAGATCTTTGGAATGAAGTAGGCCTCAAATTTTTCCTTCTTTAGCATCGATGATGGAAGCTACAATTTCGGTCTAGCAGCATCCATGGATGCGTTTATATTCGCTATCTCCACTACTGGCTTGTTGATCGAGGGCTACCACTCACTACTTATGTCTGCCAAGAACCCGAGCGGTCTTCGTGATCTCTCTTCGTACCAAATTTTCAGGAGAGTGTTCTACTTCATCAATGTTTCTTCGTGTGTGCGCATATCGTTGTTGCTGTCGGTAGAAAGGCTTTGGGAGAAGGGCCACTAAGGTTGTGATCAAGATTGGAAACACTGGAGTGGTGTAGGATGATCTTTTCAATTTGCTTCGGCACAGTTGGGCCCTGTTCTGTTCTTCTTAAATCAATCACTGTGACTTTATTGGGAGCAACACCTTTGGGGTTCTCTGTATCCCGAAAGGTGAGTGTCGCTTTGCTTTGCATGATGAAGTGGAGAGCTGATTGACTTCCTGCGATTCTGTGATGATGTGCGCCGATGACCCCATGGATGTGTGTCACTTTGCTTTCGATGATGATGACGAGGTTACTTGACCGAATTCCTGCATGCTTGCAACAGAGTTGTGCCCAATGTCACCATAGACGCATGTTCGACAAAGTCAGGCCTTCTTGTTTGGTCTGCTCTCTGCTTTCGTCGATGTGTCAGCCAGCCTTGTAACAATATCGTCTCCTCCATAAGGCCAACCTACTTATCTCTGCCGGTGCTTGTATCATTTTTATCACGCTCCAGCTTTGCAGACAAAAATGTCTACTCGACCTTAGCACTCCCTTTTGCAAGTCATCTCTGCCTTCCTCGCTAATTCAGCCGGCCTTGTAGCAATATCGTCTCCTCCGCGAGGCCATTGTAATCGTCTCTACCGCTGTGTTGTTATAGTTTGACCCCTCCGGCTCCGCTGGTTTTCTCACTGTGTCCGCCGGAGTTGTATCTATTCTTCTCCCGGCAACAGTCCGCTGTGTCTGTCTTGACAACAGTGTTCCTGCTGCAGTCGGACGCTTTGGCTCTGCTGGTTTTTATCCTCGTCTTCGCACTCGATGTATTCTGAGAGGAAGATGGAAGGTGATGTTGATGAGACGGTCTCAGGGAATTTTGAAGATTTCGGTTGGCTTGCCGTCTTTCCAAGGACCCAGCAGCCTATCTTTACCAGATGGATCTATGGTCTGCCGGCTCTATTCGCTCATGTGGCTCTGACGACTCGATTGAATGCGGTCAGTAATTTGGGCTCTGGCTACTTGATCGACTCTGGTTACAGAGCTGGCTCTAACTCCTCGATCGGCTCTGGCTGCTCGATCGACTCTGGTGACTGGGCTGGCTCACTCTGCCTGCTCTGCTGGTTCTCGGTCATTCCGTTCGCACTCGCTGTTTCCTTGAGTGGAAGACGGGAAGCGAGATTGATAAGAAGGTCTTAGGAAGGAACTTTGGGAATTCGGGTAGAATAGCCTCCGTCTCTTCTAATGATCCACCGGCTCATTTTTACCATTTGGTTCTGTTGTCTCCGACGCTCAAACTCTACTTTCTCTGCTAGCTCTACTGCCTCTGGCTGCTAGATTGGCTCTGGCTGCTCTGGGAGCTCAATCTGGCTCTGGCCGCTGAGTTGGTTTGACCTGCTCAATTGACTTTGGCTGCTCATTTGGCTCTGGGTACTCTACTCCATTAACTCCGGCTGCTCAATCCATTCTAGTTACTCTTTTAGCTCTCGGTGCCCATTTACCTCCTACTACCCAACTGGCTCCGGCAGCACGACTGACTCTACTTGTTTGTCTGACTCTGGCTGCTGTGGTAGCTCATCTGGCGCTGGTTGCTCGATCGACTCTACTTGCCCAAGTGGCCCTGGCTGCTGAAGTAGCTCTGGCCACTCAACTGGCTTTGGCTCCTCGATCGACTTTAGCCATTTTACACATTTGGCTCTGGCTACTCGATCGTCTCTGGTTACTTATTTGAAACCCAGCGCTCAATCGATTCTGGCTGCTCGATGGAATCTGACTGCTCGATCGACTTTGGCTACCGATTTGGCTCTGGTGGCTCTGGTTGCTCTAGCTGCTTCTGGTCACTCTATTAGCTCTCGGTGCTCACTTCGCGAAGCTGGCTATGGCCGCTCTGGAAACTCATCTAGCTTAGTTGGCTCTAGGTACTGAACTAGCTCCAGCTACTCAAGTGGCTCTACTACTCATTCAACTCTGGCTACTCATTCAACTTTGGCTGCTCAGGTGGCTCTGGCGGCTCGATCGGCTCTGGTGACTCAATGGGCTCTGGCTGCTTGATTGGCTCTAACTGCTCGTCTGCCTGTAGGTTGCTCGGTTGGCTCAGTGTTCTGCCCACTCATTCAACTCTGGCTGCTCGATCGACTGTGGCTCCTCGATCGACATTGGCTATTCTACTCGATCCGGCTCTGGCTGCCCAATCAACTCTGGCTGCTCGACCGACTCTGCCTGCTTGATCGACTCTGCCACTCATTTGGCCCTGGCTACTCATTCAACTCTGGCTGCTCGATCGATTCTAGCTCCTTGATCGACATTGGCTACTCTACTCAATTTGGCCCTGGCTGCTTAGTTGCCTCTGGCTACTCCATTCGGCTCTGGCTGCTCAACTAGCCTAGGCTGCTCCTCGTAACTTGGTCGGCTACTGGTGCTCAGTTGGCTCCAGTAGCTCAGCTGGCTCAACTGGCTTGAGAAGCTCTCTTACCTCTAGCTGCTCAATTGATTCCGGCTACTCTGGCTGCTTCGATAGCTAAGCTGGCTCTGCCTGCTCCACAGACCCTGCTTGCTCGATTGATTCTGGCCGCTCCATCGACTCTGGTTGATTACTTGGTTAATCCTCGGCGTTCTGAGTACTCGGTTGAATCTTGCTGCTCGATCGACCCTGGCTGCTGGATCGATCTTGCTGCTCGTTTGGTACTGGCTGCTCTGGTAGCTCAGCTCGTCTAATTGACTGCTTCGGTAGCTCGGCTGACTCGGCTGGCTCTACCTACTCAGTTGCCCGAGCTGGCTCCGCAAACTCTGCTTACTTAATTGATTCTGGCTGCTCCATCGACCCTGGTTAATTACTTGGTTAATCCTCGGCGTTCTGAGTACTCGGCTGAATCTTGCTGCTCGATCGACCCTGGCTGCTGGATCGATCCGGCTGCTCGTTTGGTACTGGCTGCTCTGGCTGCTCTGGTAGCTCAGCTGGCTCCACTGGCTCTGCCTACTCAGTTGGCCCAGCTTGTTCCGCAGACTCTGCTTGCTCGATCCATTCCGGCTGCTCCATCGACTCTGGTTAGTTACTTGGTTAATTCTCGGTGTACAGTTCGCTCTGGGTACTCATTTAATTCTTTCTACTCGATCGACTTTGTTTGTTCGAATCGATTTGGTTGTTCGATGGGTCCGGCTACTCGTTTGGTACTGGCTGCTCTGGCTGCTCTGGCTACTCTGGTAGCTCAGCTGATCCACCTGGCTCAACTGGCTCACCTGGCTCACCTGGCTCACCTGGCTTTGGCTGCTCTGCTGGTTCTCTATCCTTCTCTTCGCACTCGCTGTATCCTGGAAAGAGGATGGATGGAAGACAAGATCGGCGAGGAGGTCTTGAATAAGTACGCTAAGGAATTCAGGTAGATTACCGTCTCCTCTTATAGTCCATCGACTCTGTCTTTACTACGGTGATTGCGTTATAGTCTGACGGTTTAGTTCTACTTACTCCATCACTTCTACCAGCTCTTCTTACTCTGCCAACTCTCTCTGCGCTGCGACCTCTTCCTACTCTGCCAACCCTACCAGCGCCGCCTGCTCGGCCTGCTCCGTCCGCTCTGCCAACTCTGCCCGCTCTGCCAACTCTGGCAACTCTGCCTGCTCTACCAACTCTGCCAGCTCGGCCAGCTCAACCAGCGCCACCTGCTCTACTTGCCCTACTCACTTTGCCGATTTTCTATCCTTCTGTTCGCACTCACTGTATCCTCCTCTCCCGCTCGCCGTGTCTCCAGAGAAGCAGGGAAGACGAAGTCAACAAGGAGATCTTGTAAAAGAAATTCAGGGAATCGGGTGGGCTGGCGTCTTCCTCGATAGTCCTCCAGACTTGTCTCTGCCACAGTTATTATACATCATGTCCTTCCGTTCGGCCTCGCCATTTTTTCATGAGGACGACTGGAGACAAGATCGACACGGAGGTTTTGTCTAAAAGTTCACCAAGCTTATTACAACTATAATGATTCTGCTGATAGCGTTCCAGCTCTGTAACTTCCTTGCCATCACTCTCACACTCGCTGTTCCCCGAGTGGACGATCGAAGAAGAGATCGATAAAAAAGTCCTGTTGAAACTTTAGGTGGAAAACCATCCTCTTCAGCAGTCCACCAAGCTTGTTTCTGCTACGCTGCTTCGGTATACTATGACGCGCCAGCTCTATGACTTCTATATCCTTCGGTCCGCACCCGGAAAGTTCCAAGAGAACGACAGGAGACGAAATCGATAGGGGAATCTTGTCCGGACTTCGGGTAGTCTGCCGTCTTCTCCAATAGTCCATCACGCTCGTCTCTGCCACGCTGCTTCTCTTAAAAAACCGATAGCCTCGCAGCTTCCTTCTCCTCGCACTCGCACTGGCTGTACCCCGCAACGACGACGGAATACGAGATCGACAGGAAGATCTCGGGCGGCCTGCCGTGACTTCCAATAGTACACCAAGTGGATTCTGAACGGCGCTTCTCCTGTTGCCGAACGTTCTGGCCTTCTCAGCTTCCAATCTTACTCCTCTCACCTTCTCTAAAGGTATTCTCGAAGAAAGATGGGGGATAACGGCAGGAAGGTTTTGAGGAGGAGGGCGTCCAATAGTCCAACAAGTTTGTCTTTAATACAGTGCTTCTCTTGTAGCTTGTCATGTACCTCCGGCGGCCTGCCATCTCCATAGTCCAACGAATTGTCTCTGTAATAGAACGTGTTTCTGTTGCGACCTGACGCTCTAGCCTTCTAGCTTCCCGGATTCCCAGCTCCTTCTCCTTCCACTCAATCTCGCTGTATCCTCACACGATGGACGACATCAATGGGGAGGTCTCCGGGTGAAGAGCGAGGAGCTGTCGATAGCCTGCGTCTCCTCCAATAGCCCATCAAGCTTACCTCTGCCACAGACGCTGCAGCTTTCCAGCTTCCAATTTACCAGATTCCCAGCTCCTTCCCCCTCGTACTCACTCTCGCTGTATTGTCAGATGGAAGAGGACATTGATAGGGAGGTCTCGGAGAGAAGGGCGAGGTGCTATCGTTGGCCTGCGTCTCCTCCAATAGCCCATCAGGCTCACCTCTGCCACAGACGCTACAGCGCTCCAGCTTGCCAAATTCGCAGCTTCTCAGCGTCCTTCTCTTTCCACCTGCACTCGCTGTTTTCCAGGAGGCGTCTGGGTGAGGACATCGACAAGAAGGTCTTGAGAGGATGAGGGCGAGGGGCTATCACGTCTCCACCAAAAGTCTACCAAGCTTGTCTCTGCCACATGGTTTCTCCTGTTGCCCAAAGCTCCAGCTTTCTCCTTCCACTCGCACTTGGTGTACCCTCAGAAGGAGGACGACATTGACGCGAAGGAGGCAAGGTGCTATCATTAGCCAGCGTCTCCTCCAATAGCCTATCAAGCTTGCCTCTACTACAGACGCTGCAGGTTCCCAGGTTCCCAGGTTCCCAGCTTCTCAGCTTCCTCCGCCTTCCACCTGCACTTGATGTTTTCCAGGAGTCATCTGGGTCAAGACATTAATAGGAAAGTCTTGAGAGGCGGCCATGGACTATCGATAGCCTACGTCTCCCCAAATAGTCCACAAAAGTTGCCTCTGCCAAAGTGTTTTTCCTGTAGCCCGGACTCCAGCTTCCTCCTTCTTCAACTCGCACTTGCTCTTTCCTCAGAGGGGAGGGGGGGTCGACATCGACAGGGAGGTCTTGAGGAAGACGAGAGAAGGAGGCGGTCGATGGCCTACGTCTCCTCCAATAGTTCACCAAGCTTGTCTCTGCCACACTGCATCGTTCGTAGCCTGAAATGCCAGCTTCTGAGCTTCCAAGCTTGCTTCTCCTTCCACTCGTACTTGGTGTCACCTCACAGTCGCATTGGTGGACAACGATGGGGAAGTCTTGGGGCTGAGGGCGAGGGGGCTGTCGATGGCTTGCGTCACCTCCCCCAATCATCCACCGACCTCGTCTCTGCCAAAGTACTTCTCTTGTAGCCCGACGCTCCAGCCCTTCAGCTTCCCAATTTCCGGGCTTCCCAGCTTCCCAGCTTCCTCCTTCTCCTCCTTCCACTTGGACTCGGTGTGACCGCAGCGGAGGATGGAGCAAATCGACGGTGAGGTCCAAGGAGGAGGGCGAGAGGCTGTCGATGACCTGCATTTCTCAACCGTAGTTATTCACAGAGCTCGTCTTTGCCAAAGCATTTCTATTGGAAGCCCGAAGCTCTAGCTTCCGAGCCTCCCAGCTTTCTCCTCTTTCGACTTGCCCTCGGTGTAATCTCAGAGGAGGATGGAGGACGACATCGGCAGGGAGGCCTTAAGGGGGGCGAGGGCGAGAGGCTGTCGAATAGTTCAACAAGAATGTCTCTCTGCTTCTCCTGTAGCCTCACGGTCCAGCTTCTTTCACTTGTACTCGGTGTGACCGAAAAGCAAGATGATGAACATCGACAGCGAGGTCCTAAGGATAGTGGCAAAGTGCTGTCGATGCCCTGTATCTCCTCTAATAGTTCACTAGGCTTGCCTCCCTACTTCTCCTGTAGCGTGACGATCCAGCTTCCGAGCTTCTCAGCTTTTTCCTTTCACTTGCACTCGGTGTGACCGAAAAGGAGGACGGAGGACATCGACAGCGAGGTCCTGAGAATGATGGCAAAGGGCTGTCAATAGCCTGCGTCTCCTCCAATCGTTTACCAAGCGTGTCTCTGCTTCTCCTGTAGCATGACAGTTCAGCTTCCGAGCTTCCGAGCTTCTTCCTTTCATTTGCACTCGGTGTGACCGGAAAGGAAGATGATGGATATCGACAGCGAGGTCCCGAGGATGGTGGCAAAGGGCTGTTGAAGGCCTGCGTCTCTTCCAATAGTTGATCCAGCTTGTGTCTCTACTTCTCTTGTAGGCTGACGCTTCAGCTTTCGAGCTTCCCAGGTTCCTCCTTCCACTTTCACTCTGTGTAACCTCAGGGGAGAATGGAGGACGACATCGACAGCGATGAGGATGAGGACAATGAGCTGTCGAAAGCCTGCGTTTCTTTCAATAATTCATCAGGCTTCCCTCTGCCATAGTGTTTCTCTTGTAGCCTGAAGCTCCAGCTTCCACCAGCAGTCAGTGTAACCTCAGGGGAGGATTGAGGACGACATCGACTGGGAGGTCCTGGGGAAGGAGGAGGGCGAGAGGTTGCCGATGGTCTGCGTCTTCTCCAATAGTTCACCAAGCTTGTCTTTCTGCTTCTCTTGTAGCCTGACGCTCCAGCTTCCCAGCTTCCCCCTTCCACTCGCTGTTCTCCGGGAGGCGTCTGGGAGGTCTTGAGGATGAGGGCGAGGAGCTGTCGATGGCCTGCATCTCCTTTCGCCCTCCATCCACCGAGCTTGTCTCTGCCAACGGGCTTCTCTCGTAGCCCGACGCTCCAGCTTTCCAGCTTCCCGTTTTCCCACTCTGTAACCTTAGGTGAGGATGGCGGACGACATCGACAGGGGGGTCCTGAGGAGGAGAGCGAGAGCTGCCGATCGCCTGAGTCTCCTCTAATTGTCCACCGAACTGTGACTGCAACAGTGCTCTTGTTGTTGAATAGCCCGACGCTCCAGCTCTCCAGTTTCCCCTCTTTCTATTCTGTGTAACCTCAGGCAAAATTGACGGGCGACATCGACATGGAGGTCCTGAGGGGGGCGGTGAGAGGCTATCGATGGCCTGAGTCTCTTCCAATAGTCCACCGAATCATCTCTGCAATGGTGCTCCTGTTGTTGAATAGCCTGACGATCCAGCTCTGTAGCTTCCCCTCCTTCTCCTCTGTGCAACTTCAAATGAGGATAGCGGGCGACATCGACAGGGAGGTCTTGAGGAGGAGGGCGAGGAGTGTCGATGGCCTGAGTCTTCTCCAATAGTTCACTGCATTGTCCCTGCCACAGTGGCCCTTTTGTAGCCTGAAGCTTCAGCTTCCCAGCTTCCCAGCTCCCCAGCTACTTCTCCTCCCACTCGCTGTAGCCTTGGAGGAGGATGGGGGATGACGTCGACGACAAGATCGTGTAGAGGAGGTGCAGGTGCTGTCGTCAGCGTGCTGTCCAGAGATCCTACAGCTCGCAGGGCAATAGAGGCTCTCTGAGAGCTGGGCGTGGAGCTCAAAGCAGCTGCTTGCAGCGGGAGCACTGGGGAGCAGGAAGGACACTCCTGCACCCCTGAGCTGCTGTAAAGAGGTCTCTCATGAGTGCAGACCTGTCTGCAGCCATGGTTGTAGCCAGGGAAGGGAGTTCAGGGGTGAGGTGGGGATTTCAAGACAGTTGCTGGCTGAGGGAGCACGGGAGATAGGGCACATCACTCCCACAGCTCTGAGCTGCTATGTTAGGGTCTTTATAGAGTGCCAACATAGGAGTAGACATGGTTGGAAACTGATGGGAGGAGTTGGATGATGGTGGGCGGAGAAGGTTGCAGCGTGGGGCGGAGAAGCGGTGAGATCATCCCCGCGACGGCGAGCTTGGCACTCTCAACCTATTCTACAGATCCTACATATCAAAATACATATTCGCATCGCCATCGTCTACGAAAGTCATCGAAATGGGAGGTATACAGTGCATGCAGGTCTCATTTTGCTATGAAAGGGGTGCGAAGTACTATGATGCACTTTGCAGAGCAGCTCTGCGTTCATCCTCCGATATTCTATATCGCCCAAGCGCCCCTTTGCGATATACAATCGAGCGATATCCAATGCATATAAGCCCGAGAGGCATCAGTCGAGATACGAAGGTCGGTCGTGGAATCTAATGCATGATATAGACGCTGCATTCCGAGTCGGACTGCTGAATGTCAGGTGGGACGATGGGAAAGTATCTTAAAGTGAGAAACAATCGAGGAATGCCATGACCGGAAAAAGCGTGCTGAGGCCATCGAGAATGGCAGAGCATGCGAAAGGAGGAAATCAATCTGGGTCAATTTGGTATAGGAAAAGGGGGCTGGCGTTGCGCAAGCTGGCTGGAGGATCCTGTCCTGGCAATGCCATTTGAGCGTGGCACTCTTATGAGGCTCAACAACTGCGACGATAATCTTTCTTCAAGTTGACTTGATCCAAGCTTCGAATTTCTGGAGAATCACTGGATCCTGGGGTCCAGGATTCACGTTGCCTTCGCCATTTGTTATTCGGAACCAGTCAGTGAGTTGGTCAGACTTACCAGAGGTAGAGGAAGAAGTCCTCAGATCCTTAATAGAGCTTGCAATTTGTGACCTCGGCTCGATATTTCCATTCGAGGGGTTCCTATAAAATGGAACTTGCTTGAAATTGTCTTTCCATGTGAGCATGATCGCAGCATTTTCGTCAGTGTTCAGGTCAACCTCACGATGTGTGCGTGCGATATGACTGCATCATCAGGTCAGCATCGAGGTCAGTCTTATTTTGTGGGTGGATACTTACGCTCTCAGGTTATATGTCACGCTGAAAACCCTACCTCTGTTCGGTGGACAGAGAACGCACCTGAACCCGCGATTTCCTCGCCTATGCTGGGTCTTCTCGTGTCGGTCCAAGTCACTGATTCGATTGACCCGCTTCGTGCAGCCCACTCTGGCACAGAGGATGTGTACTTTCACTCTTGCAGGCCTGGGGATAGAGCGTGGTATTGCCACGGCGTTCTGCTTTATCGGACCATGGAAAGGTTTGTGTACTAGCGAGCCGTCACTAGAAACCCTCGAAGTAGAGGCTTTCTCGGTAGGAAGATGGTCATCTGCAAGGTTTCCAGGGCTGGATGTGTTTGAGGGTGAGATCTCATGCTGAGGTTGTGGGATTTGAACGGGCACAAGAGAGTGCTCAGATTCTGATGAAGAAGACTCTCCCATGGTCGAGTAGGTTGCAGAGGCATCAGAGGATATATTTCGATAGTCCCAGCGATGCTGAGGTACATGATCTTCGAGGCTGTCGCTCACGTCGTCATCAAATTTTATTGCCCAATTGAAGTTGGCCTGTTCAAGGGGTGAAACGAGGTTCTCGCTGGGAGGCGCCAGGAAGGGAGTTGCTCGCCCTAGCTTGTCGACGTAGCCAAAGTCTGGATGTTGACGGCTCAACGAAGCTGTCAGTCTATGGACAGGAGTAAGGTGAAGAAGTTCTGTGAGTCAACGATTGTCAGGTACATACCTGGTAACCTGCCCACCATCAAAATTCATCTGCATCAGTTCAGGACTTGACTGGAGGGGCCTTCCAAGGTATGGTTGTTGGCCGGCTTCCGTGTGATCGTATGAGTACGCCTGGTGTCCACCCAGCTGTGAATCTAGAGCTGCTTCGCTGTTGATCTGTAGCAGACCCGCAGCGCCAGCATCCAGACCCATCGCCTGCAAATTATTCCATTGAGTGTCGAAGTTGGGGTACCACCATGGGTTCGCTGTATTGAGTTCGTTGACGTTCGCGAAATCCGAGAAATTCCGGGTCAAATCGAAAGACTGGTCAGCTGCGAAGAGGGGAACCTCACTACCATAAGGAAATGTTTCTTCAGGTAGAGGATGGTGAGAAAATGCTTGTGTTGTGGAAGATGAGAAATCTGGTATCTTCTCGAAATGAGACTGTGCACGGAAGTGATCCCGTTCTTCTGTGACCTGATCTGCTTGGTGAAAGTCTTGCGAAGATGCGTATGGTGAGCGAATAGGACAGTGGCTTTGGACCTGGTGTCGGATGCCGTGATCTTGGTCAATGTACGAGAAGAATGCATCATATGGGTCATATGAGAGTGGATACTCTGGATCTGTCAAGCCTTGGCCTCGCTCCATTGGTAGCTGTTGGTGATACCCGCTCACAGCGAACGATGATTGATGTGGATTCTCTTTGCTCTGGCGAGGGTATGGTAACTGAGAACAAGCCTCTTGCGTTGAGGGTTGGTATTGAGATGGGTGAACCAGGTGGTGATCTTGGAACATATTTGAAATCATGACAGAAGCATGAGCATCATAAGGAATGTGGAAGCAATGATATAGGAGAGTGTTGCATTGACAATCTGTGGGACACGGCGGCAGGGAGCGAGTGATGGCCAATGTTCTATATTAAGCAACCGAAATGGGCGAGGTTGAGTATAACCAAAACAACCAGGGGGAAGTAATGGGCGCCAAGCAAAACGTCACCCGAGCAGGAACTGGAGCAGAGCCGCAGGATAGTGGATTTACTCGGAGGTCGTGGGGAGAAGTGAAGCTCTGACTTCCGTATCGACAGTGTCCCTGGATTGGCGAGTCACTCCCAAGCCTGCGAGAGGTGCTACATGTGACCGGCTCGATCTATCCGAGATGAGATCTTGCCGGAGCTCCATGTTGGCAAGATGAAGCCCCTCTTGATGAGAAGGAAAATGCTACCTGGCAGTCGCAGCATGTGACTATCAATACTCTCGGCTCTCTCTTTGATACAAAAATAACTATTTGGTATACAATAGCATCAAGCTGACAGCGGGCATGCGCCGCTCACAGCGCGCATTGATGGAACTCAATTGAAATCCACGCAGTCTATTCACCTCTTCAAGACTGGCTGAGATTGAAGCCACGAATCGGATCGCAGCGTGTGTAAACGGGTCTGCATCTCTGGCTGAAGTCAGGGTCTTCGGAGAGATCGAAGACCCTTTGCAGAGTGAATGATTCGGGCTCGCCGCCGTGCGAGACTTCATCGAATCATCAGCGCTTCATTACGTGCGCAACGGAATATTCCCCGCACCACTTCACTGAACTTCTGTGGAAGCATCGAGACCAATGGATGGGCTCGATGTATCACAATCGGAGACCAGTGCGGATGGTCTGGTGAATGGCATCATTGCTGCATAGATCAGTAGCTGGACTGAATTGCCGCATTGGATCGGGCTCGCCTGTACCCAGCGGAGTGATGAAACCTGTATCGACCGTTGAGGTTGCACAAAGGTCAAAGCACAAGAGATGGCTTCTGAGGGAGTGTTGCCCACTCAAAGCCTCTCTGCGCACAGCGCTGCTTCACTCGGGACATCGCAGCAACTCTGTCCGTCTCTGGTAGACTGCCCCAAATCATCTGGACGAGTAGGTGCAAATTGAGAGCAATATTCAATACATGTCATCGATGCATCCCCACCAATATCTCATTGATCAGGAATGAAACGTGCAATGTTTCCAAGTCTTGCCACATACTCGGTTCATCTGAAATCAAGGCTTGCGACGCTATGTACTGGGTTCATCCGAAGTCTGATCTTTGCCGTATACAGCATGTAGAGATTGGACACTCCCAATGGAGAAGTGCGTCCGTTGATGAGTACTAAACTCCATGGCTGGCTCATCGATGAGTTTGGTTGTTGGTGCGGACTCTGAGAACAAAGCACTTCACTTCGGAGACTCGGTAAACATGACCACGAAGCCGCCCACAAATCCCCTTCACCAACTTTCATGACCACCAACATCTGAACTGCCAAACTTCGTTGATCTCATCACAGCAAATACTAGAACTGCATACTTGTATCTCTAGAGACCAGCCTGGATCATTTGCACAGACGAACATATTGTTCACATTATCACGGAGTCGTTCTCAGACTGATTCGCGCATCAGAATTGCCAACCTCTGTCGATTCCATCACAGCAAATATTAGAACTGCATACTTGTATCTCTAGAGACCACCCTGCATCATTTGCAAAGACGAACATATTGTCCGCATTATCACGGAGTCGCCCTCAGACTGATTCGTACATTCAATCACCTTCCTGCATCTTGTCATCACAGACATCAAGACTGCGTACTCGCAGCTCTCTCGATCAGCACCGTGCAAAGACACACAGCATCTCCATTGACCTGCAACATTTGCAACAAAGGCCAGAGTACACACAGAGACAGAGTCGCACCCAAATTCATTGACCCGCCTTCCTTCAATTCTTCACAGCAAACATCGGGAACGAATACCTACAATCCTTTCGACCTGCAGCATTTGCAACGACGACCAGAGTGTGTACAGAAACATACAGTCGCTGAGAAATTCGCTCACCCACCTTCTCCATTCATTTCGTCACAACATACACTGAGAACGAGTACTTGCATCTCCATCATCAGCTGCGTTCCCATCAACCAGCACTGTGCAAAGACAGATAGCAACTCCACGGACCTGCAACATTTGCAACGACGACCAGAGTACGTACAGAGACAGAGTCGCACGCGAATCCACCCATCCACCTTCTTCATTCAGTTCGTCACAACATACATTGAGAACGAATAATTACATTTTTCTCGACCTGCAACATCTCCAACGAAGACAGAGGGTATACAGAAATACCAAGTCGCTCGCGCATTCATTTACCTTCTCATTGTATCATACCAGGCATCAAGACTGAGTACCTAAATTCTCATCGATACGCAACATCTGCACACGACGACCGAGTGTATCAGAAACACAAAGTCACGAAGTCGCTCCCGAAGTCATTCATCTTTTTTTCCTCACCCGTCACAGCAGAGATTCATACTGAACAATTGCATTATCCTCGACACGCAACATCTACAACGACGGCAAGAGTGTATATAGAAACACGAAGTCGCTCACAAAGTCATTCATCTTCTCTATTCGCCTCCTACAAATATATAAGCCCGACTGCCACCATCAAGATGTCGGGGATCAACAGCGCAGACCTGGACGTTCCGGCCGCCGCCGAGGACGGCCCTCCTTCATACGAGGAGAGCATTCGTGCGGCGGCTGGGGTGGGTCAGGGACCCATCGAAGCAAGCCCCGAGCTGGCCTTCCTGAACGGCATCAGAAGCCACGTTCAGCGGCTCGGGGCCGAGCTCGACGATCACATCGTCCAGATAGAGGGGCGAGGTGGGGGAGGTCCCGCTGATAGAGCTCCAGGAACTGCGGTTCCTGGAGAGGCTCACGGCGGACCCCCTCCACCTGTGGAGGGTCGCGCTGAAGCGCTTGAGGGGAGGGCCAGGCTCGTGGAGCTGGCAGGAATAATTCACAACATGCTTCGGCATGTTCCCATTCCTGGGGACTCGCCACGTCCTGCCTCCCCCGCCGCCACCTCCCCTCCTCCCACCTCCCCCGCTCCCAGCTCGCCCTCCTCCGCCAGCTCGCCCTCGCCCTCGCCCTCGCCCTCCCCTCCCCCCTCCCCACCTCCACCACCCGGCCAAGTCTGAGTGGCCCACATTGGGCACGTCCTTCCTCCTCGCTCCGTCGAGCGTCCGTGTACGACGTGAGACCGCAGCTCTCACCGCCTCCTACAACTCGGACGCAGACCACCCCATCTAGCATAAAATCACGAGCCTCGGCTTGTCGAGTGGCACAAGGAGGCAAATCTATTGGGTGTGTACTACCTGAGAATTCACACGTCACGCGCTCGGAGATGGCCGCGGGGCGAGGCGTTGGGCTATTTTTGTGAGGTGGTACGAAACTTGGGCAGCAACGCGAGACAAGAATAGAGTCCAAGAGTGATGTCAGGTGTTGCGGCGGGGCGAGGAAGTCTTGTGTAACGTCGCGCTTTTGCAGTTCGATCTCAATTCCCCCAACACGCAACATTTGCAAAGACGATCTCCACAAACAAGCAGCCACCATCAGCCTCTGCAAGGACGATTGTGTGTAAACAGAAACACGGATCCGCCCAAAAGATCATTCGCCTTCTTTCCTTCCTGCCGTCAATAAGCATTGGAACTGAGCACTTGTGTCTTCACGGCCAGCAGCTTCCTGTAACGACTATCTACCAATCTGCAACGCTTACAGAGACGTACACCGACTAGCATTACGAAGTCGCCAATCAGTTCATTCGCCACCCTACCTTCCTCCCGTTACGACAAGCATTGAAACTGGAGCTGTCTGATTGCGCCCGGCCCAATGCTTTGACAAACTGTTGTCGCAACAAACTACCGCAGTCAAGCCACTCACATGCCCAACAAACCTCCAATTTTGACTGATATGGGAACGCAGGTTGCAGCAAAGATCCTCTTACGTATCCAGGTCCTCGGATATACTACTTGGCCCATCACAGCCACCGAGCGCTCGCCGTTGGACCGAACCTCAGCTACAAGAACGGATATAGTGCAAGCAGACTTACGAAGCCGGCCACAGTCCCATTCACCTTCTTTCCTCCATCCCGTGACTCCAAGCACTGGGACTGGTTGTCAACTCGCAAAATCTGCAGGAAGGGATTATGAAAGGATATTACGGAGACGCCCATACAATCTTCACCAACCTGCATCCAACCCGTCACAAGAAGCATTGGCACTGGATCCTTACATCTTCGTCATCTCGCAGTTTTCTCAAGGACGATCTCCACCGACCAGCAGCCTTTCCGACGACTGTCTCTACAGACCAGCAGCCTTTTGCGCAGGAAGAATATAGAAGTCGGCCACACATTCATTCACCTGTCATCCTTCCTCCCGTCAAAGGGTCTCGGGACTGAACATTACGCCTCCGCCAACCAACTATGTACGAAGACAATATCCACCAATCTCAAATATATACACAAGCCAAGCGCAACGAACCCTCCCGCACCCAATCCTGTCCTCCATCATCCAGCAACACGACCCAGCCATTCAGTCTCCCATACCCATATCTCCTACCACGCACCAATGACCCTCCCTCGCCCTCGCCCTCACACTCCAGATACCAACATCAGCCCATAGTCAAATGCATGCCATAGGATAGGAATCCCTGGATCTCCAAGCCATGTCGCAAAAGCAGGCTTTCACACGTTCAATCTTCACTGGAGGAGTCAAGACTGAGATTGCAACTTCTCAATGCGACACCTGTCAGATACTCGCTGCATACGCCATCACTTCCACAAGAATGGAATCCCTCTCCGAAGCCGTCGACTACCTTCCTATCCTCCCCTACACGGCAAAAATCCTCCATCTCCACCTCCTCCCTTATCCAAATCATCAACATCAACATCAAGTCATCGTCGAGCGCATACCATCGAAGTTGCCGGACCTCCAAGCCATGTCGCAAAAGCAGGCATTCACAGGATTTCAACTCCACTGGAGCTCTCAATGGCTAAGACTTCAAATTCTCTATGCGACACCGGTCAGATACCCGCTGCATATGCCATCACATTCCACAATGAACGGAATCCCACTCTGAAGCCGTTGAAAGCCGTTCTGTCCTCTCCTACACACCAACGACCCTCCATCTCCACGCTTCTAGCACAAATCATCATCATCAACATCAGCTCATCGTCTCAGCGCATGCCCGACAAATCGCCGGATCTTGGAGCCGTGTCGCAACAGCAGTCTTTTGGTTCCACTGGAGCACTCAATGGCTATGATCTCAAATTTCCGATACAAGACCCGTCCAATACTCAATCAATGCGCCATCACACTCGGTCATGAATCGAATCCATCTCCGAAGCCGTCGATTGCCTTCCATACGCTCCCTATACACCAACAACCCTCCATCTCTGTCTCTCTCAGCCTGACTCATCAGCATCAGCCTATCGTTGAGCGCAAGCCAGACAAATTGCTGGATCTTGGAACCCTGTCGCCAAGGCAGTCTTTCAGATAACTCCACTCAAGGATTTTCAGTTCGCAATACCACCCCATTAGATACTCGCTGCATACGCTATCACGTTCCACAAGAATGGAATCCCTTTCCGAAGCCGTCGATTACCTTCCTATCGCCGCCTATATACCAACAACCCTCCTTCTCTGTCTCTCACCTGACTCATCAACATCAGCCAACCGTCGAGCGTATGCCAGACAGCTCGCTGGATCTTGGAGCCATGTCGCAAAAGGAATCTTTCAGATACTCTCGCTCAAGCACTCGTGTGGCTAGGATCTTCGGTTCGAATACCACCCAATCAGATACTCGCTGCCTACGGCGTCACGCTCAACGCTGAATCGAATTTCTGTCTAAACACGTCGACTACCTCTCCATCTTCCTCCCACCACATACCAACGAGCTTCACCCCCACCACAAGACATGCTACAAAATTTGCTGGATCTCAAGGCCGTGTCACAAAAACAATCATCTACATAATTTCACTCAAGCACTCGTATGGCTAGGATTTTCAATTTCCAATACCGCTACATCAGATACTCGCCACATACAACGTCACGCTCAATCATGGACCGAAACTCTGTCCGAACCGGTCGACTGCCTCTCTATCTTGCTACACAACAAGTCAGCAACATCAGCACATCGTCGAGCGCATGGCAGAGCAATCGCTGGTTTTCAAGATATTGTCGCAAAGTGTTCTACTCAATTCTACTCAAGCACTCGTGTGGTCCATCTTCCAACGCCACACCCCATCGAATACTCAGTTCACTGGCCATCACGCCCAGCCATAATACGGATTACACTACGAAGCCGTCCCCTGCCTCCTCATCCACCTTCACTTCCCTCATCCAAATCATCAACATCAACGTTGGCTCATCGTCGAGCGCATGCCATAGAAGTCGCTGGATCTGAAAGCCTTGTCGCAAGAGGAGCTTCTACATCATTTCACTCAAGAACTTATCTGGTCCAATTCCCAAGGCCACGCTCCGTCAGATGCTCAGTCAGATACTCAGTCAGGTACCCAGCTCACTGGCTATCACGCGCAGCTATAATCTGAAATCCTTTACGAAGCCGTCGCTTGCCTCTTCGTCCTTCTCTTCACCACATACCATCCATCATTCCAAATCATCAATATCAGCCCATCGCCGAAAGCATACCGCAGATATCGCTGGCTCTCGAAATCGTGTCGCAAGAGAAGTCGTTCATATAATCCCACCAAAGCATTCATCCGGAATTTCAAATTTCCAACACCTTCGCTCGTTGAACTCATCGACAGCCTTTCCATCCTGCTCATCACCAGATGCTATCTCTCTATGCTAATCCTTCGAGCCCTCCTCTCCGACCTGCCAACTTCCTCCAACCTCCTCACCGAGCCCGCCGACTGCCTCCACGCTCCTCGTCATCAAACGCAATCTGTCCACCACGTCTGCCGTTCGAAAGCTCTGGTCGAATCCTCCTTCCCACCCTCCTGCTCATCGCCCGCCAACTACCTTCGTCCTCGCCACGCGCCATCTGCCCAGCATGATCGCCCTTCAAGGTCTCTTTTCCAATCTCCTCCAAACGGATTCTCTGGTCCTCATCCTGGATTCCTCGCCATGCCCACCTAGAGCCCCTTTCGAAAACTCATTGCGATTTCTTCCAAGCCTCTTCCACAGAGCCACCGACTGCATCCCCATCTTCGTCCAGATACCACGCCATCTATCATCTACGATTCCTCCAAACCGCCTCGCCGAACCCGCCGACTATCTTCTCACCTTCGGCCTCACCAATCGCCATCGATACACCCTAGATACCTCTTTATAAACCCCTCTGCAATAAGTTATCCAAACACCGCTACAAATCAACCAATCATCTCCCCACTCTGCTCCTTATCAAGCGCAATCTATTCACCCTGAAAGTTCCATCAAGACTTTCTCTCCTATCACCTATTCAAATTCTACCTTTAACTCGCCAATACCATCGCCACCTCCGTCCTCACCGCAAGACAACTACCTCTCCACCCTCCTCATCACCGAACGCCGACTATCACACCATATTTACCCTTCAAAACCTCTTTTACAACCCCTCTCTCCACCCCTCCTCTCCACCCTGCTCTCTATCAGAACCCTAATATCTACCCTGATTCGCCTATCGAAATCTCGTCTTTAACTATCTCACAACCCTTCCACCCACCGACCCAAGGCCTCTGCTACCTCCTCTCTAGAGCCCCCTCTAAAATCCTTCTGTAGCTTCCCCCAAACGAATCTCCAATCTCTACTCTTTCCACCTTATGACCACTCCACCCACCAAGATCCATTCTAAACTCGCATATCCACTTCAAACTTTCTTCCAAACCTCCTTATCAAAAGGCCTCCCTTACACACCTGAATCCTCCTCGAAACCTCTCACACACCCACACCCATATAACCTTCCAAATCTTATTCCAACTCTATTCCCTCATCCACCCACATCTTCCTCCAACCCCACCCCCCCTCCTCACCAACCCCTCCCCCTCAGCAAAGTACACCGCACCAACACCAGTAAACCATCACAAACATCTCCATACCCAATTCCACAAACACCAACCATGACAAGCAGCCATATCAACGCCCCACCCAAGCACCCAAGCACCTACACCATCAAACCTCCACCCTCACACCAAGTCAAATTATAACAATCCATCCCCCCACCCCAGCATCTCCAATGATATCCAAATCAAAGCCACTCTGTTCCAACGCCAAAGTAAATACATGAGCAGAACAACATCGCCAGGTCTAGATACATACTTTACCTCGTTAGCCAATTAGTCGTATCTCTGACAAGCCCTCCAAATTCTCGTCTCCAACCTCCTCCTAACACACTTCCAAACCCGCTTCGAGCGCTCCTCTCCAGCCGCCTCCGTGACCCCAACGATTTTACACGCTGCACCTCCTTCCGTACGCACCTCCTTCCAAACCCCCGCTCAGATAATATGGATAGACATTAAATCCTGCTCAGGCGCGGTAGCACGCATACGAAGTTCAACCCTCCTACATTCTACAATATATCTCCCCAATCAATCAAATCACTCAAATCAACATCCCACACCCATCCTCATCTTCCCACCCCCACTCCCGAAAGCTCTGGTCTGGGTGTCACTCGCTTTCTCAGCGATATTCGTATCGGAATCCTTATCGAAGTGTTAGGCGCGCTGTAGAGAGGCGTGGGTTCTGAATACTTGTTGCTGAAGTTGAGGTGAGGTTGGGTTTGGTTGGGTTGGTGAGGGGGATGGGTTTTCGGGGTTGATATTGAGTGAGGTAAGGTATGCAGAGACTGGTTGATGCTTTTTGTTGGTGTTACGCGTGAGATTTTGCTGACGAGAATCAGGAGACCCTTGTCTTACACCAACTATTCCAGAGCTGATCGCTCCTTGTTCTGCTTGGCTTCATCCAATCATCCCAACGAATTCTACGACTTCCACATGCCATTTTCACGAATCGTACAATCTCCTCATCTCACACCAACAATCCAAACCCCAATCATCTACCATAAGATCCACGCGATCCTCATCATATACTACGCTTCTTACAACCTACATACTCTACCGACTTTTCCTCAGCATGCTCCGAGGTTGAAGATATTTCGAAACGTCCGGAGGGAAAGAAGGAGGAGAAGAATCAGGAATACCTAAAGACGTCCTTGTCAACACCCACCTGGGCTGACAGTCCACATATAACAGGTCGCTGGGTCCAAGTTACCCAAGACCCAATCATCCGGAAAAAGATTTGCAATCCACTTATCATACTTTAGCCCATTTCATTCTACGACCTCTCGCCCCAAAAATCTACCGCTTTACTCGCAACACTCCAAAATTTGCAATTTCATGGGGAAGATGAGAAGGATCGGAAGGAAGATGAGAACGAACATGTAAAGAAGCCACCTACCTAGATCAAGAATTCATAAATGAGAGGTCGCCATGTCCAAATTATCCAGCAATCAACTATCCAAAATAAAATAAAAATAATGACCTCCCTATTATACACCACCTGTTCTCTTCCCCACTCTACTAACTTTTCCTCACGATGCTCCGGAGTTCAAGAGATGTGGGAAGAAGAAGAAGGAGGAGAAGGAGGACAAGAAAGAAAAGGCAAAGACCTTCTCGTCAAGACCCTGGGCCAAGAATTCACATATGACAGGTCGCTGGATCCGAACTATTCAGATCTCAACTATCGAGTACAAGATCCACAATCTCCTCCTCCTACACCACTCATTCCATTCTACAGCCTCTTTTCTGGAAAACATCCTACCAACCTTTTCTCGCAACGCTATGAGTCTCAAGATATGCGGGAATGTCTGGAGGATGAGGAACAGGATAGACAGGAATGTGGGAAGACGTTCTTATCAACACTACGCCTGGACCAGATGTTCAGATATGACAGGCCGCGAGGTCCAAGTTATCCGAGACCCATGTATCTAGAATACGATCCACGAACTCCTCATCATGCGCCACACATTTTATAACCTCTTCGCCCTAAAGTTCCTTACCGACGGTTGGACCTTTCTCCGCAACGCTGTGCAGTTCAAGATTGGCAGGAATACAAGGAGGACAAGAAAGAATAGGCAAAGGCGCCCTCGTTAACACCTACCCAGGCTAATAGTCTACATCTGACAGTTCACTAGGCCCTAAGTACTCAGAACTCACTTTTCTAAAACACGATCCACAATCTGGTCCTCCTACTTGACCCATTTCATTCTACGACCTCTCGCCCGTCGAAAACATTATCTACCTTCCCTTGCAAAGTTTCAAAGTGCCAGATATGCAGGAATACAAGGAGGATAAGAAGAAGGACAAGAAAGAATAGGCAAAGACATTTCTAGCACCAGTACAACTGGACTAACATTTCATATCCGAAAAAATCTCCAGGTCTACATGTCGAACTATAGGACGGATATGACTGCCCCATCCAGGAGAGATCTAGAATTTAAACCTCAGAAAACCTGTCACCCTTCTCCAAACTCGCCTTCAAATCTTATTTCCAAAGATTCTATTCTTCCGGATCCTCTTCCAAACCGCCTACAATATATTCAACTCTCCTGTCCAATTCCTTTCCCAACATCACCCAAACTACCCTACAAACCACCTCACCTCACCAAGCCTCCCCCTTAAACCTTCTCGATCTCGGATCCCCTTCTAAAGCTTCTCTTCATTTGGCTCCGGATTTTCCTCCAAAGTCTCCTCCAAAATCCCCTTCAAAACCTCCTCTCCAACCGCCCCAAAGTTTCCTTACCAGAACACCTTAATGTCTTCTCACCCAGGTTCTCATCCAAATGGCCTTTTTAAATGCTTACTCCGATCCCCTCTTCTGGACCAAGGCGCCTCAACCACGCAAATTCTCCTTCAAAACCTCCCTTCTACTCGTCCTTCCCACTCTTGTCCTCACAAGCCCAAAATCCCCTTCCAACCCCTTCTTTCCAACCGCCTCCAGAGTCCCTTGCCAAAACCCCCTTATAAAGCCTCCTTTCCAGATGGCCTTCTAACCCCTCTCTCCGACACCCTCTTCTGGACCAAGCGTCTCAATCACGTATATGTTCCTTCCAAAACCTCCTCTCTTATTTTTCCCCTAAACCAACCAACAGCCTTCCTAATCTCCACCTCAGGAGCTCGAATACTCCTCCGAAATATTCTCTTTAACAGCCTCTAGAACCTCTTCAAGACTCCTTCCGTGACCTTTCGAAAAGCCTCCTCTCCAAGCCGCCCCCAAATTCCTTGCCAGAACCCTTTTAAACCTCCTTACGAAGCCTGCTTTCCATGTTGCTTTAGAAGTTCCTCTTTCTAAGCCCCTTTTTGGACTAAAACGTCTCAAGCACGCATATGTTCCTTCCATCTCTCCTCCATAATTATCCTCCCCAAACCAACCAATCGCCTCCCCCTTTCTACCCATGATCCTCCTCCGAAACTCCTTCCAAATCTTCTCTCCAACAGTCTCCAGGACCCCTATAAGACCCTTCCGGTAAATCTTTAAGAAGCCTCCCTTCTAAATCACCTGATAGATTCCGTCTCCAAACCCCCTTTTCCACCCATTACGCCTCAAACACCCTTGGTACGCCCGGAAACATCCAAAAGCCCTCTCTGACCCATTATCCCTCAACCACCCTCAGTTCTCCCAAACTTTCATTCAATCCTCCCCACCTCCTCCCCACCATCCTCATCAACCCTAACACACGTAAAAGCCAGTCGTCACTCCTTTACACACCAGTCCAGCTTCCCAAAGACCAATGGCGTCAAAGCTCTAGAGGCGAAAGTTCCAAGAAAAAGCTGTGGTGAGGAAGGAGGATGTGAGCTGTTGTTAGCGAAGGGATTAAGGACGGATGGAGGGAGATATAGCTTGTACGGAGATATGGGTTGTGTAGTGTAAAAGAAGTAGTAAGGGTATTATAATATAGTTTCCTTTAAAGCTATTTAAATTATAATAATAATAATAAAGGTTCTATCTAATTCTATAATTAATATATTAGAGTAACGCGTTACTTATTACATCTTATATCTATAGATATTTAGTCTATTATTAATAATAAAGTATTATTTAAGTTCCTGAATAAATCGCTGAATCTCGAAAAGTTAAGATTTTAAACTGATTTTTTTACCGGCGATTCAATCGGAGTCTTGGAGCGTAATAGCTAGGAGAAAGGTAGCGAGATCTTACTAAATAGAAGCATGGAAAGACGGAATATTACTCTATATTATTCTTTAGTCCTTTTCTCTATTAAATAATATAAGGCTTATATATTATTTATATGTAATTTAGGTGTAGTATAATAGTATATAATAACTAATAGTTAATAAAATAGCTTTATAGAAAGGGAGATATATAGAAGAAATTACTTCTAATATCTTCTAAGATATAATTTATAATTACTAAGGTTAACCTAGATTAACTCCCTCTTAGTTTAGTAGTAATAAAATAGGCTACCTATTATTAACTACTATATTTAAATACCCTTATACTTTACTTAGAGCTAGTCTTAACTATTATCTAGTTAGTTCTTCTTTAGTAGTTATAAGTAACTTATTATTATTAGGCCTATAAAGAACCTTATCTATTAATATTAGATAGAAATACTCTTTAATACTAGTAATAATATAGGTAAGTATAGCTTTTAATTTATTTAAGTTATTAAAAGACTCTATACCCCTCTTACTTATCTAGTTATAATTAAGTTGTAATTTATTATAAGTAGAATAGTATAATATATTAGGAATAATTCTCTAAAATTTAGTATTCTAAGATAATTACTTATTAATAATAGCTTATAATATTATAGTAGTAATTTAATATATTAGACTATTTAAACTATTCTAATTTTAATTATTTAGTAATACTAACTCTATTTAACTATTCTAAGTAGTCTAATTATTTAATTTATTCTAATTTAATTCAAGTAGATTATTCTAATTATATCTATTTAAATTTATTAGCTTACTTATATTTATAATTAAATCTAATAATAAAAAGCTAGGTAGAAGAGTTTACTAGCTAGAAAGATATAGGATAGTATAGGATATTAGTCTCCCTAGCTATCCTATAATATAGTATAGAATTAGCTATTTTAGTCCTATCCCGTTCTAGGATAGTATAGGTTTTCGTAGGATAATCCTATAGGATAGGATTTTTATAAGACCTACTAGTAGTATAGGATATTTATAGGATATCCTATGATTAGTAAGCATATAACGTAGTATTTTCTAAAAGAATATTCTAGAAATTTTTCTTATCTAGAAAGCTATAACTAGAAAGCTATAATTAGAAAGCTAACTAGAAAGGTAATATTTACCTTTCTAATTAGCTTTCTAGTTATAGCTTTCTAGTTATAGCTTTCTAGAATAATAATTTTTTGAAAATATTATATTATATACTTACTAATAGTAGGGTATCTTAAAAATATCTAGAAATCTTTACTATATAGAAAGCTATAACTAGAAAGCTAATTAGAAAGGTAAATATTACCTTTCTAGTTAGCTTTCTAATTATAGCTTTCTAGTTATAGCTTTCTAGATAAGAAAGATTTCTAGAATATTTTCTTAGAAAATACTACGTCATATACTTACTAATTATAGGATATCCTATAAATATCCTATACCGCTAGTAGGTCCTACGAAAATCCTATCCTACTAAAAAATCCTATTCTATCCCCGTCCTACACCGTTATAAAGATATAGGATTAGGACCTAATTTACCTATCCTATCTCATAGTCCTATACTATCCTATATAGGATATCTCGTAGGATATCCTATATCCTTCTAGCTAGTAGAAGAGTTATTACTACTAGCCTATTACATTTAAACATGAATAGTAGGTAAAAGATACATTCTCTATATATAAGAAATCCGTCTTTATAGAAAGGACGGACGCTAAGCCTATTTAGGTATCGCTCTAATATAAATAGCATGTAAATATATAGCAATCGTAATATAGCTGGAAAGATATAGGATATCCTACAGGATATCCCACGTGGAATAGTATAGGACCGTAGGATAGGTAAAGTAAATTAGGTCCTAATCCTATATCTTTATAAAGATATAAGATAGGAATAAGATAGGATTTTTTAGTAGGATAGGATTTTTATAAGACCTCTTTAAAGATAGGATATTTATAGGATATCTTATAATTACTAAGAGGAGCTTAATATTTATAAAGAGGAGTATAAAAGGTTATATTAAGTAAATATAATAATTAAAATAATAATTATAAACTTTTTTAAAGTTAATATTTTATTCTAGTTTATAAGAACTTCTACTATTAATTAAATAAACCTAGTCTATTCTTAGACCTTACTATCCCTTACTACTATTACTTATCCCTCCTATTCTACTTTATAATAATTACGGAGAGTAATAATAGGCTAGTTCTACTAGATAGTATTACTTAAACCCTAGTAGATAGTAACTATTAGTTCTACCTCCGTCTTTTTAACATCCTTATATTATTACTAGTAGACTCTCGCTAACTATAAACTCGCCCTCTTAGTTATAAGAGTAAGTATTAATACTATTTTCTAAGATATATAAAAAGGGCTTATAGCCTACTTACTAGATTACCCTTATTATCTTTATCTCTATTATTAATATAATTACTATTAAGATAACCTTCTTCTACTTATATATTATATAGAATACTATTAGCCCTTTTTACTTAATTAGATATATTAAAGTTAGCTTCTAGATTAAGTCCTACCTATTTAGATAGATTCTACTAATTTTTAGTATAAAAGACTATTATTAAGGTATAGAAAGTAGGAGGTATATAATATATATAGCTTATATAATACCTCTTTATTATAGAGAAGTATTACTTATACGTAATAGCCCCTATTATAGTAGTAAGGATATCGCGCGTTATATAGGTAATTAATAGATATTAGGGCTTTAAAGCCTTCTACTACTTAAGAATAGACCCTTATTTTAGATAAGTAAAAGGAGTTATAAGAATATTAAAAAATTAAAAAATTAGTAATAATAATAATAATAACTAGAAACCTTATTATAAGCTTTATACTATTATAGCTAGTCCTTTATAATATTATTTAAATCCTCTAACGGAGCTTCTAAGGTATTATTAAGGCTAAAACTAGTATAACTCCTTATTAGTATAGCCCTCTAATCTTAGCTATTTACTTTATAATTTTAGTAGTTTTAAAAGGTTCTTCTAAGCGCTTACTAGTAGACTTCTACTTATAACTATTAACTAGTTTTAATAACCTAATTCCTACCCTTAAATATTATATCCTTATAACTTAAATAAAGAAGTACTACTTAGTTATAAAGAAATCTTAAACCTAACTATATCTAGTTATAATATATAGAAAGCTTCTAGTAAGCCGTTTTAAGGGCCTTAAAAAGCTTAACTTTTTATAAAACCCGCTTATACCTTAGTTACCTATATTTTATTTCTATATAATTAAAGAGCCTACTATAGATAGTAAAAATATTATATATTATAGCCTCCTTCCCTCTACTTATTAATAATATAAATATATAAAAAGGCCTAATAAGTTATATTAGGTATTTAACTTATAACTACTTATTATTAGTAAGCTTAAGGAAGCCTCCTAGTTTCTTATTAAAGTAGTATTCTAAATCTTTATAAAGTAGATACGCTTATTTTAATATATAAAAAGTTAAGTCCTAGCGCGTTTTAATATCCTAAAAAAGCTTAAGAGGGCGTCTCTACTTATACCTCTCTTTAGTAGTAGGTATACTATTATCTAGGACTACTATTATACTATTCTTTTATAACCGCTCTTTCTATATATTAAAAAAGGGCTTCTTTTATTAACTACTTATATTAATAAATACTATAGTCTTTTATACCTTTAATTAATTAATTAGAAGATAATTAGAATAATAATTATAAAGATCTTGCCTTAACTAGGGTTATTAGTAGGCCCTTCTTTACTACTTAAACTTCTTACTACTTATTATTATTAACCTAGTTCCTCTAAAATTCTTTATTAGTTAGATTAATATAAACTTTTCTAAGAA
>JAABUV010001120.1_pt1 | contig 39217 bp, 28 predicted proteins | sample 5559971 | NCBI WGS metagenome assembly JAABUV01 (sample SAMN10711881, study PRJNA513362) | rock metagenome | isolation source: Antarctica rocks | place: Antarctica: Victoria Land, Knobhead nord | collected 2015-12-19
TTTGAAACAAAAAATGCCAAGCTTTTGAAACAAAAAATGCTTTGCATTTTTTGTCAGTCTTTCAAGCTTTTTTTGTTTCAACTTGGGCAAATTCTTTTTGTATAATTTCCATATTTTTTGTTGACGATTGATTTGTTTTAATTTCAGTTTCATTTTTAATGGATGTTATAATTATTATATAGTCTTTGAGATGCTTTTTTAAATCTTTAAAATTAAAAGCTACATTTTGTGAATATTAAAAATTAGAAGAATTAAGAAATATAAAGAATGTTAGAAACTTTTTAAATCGTAAATAAGTTTTTAAAAGTAGAGCATGTTATTACACGTAGAGCCATAAACATGTATTTCTATGCCCTAGTAAATGTTGGCGTAGCTCTTTAATTTTCAGCACTTTTATTTGTTCGAAGATAAAGTTTTGATATTTTATGAACACGAAAAAAATTATTTGAATCATTGTTGTCTACTTCGAGTTTTGACATTTTTTTATCCTTAAAAAGTAAAAATTAATTCAATACTAATAAAATTTTAGCACAATTTTTTCAACGATTTTAAATAGGAAAAGAACAAACCATATTGTACCGATATAGAATAACATTTCTTTATTACTTTTTTAATAGAAAGATTTTGATTTGTCTTTTTTATAACAATTACAACAATTAAAAAAAAAAAAAATTGGTACAAAATATATAGGAAAATGTTACTTTTGAAACACTAGTTCTACTTCTTTTAAAAAGGTTTTATTTTCAATAAATTACAAAGATTTATTACAGTATCCGTTCAATTTTTAATGAAATAAAATATAGAGTTCAAATCACTTGTTGACATGGGAGGTTTTCATTTTTTTAAATAAGTTTTGCCTGTAATAATAGAAAAGCTTATTTTTTACCTAAAGGATTTTTCTGAAAAGCCCAGAGTTGTTATAAAAGATAATTTTGTATGTGGCTTAGCAGTTTCGACAGAGAATTTTTTAATTCGTCTTTAACATTTTTTTTTAGATTATGAACGCATAACCTAAAGACTCTTATCCACTCTTTTTAATTAAAATTTTATTAAAAAAATTAGATCAGTTTTTATTTATATGTAGAAATTATTGCTTGCAAAAAAAAGAAACTAATCTTATAATAAATAAAGTCCATTACTCTATAATATTAAAATTCTAATCGTGTCAGGACTGCAAAGTAGCAGCATTATAGATGTTTTAATGTAGGCAGAGTATATGGGCCCATTTTGTTATTAAGTAAATAATTTTTATGAATTTTTACTTAATATTGGAAAGAATTAGGTTTCTTTTTCTAAAATAAATCAAAAAATTTTAAATTATTAAGTAAATAGTTTTCCATACAGAAGCTGAAATGAAACTGAAACAAAAAATGCAGTTAAAATCTTGACAAACCTTGACAAACCTTCGGTTTGTTTAAGGTTTGTTTAAGACTTTAAAAGCACGATACTATAATTTTCGGTGCTTTTAAAATCCTGACAAACCGCTAACAAAAACTGAAACAAAAATTGAAACAAAAACCTTTTTTGTTTCAATTTTTGTTTGGATACTATCATTTGAAAGACTGACCTGACAAAAAAAAGCTCAACAAAAATAATATTTTTGTTTCAAATGCAAAACAAAAAATGCAAACCATTTTTTGTCAGGCATTTTTTGTCAGGTTTCAGGTTTTTGTTAAATGCTACAAAATTTTTTTTATAAATATTATTTTTTATTAGGCGGCACCCGGATTCGAACTGGGGAATAAAGGATTTGCAATCCTCTGCCTTACCACTTGGCTATACCGCCTGAAACACTGACTTGTGACAAAAATAGATGAAACAAAAATTGAAAGACTGACAAAAAATGCCTGACAAAAAATGGTTTGCATTTTTTGTCAGGCATTTTTTGTCAGGTCAGTATTTTTGTCTAATTATTATTAAAATGCTGGTAAACTATTTACATAATTTGATCTAATCGTTAACCAAAGCATTTTTTTTTTTATTCAATAATTTCATTTCATACTATCAATTATATTCAAGAAATGAATATCATAAAAACTATACTGACTGCAAATAGGCTTTTTTAGTGGGTTTTTCACTTAACATCAGATTCTAGAAGGAAATTTTTAAAAAACAAAAATCGTTAATAATTCTTAAAAGCGCTTTTAGAGGAATACTCTAAAATTTTTTGTTTTGAAAATTTACCTTTTTAATGATATAAATTCAAAACTAAAAAAAATATCCTTTTAGATTGCTATAAAATCTAACAATTAAAAAGCTTAGTCTATAAAATTAATAAAATATAATTCTATTTTTAATTTTAATACTTTTTGAGAATAAGGTCAATAGATCTTTAGCTTTTTTTATTATTTGTTGATTTTTTTTTTACTACCTTTTTTATGAACAGTTTAAAAGCAAAACTGAGACAAAAATTGCAGTTAAAATCTTAAAGAAACCTCTAACAAAAACTTAACAAAAAATGCAGTTAAGTTTTTGTTAGAGGTTTCTTTAAGATTTTAAAAGCACGACAGAAAAATTATCTTTGTTTCAAATGGCGGTTTATATCATATTAACCTTTCTTTTATGTTATATTAAAAGTAATATAAGGCAAAACTTTTTACATTTTATTTTTTAAATTTCAACAGGCTTTCTGTACGAAATATATAAAAGATTATTTTGGGATTCCTACTTTTTTTATAACTTTGGAACAAAATAATTGTTTTGTTAGAACAAACCGAAGACAGAGAGAATATTATGTAAACAAACTCGCAAACTGAACAAAAATCTTAAACAATAGCAACCATGTTGTCTATTTGTTAATAAAAACTGTAAAAAATTGTTAATAAAAACTGTAAAAAATGCGATTTCATGAACACCTAGTGTCTTCTTTCATTCCGGATTTTGTAGAAATTCAACGAAAAAGCTTTTCTGCTCTTTTAAAAAAAGGTATCATTAAAGAATTATCTAATAGAAATCCAATTACAAATGCAACTCATGATTTAGAGTTATTTTTTTATCCACAGTATTATCAATTAAATCGACCAGAGTGTACTCCAACAGAAGCTATTTTAAAATCAAAAAGCTATTCTTGTAAATTGTATGTGCCAGCTCAGTTAACAAATCGACAAACTAATGAAATAAAATTACAATGGGTTCTTTTAGGTAACCTTCCTTTAATGACTAAAAGAGGCCATTTTATAATTAATGGATCCCCACGTGTTGTCATAAATCAATTAGTTAGAAGTCCTGGAATTTATTATCAAGAATTAATAGATATTAAAAAAAAAAAAACATATTATGCAGATTTAATATCTTTTAGAGGTGCATGGTTAAGATTAGAAATTGATAAAAAGCGTCGGGTTTGGGCTCGTATGAAAAAAACACCTAAAATTTCTGCATTAGTTTTTTTACAAGCTTTAGGTTTTACTCGAGAACAAATTAAAACTGGAATACGTTTTTCTGAGTTTTTAGAAAATTCTTATTTAAAAGAAAATCACCCTGATACAACAGAGCAGGCTCTTATAAGTTTATATGAAAAGAGTCATCCAACTCTTTCTAAAACACATTCGAAAAAAGAAAAATCGCAAGTAACTCCTATCATGGGACAAAAATTTTTATTTCGAAAGTTTATGAACCCAAGAACTTATAATTTAGGTTTATTGGGTCGTATGCGTTTAAATAAAAAATTTGGGCTCTTAATTAGTGATAAACAATTAACTTTAACTCGACATGATATTTTTTGTGCTATAGATTATTTAATTAATTTAAAACATGGGTTAACTACAGTGGATGATATTGATAATTTAAAAAATAGGAGAGTAAAGGCTTCCGGCGAGTTAATTCAAAATCAGCTAAGCACAGGATTAATTCGTTTAGAAAAAACAATTCGTGAAAAAATGAAAAAAGTAAAAAAAGGTCTAACTATTCATAGTTTAATAACCACTAAACCAATTAATGGTGCATTGCGTGAATTTTTTGGATCAAGCCCACTTTCTCAATATTTGGATCAAACAAACCCTTTAGCTGAAATTACTCATAAACGTAGATTAAGCTCTTTAGGTCCGGGAGGAATAAGTCGAGAAACAGCTGGGATGGCGATCAGAGGTATACATCCTACTCATTATGGTAGAATATGTCCAATTGAAACACCCGAAGGACGAAATGCAGGGCTAGTAAATTCGATAACTATCCACGCACGAATAAGTTCTCACGGTTTTATAAAAACTCCTTTTTATAATGTTTATCAAGGTCAAATTCAAAAACAAGATTCATCACTACGTGATGCCAGACCATTATTTTTTTCAGCTGAGCAAGAAGAACGCGTTAAAGTTGCTCCTGGCGATTTAAAAGCTTCAAAATTAAATTTTTTACCAATAAACAATATTCCAATTAGAATAGGAAAAGAGTATCATCGAGTATCACGAGAACATGTTGAATACATAGCTATGTCTCCTATTCAAATGATTTCTATAGCAACCTCATTAATTCCTTTTTTAGAACATGATGATGCAAACCGTGCTTTGATGGGGTCTAATATGCAACGTCAAGCCGTGCCAATAATTTCACCCGAACGACCAATAGTAGGAACAGGATTAGAAGCACGTGTTGCTGCCGATTCAGGACATGTTGTTCAATCCAAATCAGGTGGATATGTTTCTTATGCAAGTGGAAAAAAAATTATTATTCTTGAAAAAAATAGTATTAATATTTTTTCGAATAAATTGAAATCTAACGTATCTCAAGAAAGTAACTTTGAAAATATTTTTGTTAATAAATTACATAAAGCAAATTCTGACAAACTGTTAACAAAAACGAAATTTGAAACAAAAAATGCAAAGCATTTTTTGTCAGGGTCAGTGTCGTTATGGGGCATACAAATCGAAGATTTGTACGGCCTGACATCGCAGAACAAAAATAGTATTTTTGTTAAAGCGATGTTAAAAGAAGCAAAGGTTGGTAAACCCGTTTTTAGATATAAAAAATTTCAAAAAATTAAAAATTTTAGACTCTTATCAGGAAGTAAAGGGGCCTACAAAAACTTAACAAAAATACCATTTTTGTCTCAAGTTTTTGTTAGAAATTTAATCTTTCAAGGAAAACCTAGAAAAGGTTTTTTTGGTTATCCTGTTTCAAAAAATAAGTTGTATTTTCTACAAAAGACTGAGACTCTAAATAACTTACCTTCACAAGAATCCTATAAATTTTTTAATTTAAAAACTTCATCTTTAATTAATCTTATTTTCATATCTCTAAATCAATCTACCAATTTTTCTCAGAATTGTAGGTCTAACAAAAACGATGTAGAGCAAACAATTCTTAAACAAACCTTAAACAAAAACAAAGTTTTTGTTAATGGTTTGTCAGGATTTGTAAGCCCAAACAAGAAAAGATTTCTTGTAGGCTTTCACTCCTCTACTTCTTATTTATCGTTAAAAAAATCAGTCATTCACAGTTTACGATCTACCTATAAAAATAATGGGTTTTCTAACAAAAACGATGTAGGGCTTACAAATCTTAAACAAACCTCAAACAAACCTTTGCTTCGCACGACATCGTGCGAAGCAAAGGTTTGTCGAGGTTTGTCAGGATTTGTAAGCCCAAACAAAAACTTTGTTCTTGTAGGGTTTCACCCCTTATCTTTTCTACAAGAAAAGATACAAAACCCTACAAGAACAAAGTTTTTGTTTGAAACGAATTTGGTCACTAATCTAGATAAATTTATAAGAATTCAAGATTATACAAATAAGCTGTACTTACTTATAACCTCTGAAAGACTGACAAAAAATGATGACAAAAAAAGCGAAGCTTTTTTTGTTAGCCATTTTTTGTTTCAAACTTTGTTTGAAAAAAAACGGTCAGAGACTTTTAAGTCAAAAATAATGTTAGAAGATAACCTTAAAATTCCATTACAAACTCGGTTATCAAAGTTTTTAACTAGAAAGAAAGTTGTCAAAACTAACATTCAACTAAAACAAGAAAAAATTAATAAAGTTTTTTCTTACTTTAATCGATTTACTCATAAAAGTTTTGTTGATTACGTAGAAAATAGTAAAAAAAGGTTACTTTGGGGACCCCTTCCTGATCGACAGTTACACTTTGCAAAAAACAGCAAAAATGTTTTAAAAGAAAAATTCTTTGCTTCTATCCCCTCTAACATCGCTGAAAGCGGTGTTAAACAAAATATTAAAGAAAGGCCTACGTTGACTGACAAATCTGAAACAAACCTTAAACAAACCGCTAACAAAAACTTAACAAAAATACCAAACGTAGGGTCTCACCCATTTGAAACAAAAAATGCTTTCCATTTTTTGTCAGGGTCAGTGTCTCAAGTTTTTGTTAAAGGGTTGTCAGGGTTTGTCGATATTTGTGAGCCGAAAGCAATGTTAGCAAGCGATGTAAGAAACCAAAAAATAAAACCTATTCAATATTCGTTACAAAATTATCAACGTTCTAATCAAGATACTTGTTTAGCTCAAAGACCTTCAGTGTTAGAAGGAGAATGGGTTCAAAAAGGAGATTTATTAGCAGATTGTACAGCTAGTGTTTCAGGAGATTTATCATTAGGTAAAAATATTCTTGTAGCTTATATGCCTTGGGAAGGTTATAACTTTGAAGATGCCATTTTGATTAGTGAAAGATTGGTATATGACGATATATATACATCTCTTCATATAGAAAGATACGAAATAGAAATTCGTGATACGAAATTTGGTGTCGAACAGATAAGTAATCAAATACCTGAAGTGAACCTTTCAGAGATATTACATTTAGACGAAAAAGGTGTTGCTATAATCGGAAGTTGGGTGAAAGAGGGTAATATTTTAGTTGGAAAAGTTACTCCAATTCAAAAAAAATCTCTTTCACCTCATGAGAAACTTTTATATGATATTGTTGGTAAAAAAATACCAACTACACGTAATACGTCCTTACGTGTTCCAAAAGGTGTTGAAGGAAAAGTAATCAATGTTGAAATTTTGGAAACAGAAAATATTCCTCCAGGAATAACGTTTGATGGTCCAGGCCGTGTTCATATTTATTTGGCCGAAAAACGAAAAATTCAAGTTGGGGATAAGATCTCCGGTCGTCACGGAAATAAAGGTATTGTTTCAAAAATAATACCTCGACAAGACATGCCTTACCTTCCAAACGGAACCCCTATCGATATGGTGCTTAATCCCCTAGGTGTGCCTTCTCGAATGAACGTGGGTCAAGTTTTTGAAGCTCTGTTGGGATTAGCTGGTCTTTATTTAAATCAATCCTTTAAAATTCCTTCTTTCGATGAAACTTATGGTTCTGAAGCATCTCGAAGTATAATTTATTCAAAACTTTATGAAGCGCGTTTAAAAACTGGGCAAAAGTGGCTATTTGATCCAAATTTTCCTGGGAAAACAAGACTTTTTGATGGGCGCACTGGACAATGCTTTGATCAATTAGTTACTGTAGGACAACCTTATATGTTAAAATTAGTTCATTTGGTTGATGATAAAATTCATGCACGTTCTACAGGACCTTATTCTTTAGTAACTCAGCAACCGTTAGGAGGAAGATCTAAACATGGTGGTCAAAGACTTGGGGAAATGGAAGTTTGGGCCCTGGAAGGTTTTGGTGCAGCATATACTCTCCAAGAACTTTTAACAATTAAATCAGATGATATTCAAGGCCGACACCAAGTTATTAATGCGATTTTAACTGATGCTCCAATAACTTTAGGAACTCCAGAGTCTTTTAAAGTTTTGATTCGGGAACTTCAATCTTTGTGCTTAGATCTTGACATTTATACTATTGGTTCAATGGGAAGAGCTACGCCCATGGATGTTATGAAACTTCCTTAACAAATGGACTTACAAATCTTAAACAAATCTTAAACAAACCTTGACAAAACTTAAACAAACCTTAAACAAACCGTTAACAAAAACAAGGTTGAAACAAAAAATGCCTAACAAAAAAAGCCTGACAAAAAAAGCTTCGCTTTTTTTGTTAAGCTTTTTTTGTCAAGCATTTTTTGTCAGTGTTTCAAATCTGATTTTTGTCAGGTTTTTGTTAATGGTTTGCCAAGATGAAACAAAAATACTGACCTGACAAAAACCTTACAAAAAATGCTTTGCATTTTTTGTAAGGTTTTTGTCAGTGTTTCAATTTTTGTTTCATCCTTCAGATTTTAACTGCATTTTTTGTTTCGGTTTTTGTTTGATATATCTTTTTGTTAATAGTGTAGATTCTTATAATTTTTCTAAAAACAATATGGGGGTATTAATGTGAAATCTGTTACTAAATCAAAAAGAATTCCAGTAGAATCCATTCGAATAGGATTAGCATCTCCAGAACAAATTAAACAATGGGCTAATCGAACATTGCCTAATGGTAATATTGTTGGACGAATAACAAATTCACAAACAGTTAATTATAAAACACTTCGTCCTGTAAAAGGTGGATTGTTTTGCGAACGAATTTTCGGACCAATTAAAGATTTTGAATGTGCTTGTGGACGAAAAAAAAATAAAAAAACACAAAAATTTTGTCCTGATTGTGATGTAGAATACACTTCTTCTAGAATTCGTAGACACCGTTTAGGCTATATTCAATTAATTTCACCTGTAACTCATATTTGGTATTTAAAAGGTCGAGTAAGTTATATTTCAATTTTATTGGGTCTGCGTAGAAAACGAGTTGAGGCAGTTACATATTGTACAGAAAAGTTAGAACTTTCTGAAATAAAAAAGTATAAATTCTCATTTACACCTACTGTAAAAGGCTCTTTTAAAAAATTGCCTACCTATTCTTTTTACTTAAGCGAAACTGGTGTTAAAACACCTTTGCTTCGTACGACAAAAACCCCGTTTGAAACAAAAAATGCAAAGCATTTTTTGTCAGGGTCAGTGTTTGAACAATTTTTAAATCTTATTGATAACCTAGAATCTAATAAAATAGGAATAGACAGAATATCTCAAACATTTTCACAACAATGTATATTGCCCATTTCACAAGAATTTCCTTGGCAGTCTGAAAAAGATCGTAATTATTTTTTAGGCTATATGACTTGTTTACCTAAAGATGGAGACATTCCAATCCCAACTTACTCTAATTTGGTAGAAAATGTAGAAATAAATATATCTGATTTTAACTTAACTGGTATAGAAACTGTTCGAAAAGTGCTTGCTAATACCGGTGCTTTAGCTATTAATAAACGGTTAATTCAGTTAGATTTAGTAGTTTTAGATAAAATTTTAAAAGACGAACTTATAGAACTCAAAGGGGAGATTATTGAGTTAGAGAATCAAGATTTTCTTATATTACCAGATTTACGTCGATTACAAAAATTGTTTGCTCATCGTTCAAAAATAATACGTCGTTTAAAATTAGTAAGAGATTTTCTTCGCAGTAAAGCTCGACCTGAATGGATGACCTTGTCTATTATTCCAGTTCTTCCACCCGATTTAAGGCCAATCATACAATTAGATGGAGACCAAGTAGCAGTTTCTGATCTTAATAAACTTTATCAAAAAATCTTTTTTAGAAATAAGCGATTTCACCGAACTAATATAGAAAATGCTCCATATGCCCAACGTCTACTTCAAGAGGCAGTGGATGCCTTAATTGAAAATGGGAAGGGAGGTTCTGATCCTATACGTGCTTCTAATGATCGACCGTTAAAATCATTATCAGATATACTTAAAGGAAAAAAGGGCCGATTTCGACAAAATTTGTTAGGAAAACGAGTTGATTATTCTGGTCGTTCGGTTATTGTAGTTGGTCCAACTCTTAAACTTCATGAGTGTGGTTTACCAAAAGAGATGGCGGTAGAATTATTTCAACCATTTTTAATTCGACAATTGATGGCGAAAAAAATAGTTCCAACAATTGTAACAGCAAAAAATTTAATTCATAATCAAGATCCCATATTATGGGAAGTTCTTCAACAAGTTATGCAAAGCCATCCGATTCTTTTAAACAGGGCTCCCACACTTCATCGTCTTGGAATTCAAGCTTTTCAACCTAAATTAGTAAATGGTCGAGCTATTCTTTTACACCCATTAGTTTGTCCTGCTTTTAATGCAGATTTTGATGGAGATCAAATGGCTGTTCATGTACCTTTATCTTTTGAAGCTCGAGCAGAATCGTGGAAATTAATGTGGTCACGAAATAACTTATTATCACCTGCGACCGGTCAACCTATTCTTGTTCCGAGTCAAGATATGGTTTTAGGTTGCTATTATTTAACTACTTTTAATTCAAAGCCTCAATTAACTTCTTTGGTTGCTTCTAATAGAAAGCAAAATATAAATGATCTTAAAGCTGAAAGCAAAAACAATTTTGTTTTACAAAAAAAATCTAAAAAAAGAGGATGTCACTACTTTAGTGATTTTAACGATATATTAAAGGCTTATTATCAAAACAAAATCGATCTTCACGCATCGGTGTGGGTTAGAAAGAATGGCTCATTAGAGACTGAAAAAACTTTAGAATCACCTTTAGAAATCAGAGTAAATTCTTTTGGTCAATATAATCAAATTTTTTCAACTTATCAATATGATTATGATATGAATGGTCAAAAAGTTAAACAATATGTTCGTACTACTCCTGGTCGAGTTCTATTGAATCAAATTATTTTCGCTTAATTTTTAACATTTGAAACAAAAAAAGCTTCGCTTTTTTTGTTAAGCTTTTGTTTGAACCTTTATCTCTATCTGATTTTTTTCTGTTTTGCTAACTCTTTTTTTACAAATAAAAAAACTGCTACTAAGAAGATAAATCTCTAACAAATAAAAAAAGTCTAAATATCAGTGATATTAAAAAAGCTAACAAACCTTGACAAATAAAAAACAAAAACTTAAAACAAAAAAAGTAAAACAATAAGACCTGACAAAAAAAGCTTAACAAAAATAAGATTTGAAACAAAAAAAGCTTAACAAAAATAAGATTTTTGTCTATAGCTTTTTTTGTCAGGTCTATAGCTTTTTTTGTTTCAAATGCATTTTTTTTTTTATGACAAAAAAGGTTTTCCAAAGGTTTTGCGAAGGTTTTCCAAAGGTTTTCCAAAGGTTTTGCGAAGGTTTTCCAAAGGTTTTCCAAAGGTTTTGCGAAGGTTTTCCAAAGGTTTTGCGAAGGTTTTGCGAAGGTTTTTCGAAGGAAAACTTACAAAAACTGAAACAAAAATATTAATCCTGACACTGACAAAAAATGCTTTGCATTTTTTGTCAGTGTCAGGTTTTTGTTAGAAAACTTACAAAAACCTGACAAAAAAGGTTTTCCAAAGGTTTTCCTTATCTTTTCTTTCAGAAAAGATACAAAAACTTACAAAAACGAAGTTTAAAACAAAAAAAGCGAAGCTTTTTTTGTCAGGTTTCAATTTTTGTTTCAAGTTTTTGTTAGAAAACTTACAAAAACTTTGTTTTTGTTTGGATACTACTGACAAAAATGACAGTATCCAAACAAAAACCTGACAAAAATACGGACAAAAATAATAGTATCCTTTTTTTTGTTTCAATTTTTGTTTCAGGTTTGTTTAAGATTTTAAAAGCACGATACTTTGCTTCTTTTGTTTTACGAATTCAAAGAACAACCAAGAATACTGAAACAAAAATACTATTTGAAACAAAAAAAGGTTCGCATTTTTTGTCAGGTCAGTGCTTCTTTTAACATCGCCTTAACCTGACAAAAAATGCGAACCTTTTTTTGTTTCAAGCTTTTTTTGTCAGGTCAGAATTTTTGTTTTAGGTTTGTTAAAAAATTTAAAAAGCAAAAACTAAAAAGTCTACTAATAAAAAAAAATAAAAATCCAAATGATATTAGAACAACTATAAAGGGTATAAAGTTCAACAACTTTAAAACCTATAAAATACAAATTTTTTAAGGAGTTTATTTATGAAACCGTATTCAAACAAATCTGATACAAACTTTAAGTCAGTAAAGGTTTGTAAAGGCGTTGAAGAAGACGCTTCTTTATTCTTTAATTATTCTTTTGATAAGAGCCGATTAAAAGCTTTGATTTTGTGGTCTTTAACAAATAATGGAGAGAAAGTTACTTTAGACTTAGTAGAAAAGTTAAAAAATCTCGGTTTTAAATATGCAACCCAAGCAGGTATCTCTCTTAGTATTGACGATTTAAAAATACCTCCAAATAAAAAAGGGTTAATTTCACAAGCTGAATTAAATATACAGTTAGCAGAAATTGAGTATCAACAAGGAAACTTAACAGCTGTAGAACAATTTCAACAACTTATTGATACGTGGCATCGAACAAGTGAAAATTTAAAACAAAGCGTAGTTAGACATTTTCGTTCCACAGATGTTTTAAATCCTGTTTTTATGATGGCTTTTTCAGGTGCTCGAGGCAATATTTCTCAAGTTCGTCAATTAGTTGGTATGCGTGGATTAATGTCAGATCCTCAAGGACAAATTATTGATTTTCCTATTCGCAGTAATTTTAGAGAAGGTTTAACTCTTACTGAATATCTTATTTCTTGTTATGGTGCTCGTAAAGGAGTAGTTGATACTGCTTTAAGAACTGCAAATTCTGGTTACTTAACTCGTCGGTTAGTAGATGTGTCACAACATGTTGTTGTTTGGTTGTTTAATTGTAAAACACGCCGAGGTATTTTTCTTACCGACATGAAAGAAGGTAGAAAAACGATTTTATCTTTAAAAGATCGCTTAGTTGGTAGAGTTTTAGCAGAAGATATTAATCCAATTGCACTTCGAAATCAACAAATTTCAAAAGGTTTAGCCTCTAAAATTGTCAATTTAAAAGATAAGGTATTAGTTCGTTCTCCCCTTACCTGTGAAGCAAAAAACTCAGTTTGTCAGCTATGTTATGGTTGGAGTTTATCCCAAGGAATTCTTGTTCCCTTAGGTGAAGCAGTTGGTATACTTGCAGCGCAATCTATTGGAGAACCAGGTACTCAATTAACAATGCGAACATTTCATACAGGGGGCGTTTTTTCAGGTGATATTATGGATGAAATTCGAGCTCCATATGAAGGAATAATCGATTTTTTAGAACCATTGCAAGGAAAACTTATCCGTACTTCTCATGGAAAGATAGCTTTTCTTACAAAGGTTAATGGTATACTTATAATTAAACGTTTTCGTTCAGAAAAGAATGCTTCTTTTAACATCGCTGAAAGCGATGTCAAGCCTCTGCCCCATAACGACGAGACTCTTTCTGACACTGTTCCTTTAGTAAAACCTAAAAATTCCCTTACAAAAAATAAAGTTCTATCGGAAAGCGATGTTAGACAAAGCGCAACTCCTTACAAATCTCGACAAACCGGTAACAAAAACGAAGTTTTTGTTAAAGGTTTGTTTCAGATTTATCAAGGAAAACTTAAAACAAAACAAAGTTTAGAAGATATCAAAATTAATATACCAGCCTCAACAGTTTTATTTGTTCGACAGGGAGAAATAGTTTTTGAAAAACAATTGATTGCTGAAAATTCTTCAATGTCTAATCAAATTAACGAAAGAATTAAGGCAAAACATAATCTGTCTTCCGAATTAGAAGGTCAAGTTTTTTTTGATGATCTTCTTTTAGCAATTAAAACTACTAAAGAAGGAGAAGTTACTAAAACTGCTCTTAAATTGGGATCTTTTTGGATTTTATCTGGAAAAATTTATAAATCAACAGTTCCATTAACTTTTTTCTCGAAAATTGGTGATTTAGTTGATAGAACAGCTGTTTTAAATCAATTAACTTCGATATTTTTATGGAACGGTTTTGTTTCTAAAGTTGATCAATCCTTGCTAACATCGCAGAACAAAAGTAGTATTTTTGTTAAGGCTCACAAATCTTATAAAAATATTTTTCATCAAAAAGCTCTTTCTATTTCGTTTGCTTCAAAAAAACAGAAAGAGCTTAATCAAAAAAATTTTAAAAATCAGAATTTTATAAAATATAATTTAGATCTTGAAGATCAACCATTGATTAGAGATTTTTTTGGAACTAATAAAGTTTCTCAAGAAATTAAAAATAAAGATTTTGACATTTTTTTAAATCAACCTATTCTTCGATTTGTTTTTAAAAATATTCAATTCTCTAATATTGGTTATTTTTTTTCTTTCTACAAAACAAATTTGAATGAGCTTACAAATCCTGACAAACCATTAACAAAAACAAAGTTTGAAACACTGACAAAAAATGCTTTGCAAAAAAAGCGAAGCTTTTTTTGTTCACATTTTTTGTCAGGGTCAGTGTCGTTATGGAACATACAAATCGAAGATTTGTACGGCCTGACATCGCAGAACAAAAATAGTATTTTTGTTAAGGCGATGTTAAAAGAAGCAAAGGTTTGTTCAAGATTTGTACGCCCTCAGACTTTTGGGATTACAAAAGATGGTAAAGAATTATTTTCAAACAAAAAGGAAGTTTTTGTAGGTGATCAATTTTTTCTTTCAAATTCATTAAAACAAAATTTTAAAACCCTTTTCGAAATGAAAAGTTTTTTATATTTTCAATCGTTTCTTAAAAAATATAAAACTCAGACTGGTGGGTTTATTAATTTAGATGCTTTTTATTTAAATGATGATCTTACTCAAGGTCAGATTTTATGGGTTCCTGAAGAAAATTATCAAATAAGTGTTTTAAATTCTACAAAACTTATAAAACTGAAGGCTCCAAATAACTTAAAACCTAATAAGAGTTTTAGAATAAAACAACAAAAATATTTACAAACTTCTTTTAACATCGCTGAAAGCGATGTCAAGCCTTACAAATCGAAGATTTATATGCCCCATAACCTGAAAAAAGGTAGAGATTTATTAGGGTTTGCGTCGACTGATATCAAAAAAATAAATAATTATTTCTGTATCTTTTCCTCTGGAAAAGATAAGGGAAATCCTACTCTAAGTAATATTACTAACGAATTACCTCTTGCTTATAAATTTAATTCACAAGGAAAAAGTATTCCTTTCTTTTCAAAAATTAGTGGATATTCAACTACTTTAATCTTTAAAAAAGAAAGCCAGGTTTTTCCTAACAAATTGAATAATTTTGTAGATAAAGAATTGTCAAACAACTCTGAAATTATTTATAGTAATGTGAAATCTGCAGATAGAAAGCAAAAAATAAAAGAAAATTATAAGAGGTTTCTTAAAAATCCAAGTATTTATACAAATCTAAAACAAATCCTGACAAACCCTGACAAACCTGAAACACTGACGAAAAATGCAAAGCATTTTTTGTTACCGGTTTGTTTAAAATTTGTTTCAGATGGGTTTTTGTTTGAAAACTCTATTTTGATTAAAGACTTGTCAAAACAGAAAAAGGTAGGAGTTGTGAAAAAAACAATAAAGCCTCTTTCTTTGCTTGTTTTTGATATCATAAGTGACTTTTATAGTTACATTCCAACATTAGTTATTGATCCTCATTTTATAAAACCCTTTTCTTTTTTTAACATCGCTGAAAGCGCTGTCAGATATACAAATCTGAAACAAAGTTTAAACAAACCGGTAACAAAAACGAAGTTTTTGTTTCAGGTTTGTCAGGGTTTGTCGAGATTTGTAAGGACCCATAATCAAAAAATTAAGAAAAAAGTATTAAAAAATAATTCTAGAAAAGCTTCTAAATATTTATTTTCTAATATTAATTCTAATTCTTTTAAAGAAAAAAAAGGTGATGCTAAAAGTATAATTTTAGAAAAACCTTTTGAAACAAAAAAAGCTTCGCTTTTTTTGTCAGACTCTTCCTTAAAAGTACATCAAACTGATTGTCAAATTGGAGTAAAGAAAGGTTGGGTTTATTTTCCAAAAGAAGAAACAAAGATTATAAAAAACAATCAATCTTTTGTGCCAGCAGCACAATCTTTAGTTGATAATCTTTGTTTTGATCAATTACCTGTCTTTTTAGAATACATTACAAATAAACAAAAGAATTTGAAATTGGTTGCTTCTTATGTCAAAAATGAAAAATCATTGTTTAACATTCTTTCTTATAAAGAACAACGAAAACAAAAAAACTCGAATTATAGTTCTGAAAAAAATTCTACTGCTTTTTGTTTTTACTCCGTAAAAACAATAACAAAGGAAAACGCAACTAAAGAAACTTGTATACCTTCTAACATCACTGAAAATGGTATCAAGCAAAAGTTCAAAGACGGTTCTTCTTTTTTAAATAAAAAAGTAAGTCAAAAGAAACAAGCTTTAAAATTAAAACTGGGTTTTTCACCTTTTACTTTAACTAAGGAGAGCTTTATTAAATCTAAAAAGAGTAATTCTAATCTTTTATTTTTACTTCGTGCGATCTTTTCAAAACGACCTTCAATTGAAAATTCTTTAACAATTCAATCAACAGTAAAGGATCGTTTCAACTTATACAAAAATTGCCTAGTTGATGCTTTTGAATTTTATTTTTTACTTGTAAGTAACCAAAATTTGTGTAGAGCGAAATTATTTGAAAATCAGAACGTTGAAACAAAAAATGCTTTGCAAAAAAAGCGAAGCTTTTTTTGCTCACATTTTTTGTCAAGGTCAGGGTCAGTTATTTTGATTCGTAAAGTTAACGAATATTCCTTATTAACTGAAAACGAGTATAAAAAAGAAATCTATCAAATCAATACAGTTAATTTTACTTCAAATATACGGACCGATCAATTGGAAAGGTCAGATACTTTTAAATCGAAAGCGGTGGATTATCAGGATATTTCTACTCTTGTTAAGACTTCTAAAAGATTTAATAAACAAGAAATAACAAATATTTTTGCAATTTACCCCGGAATTGATTTACAAATTAACAAGATAGTACCTTTTCAAAAAAACAGAAAAACTTTTTGTTTTAAACAGATTCATTTTGTTGAACTTTTTCTTTCTTTTCAAATACCAACAACCTTTCCTTTGAGATTAGCAAAACTTCAAATGCTTTTTAAAAACAAAAGACGCCAATCATTTTTTATGGGGCATACAAATCTTCGATTTGTAACGCCTGACATCGCTGAACAAAAATACTATTTTTGTCAAAGCGATGTTAAAAGAAGCAAAAATGATAAAGAAGTACCATATAATAGCCCTTTAACATTACCTGTAGACTCACAGTCTATGAGCAGTACTTTTTTCAGTACATCTAATCAATTCTTACAAAAAAAAGGACAAACTAAAATAAAAACGAAGTCAGAATTTTTAGACAAATTGTCTTCAATATCGTTAAGCGGTTCTTTTAATTTTTGTTTTATAGGAAAACTGGATTTTTCTAAAATTCTGACTATTAGTTCTACAAATAATAGTAAACCTTTTCTAAATTGTTTTAAAGATAAAGAAGGTTCTGACAAAAACTTAACAAAAATACCAAACGTAGGGTCTCACCCATTTGAAACAAAAAATGCAAAAGCATTTTTTGTCAGATCTCAAGTTTTTGTTAAAGATTTGTCTACTTTTGATTCAAGAAAGAATAAAATAACAAAAGTTGATAATGTTAAGTTCAAACAAACAATCACTAAAATTTTATCAGACAAAGAGAATTGGGTTTCAGCAAAAAATCCTATAACTTTAACATCTTTTTTTAGTCCATATAAAGGAGAGGTTGTAGGGACTAAACCGGATTCAAGTTGTTTACTTTTAACAGATTTAGATCAAATAAGTTATAAAATTGAAGAAGCAAAACCAAAACCTTATGTTGGCCAATTAATACGTTATGGAGAAGTACTGTCAAAAAATGTAGGTCTTACAGAGTCAGGTCAAGTTATTGAAGTTGAAAAAAATAAGATAAAGTTACGTCGTGCACAACCTATTTTGTGCTCATCACGCGGGGTTTTTCATGTAGATCATGGTGATTTTATTGAAAAAAATTCACCTCTTTTAACTTTATTTTATCAAAGATTAAAAAGTGGAGATATTGTTCAAGGGATTCCAAAAATCGAACAACTTTTTGAAGCACGCCAAACAAAAGATGGTGAAATACTTCCTAATAATTTATCAGATAAACTTGATCGATTTTTTAATAATTACAAACAACAATTCAACCAAAAAGAAGCTGTACGAAAAAGTTTACAAAGAATTCAACAAATCCTTGTTAAAAACATTCAACAAGTATATCTTTCTCAAGGTGTTACAATTGCTGATAAACATCTTGAAATTGTTGTAAAACAAATGACTTCAAAAGTTAGAATTATTGAAGGCGGTAAAACAGGTTTTTTACGAGGTGAACTAATTGATTTAGTTCGTATAGAAAATGTTAATCTTGGAATAGAAAATGTAAATTATGGGCTCGATTATCAAAAAGCAGAGTATGAACCAATCATTTTAGGTATCACTAAAGCTTCTTTGGAGGCTGAAAGCTTTATTTCTGCTGCAAGTTTTCAAGAAACTACGAGAATTCTAAGTCGAGCTGCTATTGAAGGTAAAACTGATTTTTTACGTGGTTTAAAAGAACGAGTTATTTTAGGTGACTTGATTCCTGCAGGAACAGGATTCTCACTTTCTTATTTTTTCAATCCTTTTAATTCTTTTTTTAAAAGCATTAAAGCAAAAAAAAGTGTTGCTGGTGAAAAAGCCTATGATCCTTCTGTGAATTATGGGGTGGATTTTTTGTCTACCGAAAGTATTTTAAAGAAAGAATAATTTTCTTTTTATATGTAATTTTTGAAACTAAAACCTGACCTGACAAAAAATGCAAAACAAAAACAAAAATAATATTTGAAACAAAAAATGCAAAGCATTTTTTGTCAGGTTTTTGTCAGTGTTTCAAATTATGTTTTTGTCAGGTTTCATTCTTAAATATTCTTTTATCGATAAAGTCAAAACAAATTCCTTAGAAAATGGAAGATCAAAGTCGAAATTGAAACAAAAATTGAAACCTGACAAAAAATGTAAAGCATTTGAAACAGAAAAAGCCTGACAAAAAAAGCCTGACAAAAAAAGCCTGACAAAAAATGCTTTACATTTTTTGTCAGGCTTTTTTTGTCAGGTCCGTATTTTTGTTCTTTAGAGAGCGGGTTTTTTTCGATTTAAACTAAGCTTCTCTCTTTGGTTTCTAAAAGTTACAAACAGTTTGTAGATTCCAGGTTTTTAATATCAGTGGGATCTTGACAATTTTATTACTAAGAAAACTTAATGCATGTGTACTTGCTTCCTCGTCCGTTATAGGGTTATTAAGAATGAGGTCTCTAAAATTTTTAGTAAATTCATTAGGTTTTTGAGAAAAAAGATATTTATTAGAAAGGTTGGTCTAGAGAAAGTCGTCTCCTTTCTTGTATTACGGAAATCTTTAACAAAAAAATAATTTTCGTCTTTAGTTTATAAACTTTAATAATCTTTTATTATATAACAATTTTCTAACAAAAACTTAACAAAAAATGCAGTTATGACAAAAATACTGACAAAAATTGAAACCTGACCTGACAAAAAATGGAAAGCATTTTTTGTCAGGTCAGGCTTTTTTTGTCAGGTCAGTATTTTTGTTTCCATTTTTGTCTCAAGTTTTTGTAGGTCCCTTTAGGGGCCCTTTTGGTAAGGAAGAAAATCACTTAGAATTTTTAATTTTTGATATCTAAAATCTTTTTTTAGTTACCATCTAAATATGATAGAATTGCGTAACAAAAAGTTTTGACAAGGTAAGAAATTATGTAAAAAAATGTATATTATTTTTTTTTTTCAAAAGAGTTACTATAAAATAATATTCTAAGAAAAGCCTTCTTAACTCAGTAGGTAGAGTATTTGCATGGTAAGCAAAAAGTCGCCGGTTCAAATCCGGCAGGAGGCTTTTTCATAAGTACTTTTTTTTATATTAAAATCATTATTTAAATAAAATTTATAATATTTGTACTTTTTATAGTATAAAACTATAATCAATTACTGTTGATAAGATGCTTCTTATTTGCCCAAGTATTTATTTAAAATTAAGTTTTTTATTATAGAAGCAGGGCAATACAATTTAAAAAGCCGAATCTTGCTATCAAAAATTATTATAAATGTAGTATTAATAAAACAAATTCTTAACAAATGTTTTAGTATCTAATTGTGTTTCTTTAGTTTTTTAATAATAACAAATATAAGTTTAACTTAGAATATAATCAGTAAAACTGAAAAACCGTTCTAAAAAATAATTTAAAAAAACACTACTAATACAAAAAGTTGTAACAAAAACCTAACAAAAATACCGACAAAAATTGAAACAAAAATTGAAACCTGACAAAAAATGTAAAGCATTTGAAACAAAAACAAAAATAATATTTGAAAGACTGACAAAAACCTGACACCCTAACAAAAACTTAACAAAAACTACGTTTTTGTCTCAAATTTTTGTCATTCCTATATTTTGCATTTTTTGTTTCAAACGTAGTTTTTGTTAAGTTTTTGTTAGGGTGTCAGGTTTTAAATGCTTTTTTTAGAAAATATAAAATACAAATATAAGAGAGACGGACTGGATTGACAGAATAGAAGTATTCAAGATACAATAAGAATTAGGAAAACAATTTATTTTATCTTTTTTAAAGATCAATAGGTTTTTAAATTAGAAATAAAAAATACAAATAAAAAATGCAATTAAAAAAAAACAAAAAAACAAAATAAATTATTATTAAAAAAAACTTGGATAAATTTTTATGAAGTCTTTTACCGCAATATTAAAAGATAATATCCCTGGTTTAAGAAAAAAAAATAAATCTTTACTTAGACAAAATACACCACGTTTTACTCCAGTAGCACTTGAAAAAATGCCTAATTTTCCAATAAGAAAAACATATAATACACACAAAAAACTTTATGAGATAGAGCAGGCCGAATTAAAAAAAAGACAAACGTATTTGTATTTTAGTCGAGTTGGTAAATGGTCTGTTTTTCAAGATTTTATAAGAAATTTCCCTACTATTAATGATCAACGAATTCTAGATATTCCATCTCGTCCTTTAGTACCGTTTTTAAGATGTTTGTTAGTCAAATGTATTAATGAAGATACTGTATCCAAATACTATTGGTTACCTCATCCAACATTAATTAATGTTGAACTGCTGTGGGAAAAAATAATAACATATTTATTAAGTCCAAAACATCGTGATGGAAAAGAGAAATTAAAAAAGTTTAGAAGTATAGGGATAACCGAAGATTTTGAATCAGCTAATCGTCTTTTTGAATATTTTTGCAACGCAATATTAAATCAAGATAATATTATGTCTTATGAGATTACAGATAAAGGAATTTATGTTACTTTTCTGGATTGTGTTGTTTCAAAATATAAGAAATTCATATATATAAAGCATGTGTGGTCGACTCGATTTTATACTGAAAAGGAAAACGCTGGTATGGTGGATGGATTAGCAAATTTAACAACAGCTTTTGTGAGTGAGTGGAATGAGTTGAATAAAGAAGAGCAGGCTTGGTTAAGGTGGAAAAATCATCAAAAAGATCCAAAAAGTGTTCCATTTACAAAAGAAGATTTAGTCTACCATGAAAAATTTATTATAGTAAAAGCTATAAAAAATGCGACAGATCTTTTCGATGGACCTGAAGTCTCAAAAGGGCGAGAGAAGGGCAGACAAAACGAACTTCGCCGAAAGTTCAACCTTTTTAAAAAAATGAATAGTCCTTTTGCTGGTTTGGAGCCCTCTAACCAACAAATCTTTCAAACTATCAGAACCCCTTACGTACAGGATGACATTCCGAGTTCAAGCGAAAACCCATCATTTGCTAGAAACTGGCTAATAGAAAATCAATTTATTGCCTTGCAAAATCGAGACAATTTATCAGTTTTACAACCAGCCGCACCTTTTGATTGGGAAAAACAGATTGCTTTAACGGCGGGACCTTCGGAATGCGTGTACTTAGAAGCCCATCTATTATCGCCTCAAGACGAATTAACGACCTTTCTAGGGAACCCCCTTTTCCTAAAGGAAACCCCTCTTATGGTATAAATAATATCCCACAACTTCCTAAAGATCATAAAAAATATCTTGAAGCTTACGATACGTTTAAAAATTATAAATATAACTTCGATTTTGATTTTGATTTCTAAACAAATTTAATATAAAATTTGTGTTCTTTAGAAAAAAACTGTATAATAATCTATAAATTATTAAATTTAAAATCTTATGACAAACAAAAAAACGAAATTAGAAAAATTTTTTACAAATTTTACAAAAAGATTTGGTTTAGAAGACAAAATTGGTTCGGACTCTAGATCAACTCCTAGTCCGGAAGACAGCACTCGAGAATTAAAAGAATTAAAAGAAGAAAAGGAAACCGATTTAACGCCTTTTCAAAAATATTTAGAATTTGAGAAGCAAAATCAAGAAAATCAAAAGCAGTTTGGGAATGAAGACAGTGAAAGTGTTAGATTAAAACTTAACAGACCTTATGCTGTAGAAGAATATGTAGTATTACTTAAGGATTTTCCTGACGAGGATTTATATCGTGGATATGTTTGTCTTATCCTAGAGATTTCATATGACTATTCTTATCCATTCGAAGATAATGCAGCACATGATTATCAAGTAGTTTTTAGATCGTATTTTGATGAAAAAGACCCTGAAAAACTTTTATCTTCTAAACCTGAGATTCTCGCTACAATCTCAGGCCGCGACCTTCTTCGACTTGAAACTCAAGATTTACGTTATAGAACTAGTTTTCAAACAATGTATTAAATTAAAAAGACCATTAACTTTTCTTGTAACTTTGCTTTGATTAACTTTGCTTTGATTCACTTTGCAAAGCAAAGTTAAAAAAAGTGAATCAAAGCAAAGTTAATCAAAGCAAAGTTAAAAAAGTTAAAAAAAAGTTTAAAAAAGTTTAAAAAAGTTAACAGTAAAAAGCTAATGGTTTTTTTAATTCTCAGCTCACAACTTTCCGGTCAATCAGGGAGTTAATCGCTTTCAAGTCAATCTGGAAGTTCACTTAAGAAATCAATAATTTTTTATAAATAATGCAATTTTTTATTTTAAATTGCATTATTTATGAAAAATTATTGATACAATAACTAATAATAAATTTGTTTTTCAGGTAAAAACAAAGGGTGCGAATTTTTTAATTTTTGAATTGTCCAATTTTTTGTAAAGTTTGGCTTTTTGTAAAATTTCACAATCGCTTTATTAGGAATAGAAATTTTCTCAATTAGCCCAATGGATCCCATTTTTAAACCTTTAGAAGGTATATTTTTTGTCACAACAATTTTATCACCAATTTTTGTATTAAAAAAACATAGAGAACATTCTAAAAAAAAAATATCTTCTTTTTTTTTTTCTTCATTTTTAGGACGAGGAGTGTTTTTTAGCAAATTTGCTTCTTCTTTTTTGTTTTGTTGATAAATAATATTTTTGTTATCAATATTATTAGAAATATTATTTTTTTGCAATGTTTTAAATTGAGTTTGAGTTTTATTTTTTAATTTGATTTTGTCTAATTCTTGCGATTGAATAATTTCTTTAGAAAACAAATCAAAGCTGACCCAGACCACACTGCCGAAAACACTAGAAAATTGTACAAAAGGCGATGATATAACAAAAGGTAGAATTTCTTTTTTATTTTGTAATATATAATCCAAAACTTTTTTTTCTTTTAAATTTAAATTAAAAATATTTAAATTTAAAAAATTTATTTTATCAGTAATTTTTGGCAAAAATTCATTTTGTAATTTATGATTCAAAAAATCACCTATTGAAATCTCGGTTAAATCTCCTTTTGATATTCCATCTACTAGAGGAATTGATACAGTTTTTTCAAGATTATTTTCTATTAATTTTTCGCTTAGCGGTACAGCTTCTTTTGAAAAAATTTTTTGTTTTAAAGAAGATAAAAAAGAAGACGTTTTTGAGACAATTTTTTCTGAGATAGAAATAACTTTTCTTCCCATTTCTTCTTTTGTTTCTTTTGGTATGTATTCCTCGCTCCTTAGAAAAGCACGATGAGAAAAACTAAAAACTTTTTTTGAAATTGAAAATATTTTACGTTCAATAAACATTTTTTTTTGTTTCTCCTTATTTCTTTTGTATTCGCCTTTTTTTTTAAATTAAAAAAAAGGTTTTGTTAATTATATTATACTACAATTTACAATAGATTTTCAACTTTTTTTTATAAAAAAAAATTTCACAAAATAAAAACAAAAATTTTTAATTTTTTTGTATTCGCCTTTTTTTTTTAATTATATTATACCACAAAATACAATAGATTTTCAACTTTTTTTTCATAAAAAAAAGTTATGACAAAAAAAGCTATAAAGACTGACAAAAAATGTAAACAAAAAAAGCCTGACACTCGCTTGAGACAAAAATATTATTTTTGTTAAGCTTTTTTTGTTTACATTTTTTGTTTCAAAAGCTTGAGACCTGACACCCTAACAAAAACGAAGTTTTTGTCAGGTATCCAGTTTGAAACACCCGCTTTGTTATGCAAAGCATAGCAATGACAAAAACTTCGTTTTTGTTAGGGTGTCAGGTCTCAAGCTTTTGTTAGAGTGTCAGGTTAGGAAAAGATAAGGGAAATAATAGATTTCTATCTTTATTTGCCACGTGTGTATCTTCTTGTTTGGATGGTTTATCCTCTTTTTTTCAGACACTAATGACTTTTGCTACCATTGATTCACTATTTTCCGCGTTAGTATTGGTCTTATTATTGACCCTTGTATCCGGAATTCTTTCCTTTGCTCTACTTTTTACTGGTAAAAGTGTTACCTCTCTTTCCCTTTTTTTGAAAATCCTATTAACTTTTTTTAGTTTATTTACTGTTGGGGGGGTTCTTCTCAATTTTGGTCTTCTACTTTCAGAGGTAAAAGAAAAGAATCAGACAGCCAGAACGAAGAAAATCCGGAAGGTTCGAAAGCTAAGAAATCCATCTTAGTGGAAGATCAAAACACTCAATATTTAGATGGATTAAGTCAAAGCTTAATAGAGTCTGGTAAAAATGCGAAAATTTTTCTATAAAAAGAATTTTGTTTGGTTCGAGTGATACTGATGGTATAGTAAGAAGGGCGTTGAATGATTCTAATAACCGTCTTTACCAACTTCTTGAAAATGATATGCGGATATCTTCTAAAGAGATCTCTGATAATTTAATAATGACTAGACAAAAAATCTTAGATATTAAAACATACATGAGTCATTATAACACTTCTTTGTATACTCGCTTGGACAACCAATCATCACAGGTAAATAATAATATAGAAAGTAGTAAAGCACTTCTAGAGCAAAAAGTGTTAGATCTTATTCGGATTAACACCGATCAATCTCTACTCTTCACACAAATCGGGAGAAAAAATGATAATCATCTAACTGAGAAATTTAACGACCTTTTGATCAACATAAACAACAGAAGTTCACAAGTGTCGCAAATCTCGGGGAATATCGGTGAATTATTGGGATTGGTAAATGCTATAAGCAGAGGTCTTGAGGAAAGTAGTAATAGTGTAAACTTGGGTAATAACCTTCTAGAAAATTCTATACGTGAAGGTAACGGAGTAGTTTTAGATTGTTTATCATTATTAGGTAGGAAAATGGATTCAACCCCTCAAATACACTGTTTAAAAACAAAACGTAAAGAGTGGATTGAGTTCGATGATTTACCACCTATTCCTATAAAAAGACAGGGTTCAAAGATTTTTGGGTGCAATCGAAGAGCTGGAATAGTTGTAAAAAAAGTAAAAAAAAAAATAAGAAAAAATATAATCTCTAAACCTTTCATTATATATAAACTATTCTTTGTTTTAGGTTGTTGTTTTGTTTGTTTTTACACAATTTCAGAAGTAGACCTCTACCTGAAATTGTGTATTGAACATAATTATTATTTTGTTTTTTTTGAAATACCAGTAAAAATAATTATAGGCGTATTTCTAATGTTATACTATTTATAATTCCGTATTCTGTGCGGAATTTAAAGCTATTTTTTTGTTAGATGGGTTTATTATAATCTAATAAAAGATACACTATTTTGGAAAAAACATAAAGATAGTGTTCTTAAAAAGTGTTATCTTCTTTTTTTAATAGGTTTTAGTTTCCGTATCTTTCTTTTTTACTCATATTTCTTAAATATTGTTTTTTTTTTTTTTTCAAAACTTTTCCCCACTCTCCCCTTTTTTTTTACCAGTAGATGATATCCCACCTTTCATTAATTATATGAAGGGCAATACAAATGGAGGAAATAGCAGTGTGGCTGAAAGTATAGAAAAAAAAAAAAAACGAATATTTAGAGAAAAAAAAAGAATCTAATAATCAGTTAACAACTAAAGGGAAACAAAAAATTATGGAGTATAATCATAATCAAGCATTGTCAGGAGGTAAAAAAGGTCGCGATATGGCAAACTTCGTGGATATGTATGATTCAGTATTAAAATTTCATAATCTTTTTCATTTGAAAACCTCACAAAGTTTCTTTTCGAGAATAAAATTCAAAATCTAGCTGATGAAAGTCTGGCAAAGTCTATAAAACAACAATACGATCTAAGGTAAACCCTTTATTACTCCGTGAAAAACAGTAAAAATGAGCTTTTGGAAAGGATTATTGCTTTGGAAAATAGTTTTTCACTAAAAAATCAGCAAGATGCGTTTTCTATGACTATCATTGAGGATAAATTAAATAGCTTATTAGAGTACTTGAGTAGTGAATATGTAGTTTCTCAAGAATTCCAGGAATTTATGGACGATAAACAAGAAAGAATGCGACAGGAATGTGAAAAGGTGTGTAATGAATACAAAACTGCTTGTGATGAAAAAATTGTCATGCAGATAAAACAAAATATGCTCGTAAACGAAATCTTTAAAAGGATGCCAGAGCTTATGATTTTTCCTAAACACATGTCACCCCTTTATGAGGAGTTTATACTGAGTAAAGAAGGTACTCATCTCTTGAAAAGTAGTGAAGAAAATGATTCTTAACCTGTATCTTCGAATCAAACATCTCATAATCCGACGGAAAACCTAAAAAATAGTCTTCTAGAACACAAAAATATAGTTGAGACCAAGAGAAAAAAGTTACTGGAAAAGAGTCTAGCAAAAACAATAAACAAGGTTATTAGGGAAATTCCAGGTGTAAAAACCATGGTTTTCCGAAGGAAAACAATGTGTCTTTCTTCGGGAGATCATGGAAAAGTCAAATGTACAAACAGACATGGACCCTAGTGGTGAGCACAGCTGGTCTAATCCTTTAAATTGATTATAAAATTGGAATACCCTGCAACGTCTCTATAAGGCTCATTTTAGGTTGAATAAGCAATTTATTAAAGAATCACTTGTAAAGTACACGCACACCCCTTAGAGGGCCTAATATAAGGTCTAATATGGGGTCGTAAGTTGAGGATATTCAGAACAATTAAAAGGATCAAGGGCTGTAAGATATTGAAATTCTTCAAAATATTTATCATATGCACTAATCCAGCTTTTTCTAAGAAAAAGCCAAAAAAAGATTTGTATTGTGAAAAAGGATTGAACTATTTTCAATATAATTCGTAAAAGGGGTCTACAAAGGGGATTATAACATCTTATATAAAATAAAAAGAAGAATATCTATAAAATATTTTATCAATAAGGTAGAAATTTACAAATACGTGTTTCTCTTATAGGAGTAAGATATACTTTTATATTTTCTGTAACTGTATTTTACTAGTACTAGTAAGAATTAATGGATGAATTTTACTACTACAACGAAACACGTGTTGGTACAACTAAAAGGTTGGTTCATAGTACAACTAAAAGGTTGGGTTATAGTATAACTTTTTAAATGAGCTCTGTTCTATTCATACAACTATTACTTATAATATCATAGAAAGAGAATTGTGTGGTACCACTAAACTTGTGAGTATATTACCATTATAAATTTTGTTCTGTGGTAACATATAATGATTGTTATGTGGTAATAGTTAGAATAGGATTACCAAAGATTATTTTTTAATTTCTAAAAAAAATTAAAAAGGGTATTGTTTTGATGTAATTTCTTTGCTACGGTTATACTCTCGCAGTTAAAGAGAGATCTGCATTTGCTTACCACGAAGTCCGGTGTGTAATGAGAACGATTTCCACTTTCTGCGTGGCTTAATGTTAAAAGTATGTATTTTCTAATGTGACTACTCATAAGTTTTATTTAGTTTTGTATATTTTTATAACGTACTGTAACGAAGTGCCACCAAGTGCCACATCGAAGAGGATAATTTCTAAAATCATAAAAAATATAACAACTTTTGACTCTTCACCCCTTCGAGATTTACTCAGTTTTTAACACTAACAGAACACTTTTTGACAAAATCAGAGGACCTTAGGATTTTTGTTTACTATACAAAAATACCTTCCATACTCTCAAAGAAAAACAAAGAAAATCTGTACAAAAAAAAAACAAAAAAAAGAAAAAAACAAATTATTCATACTCTATATTCACAGAACCAAGCTTTGGTAATGATCTTGATTCCAGCAGAGATAGCAAGATTTTATCCAGACGACCTACCTACAGGTGATCGTCTGGCAGACTCTCGCGTGATATCACGCGAGAGTCGAATGCCGATTGTATCTATTATAAACTGTAAGATGTTGGAATGTGTGCTGCTAAAATCATTAACACATTTTTGTCTTTGACAAAAACTGTCCCATATTTTACATAGAGTAAAATCTTCTGATCGTCCAATACACGGTTTAATATAAGAGGGGAGATAGAGTCTATCTCGAACTCGTCCATTAATCACAAATCGACTGAAGTAGAGGCTCCTTAGAAATCATCCCTACGAGAAGGAAGATCATAGACCAACAAGAAGATATTTAAACTTTGCAAAAACGTTGACTTACCCGATTTTGGTTTACCAAGAATGAAGAGTTGTGGCTCACGTAGAGGACGATGCGTTGAAAGGTTGTTAGATAACCAAATTAACGCATCCTTTCTGCTCTTTAATTTGGACAAAATGTAAGCCTCCAAATCCACAGATCAATCCTTTTCTTTCAAAGAAACGTATTCTTTAAATCTAGATTCCAATGACGGTACCTTTACATTAACTTTATAGTCATAGAAAGCTTGTTTTATTGGTGAATATGATTTCAAAACACGAACACCTGGAATACTGAATACTATCTCCGAGAAGTTGGTCCCAACTATTGCAACCACGTAAACGGCTAATATAGTCTAAGCCTTTCTTACCTGTTTTGTTTCGATGTAAACGTTCACGATACTGCTTTTTTTGAATATATTCAACAGTACGGATCTTGGTCTTGTTTAAATATGTATTCACAAATAGTATTCCAACTTTTGTGAAATGACACATTTAACTATCTCTTCTTTAATTCTAGAAAAGACTCACGCAGCGTTTTCGCTACTGTATTACGAGATGCTGTGTCCTTTAAAATACCTACATGATTGTGCTTCTTTTGTTTGAATACGTAAAACAACAACAATAATTGTTTTATCTCTTTTCGGGAGATCCAACCTTTTTGATTTTTAAAAAAATTTTTATTTTTTTTTTAAGAAAAACTGTGTGAAAGCTATAGAAGAGACTTCATTTCTGTTATACAACAGATCAAAAAAGATAGTTGTATCACTACAACATAGGTACTATAAAAAGTTGTAGTACAAACCACCCTTTTTGTCATACATAAAACTTGTGTTTAGTCGTAGTAGTAAAAATTTAACAAATATTGTGATTACTACTTGAGAAACACGGATTCGTAAAAATTAACTTATTGATAAAATATTTGTAAAAAATTGATTTTATACTTTTATATATTTATAATTTAACCAATTAATAAAAATATTTCTAACTACTATATAATAAACATTAATTTGTAAATATATAACTTATTGATAAAAAATTTCTAAAAAATGAAGTATATACTCTTATATATTTTATGTTTTTTGTAAAATTTATATAACATGTCTTCGAATAATATTTGCTCTTTCTATGCCTCTTTTTCGTTTACTCAAGTTATCCAGAAATTAGCTATTGTTTGGACTACTTCCACCTAAAACATGGGATAATCCTGAAAAAATGTTCAAAAAGCGATATAACAGGCTTAAAGGCTGGAGGCAAAAGAGAGCCAAATGTTTGGCTATGATCAATCCATTAGAAGAAATTTTATAGTTTTTATTATCAATAAGGTCAAAGCGTGTATCATCTATTTTCGAAAGATTTAAGGCAACCATTAAAATACGAGCTTTATCATTTTCTTTAATGTTGTATAAATGGAATTCCCTGTCTAAATTATTTAACAAATTCCACTGGTCAATAGGCCTAGTTGAAATGCACCTTTCTATGATCTTCTTTTGGAGAAAAGAATATAAAGAATCGTTATTTGGAAAACGCGTAAAGATATAAAGACTCTTATTGGTATCATGTGCGGGGTCAATACCTACCCTTGGCATAAGCCGAGATCGTGTATTTTTGTATTATTGGTACCTGTAGTATTATAATTTGTACTCTTATCATTTATATGAGTATCATTTGTATGAGTATCATTTGTACCCTTGGGATAAGAAGGTGTATAGATATCTCTATAGGCGCCATAAAAAACGAGGATAACAGGAGCTAAGTTCAATAAGATGGCAATATCTAATTGCTCCAAATATAATTCAATTACATTTAAAAGTTGCTCGAAAACTCCATATTCTGGGTCATCTATACATAAGAGCTCAATAGGAATCTCTGGTTGTTGCTCCCGGAGCTCTTGTTCTCTTTGCTGTATTTCTTGTTCTAGTTGACCCTTTTCAGATCATCCGTTATTCCTTTTCCAATAAATGGCAGCACCATAAATACAGGCAGTAATTAAGTACAAACATTTACAAATATTCTTTATTTTCCATAAGAGTATTGTATTTTGTTATCTATTTTTTACATATCTGGGTAACCTTAAAGTACGCTTCTATCTAAATCCAACTTTTGTAATACTTTTTTCATCTGAATAGAATCAATGTTACCCCTTTTGTATTGCAACGTAGTTCCTATGTCTTTATAGCTTACTATCTTTTTGACAACATCAATCACGGTGCTTTTTAAAAAGTCCGTGATTATAGAGGCGCGGAAACTATGTGTTCTTAGATATTTGGAGAAAATCTCCAAAGCTCTAATAAGAACAGAATTTAGCTCGGTATCAAAGGACGATCTATTTATAGGTTTGTCCAATCGCTTTTGAGTTGTAAAAAAGAAGGAGTCTCTTTCTTTATTTACCATTAACAGTGAGAAGTTACTTTAGAACTGTCTAAGCCATTGTCGACTTTTGATACTTAAAGTGATGTTATGGAAAGTATGGCCTCTTTTGATTAGAGGTATTGTAGTTTCTCCCTTATCTAAAAGTTGTTGTATGTGTTTTATTTGAAATTTTAATAACTGTGAAACTCTCAATCCGGTCACGTACAATAGAAGTAAAGCAGTTTTTTTTCGCGAAGCGACAAAATTATTTGGCTTGACCAACTCCAAAATACCTTTAAATTCATTTTCATTCATACTGTCCCTCATTTTTTGAGAATTCGCATTTTTCCTTTTCAATGCTCTTTGCTCTTTCAATAACCGACAGTCTCTCATAACTTGTAGTTAAAATTGATCTGTTTTTTTAATTCTAAATTTTGCTGATATAAGGTATAGTTTTGTTTGAGAATGTCGTTCAAGTGACTCATTGTTTCATTTCTGAAATGCATCAAAAACTTTTTTGAGTCTCCAATGTAACTATCGAACGAATCATGGACTACGAATTTTTTAAAAAGTGTGATCTTGTTTGCCAAATCACCTTTATCATTTTTGGCTAAAGCAGGGACAAAGTCTTTGTCAATTATATTTGTACTTTGGCTTTGGCAAAAGAGGGCTTCTTCCATATTGTTTGGATAAATTCCATATAAAGCTTTGTGGGGTTTGTTGTTGTAAAATTCTATAACTTGTTTGATGAATTGAGCCTTTTCGCTAAAACTCTGAAAATAATTTAAAGTTATTTCTTTACTTTTTAAATCAATCTTTAATTTGTTTTTAATAAACCCCTTTAGAGTCCTAGAAGTGCGTTCTATTACTTTAATTTCGTGTCCTTTGGCAGAGCCCCTACTGGCTTTTATCTGATCTTCCTTTAAAAACTCGTAAGAAGTCTGATTTTTAAAGAAGGACAAGAAAAGTGATGTCAGAATGTACGATTTGAACCTTTGGTAAAAAATCCCTATCTTTTAGGGTGATACGAACGGTTTCAACAACATGAACAACTGTGATGTTGTTATCAAGGAAACAGTGTCCAATGATATTCCTGGAGGCAAGATCCAAAATGCAAAAAAGAGAATGATTCTTTCCTATTTTGGTGACATCTAAACACAAAACAAAATGAGTTTGAGAGCTATAATAATTTTGTTTGATCAGATTTTTTCGTTCCTCACTCCATTTATTTGTCGAAGCGTGTTTGTTGTTCATATTCTGTTATTATTTATTTAGAAATAAGTATAAAGTTCTGTACTAAAAATAAACAAACTAATTTTTTTTGATGTAAGTGTTACCTTAAAAAAACTGTAAAAAAATAAAAAAAAGGGGTGCTTTTTTTTATTTTTATTTTAAATAAAAGAAAAACTGTGAAGAAATTATAGAACCCTTTTCCTTTTCTGTTATACGACAGTTTAAATTCATAGTTGTATTAATACAAAAAAAAACATATATCATTTTTAAAAGTTGTAGTATAACTCAACCCTTTTAATTGTACTATGAAACACGTGTTTCGTTGTAGTAGTAAAATTCATTCATTAATTCTTACTAGTACTAGTAAAATACAGTTACAGAAAAAATAAAAGTATATCTTACTCCTATAAAAGAAACACGTTTTTGAAGAGACACAAGGGACACAATATCTACCTTATTGATAAAATATTTTATAGATATTCTTCTTTTTATTTTATATAGAATTCTATATCCATCTTTTTTTTAATAATATAATCTATCGACCTACATCATCATACATGCTTTCAGAAAATATCTCTTGTAAACAAGAAATATTATTCAGAAACACGTAAAAAGGATTTTGTAATTTTTTTACGTTCCTACCTTTCAGAGTGATATATAAAGTTTTTGCTAGACGTTGACTATAAAACAGGCGTGCAGGACCTAATGGACTAAACGTGCATTCAATCACCCTACTTCTAAATGCCTCCGCTTGCACCGGAGAATCATACTTTGGCACTTTATTACATGCCATAATTACTGGAATGTTTTTTCTTTTTTCAAAGAGATGGCCAAATTTTGCATCTAAATCCGCATGTGAACCGTCTAATACTATATTTAACACCTCTGGACTTATTCTTTTAGAAGTCAGCTCGTCAATAAACCAGAAATCCACTGAGGTAGATGCTTTGCTAAAGTCGTCTTTTTTCAGAGGAACAACGTACACTTTGCAAAATTCTGATAAAAGGGATATAAAACTTGTTTTTCCAGTACCAGGTTCCCTAATCAACAAAAGCTGAGGGGTACGGATTGGCCATTCTATATTCAGATTTTCTCCATCCCAACACATTGCAGGACCCCGATCCTGTAGGTCTTTGTAAGAGTATGGCAATATTTCACCTGAGTCCCTTTCCTTTAGATTCAAATACTCTTCCAAACGTGATTCTAAAGAATCCAACTCTTCATAGCCTTTATAGTCAATGTAGAGCTGTTTTACTGAACAATAGGAGCTCGCTACACGAGGACCTAGGAAAGAATCTGTTATTACTTGTTTCCAACTGTTACACGCTGTTAGACGAGAGATAAAATCAAAACTTCTTTTACCAGCTTTCTTACGATTCAAACGTTCACGACATTGTTCTTTGGTAGTACCTCAGCAGTATGGATTTTGGTCTTGTTTAAATATATATTCACAGATAGTGTTACAGCTTTTGTGAAATGACACATTTAATTGTCTTTTGTCAAACTCAGGGAACGAGTCCCTCAGGATTTTTGTTGCAGCGTAAAGTGTCGTTTAGGATACCTACGTGGTAGTGATAGCCTTTGTTTTTATGTAATTCCTTTGCTATAATTATACTCTCACAGTTAAAGAGGGACCTGCATTTACTTACCACGAAGTACGGTGTGTAATGTTGCGCATATGTTGTTTTACGTATTCAAACAATAGCAACCAATTTCTACATGGTTTAATGTTAACAATATGTATTTTCTTACACTTTCATTCATAAATTTTATGTTTTTTTGCTTTTAAAGTTTTTACAAATCTTCAGAAAGAAGAACCGAGGTTTTTACGAAAGAACCGATCTTTTTCAAATAATTGTTGATTTTTATACACTTTTTAAGGGTATACGATTAGTATTTTCTTATAGTTAAAGGGGTTTTACCGATCTTTTTTATAGAACAACGGATCACCGTATATTTTCTACGGAAAATGATACAGTTGTGCTCTATCAGAAAACAGATAAATTTTATGTACAAAACTTTAATAAAAAATAGACAAAACCTCTATAAAGAAAATTATTATAATAGCAAAACTAACTATGTAATATGCATAGACCATTCTCAATTAGGACAACAAGGATTTATTTTTTGCGCAATTGATTTAGCTGGTGTCGGCCATTGCTTCAAAGATAAAGTTTTGAATTTTTTTGATGTCATTAAAAGCCTTAAAGAAATTGTAGAATTTTACCCAAAATACAAATGATGCATTCAGATAGAGAGTCTCTTTTTAGAAATATCGAAAAAAAAGACTTTTTAGACCATAATCAAATAAAAATTAGTGTTGGTTCTGCAAAAGCACACTCTAATCAAGTTTTAGAAAGATGCTTTTGTACTCTAAAAAATATTATAAGACGCTCTTTTGAGCCTTTGTGGAAAGAAGGTCAACCAGATCCTTTAAACAAAGAAAGGTTGGACTCAAAAACAGTTGCCCACTTTGTAAACAATGCCATTGAGCAATACAACAATAAGCCGCATAAGGCACTTTATGTAATGTCACCCAACAGAATGGAGGAAACTCTTTTATTGATGCCAAAAGTGTACAGTTAATTGACCAACTACTTATACCACCTTTAGCAAAAAATGATAACAATATAGCATAAAAGCAAATTATAAAGTTTAAACAGCAAGCGATTGAGAAATTGGGCACAGTTTTTTATTGATTTTAAGGAGCAGGGTACTAACGGCTTTAAAAGTCTCGCAGAACAGAATAATACAAAATATGAAATTAATGAGAGATATCAGCGTTGTTAGACAATAAATAGACCTTATGAATCAAGAGAGAGAAAGGAGGTACTAAAAAATAAAAGAAAAAAAGCTCAAAAAATGAATCTTAGAGACAGCATCACTGAGGAGGAGTTTTTTTCATATATTAAACAGTATTAAAAATTATCATTACGGACCTTCTAGAAAAAAAGCAGCTTTAATTCTTTATATATATCACTGGCTTAAAAGTATCATATTTATTGCTTTTAAAAATACATCATATGGACCATCTTTTTAATAAAGCATGTACGATCATTCCCTTAATAAAGAGAGGGAGCAGTAAGCACTTTTTATCTTTGAGTAAGAAAAGCAAAGAGATCATCAAGCAATTTCATTCATGTTTTTTTTGCTTAATGACTAATAAAAAAGAATATTTTCTTTTTACAACTAGAGTAAACTTACAGAAACCCATTGTGAGATTAACAATGTTTTGATAAAAGCTTCCCACTTTTTCCACAAGCATACAAGAACCCATACCTTCAGAGCTTCTATAATTACAGACTTTCTAAAAAGCACCCCAATAGACGTTGTGAAACAAGTTATTGGTCACAAAGATATATAAACGTATTTACAATTTAAAAGGGGGAATATCAGTGAATACGAGCTTCAACAAGTATTAAATAATCTAGACCGAGACAGAGAAAGTCAGAAAATAATATAAAAGACATTGAAATTGTAAAAATAGATAGTTGAATAAAACTAAAGGCTTTAGTAAACCTTTTTCCCAGACACACTCTTGTGTCCCTTCAAAAATACTATTTGAAACAAAAAAAGCCTGACACCCTAACAAAAACTTGAGACCTGACACCCGCTTTGCTATGCTTTGCATAGCAAAGCGGGTGTTTCAAACTTGAGACAAAAACGTAGTTTTTGTTAAGTTTTTGTTAGGGTGTCATAATTATCATTTTTCTATATCATTCATAATATAGAATTATAATAATTATTCTTTCATACTTTTTTGTCTCTTTTATTTTCAAAAATTTTCTACAAGAGACAAACTTTTGGGCAAAGTACGGTAACCATTATCTAAAACGATTGTTTATAGTTTTTTTTATAGGTGATCATTTAGACTGTTCATCAATGTGACTGACTTGTTACCTTTATCATTTTTTTTCATTTGTAATATTTTTCCTGATCTTCTTTTTATTTTTCTAATAGAAGATCTAAATAAAGTTATAAATCAACCTTGTTTTATGACGGCAAAACTGAAGGATGCACAAATGATAGAAGAACAAACGAAGTATCTTTTATTGAAAAAAAAGATACAGAATTGTCGAAGCAAAAAAGTATTGTGGAGCAAAAACAAAGAACCTCTGAACTGAAAGAGATTCAAAAGGTTCCGTCATTGACTAAAAGATTGAAAGAGAACCTGTCTTTAATAGGTAGTATTTGAAAGACCGACACCCTAACAAAAACTTAACAAAAACTTGAGACCTGACCTGACACCCTAACAAAAACGAAGTTTTTGTTAGGGTGTCAGGTCAGGACAAAAAATAGGCATTATCTTTATGAGCTCTAACTGTGGCAAATTGATTGATATATTCGTTAGATATAAAGTTTCTCTGTCCATCAATATTCAAAGTTTGTTGTATTTGTTGAAACACATAATTAGTAAAGAGATTATTGCTCCATCTATTGATACTGCGTGGCATATTTGTGAATGGTTGATACAATTTGTTTATAATCACATTTCCTTTTTCCTTAGTACTATAAAGAGAGGCTTTTAACACATCTATTCTATTTTTTAAAGAAGAAATTTTGGTAAAAGAAGAGAGCGTCGTTGGATCTCCCTTCGGGAGATAAAACAATTATTGCGCTACTGTTGTTTGCCAGTTTTTGTTTTCATTTTTTTTGTTTTACTACGTAAAACAAAAAAAATGAAAACAAAAACTGGCAAACAACAAAAAATGGAAACAAAAACTGGCAAACAAAAAAATTCAAACAATAGCAATCATGAGTCCATCCTTTCTAAGTGGGGGTTCATAAATTGGTCCCATAAACATAATACCATATGAAAGTGAGGCCCTCCTGGTAAAGTGTTTTTTCCTCTCTTTTTATCTAAAGAAGTGTTCTTGTGAACTTCAACAGAAATAATAGTTCCAACTGATTATTGATGTGTTTTTTAAAGTTGTCATTAAAAACACCATTCTTTTTCAATGTGTCTATTCTCCTTATCAATAGCAAAAGTAACAGTTATAAAACAAGGCTCACAATTGTGTTCTTCGCGAAGCACTATAGTATAATTGTATATTGTTTGCTTGAAAATGTGCCGTTCTCCTTTATATCTATAATGCTTAGATCTTTGGTTACAAAAATGTTGGAATGACTGGTAATCTATTTTTTGAATATCATTCATATTTTGATATATATTTCGTGTGATATTTTTTGAAAATCCAAAACTAAACAGTTTTCACTTCATAAAAAATATTTCTTGTATCCCTTCAAAATAACTTTACTTTTTTAAAACAAGATACTCTAAACATAAGAATATAAATAATGATATAGTATAAACTAAAAGAGTTGACACCCATAATTTTACAATGTGGTTTTTGTTGCTTTTGTTGCTTTTGTTGCTCATACAAAGTTTTGTTCTCTATTTGATTCTTTAAATGAAAAGGTGACAATTTTTTATGAATTTTTAACAATCATTATAAAAAATTAATAAGATATGGTAAGCTCTGTGAGAATCTTTTGGCAAATAAAGAAGAAAAGATAGAAAAATCATATGATGGTGAAAGAAGCTGAAGATAATTTTTTTTTTTTTTAGGAAAGTTGTGTATATTCTGTATCACAAAGGATCATATTTTTGTGACATAGAATATATTATTAGATAGCTATTACCAATAACATAAACACAATACAGCAAGAGATGGAAAGCATTTTTAAAGTAAACCACTACTTTTACTATATTTCTGTTTCAGTCAACGTTTTTTTAATTATAAAAAAAAGCACGAATTTTATTTGCTACTGTTGAGAAAACCTGTGTGACACCTTTTTTTTTAGTGATTATAATTTTTTTGGAATATAACAATGATTTATATTTACCATCTAAAAGATGAAAGTTATAGAAAGACTTTTCAATATTTGTTATTTTAAAAAGTACACATCCACACAGTTTGTTTTATACATTTTTGATTGTTCTTCTTTAAATTTTGAACCAAAAAATGGAAAACGATACCAAAAAAAAGGGTACTCCAAAGCTTGTATATTTTTTGAAAAGATACAACCTTTTAAAATTTAAAGAACAACAATAATTGATCAAAAAACACAACAAAGTATTCCTTATCTAATAAATCATAAATCTATCTTTATTATATATAATGTTTGTTTCTTAAATAGAGAATATCAAACAAATTTTTATAAATAAAAACTATAAAAATTGTTCTTTTTTTTAAAGCCTTAAATAAACAAATAAAATAAAACTTTTATGTTAGACGGAACAAAATTAATCGGAGCAGGATGTGCTACAATCGCATTAGCTGGAGCAGGTGCAGGAATCGGTATCGTTTTTGGATCACTTAGTAATTCAGCAGCGAGAAACCCTTTAGTGACAAAGCAACTTTTTGGTTATGCAATCTTAGGATTCGCTTTAACTGAAGCAATCGCTTTATTCGCTTTAATGATGGCATTCTTAATACTTTTCGTATTCTAATCTTTATATTTTTTCATATAAGGAATAAAGAAGAAGAGATACGAAAAGTACATATCTTCTTACATTTTCTTGAAAAACAAAAAAAAAACTCTTTCTTGTATCGATTTATATTCTTTTGTTTGTAGTTTTTGGTATCCCTTTTACGTTTTTTGTTTGAATACGTAAAAGCTGACAAAAAATGGAAAGCTTGTATCTTTTCAAAAAATATATTTGAGACAAAAAATATATTTTGAAACTTGACCTGACAAAAACAAAACTAATATTTGAAACAAAAAATGTAAACACTTACGCCCTAACAAAAACTTAACAAAAACTACGTTTTTGTCTCAAGTTTTTGTCATTGCTATGCTTTGCATTTTTTGTTTCAAACGTAGTTTTTGTCTCAAGTTTTTGTCATTGCTATGCTTTGCATTTTTTGTTTCAAACGTAGTTTTTGTTAAGTTTTTGTTAGGGTGTCAGGTCTCAAGTTTTTGTTAGGGTGTAAGGCTTAGCGAAACGGGTGTCAGGTCGGTATTTTTGTCGGTATTTTTGAAACAAAAATACTATTTTTGTTT
>JAABUV010001124.1_pt1 | contig 39169 bp, 44 predicted proteins | sample 5559971 | NCBI WGS metagenome assembly JAABUV01 (sample SAMN10711881, study PRJNA513362) | rock metagenome | isolation source: Antarctica rocks | place: Antarctica: Victoria Land, Knobhead nord | collected 2015-12-19
CGGGCGGGGGTGAGGCCCGTGCCGGCGGCGCAGGCGGGCCGCCTGGACCTGCTGCGGCACGCGCAGGAGCGGCTGAAGGCGTGGGCGCCGCTGCTGCAGCGCTTCCTCAAGTCCGAGGACGACCAGGTGCGCCGGCGCGCCACCTGGTGTCATGGCGGCCTGCAGCAGCCTGTGCGAGCCGTGCCAGCGCCCCGCGCACGCCGCCGCACGCGGGACCCCGATCCTCTGCCCGTGCGAGGCGTGTTGGCGGCCTGGTCTGACATGCATGCTGCATCGAACGCGCGCCTGCGTGCCATACGTTCAAGCGCGGCTGATTCGCGCGGCGGGCGCCCGTGCAGGGGTGGCAGCAGGACTCGTGAGGGGCAGGTGCAGGGGTGGGGGCCTGAGGCTGGGCGCCTGAGGGCGGGCGCGCGGCCGGCAGGTGGAGCTGCTGCTGACGCTGGAGGAGTTCTGCAGCGAGGAGGGCACGTTCGAGGGCCTGCAGGAGGGCGGCCGCCACTTCACGGCCATCTTCCCCAAGGCGCGCGCCGTCCCGCGCACGCGCCGCGCCCGAGCCTCCGCAGGCCAGCCCCAGCCAGTGCGGCGCCGCGGAATGTCTGATACCTGTCCGCCACAAGGGCGTGGCGACGTTTGTCGATGTCTGCTCTTGGATGTCCCTCGGACGCAGGCTGCCGTGCGCACCCGGGCCCCCTGACAGCGGCAGCGCCCCGGGCGGCAGGTGCTGGAGCTGCTGTACGACTTGGAGGTGGTGGCGGAGGGCGCGTTCATGGCGTGGGCGGGCGAGAAGGCGCACGCCAGCAGGGAGGAGCGCGCGTACCTCGAGCGCGCGCAGGCCTTCCTGCAGTGGCTGCGCGAGGCGTCAGAGGAGGAGGACAGCGGCTCCGACAGCGGCGAGGAGTGAGGCGAGCGTGTCGCGCCAGGCGCTGGTTCTGGCTTGCCGAGAGCGCGACTGGGTGGCATGCATATGCGGGGAGTATGTCCGCTGACCGGGGAGCTGCGGGCATGCTGTGAGCTGGCCAGGCACAGCGCGTGCCCGCACCGCCCTTTAGCAGACTCGCTCGCCGTTCATGATAGCTCACAAGAGCGTGAACTGAGCCTTGCTGCACCGTTAGGAGGCGAGGTGCACCCTAACCTGGCCTGGGTTACATGTCAACGCTCCGCCACTCCCCCACATCGTCAGCGTCTCTGTGGCCGCGATCAAGCGCCCGACTTGGGAGAGGACAGCTGAACAGGCCACATCAGTCTGGTCAGCCTGGCCTCGCTAGCTGTGCACGTTGCACAGCACAGCAGGTTCGCGCCATAGTGAGCGCCCTCCCATGAGGCATGAGGCCAGCGGGCAGGCGACCAGGCCGCTTTGCTGCACTGCGCGCGCCGCGGCTGGCCGCACTGTGGCTGCTGCTCGCCTGCTGCCTGGCGTACCGCGTGCGCTCACAGCTGCGCCAGCGCGGCGCCCGCGCGCCTGCGCCCGTGCACGCGCCCGGCAGCTCGAGCGCCTTGGCGCGCGCCCTCGCGGCACGCACGAGCGCGCTCGCCGCACATGGCGTTGCCAGGGCAGAGCTCCGGCTCACGCTCTTGCGCGCCTTCAGCCCCGCTGGCTTGCAGCCAGTGCCGGCAGACAGCAATGCGCAGCGTGGGTCAGACGCCGCAGTGCAGGCGATCCTGTGGGAGGTGGCCCTGGCGCAGCCGGTGGTGCAGTGCGCCTGGGACCCGACCCTGCCGCTGCGCGCCCTCTCCGAACGTCAGGGGCCGCAGGTGGGCCCCGACCCGTCCGCACCTCGCGCAGAGCGCGCACACGGCGTGATCAGCAGCTTGCTCGGCGTGCGCGGCCGAGCGCGGCCGTGCGCCCTGGCAGGTCCTGCTGGCAGCCAATCTGCGCGACGCCGAGGCGCTGCTGCCGCACTTCATTCTGCAGCTGCTGCAGCTGCTGGCCGTGCTGCCGCGCGACGCCGCCTTTCTGTCCATCTATGAGAGCGGCAGCTCCGACGCAACCGGTGCCAGTCGGTGCTGCGCTTGCACCCTCCTGCTCTAAATCAGACAGCCTAGCATTGCAGCACGCCCGCAGCGCAGGCGACTGGCTGGAGTTGCTGCGGGCGCTGGTCCTTGCTTTGGAGGTGCCACACCGCATCATCTTAGGTGAGCCACCAAAGCGCATGTGTCTGGGTGAAGCTGTGCAGGCGCACAAGCCTGGCCTGTCTGCACATCTGCCACACCCTGTCAAGATGTTGGGAGCGCAGGAGGCGCGCCGCGCAATGCCAGCGAGGAGCGGGTGCAGTTCCTCGCCGCCGCGCGCAACCGCGCGCTGGAGCCGCTATGGCAAAATGCGAGCTCGCTCTTCCAGACCGCTCATGGCGAGGTGGTGCCCTTCCCCGCCTGTGCGAGCTCCGAGGGTTGCTGGCGCAGCGCAGCATGCAGCATGGCAGTGAGTGGCAGCATGCGCTCATGGGAGCGTTGGCCGGACAGGGGGGCAGCGAGAGGCGCCTGGTCGCCCTGCCCTCCGCTGCAATATCAGCAAATGCAGAGGCGGGCACGGGCGCGGCCTGGCCGGCGCGCCGCGTGGTATTCCTGAACGACGTGTACTTCTGCGCGCGGGACGTGGTGCGGCTGCTGCAGCACGACGCGGACGTCGCCTGCGGCCTGGACTTTGACCGGCCCACGCTGGAGCAGGCGCCCCTGCAGGCAGGCCTCCCGCGGGCTCCCCGCTCCGCCCGCTGCCCTGCTCGGAGTGCTCGGCGGCGTGCGGCACACATAGGGTAGCATAGGGCATAGCCCTAAACCTATATCCGCACCTCGCAGGTGCAGCGGCGCCTCCTGCGGCGCCAGCTGCGCGAGCGGCACGGCGTGCCGGAGCTGCTGGGCGGCCTGCTGGGCTTTGTCGCGCCCGTGCTGCGCGCCTGGCGGAGCCAGGCGGCGGTGCGAGACGCGTTCCGGGTGAGCGTGCATGCTCGCTCGACGGCTGGCAGTCCGCACGGCCCTGGTCCTCGATGTAAAAGCACAGCGCCGGCGCCGACGGCTGGCCGCAGCGCAGGATAACACGCTGCTGGGGTTCTACGACACGTGGGTCGCGCGCGACACGAATGGCAGCCTCTTTCTGAAGCAGGCGCCCTTCGTGGCAGAGCCCGCCGCGCAGCGGCGCATCGCGCGCGGCCTGCCCTTCCCGGTCGGGTGCTGCTGGAACGGCCTCGTGGTGCTCAACGCGGCGCCCTTCCTGCGCCATGGCACTCGCGTGCGGTGCGCCCGCGGGGGTGCTGCGTGCGGCATGCAGGCGCACTCACAACACGCCGCCGCCCTCGCGGTCGCTGTGAAGGGGACCCAAAGGTAACATGCACGCCAGCTGCGCGCACGCGATGGCACGGCCAGGTGGCTGCTCCGACGCCAGCGCCGGGGTGCGCGCATGAAGCGCGGCGGCCGGCGCGCAGCGGGCACCGGGAGGGCGAGTGCGCGGCGTCCGAGTGCTCCCTCCTCTGCACCGACTTTGCGCGCCTGGGCTTCGGGCGCATGCTGGTCGACCCCGGCGTGCGCCAGGTGCCCCGCCCCCGCTCCGTCAGAGGTCAAGCAACCCCCCCTCACAGGGCTGCGGAGCGGCAAGGGGCTCAGCCGGCAGCAGGAGCTGGGGCTGGGCCATGCAGAGGTCCGACGCGAGCCCCAGCGTGAGCGGAGGCGCGGCGCGCATGCGCCTGACGAGCCATGCAGAGGTCCGACGCGAGCCCCTGCGTGAGCGCGGGCGCGCATGCGCCTCACGGCTATACGCGGCGGCCAGGCATACAGCCCGCGCGACGCCGCCGACGCATACGAGGAGCGCTACGTGCCAGGCGTGCCGGCGACTGCGTGGCGGCATGTGGCCGCCGCGCCCGGCATCGAGTGGCGCAGCGTGCCGCTGCGCGCGCGCCATCAGTGCTGCGGCCTGCCGGCCGGCCACGACATGGTCGACTTTGGCAAGGACTGCAGCTGGGACAGCGACGCGCCCGCGCCGGCCAACGGGACGGCCTCCGCATGGCGCGCGCGCTGAGGCGCCCCGGCACGCCGCTCGCGGCCAGCGCGCTCCGGGGGCGAGCAGATGTGGCCTGGGCCACAGCTGCATGCGGCTTGCGCGCCTCTTGTTGGGTTCTGACAGTAAGCTGCATGCATTTTCTAGCGGATTACGTGTCACACAATTGCGTGTCGGCTCTTGTGTGTTTGTCTCCTGCTCCTCCATGACCAACAGCAAATGCAGCACAGGACTAGCTCTCGCATCACTAGGGCCGCCCACATGAAAGACAACCAATCAGACACAAGTTTCAACAGCCAGTTCACGCGCACGTCGGTTCAACATAAACAGAATAACCCCAGAGGTGCTCCAAGCTGCTGCGGCTCACGCCCCGCCCGGCCCAAACACGGCCACCAGCGTGCGGCCGTACTTGCGGTCGCGCACGCGCGCCAGCGGGCCCAGCGCGCCCGGGATCTCTTGCGCCAGCTTCTGCGGATACTCTACCACCACCACGCTCTGCTCGTGCAGCAGCGGCGACCCCTCCAGCAGCCCAAACAGCTCCGGGTAGGACACCTTCAGGTAGGGCGGGCACACGCTGCGCGGCGCGCGCGGGGCCCCCGGTCAGGCCCGCCCCATGTCGGCGCGACGCTGCGCTCTGCCTCACGGAATCCACCGTCAGTCCTGACAGCCGTCACGCCGCAAGCAACGTGTGTCTGCAACCGCCGCACACTGTGTGCACCGGCACGGCGCTCCGGCATGGCGCCGCCACCCCCGGGCGTCAAGCCGCGCGCCTGATGTAGTCGAAGGCGGCGTCAGCGAAGCCGGGCGCGGCGCGCGCGCGGCGCAGGAAGTCCTCCGCGCGCCCGGTGTGCACGGCCGCGGCCCCGTCCGCGCCGCAGGCCGCGATGTTCGGGCCCAGCACCTGCCGCGCGCGCAGCCAAAACTCTGAGCGCTGGCAGCCGCTGGCAGCCGCTGGCCCCGTGATGGCAGACACCACACGGCCTGCTTGCTGGGCAGCGCCGCAAGGCGCCGTGCGCGCCCGCGCACAGGCTGCCGCTCGCCAGGCCATGCTGACGCTATGGTAGGTTGAGGTAGGGTTAACGCGGCAGCGCGCACGTTGGAGACGACCCAGTGGTCCAGCTCAATGAAGCGGCAGTGCGCAGCGCCGCGCGACAGCGCCTCCAGCCCGACCGAGCCCGTGCCCGCAAACAGGTCCAGCCATCGGCTGCCGGCCGGCAGCACGCCCGCGCGCCCGCCCGCCGCCGCCACCATGTCGAACACCGCGCTGCGCACCTGCGCCCGGCGCACCCCGCTTGCCGCGCGCCCGTCTCTGCAAGTGCGCGCCGGGCTCGCGCAGACCGGCCGCTGCGGCTGGCGTGGCGCGCGCGCCGCCAGGAGCCCACGCGCTGGGGCAGCTGTGCACCTCAGCCCACTCGCTCCCACCCTGCCCAGCAGGCGCGCGAAAGCGGCCGTGGCGCGCGGCCGGCGAGCAGGGCGCGCCGTCCCAGCGCCGCCAAGCGCCCCAGCACCACGCGCTCGGCGGCGAGGGCCGCGCCGCACCTTCTCCATCATGGGCCGCGTGGTTTCGCCGCGCCCGGACAGGAGCAGCTTGCCGGCCGCGGCGCCCGCCACGATGCGCAGCCGCTTGTGCACCTTGTGCTCGCTCTCCCGCCGCCGCCGCGCGTTGGCCTGCGTGCAGCCCGTGCAGACAACGTGAGTCACGGTCGCATCACTCCTGGCCCAGGCTAGCCACACAAAAGTTCCACCTAGAAAGTGGTCCGGTGCTGCGCAGGCTTGCCTGCACCTCGCTGTCACGCAGGCGCGGGTCGCTGCTCACACATGCGCGCAACCCTCAGAGACGACCTTAAAACACTGGGAGGGCCGGGGCGGCACAGGGCCCTGGCGCGCCACGGCCGCCGCACCCGCGTGGCCCTGTTGAACTCGGACGCGTCGGCCTGCAGCTGCTCCAGCGCGCGCAGGCGGTGCGGCGGGATGGAGGCCAGCACGCTCTCCGCGGCCATGCCCAGCCCGTCGCCGGCGCTGCCGGTCACCTCACCGACCGCAAACGCGGGGTCGTCCTCGCCCACGCCAAACACCAGGTCGCCGTCGTCGTCGCTGACGTCGTCGTCGTCGTCGTCGCCGCCGCTCGCAGAGCCCTGCGCGCGATGCTCACTCTCTACTGGACGGCCGGGGCGCGCTAGCTTTGCGACACGCACAGCGCTATCGGTCCCAACACCAGACCAACTTAGCACCTGCTTGCTGTGGGACCACTGCCGGCATGCAGACGGGCACTCGTGAGCAGTCGAGGGCCTCCTTGCACCCGTGCGCAGGGACGCGGGCGCGCCTCATCATCCTCTGAGTCGCCCAGCGCTTCCACCGCCCAGCCGCTGCTGATGTTGAACAGCTCCTCGGTCACCTCGCAGCCGCGCGCTTCCCTAACGCCGGCCTCCCGCCGCCTCCCCGTTCCCGAGCGTGCAGCCGCGCCGCTGGATTCCGCCGAGCTGCCATCCTCCCCCTCGCCCACCTGCTGCCGCGCCTGCCGCCGCGCGGCGCGCCGCTGCCGCGCTGCCTGCACGGGGTCCGGCGGCACGCCGCCGTCGCCGCCCGGCCGGTCGCTGGCGCTGGCGTCGTCCGCGACCAGCGAGCGCAGCGTGTCGAGGTGGTCGCGCCAGTGCTCGCCGCGCTGGCGCGCTGCACGCGGCCACGCACCCCCCACGCTCGTCAGACGGACTGCTCAGGGCAGCTTGGTAACAGCGTCTGCCCCTTTCTGTGCACCTTTTCAGGCACCACAGAAGGTGTGCTTTGTGCCAGTGGCGGCACTGCGTGCAAGCAGCAGTGCTTCGGGCGCTGGGTGAACTAGCCGCCAGAAACAAAACAAGTCGCAACTCACCGTGTGCTACAACACTACACCGCCTCCTGCGCTCCTCGAGCGTGCTGGCCTCGTTGCAGGTGCAGGGGCGCCACCCGGGCCCGCAGTATGTACGGGTACTGCATGCACCCGCGACGCTCGCCCGCAGCTGTAATACCGACAGCCAGCCTGCCATTGTGCAGAAACAGAGACCAGACTTCACCTGCAATGGTGGTGACATCGTCAGCGAGTGCATGAGCCACCTAATAAGGCTGCTCAGGCCTGCAGCCTAGGCCTTTACCGTAGTACGGTCACTCGGACGGTTTCAGGCTTTAGTGACTCTGAAGCATCGCATGAGCAGACAACGCCGAGCACGTCCCGGTGCGCCAAGGCTCATGCATATGCACGGAGCACCTGGCGCAATATCTGAGCGGAATGAAGCGCGCATGCGCAGCACACAAGTGCAGCGGCTCATGAAAACAGATCAAGCATGTTGCTCAGGGTGTCGAGGCCTTCACCATGTTATCTGTGGAAGCCACTTTGAGGGCTGTACATCAACCCTTACATACATACATGGACTGATGAACCTGCAGGTCAAGTGTTGTGCATCTCACATTGAGCTCCAGAGCGCAAGGCGGAGAGTGTAAGCATGCTTGTATGTCATTTGCAGCCCACACACAAAACAGTGCACTCTCTGCCAAACGGCATGTCTGTAGCATCTCAGCACTGTCCACGCAATCACCACTGCAATCACCACTGCAATCAGTACTTGCATGCAAAGGCATGCAACTCTCAGTCACGCACAGAAAGATAATGGCCAGGTGCCTGTGCAGCAGCTTGGCTCCAGCTCGGCATACAGCCCTCTCATCGCCATGGCTAGTTACCTCTCGGGCATGCGCATCGGAGCTCTGTCAGCACGCAGTGCACCTGGAAAATGTCTGGCTCCCGGCCTGACGGGCGCGCCCCAACAACAGTGGGCCACTTCAGGTAGGACGCGGCATGACAGGCCTTTCGCGGCAAGCGAGCGGCTGGATGCTCACGCAGGGCTGGCGTCCAGGGCCTCGCCCCCCAGGCGGCCATAGGCGAACGAGAAGAAGGTGGCCACCAGCAGCACGCCGCCGACGGTGTTGCCGAGCACGACCGGCAGCAGGTTGTCCCATGCAAACTGCGCGGCGGTGATGGGCGCGCCGGCCGCCATCGCCAGCGGCACGATAAACCTGTGCGCGCGCGCCGGGCTCGGCGCCTGCAGACCTCCCGGACTGGCTCCCAGGAGGCCGCGCTAAGCGCAGGTAACCAGCGCAAATTCCTTGTAGGCCCAGCCGTTTTGCTGTTCACGGGCATGCATATGCCCAGAACCAGCCACGCTCCAGCCCGGTCCGAACCATAGTCCTTATCGTCGGCGCATGGCGGCGCGTTGGTCAGCAATGCGCGCATCACCGCCGGGCCGGGTGAGGCCGCGCGCACATGTTGGCGACGCAGTGCTCCAGCCCGATGGCGGCGAATGCGCTGATCGGCAGCCAGATGCCCATGAACTTGCTGCCCAGCGTGCTCGCGCTGGTGGCCAGCCACAGCGCCATGCACACCAGCCAGTTGCACATGATCGCGCGGATGAAGGCCTGCCGCACGGCGGCGCGTCACACCATGCTGCATGCCATGCTGATGTGCACTAGCGGGTCATTGAAGCCACGGGGGAGACAGCAGGCGGAAGCGCATGCACCGATGTGCATCCAGGCGCGCGCTGCTGCGGGCGGCCGTGCGCCTCGGGACCGAGTCCGCCCGGCACTGCATGACTGGCAGGCAGGCGGGTGCACACGTCCTCCCTGAGGGTTGGCGGCAGCCCGCACGGTGCGGGCAGGCTGCGCGGCGCCCGTGCGCGCCTGGCCGAACGGCAGCGAGACCTTGGCGAGCGCGACAGGGATCGCCGGCCCGGACTGGCCGAGCAGGCCGGCGCCGGTGACCGCCGCGACCGCCAGCAGCGCGCCGGCCAGGTTGCCGACGAAGCTGGCGCCCCAGTTGACGGCCAGCTGGGCCACGCTCGCGCGCCCCTCGATCACCGCGACCGGCAGGAACGCGGTGTTGCCCGTGAAGAGCTGCGCGCGCAGGCGGGCAGCGTGTAGCCGCTGCCCGAGCACGACCAGGCAAAGGCGGGGCGGAGTCTTGCAGCTCGGGGGTGGTTAAGTTGAGCCTTTACCCACAGAGCATCTCCTTGCATTCGTCACGTCCGGCACCCCGTGGCCGGTGACTGTTGTGGCACATTGCAGGAACCCAAAAGGTGAAAAGTAGGTGAGCAGGGGGGCAGGCGTGCCTCGCCGCCGCTGAGCACCACGATCAGCAGGCCCGTGGGGAACCTGCCGCGCGCGCGCACGCGCCTCAGCGGGCCGCGCGTGGCAGTCTGCGTCACCCTGGCCGCCTTCTCACGCCGGCTCCATCCAGACTGTGCCCCTCATCACCTCAGCTTACCTTGTACAGGTAGTGACAGGGCGCCCGTGCTTCACAAAACAGGTCAACTTGCAGCCGGCCCCAAGGGGGGGCGCGCCCGAACGCGCCGAACAGCAGCCGGTACAGGCCCGGGTGCGAGGCGGAGAGCGCGGGGTTGTTGCCGCTGATGGACAGCGCCAGGAAGGCGCCCAGCGACACGCACACGCCCGCCAGCACGCCCAGCTGCAGCTGCCGCCACACCGGCAGCACCGCCTTGTTGGCGCCGGTCTCCACCATCTGCGCGCCCGGCGCACGGCCAGGTCAGGAAGGGTATGAGTTTAGGGTAGGGCAATCGCCGCGTCGCCCGAGCGTGTCAACTTCCAGCCGCACCAGGGCCTGTGCGGCCGGGCGCCGCCTCACGGCCGGGCAGGCGGGCGGGGCCTGCGAGGCAGCGCACCCGCCGGTAGGTGCCGGCGGGCGCCAGCACGGACGCGGTCTGCTGAGTGTCCGAGCTGGGCGGGCTGGCGGCCTGGCTGCTGCCGGCGCGCGCGTCGGCCACCCCCGCCGCCGCGGCGCTCCCCGCGCTGTTGGCTGGCGTCACGCCATTGGTCAGGCCCGGGCTCGCCGCCTGGCCCAGCCTACTCTCAAGCTGCGCACGGACGACGCCTGCAGCCAACCCGTGCGCACACTGAGCCGGCAGTGCTCATGGCGCCCAAAGCGCGGGGGGCATGCCTGAGCACAGGTTTGTGCTTGCCGGAGCGCTGGTACAATGCACCGTTGCAAGCACTGTACATACATTCGCTGAGCGAGAGCTAGCTCAAACGCCCGCTGTGCCCACTGACGACTGGACACGAGTGGGTGCATTGGCAGGAGATAAGGTTGATTTCCCACCATTGTCTCAGGAGCACCAAGCATTGGTCGCGCTGAGCAGCAGGAGGCACGCACCGGCATGCCTCACCCTCCTGCACGCCGCTGCAGGGCGCCTAGGGAGCAGGGCGGGGCGCAGCCCACAGCACACACCAGCGGCGGCCTGCATGATCTCCTGTCACAGCCCGCACTGGCGACCTGAGCAACACAGCAGAGGATAGTCGGCAGGCTTCCGTGCTTGTGGCTGAAGCACTGCCCGCCGCTTGAGCTAGGGCTCCAGCGGCGGAGCGATCAGAGCTCCCCACTGGGCCTTTACCAACCTTGATGTATTGGCTAGACTTGCAGGTGCCCCCTCATCGTGCTCGGTACGCCGCCTGAGCTTTTATGACGGCATGCGCAAACTGCCGCCGGCCTTCAAGCCGTACCACTTGACAATCTGGTTCTCCAACAAGTTTGCATACTCGCAGATTTGTCGCAAGGTGCGGCGGCTGTGAGGGTACCAACTGTGCAGACGTTTCTTGTGGGCCTCTGTAGACCCACCTGCTGTGAGCTGCGCAGGCCGACGGGCACACCATCATCTCGGCGTCCACCGCGGAAAAGTCAGTGCGCGAAGGGCTGGAGAGGACTGCAGACGTGAGGGTGCGTGCGGTGCTCCCTTTGTTGCTGGGCGGCCTGGCTCATGGGCCGGCCGGGAAGGGCGTGCACATCTACAGGCACGGCAAAGGAAGCTTATGAGCCTGCTGCCCCACCACCTGCAGGCTGCTGGGAGGGTCGGCGAGGTGCTTGCGCAGCGCGCCACCAGCGCCGACATACCGGCGGTGCACTGGGTGCGGAGGCGCGGGCAGCGCTTCCACGGCAAGGTCAAGGAGCTCATCACCTCGATGCGAGAGGCCGGCTTGCCGTTGAACTGACAGCTCTGGTTACCTCTGCGACCACTGACCGCTCACCAGGTCGCGTGACGTATCAAGTGCTGATGTAAATCAGCACCTGTCCTTTCACACACGCCACACGCCGTCAACAGGTAGCCGAGCCCCACACGCCCCAACAAACAGGCCGCCTGCGTCTGTGACTCTAGAGTCACAGTCGCTGCAGAGCTGCTCTCCTGCAACATGTTTAGCAGGACCACTCCAGGACCCGGAAAGACAAGCAGCCTTGCCCGCGTCCTAGTTGTTCACCGCATTATCATGATGCGCACACGGGCGTCCATGGCCTGCACCAAAAAGCCGTGCAGCGGTCCCGCTGAGCCCATGGAATGCGCGGCAGGGCGCCTGCACAACACAATAGGCCCAAAAAAAATTCGCAGGTCATGAACGGCCAGCAGAGCTCCAATGTCAGTCCAGCCAGCAATCCCAGGTTATACGCAAAAAATTGCGCACCAGCGTCCACAACACGGCAACAGCGAGCGGCTGCTGACCCGTAATATACAACATTGCCAGTGGCAGTCTGCAGGAGAGCGCACGAGGCAGACGGGCACATGACCAGCTGGCGAGCAGCGCCGCCCATTACACCGGGTCGGGGACTGCCCCGGTCGGTTGTACAGGGTTGTTGCCGAGGGCATCACACACCCCGGGACCCGCCATGTTCATGATGCCCCTGCGTGGGGGCACAAGCAGTCAGTGCGGCATGGACATAGTGCCAGCAAGCGCTGCGCCTGCAGCCCTATGCCCCCCGTACCCGCGTACAAGGAGTGAGAGGCAAGACGGACGCGCGGCACGCGCACCTGACGCGGGGGATGGCGCGCAGCGCAAAGACTGTCGCGACGGTGCCGCCGAGCAGCATGCCCGCCAGCACGTCGGCCACGTGGTGCTTGTTGTTGACCACGCGCGTGGCCCCGATGCCCCAGGTGACGCCCAGCTGCGCGGCCGCGCCGCATCAGCGCCCCGCCGCCGCGGCGAGTGCCACCTGGCCAGTGCCCTCGCAGCATGCCAGGGCTCCTGGCATGTTAGGGCCTAACAAGTGTGACTGCCTCGCGCTGCCCATGGCATGCATCCAAGTCGTCGCAGGCCGCTCATGCAACCTGCTCAAAGTGCGGACAAGAGACGGCTGCACCCTCCTGTAGCATGCCTGCAGCAAAGAACACATGGCAGGACTGCACACCCAGTCCCCGTCAAGCTCACGTTGGGGAAACGACGCAAACAGGTCAGCTCTACACAGGTCGCTCGCCGCACAAGGAAACACGCAAGCAGTCAGAGCCCGGGCAAGCGCGCACGTTGAACAGGATCCAGAGCAGCGCGACGCCCTCCCCGACATCGTGCCAGAACGCGCTGCAGCCGCTGCGGCTGGCCGCCATGAGCGGCTCCACGTTGCCGCCGCGGTGCGCCCAGCGCCGGTAGAAGACGGTCCACAGGAAGTAGGTGGCCAGGTAGAACTCAAAGTTGGCCGAGGCGGAGGCGTGGCCTGGCGCGCGCGCGCGCGCGCGCATGGTCAGAAGCTGCGCCGGGCGGAGCGAGCTCGGGCCCGCGCCGCCCCAGCACGGGCTGCGCCGACGAGCAACGCTTGCGGCAGGTCTGCCGCAAAGCCGGCTCGCCTGCCTTTCTTACCTCCCAACTTATATATGCGCAGTGCAAGTCATGCACATTTTCCTTTTTTTTTAACAAACCACCGCACCACCAGCATGTCACATGCAGCTCCGCACCGCCGCCCCGGGGGCCGCGCAGGTCACGCACCAGAGGGGAAGGAGTAGTGGCCGTCGCGCAGGGTGGGGCTGTCCGGCGACTGGCAGGCAGGCGACTGCGTGCCGCCGATCTGCGGCACAAAGCCGCCGCCAAAGACGGACGTGTCGGGGTTGCAGCGCGACAGGAAGTCAGGCCGCAGCACGCCCACGTTGAACTTCAGAACCTGCGCGCGCCCCGGCCGCTCAGCCGCGCCGCTCTGTTGCGGCCTAGCCGCCCCCGCTCAGCAGGGGCGCACGGAGGCCGCACGCCCCCGCGCCGCCGTGGCGCCGCAGCAGACGCGGCGCAGACGCGCAGGCCCAGCATGCATGCGCAGGGCGGCCTGCGCCCAGGGCAGCCTGCGCGCACGCCACCCGCCGGCTGACGCGGCAGGCGGCGGCGGGGCCGCACCTCAGTGAACAGCAGCGTCACCCAGTATGACAGCAGCGAGTCAACCACCAGGAACACGAACGCCGACAGCAGGCTCGTCAGGCTGCTGTGCATGCGGCGCGCCAGGTAGAACTCGCCAAAGACGGCCTGCACGGCCGCAGCCGCACGTTGTCCAGATGCGGACTCGCGCACAGGCGACCTGCTCGCAAGGGTGAGCGCGTGCGGGAGGACAGGCGCTGATGACGCGGGCGGCAGGGGCGCGGGCCACATGCGCACCGTGACGAAGAAGAGGACGAATGGGATGACCGGCGCCTGCCAGCCTGCGCCCGCGCGCAGGCATGTCAGTGCAGCCGTGGCGGCAGGCATGCACCGGCGAGCGCGAGCGCCCGGCGCGGCGCGCCGCCACAGCGCCGACGGGGCCGGCGCGCCTGCCACGGTGTTGGGGTAGGACGGGTGGCTGATGTCGGCGTCGTAGACGACGAACGCGCGTTCGCGCACCGTCGAGCGGGCGTGTATGATCAGGTACGGCAGCAGCGTGCAGAGGAAGCAGACCAGCACGGAGCCCCACTGCACGCTCGCGCCCACGGTGCGCCACCGCACGCCGCCCAGCCGCCAGAACCCCTGCCGCCGCGCCGGCCTGGCGCGCGGCAGGAATGCCGTAAGCAGCGACCCCGGGGCCGCAGCAGCACCTCATGCAGCATGGCCACCTTGGCCGGCCGCCGTTGTGGTGAGCCTGAACATGCAGTTTTACTGCGCGGGCCTGCCTGTTTCGGACACCCACGACAAACAAGCCGGACACGCGCGCGCGCTCTGCGTGGCCAGACGCGCGCTCCAGCACTTCCCGCAGCACGGCCACGGCGCCAGGGCCGTAGCGCACGACCTACGGTAGACGAGATCCTCGTCTAATGTAGCTCGTGCGCTACGGCCCTGGGGACGAGGCCAGGCAGGTGGTGGGGCCGGAACTGCTGGCTACGCAGAGCGCACGCGCGCAACTGGCATTTCATCGTGTGCATCTGGCACAGGCAGGCCCGCGTAGATGAGCTGCATGATCAGGCAAACCACGAGCGGCGGCGGATCAAGGTGCCCGCGCCGCACGAGTGGTGCTGCCGCCCCGGGGTCGCTGGCCTAGCTGGTGTACACCAGCAGTCGGGGAGACGAGCTTCTGCGCTGAGCGAGCAGGGACCAGCTGGCGCGCCTGTCCTGCGCTGAGCTGGTCGCGCCTGTAGTCACCTCAAAGTTGCCCCCGGTGCCCGCCACGCCCTGCGCACACTGGAAGCTGAGGCCTGCTTGTCGTGATTGTCAAGCGGCGTCCTCTCAGCACCCCGGATCGCCACACACAGAGCTGTCGCGTGCGCGCCCGGGCGCCCCATGCTCACCTTGCCATGTGGTTGCATCCTCGAGCCCTTGAAGGGTGGCCGACGGTCACAGCTGCGCCAAAAGCAGGATGGGCTGGACGACTGCGCTGTACGCACAGAGGGTGGCGCTGCCCTTTGACAGTGAAAGCACAGCTGGCCTGGACGGCAGAGATCGGTCCTCGCTGGAAAGCGTCCTGCTTTCCCTGGAACGCGTCCTGCTTTCCGGTGAAAAAGCAGCTAGCAGCTAGCTTTGAGCGCCGAAACCTACCGAGGGTCGAGCACACCTGCTCGGTCGACAAGCAAAAGTCGGTGCTGAGTAAGTGCGCAAGACGCACGTGCCAGGTCCTGTAATGGGCCGCCGATGTGCGTAGGATGAGTCTAGGAACTCTCAGCAGGGGCATGAGGCTTGGTTAGGGCGGGGCGTGCGAGCGCTGCCATGCCTAGCCTGCGGCTCTATGGCTTCACCTGGCACATCGCGTCGGACGATGTTGGCTTCCTCGCGATATTCGGAGCGGCCTTCCACGCAGGTGCTTGAGCGCAGCAGTCTGTTTGCTCTGCGCGGGCCTTGCGCACGCACCCGCCGCCTCACTCCGCAGGTGGCCAGCCGGCCTGAAGCACAGTCTGCGTGCTGGGCCGCAGCGTGGATTGTGCTCATCGCAGTCACCGGCCAGGCCATATACCACATGCCCCGCGAGTGCACCTCCGCCGGGCACCTGTATATCGCCACGGTCGCCGGCCTGCTGGCATGCTTCGTCGTCGGCTTCTGCCTGGAGTGCCTGCTCATCTGGGAGAGCTGCCAAGGCGCGCGCCGGGCCCTGCTGCGCGCGCTGCCTGTCCTGCGCCGCCTGGGCGCCCGCGCATGCGGCCGCGCGCAGGGTGCATCTTCGAGGTGTCCAAGCGGCGGCGCATGCCGCTGCTCGTCACGCTGCGCCTGGCCAACGCCACGTGCGAGGTCGCGTTTGCAGGTGGGCCCAGCGGCGCCAGACGGGCGCCCAGCCCGGCTGTAGGACTCAGCTGGATGCCTACTCTGTCCCCGCTCAGCGCTGCCTGCCTGCTTTGCCGGCCCGCTGCGGTCAGGCCCAGGCAGGCTCGAGCCAGGGCCGGCCGTGTAGCCGTGCCCCGGTGTAGGAGGCGCGCCTTGCATAGGACAGCTCAAAGTCCAAGCGTCCCGGCGCGTGTGTGACGTGCTCCGGGTGCCAGCGGTCACCGTCGACGCATCCCGCCGCGAGCTTGTCGCAGGCGCCGCGCCGACCGGGGAGCGCGCGCGCGCGCAGCGTTCGGCACGTACGTCGTGTTTGGCACGGACGTGCGCTGCCGCATCCCGGCCACCGGCCTGGAGTGGAACCCCAAGAAGGAGGTCATGATCCTGGTCCTCCTCACCTGGGGCCTGGAGGCGCTCACGCTGTGCGCCCGCCCGCGCCCGCCCGCGCCCGCCCGCGCGCTTGGCGCCCGGCGTCGCGCGTGTGCCTGCGCGCTCGCGCAGACCTCAGTTACGTCATGCATGCCTCCTGCGCGGCTGCCGACAGGGTGTGTTGTCTGTTGAGAGGTTTGTAAGGGGCGGCACGCTTGGGTGGCATGCGCATGTAGGGAGGGCGCTGGGCTGCGAGCATGCCGGCAGGGTGCAGTCGCCATTTGACTCACGCCCCTCACTTCCTGTCGCATCCACCTGCGGCTCGGCCGCAGCTGCGAGGCTGCGGCAGCGCTGTGCGCATATGCCTGTTCCGGGATCCCGGGCAGTGCGCAGAACCTTGCGATTTGCTCCCGGCGGTGCGTTCCGTGAGGGCTGCGCCTGCGGCGCGCCAGGGTGAACCTGCTGCTCTGGTACAACGCCTGGCCGGAGCAGCACGCGCCGGAGAGCTGGGAGCGGCGCTTCATCTTCCTGGGCCGCTGGCTGTGCTGCCAGGCGGCGCCCAGTGCGCGGCCCCGCACCGCCCGGCGCCCCGGCCCGACGGTGGTCCTGCTGCGCCCGCTGCATGCGCTGGCCTTCCCGTGGCGCCCCCCGACCGACCCGCGGCGGCTGCTCGACGGCGAAGCCGCGCGCCGCACGCGTCGGGCACGCTCAGCCCGCGGCGGGCCCGGCTGCGGCCGGTCGCCGCTGCGCTGCGCGCCCTGGGCGGGCGTCAGGCGCCGCGGCCGCCAGCGCAGTGCGAGCACGTGAGGGCAGCGCCGGGAGGCTGCGCAGGCTGCGCACGCGCGACTGCGTTGACCCTGCCCGGGCGGCGCGGCGCAGGCGAGGACAAGGAGAACCGCATGCACGCGCAGCGGCGCAACTCGCTGCGCCGCATCGCGCGCTGGGTGACCGGGCTGCTGGGCCACGCCGACCTGACGCCCAGCGACTCTGCCATCGCGCTCGTGCTCACAGCCACGCTGCAGCGCCAGTGCCGCAGGCGCGCGGCCCGGCGCTGCGCAGGCGCCCGCGCGGGCCAGGCATACTTGTGCGCGGGTTCCGCGCCGGCGGCGACGCTGCCAAGCACTGCCTCGCAAGCGATGCGAAGCCCTAGGCCACGAGTCTCGGCACGTTGCTTGTTGAGTGCTGCGCCATTGCTCGCAAAGTGCCGCACCGCCGCCAAGCGTCCGAGGCCGCTGGTGTCTGTGCGCCCCGGGCCGCTGTTGAAGCGCACGCGACGGACGCCGCAGGGAGCGCATCGTGCAGACGCTGCGCGCGGCGCGCGAGGGCCGCGGCGGCGAGCTGGCGCCGAGCCCGGCGGTGTCGCTGCTGGAGCGCGCGTCCACCATCCGCGCGCTCCCCGTCGCCGGCACGCAGGCCGGCACGGCCGCCGGCGGCGGCGGCGGCGGCGGCGGCGGCCTCGCTGGCAAGAAGCAGTCATCGCTGCCGCAGCTGGAGGACGCCATAAAGGTGGAGGACGCCATCAAGGTGGGCCCCTCGGCCCCTGCCGCCGTCGCGCGCTGCGCCGCTCAAGAGCACACCGTTCACCTGGCGCCGGAGGGTGCAGCGGCGCCGTGGCCCTGCGCCGTGCGGCTGTGTGCCGATCAAGCGGGCACTTAACAGCGGGCACTGAGCCGAGCAGCGTGACTTGCAGGGGCGCTGCGCGCCGTGCGGCCGCTCGCAGCCGGCCAGGCTCCTCGTTGGTCGGGGCGCACACCCTGAAGCCCGGCGTGTCGGCGCGGCAGGAGGTGCTGGTGACCATCCCGGAGGCGCCCGGCGCCGGCGGCGGCGCGCCGCCCGCGCGCGCGCCGGCCGGCCTGGCCGCGGCCGCGGTGGACGCCGCCTGGACGGGCGCGCCCTCATCGCTGGCGGAGCCGCTGCTGGGAAGGCGCAAGAGCGGCGGCGGCGACCCCGAGCTGCCGGAGGCGCGCGCCCACGCGCGACGCGCGCCCCCGATGCAACGCGACCCGTCGCGGGCCTCGCGCGCCTTGCAGCGCGTTCCGTGCGCGCGGGGGAGGTCATTGAGGCTTGTCAGAGCCTGCCGACAGCGCCCTATCACGGCTGTCCTAACCCGCGCCCTGAATCCAACCTATCACAGCCGCGCGGCGCCCGCTGACGGGCGCGCGCGGCCCGGGCGCCAGGACACGGGCGCGGCGCAGAGCCTGGCGGGCGGCACGGTGCTGGGCAAGTTCATCGCGCAGATGGACCTGCTGGCCGAGGCCACCATTACGCCCTCCGGCATGGACGAGCAGCTGCGGTGCGCAGAGGCCCCGGGCGCCCTTCAGTCGGGCGGCCCGGCAGGCCCCGCCCGATGTCATGCAAGCCGGGCAAGGGGGCCAGCGCGGCGCCCGGGGGCCCGCTGTGGCCTGGCCGGGCGGCCCGGCAGTCCCTGCCGGATGCCGTGCAAGCCGGGTAGAAGGGGCCAGCGCATCTGCACACGGGCGGGCCAGCAGTGCTGTGAGAGGCGACGTGGGGCTGAGGCGCGCGCGGCCGCGGCAGTGAGGACGTGCCGCCGGACCGCGCGGTTCAGCTGTACACCGGGAACCACTGGCGCGTGCCGGCCGACCTGCTGGCGGAGGTGCAGCACTACTCCAAGTTTGCGGTGCGGCCTGCCCCTCCCGCGCGGCGCGCCGGATGCAAGTTTGCAGTGCGGCCTGCCCACACGCGCGCCGTCTCAGAGGCGCAGCCCTGAGCGGCGGAGGCTTCGGTCAGAAGCGGGCCGCCTGGTGCCCGGCGGCCCGCGCGCGGCTGGCGGCGACCAAGGTCGGCAAGTCGGCCTCCGTTCTATACACAATGAGCCTTATAATGTTGTATTATTACACCACGGGCCATGGCGGCCCGCCTGCGTGCCCTCCAGGCCCCCTGCGCGGCCCGCGCGGCCCGCGCGCCGCACGGCCTATCAGGCCGCCGTGCGTGCAGGTCGGCGTGTATGGCACCGACGCGGACGTAATGAAGACGAGCGACTGGTGGCGCAGCCTGGCCTACGCGGTGCTCGGCCGCGTGCCCACGCGCTCGGAGGACCGGCGCAGGCTGGACGCGCTCAATGCGTGCGCTGCCCGGGCCCTCCGCTCCACGTTGTTGGCCCCCCCCCGCTGGCGCGGCCGCCGGGGGCGCACGCTGTGGGCTGCCAGTCCCGCCGCTGCGCGCCCCCGCGCCAGCCTGGCCCGTGCCGGGACGGCTGAAGGCGTGGCCACTCTGCTGCTCGCCCGCGTTTTTATGCATGTTCGGCATGAGGGCGGGTTGCCGCAAGTGCCGGCCGGCGGCGTCATAGTCGACTCCGCGGCGCCAGCGGTCGCGCAGGCGCCGCGCTCTGTAGCCCAGGTGTCGCGGCGGCCGCAGGGCAGCGGATGCCCTTACCCTACCTGTCCGCAGGGAGGACGCGACCACGGTCGGCGAGCGGCTGTACTATGAGGGCGTCGTGCAGGAGCTGGGCCGCGACTGCGACCTGCTCTACGTCTGCCCCTCCAACTCCGCGCTCGCGCACCTGCCCTACCTCGTCGCGCTGGACAACGCCACGCGGTGCGGCCCTAACCTGAACCCTAACCCACGCAGTGCAGACGCACCGCTCGGCGCCGCCCCGCTTCGCAGGCGCGGCCTGCAGGGCAGGCGCGTGCAGGCGGCCGGTGCATGCTCGCTTTCATTGCCGGCGCTGCCGTGGCGCAAGCTCCTCAACCGGAGCGCTACGCATGCGCTGCCTCGCGTCTTCTTGTGCTGCAGGCTTGTGCATTTCCAACAGCAGCTGTGGTCAGAATCCTGCTGGGCGCGACCCTACCTAATCTGCTGGGCGCAACCCTACCACCGCTGCGTCGACCCGCTCGCGCTTGAGGCTGACGCCAGGGCTGACGATGCGGCATCGCGCGCGCGCGCGCAGGGCGGTGGTCGTGGCGGTGCGCGGCACGTCCAGCGTGGAGGACGTCATCACCGACAGCGTCGCGGAGCCCGAGCGCCTGGAGCCCGAGTGGCTGCCGGAGGGCGCCGCCGCGGCGGGCGCCGGCGCCATGTTCGCGCACGGCGGCATCAAGGCCGCCGCGGAGTCCATCCTGGCCGTGCGGCCCCCCTATGGCCGGCCCGGCGCACATGCGCGCGCCGCACGGCGCCGCCGGCAGCCGGCTGATGGCGCAGCCCGCCGATGCCGCGGCTCGCATGCGCGCTACGTGCCTGGCTTGTGCAGCCTCACTGGTTTTGCTGGGTTTTGCTGCAAAGGTGGCCGTGTGCATCCCAGCAGCCGCGCGGCGCTGGACGGGCAGTGCCGCGCGTCGCGCCCCCCAACGTGCGGTGGGCGCGGCAGGATCTTGAGGAGAGCGGCATCCTGCCGGCGCTGCTGGCGAGCGACGATGGCGAGTGCGGGCCCGGGAAGCTGCCCGCCGAGGAGGTCGCCGCGGAGTGCGCGCCCCCCTCCCCCCACCACCCCCCCTCCCCTGGCGCCTGACCCGCCCCCTGTGCTGGGCCGAGCGCGCCGCTGCTGGCCGGGCGCGGCCGGCGGCGCGCCCCGCCGCGCCGCCGGCCGCCGCCGCGGCGAGGCGCGGATGGGGCTGCACATCAGGGGTGCATGCGCGCTTTGAAGGCGCGGGCGCCTGCTGCACGCGCCCGCGCATGGGCGTATGGTGCAAAGTCAGCGCGCCTGCTCGCCCCGCGAGAGACCTGCAGAGCCAGGTCAGCGACACGGGCGCGCCGGCGCTCGCCCTTCCGGCAGCGCCCACATCGCAGGCCGGCGCGCGCGCGCGCAGGGAGGGCCCCGGGCGCGGCGGCAAGAAGCGGCGCGGGCACCTGGTGGCGGCCATCGTGCAGCGCAAGCTGGACTGCCGCGGCTGGCGCCTGGTGGTGACCGGGCACAGCCTGGGCGCGGGCGCGGCGGCGCTCATCGCCATGCGCCTGCACTCGCGCTTCCCCGGTACGGCCCCGCGCGCGCGGCCGCGCGCCGTCGGCCCCGCCGCATGCGCTGAGCGGGGCCGGGAGGTATGCGCGTGCGCGCAGCGAGCCGGCCGGCGCGTCGCCCGCTGGGGCGGCCGGCGTTGCCCGGCGCGCGGCTCGGGCGCGCGCGCCTGTCGCGCGCGTGCGCGTCCTACGCGCGCGGGCAAACCCGGCATCGATAAGGCGCTGTGCGCGCTATTTGCACGGCATGCGCCATGATGGGCGTGGCGCTCACCGGGCCGCGCGCGCGCGGCAGGCGTGCGCTGCTGGTCCTTCTGCCCGCCGGGCGGCCTGCTGAGCACCAACCTGAGCGCGGCGGTGGCGCCGTTCGTGACGAGCGTGGTCGTGGGCAAGGACGTCGTGCCGCGCGTCTCCATCGTTAACCTGGGCCGGCTCATCGACGAGATGGCGCGCCCGCGTACCCCTGCGCCGCCGCGCGCGTGCACGGCCTGAGCCTGCGAGGCTGCAAAGTGGCTTGGGACGCGCGCACGCTTGGTGCGGCAGGGCGCGTCCCCTCCTCGCCGAGTGCGCGGCGGCGGCCAGCAGCCCAGGCCCGCAGGCGCCTGCGCCCTGCAAACCTGGTGTGACTTGAGTCTCACAGGTCGGACGCCGCGCGCCGTGCGGCTGGCCGAAGGCGCGCGCGACCGTGGCGCGCGCAGGTGACCTCGCTGGCGCTGTGCAAGCACAACAAGAACGACCTGCTGCTGGCCAAGCTGCGCGCGCGCGTGCGCCACGGCCGCGCGCGCAGCATGTTCTGGCGCTACGACGAGGTGCCGCAGGAGGCGCTGGCCGTGCTGCAGGCGCGCTGCCCGGCTTGCGGTGAGGCATAGCTTTAGGGGTCTTCTGGTCACAATGAGGTGCTGCAGGAGGCGCTGGCCGTGCTGCAGGCGCGCTGGCCCGGCTTGCGGCACTAGGGCGAGACACAGGGTTAGGAATAGGTTACGGTCAGCATTGGGCCGTCGTGTCCTGCGCATGCAGAGTGCATGCATGCGCGCCGGCGCCAGTGGGAAAGATCCCCCCGCGTGTGTGGGGTGCCGGGCGGGGCCGCGAGCTACGCGCGTCCCGCGCGCCGCGCCGGCCGGCGCCAGCGCGCTGAGCCCGGCGGCGCGGCGGCGCGCAGGCATACAACTCGGGCATCGAGGCGCGCAGCCGCATGCCCGAGCTGGTGCCGCCGGGGCGCGTGCTGTTCCTGCGCCCGCTCAAGCGCGGCGGCGAGCGCGTGGCCTGGGACGCCGTGTGGTGCCACGCGTCCGACATCATCCGCGAGGCGCGCGTCCGCCCCTGGCCCCGTGCAAGCAAGGAGCCCCAGCTTTGCTGACCCAGGGCATAGTTGCTCCAGCCCGTTCAGCAGTACACGAGGATCCCTGGGAGCCGCACAATGAGCTTGTCATCAGCGCAATCCTCTACTCTGCGGCGACTTGCAGCAACCCCGCGCCAGGGCATCCTGGTGTCGCCCAAGATGGTGGAGGACCACTACTCCAGCACGCTGGCGGCCGCGCTGCGCTCGGCGACGGGCGTCGATGGCAGCAGCGCGGCGGCCGCGGCGCTGCGCTACTTCCCGCCCTCGCCCGCGATGGGCCCGGACGAGGGCGACGGCACGCTGCCGGCGTGACCCGGGCGCGCGCCCGCGCGGCGGCGGCGCGTCGCCGGCGCGGGGCGAGGGGTGCGCGCGTGGGGGCGCGGGCGCCGCGTGATACTTGGCTGTGCCGTTTTGGAACCATCTGTTGGCAGGTTAGCGTTTGCAGCATCGGCTGGCGTAGGCGGTTGCCTGTGTTGGAATCAGAAGTGTCTGGGTAGCAGTGCGGAACGCAGGTCAGCGGGAAACCCGGTGGGAAGGCCCTGAATGCATGCGCGTGTCTCGCACCATGTACATGTCGCACCATGTACATGTTTGATGGTCTGAAACATGCCTGCATGCGTGTGTCTTCCATGCACGGGCGACACAAACCAAACCGCCTCACAGCACGCTCTCTGTAACGTCCCCTGCATTCCGTCCTGCTGCGGACGGCAGGCGCCCACCCTTTGAAACCCAAAGCCCTCAGCCCGTTGACAGAGCAGCCCATGCCGAAAGCCTGCTGCCGGCCCCCGGCAGCGCCGCTAGCACAGCACAAAGGTGGCGGAGGCGGTGGCCAGCATGCGCGCCGCGCGCGCGCCGCCCACGACGCGCGCCAGGCGCGCCGCGTCGAAGCCCGAGAAGAGCACGGTGACGCCGGCCGGCGCCGCGCCCGCAGCCGCGCCCTCCAGCGTGTTTACGAGCTCCGCGTAGAAGTGCGCGTGCTCCGGCAGCTGGTACACCACCAGGTCCTGCCGCGCGGCGCGCGCTTCGGCTTGGTGCGCTTCAGCTCAGGGGCGCGCGCTTCGGGTTTGCGCGCTTCGGCTGAGTGCCCTTGGTGGTTCCGCAGTGCCGCCCACCGCCGCTTTGCACGCGGTTCCGGCTCGCGTCAGGGCTCGGCAGGCCGGCCGGCGCCTCCCCATCGCTGCGCCCCCGACCAGGCCCGCGGCTGCAGGCGCGGAGCTGCATCACTCGAGCGCCGCGCAGGCTCGCAGGCAGCAGCCGGAGGCCGCGCCGCCGAGCGCCTGACCAGGCCGCCGGCGCGGTCCTGCGGCCGGCGGAGCGGGGCCGCGGCGCTGCGCGGCGGGCGCGGGGGGCGCGCGCGCCTGCACGCCGCGCGTGCGGATGCGGTGGAAGAAGTGGGCGCGCTCGGTGGTCACCGCGAGCCGCAGGCGCCCGTCCGCGAACTTGGAGCGCGCGCGCGCCGCGTCGCGCGGCTGCGCGCCGCGGCGCGCATGGCAGGTGACGACAAGCGATGCATGCCATCAGTGCGCCGCTCGCACGTCCGCGACACAGCAGCACACATGGTCTGCTTGCTTTGCCAAGCAGGCTGAGGCTGTCAGGGGTAGGGTGTTTGTAAGATTGGGGCAAGGGTCGCCACCCACCTGCGCATACTCTGACAGCGCCGCAAACTCCGCCCCCTCCTCCTTCAGCATGGCGCGCACGCGCACGTAGTCAAAGTACGACGGCACGAAGACCAGCTGGCCTGCGCGCGCGCCGCTCGCATCGCCGCTCCTCTGCCGCCCGCCCATGCGCGCCTGGCAGGCATGCAGCACGCCACATGCGCATTTAACATTTGTTGATAGCAAGCAACGTCACAACGGCCGATGCCCCGCTCCGCTGATACGGACGTGATCTGGTGCATAGCTGACGCGGGGCGCACACCGCTGGCGCCAGCCTCCTGCATGCGCGGCCAGACGAGGCGGCGGAAGTGCGCAAAGCGCGCGTCCGCGTCGCCGGCGGCGCTGGGCGCTCGGAAGCGCTCGAACAGCTGCCGCACGCGCGGCAGCACGCGGCCCAGCACGCCCTGCGCGGCTGGCACGCCGCGGCGCTCAGCATGCCCGCCGGGGCGTGCGGTGCGCCGACTCGCATCCAAACAGGCGAGTCGCCCCGCCCCGCTGGCCCGGCCGCGAACCTGCAAATCTTGAGGCATCGGGTGTTGACACTCACCACCGCTCGGGGCGCTCCACTGAGTTACAGGAGTGCGCCCCAGCATGCAACGGCGGGCGCTGCGCTGGCTCGGCTCCGCCTACATACGGCGGCCGGCCCAGCGCATGCACAGCCCCACCAGCCACCTCCGCACGCTGTGAACTGGCCCGTGCACCGCGCGGCCACGGCAGCGGCGCGCCTTGTAGGCGGGCACCAGGCGCGCGGCGCCGGCCACGTTTGCGCAGCGCCGCGCGAGCGCGTTGAGCTCCGCCGACGCGAAGGAGGCCAGCAGGACGGTCTGCCGCACATTCCGCCCGCGCCCGGCCAGGTAGGCTGGGCGCACGCGCATGATGTCGGCGCCGTGCTGCGCCTCCGGCAGCCGGTTCAGCGCGTCGAACACTGCGCGCGCGCCGCGCGCCGGCCGTCAGCAGGGCCGCCGGCTCGCGGCGGGCGGGCGGCGGCGCTGCACCAGGCGACCGCCCGCCCGCCCGCGCCGCCTCCGCTGGCTGTCCCCCGCGCCGGAAATGAGCGTGCCAGGCAGGAGGCTCCTGCAGGATGCGTCAGCTCAGCGGCAATGCATTATGAGGAGCCAGCATGTGCCCGGCCACTGGCGCAGCCCTGGCTGTCAGCGGTCAGCGTCAAACGCCAACTGCAAGCACATGCGTAGCCGGGTCCCTCGCAATGTGCCCCCAGGAGGCGCCCGGCAGGGCCGCAGGCTCGCAGTGCCGCACGCGCGCACTCTCTCCAAGACTGCACCACAGGAGCCACCACACAAGCACAGGCTCCCCTGGAGCCTCAGAACCCCTGTGCTTTCGCAGGGCGTGCGGAGCGCAGCTGGGCCGCAGGTGGCGCGCGGCGCGCCCGTGGCCACGTGCGCCCAGTTCTGCATCAGCATCACGTCCGCGCGGTCCGCCACGGCCACCTCCACCGACGACAGGAAGTCGCCCGCGCCGTCGCCCTCGCCGGCGGCGCCCGCCAGCGCGGTCGCCAGGCCCAGCGGCGACGCCACGATGATGTCCGACTGGAAGAACTCGGCAAACAGCCGCACGGACCCCCTGCGCCGCGCGGCGCACCCGCAGCGGCTCAGGCGCGCCGCGAGAGGGGCTTGGGCGAGTGCGCGCGGCGCGCGGCCTGGCGCGGCGCAGCCTGGCGCCATCATGTAGGAGCGCGGCGCTTGTACCCGAACCAGGTGCAGGGACGGGGCGACCGGGTGGCAGGCCCGGCGAGGCGCCGCCGAGCAATGGCTTGCGCTGCAATACGTGCGCCCCCGAGCCGCGCACAGCCCGACGCCGCCCGCCGGCGCGGGCCCGGCCGTCCGCACGCCGGCAGCGGCGCGCGCGCATGCACGTGGGCCCTCGGCAAGCCGCGCCGCGGGCGCGCCGCGTGATCTTGATGCCGAAGCGGAAGTGGTCGTCTGCGTTGCCGGCGAACAGCGCGGCGTGCTCGGCGGGCTTGCCCGCGGGCGCGCCGCGCCGCCGCGCGGCGCCCGGCGCGGCGCCCTCCTCGTCGTCGCTGCCCGGCCCGAACTCCTCGGCCAGGCGGCCGGCGCCCTGGATGCTGTCCGCGCGCGTCTCGGCCTGCGCCAGCGCCGCCAGGCGCGCCGCCGCGGCCAGCGCCAGGCTGCGCAGCGGCGTCAGCAGCAGCACCTACGCGTCCCCCAAATGCGCAGCAGCGTCACCAGCGGCGCCCCCACGCGCAGCAGCAGCACCTGCGCGCGCGCGGCCCGGCCGCGCTCGCGCCCCTCGCCGCACCAGGGCCAGGCAGGCGCGCAGGCCGGCTGCGCCACCTGCGCGACCTGGCTCGGACGAGCGAGAGCGCAGAGGCTTCGTGCACATGGGGACTGCGAAGTGGGCCCTAGGAACTTGCCCGCTTGATTGCCCGGCAATTTGCTAGCTTTGAGCTGCTGGGCCCTCCGCACGCCGCTGCTGCAGGCACCGGCGGCAATGCAGGCAGGCCAGTGTGTCCGGCGCCGGGCCGCCATGCGGGGCCGGGCGCGCCTTGGGCCGCGTGAAGCCCTGATCGCGGGGCGCCTCCGCGGTGGCGTCCCGGCCGCCGGCCTTGAGCCGTTCGCCGTTGCGCTTGATGGTGGACGCGGCCGCAGTCACATGCGCCAGACAGTGCAGCAGCACCGCGTCGAGCACCGGGTCTGGCGCGCCCGCGCTGCGCGCCCCGCGAAGGGCGCAGTCGGGCAGGCGCGGCCGCCGGGCCGTGCCGCGGTGCTGCGTGCGTGCGGGGCACCGGCGGACGGCGGACCCCGGCCGGCCCTCACGGGCGTGCCGAAGCTTTGAATGGGCAAGAGCTGCTGGCGCGCTCCCGCGCAGCGTCACTACAAGTCGGCTGCGGCGCTGCACCCGCAGCGGCGCACCTGGTGGGGTAGGGCCGGCAGGGGAACAGGACGTCCTTGTAGGACGCGAGCACGCCGAACAGCTCCCGCTGCTCGGGCGTGTCGAATGCGCCAGTCGCGCCGCCGCTGGGCTGCGCGCCGCCGCCCGGCGCCACGCCGCCGCCAGGCCGGCCAGCCGCCCGCTTGCGCGCCTTTGCAGCCGCCGCGTCGTCCGCCGCGTGCACGTCGCGCCAGCGCCTGATCAGGCGCTCCGGCACGCCGCAGCCCGCCAGCGTCGCCGGCGCCTGCGCGCGCCGATGCTCACGCCCGGCGCGCTGCAGCACCCCTCCGCCTCCCCCGGCGCCTCCGGGCCGCAGCCGTGCGCCTGGCGCACGCCCGGTGGCCCGAGCCTCCGTGACGCTGGCAGGCCAGGTGCGCCTGCCACGGCGTCGTTGCTCCGCGGCGGCCGGCGCGTGTCCGGACCCATGGGACGAGGGCCCGCACCGGGGGCAGCGGGGCGCCACCGGCGAGCCAGGTCGCGTGCGGCCAGACGCTGCGGTCCACCGCGTCCGCCGCGCGCTCGGTCAGCGGGCCGCGCGCCGCCGCCTCCGCATCCTCCGCCGTCACCTCCCTGCGCGGCCGCGCCGCCGCTCGCCTGACCTTATGTCGCCATAGGGTAGGGTTGGGCCCCAAGCTGGCGCGCATGGCCCGGCGCGCGCGGCGCGCTCCGCACGGCGCGGCGCGAGCCTCGCCCTGCCCGGCCGAGCGGGCGCGCGAGCTGCGGCGGGCGGGGAAGAGGCTCCCGGTGCTCGAGAGCCGACTTTGCTGCCCTGCTCCAAGCGGGCCCGGAGGCGCGCGAGCGCGGTGCCGGCCGCGCACCGGCCAAAGTGCTCATCCAGGCGCTGCGCCCAGGCGGCCAGCGCGGGCGCGCCCCCCGCCGCAGCCGCCTCGGCCTCGGCCGGCGCGGGCGCCGGGCCGGGCTCTGCTGCGGCGCGGCCGCCGCGGTCGGCGGGCTCGCCCGCGCCGCCGGCCGCCCGCGCCGCGCCTTCCCGGCGGCCGGGCTCCGCAGGGCCCGGCGGTGCCGCCGGGGGGCCCGGGCGCGCTGCGCCTGGCCTGCGCCGCCGCTTCGCGGCGGCGGGGGGCTCCTCATCCCCGCTGGACGCAGGCTCGGCACGTGCATCGGAGTCCGCCCCGTTCCGCCGCAGCAGGCCGCCCAGCAGCGCCTGGTAGGCCGCCTGCCCGCCGCGCGCCGCCAGCCCGTCATTGCCGGCCTCGTCGCTGGCGTCGCTGTCGCTCGCGGTGCCCGCCGCGCCGGGCGGCGACTGGGCGGGCGCAGCGCCGCCGGCCGCGCTCGCTCTGCTGCGCTTGGCGGGCGGCTGCTGTGTGCCGGGGCGGGCTGAGGCGCGCTTCCGCGCACGCGCGGCCAGCAGGTGCTGGGCCAGCGACATGGCGCTCACTCGAGCGACTTCCTTCTTGTCCCCCTCTTCCCGTGTACGATCTTGATGTTTCTGCTCCAAACCAGTTGGGGCGCACGAGAGCCTGGTGTCGGCCGCTCCTACTGCAGTCAAGTAACATAATCTGCCATTCCGATGCATACATACCGCCATGTTAGTACATGCACCGGCCATGGTATTGTCTGAGTGCGTGCGTACACACAATGGTGGCTATGGTGACCTGCTGGTGCTCACCCGCTGCACGCCTTTAGTGAGCCACAGCACTACTATGATGCACTCAGTGCCTTGCACGCTTTGCTGAAGGGTTGAGGCTGTGCTAAGACACGAGAGTTGTCCGCGGGGTTGAGTGGGGTGCGAGTGGAGCGTCTTGTGCTGTTTCAGCAGGTGCGCGGTGGGAGGTTGGAGCGCCTGCGCAGACTGGCGCCCTGCTGCTGCGTGCACCACACACTGCCGCGCCCTGTGCACTGCAAACGTGTTCTTGTCTAGGCAATGTATCAATGCGAGTCGCCCCCGAGCCTCCTCCTTGGAGGCGCTCTTGGTCGCCAACTGCGCAGCACCTGACAGAACTGCGCTTGCCTGCTTCGCTGTTTCGTTTCACGTTCCAGCCCAGACCCGGATAGAGCTGTAAGACGTGCGCAGGACCATCCCGCCGGGCCGGGTCACTTCATGGGGAGTCAGGCTCGCCCTGACTCATGCGGTACAACACAGCCGGCGGTTGGAAGATTGCGAATGATCTCATGTAGGGTACACTTTCCTGGGCACTTGACAGGTAGCTTGTATGTCATAGTGCAAGCCGGCCACTTCCTGGCCGCCCCCGGCGCAGGCGGGGCCAGCATACAGAGCTAACCCGTGAGAAGTCACTGTGCCCTCCTCGGCACGGACTCTCGCGCAAGATGGAGCTCTACGAAAAGCTGCCAGAACCCTCGCCCAGGTGACGCCGCCAGCTCTCGACGAGTGGCTGTATGTCTAGGGGCTGCGAGCTCGCTTGCCAGGGGAGCATATGCAGATGGGCCACAACACCTGGGAGATAGATATTTGCTGGGCCGGCGCTACAGCACCGGGAGGCGCACCTGGGGTCCAGCGCAGCAGCCTCCTGCCAGGGCCAGCACAGAGGCTGTCCCGGAAGATGAGCTTTTCATGAATGTGAGTTCCGGTCGAGATGGCCAATGCTGCGGAGGTCAGACACTGCGCCGACGGGGGCGCGGGTTGTCCGCAGGCCCTGTACACATGTGCCCTGGACTGTCTGCCCACTGGCACGGGGAGTCTTGTCTTGGTCCGGGATGAGTGCTCACAGCAGGCGCCGCGCGCAGGCTGCTGCCCAACATCTTCAGCGACGGCTGGGGCGGCCGCTCGCCGCTGTGCGCCGCGCCGGGCGGCAGCGCCGGGTCATCGGTGTCGCACCACGCCGCGCTCAAGGCGCCGTCGCCGGGCTCCCTGGAGAGCTGCCTGCTGCCGGCGGCGTCACGTGAGCCGACGCTCGCGCCCAGCACCGCCGCGGCCGGCGCGCGCCGCGGCAGCGGCGGCGGCAAGCGCGCGCTGGCAGTGACCGGCTGGCTGCTGCCCTGGGCGGAGGCGGGCCTGGCGGGCCTGGCCGGCGCGGGCCGCAGCGCCAGCGACAGCGAGGAGGACGACGCAGACAGCGGCATGGCCAAGCGGCGGCGCCGCGCGGCGCCCGACGGCAGCGACGCCTGGGGCACGCAGGTGTGGCCCGCCGCGCCGGGCGACCGGAGCGCGGGCCAGCCGGCAGGCGGGCGGGCACCAGCATGGTCCTGGGACGGCAAGCACTGAATGAATGCAGCATGCGCAGCGGGCCTGTTGGGCCAGGAAAAGCAGCAGTTGTTTGCTGCACATGCAGGAAGAGCTGTGGGCGGGCGCATAGGTAGGCACAACGGCAGGCTGACCTGAAAACTGGAAGTACTGGAGAAGCGTGGCGCGTTAGGCAGAGTCCCGGACCGGCGCTGGGTGATGGTGTGAGGCAGGGGTTTTGTAGGGTGAGAGGTTGGGCAGCATGATGGTCCCGTTCTACTTTGCCGCGCTGCAATGCACGCAGCACTTTTTCCATGCGGCGTCTCTCGCCCGCGCGCCTGCAACCCTGGTCGCTGGACAACCCCAGCACGCGCGAGACCGCCCGCAGGCCCGAGCTTGAACGGGTGCCTACCAAGCAAGCCCGCGCATGGCCGGTATCGGTCCTGTGCAACCTGAGTGTTGTTTTGGTGTCTGCTCATCTGGGCGCCTTTGATTTCCGCTGGAGTGTACTGGTGTAGGTGAGCAGTAGGTCTGGGGGCTGTTTGCGGGTGCGCTGAGGCGTCTGGCAGATGGTCTGCTCCTCTTGCTGATGCGGCGCCGTGCTTGGCAGGCAGCCGGCAACACAGAGCACTTGAATTTCCTTGAAGCTTTGCAGGCAGACCCGTGTGCGCTCGTGCGCGCCCGGGGTTTGTGTGGCACTCTCTCAAAGTCACCCTTGTGTCCCTTGCCAAGCGAAAGGGAGAGTGCCACTGCCTGTATCTTTTTGAACCTGTTGTGATGCCATGTGGGTCTGATACTTGGGGTCAGTTTTTTTTAACTTTGCTGGGATGCAATGCCTTTGCACGTTAGGATGCCGGTGGCGATGGAGCTGCCAGAGCCACATCTGCAAGGCAAGAGCTGCGGCTCAGGCAGCAGCATGGCAGCGCAATGCGCTGCTGTGAAGCTGGCTCAGGCGCATGCATGGCTGCATGCATGCCAGAAGTGACCCTTGCTGACAACAAGACCTGCGCTGTATATACTAGCGGTGGGCCAACGCGGTGACCTGCTGGACACTAGGAGCACTTTTTCATGGCATGTTCAGTGTGGCTGTCCTACAAGTACGGCTGGTGCAGCCATGTTGTAGGCTGGTGCAGCCATTGTTGTAACCTCGGACGCACTCGGAAATGCTTGGCGAGTCTTGGATGCACGATAGGTCTTGTAACATGTGGTGTTACGTGACCGACCCAATGATATGATAGCACACAGACGCCCACAGGCGCCGCCCCCACATGCAGCGCGATGACGACCCCAGTGTGCCTCTTTAACTCAGTGCCCCGCAGGCACACCATTTGTCACGCCAGCTGCCAAACAATGGGACTGCAATATCCACCAACGCAAGTCTGCAGGTCCAGCCAGTCACCAAATTGGAGTGACTGAACACCCACGTGCAACGCAATGACAATTCCAGTGTGCCTGTATAGCTCAGTGCCCCGCAGGGACACCCACTTGTCACGCCGGGTGCCAAAAATGTGGATCGCTATATGCACCGCCGCAAAGTCTGCAGGTCCAGCCAGTCACAAAAGTCGAACAGAACAAGGGGACATGGCGGTCACAGGAAAATTTTGACACAGGTATACCGCTGCCCGTCGCCCAACCTCCAAACTCGCGCTCGGGGCCCTCGACGACCCCTTCCAAAACCTTCTCGCCACACTGCAGGAAACCTACGCCCCCCACGCCGGTGCAAGTCCTGTCCACACAACTTCTACCCTCCACACGTACGCTCGGTAACAGAAGCACAGGGATGAGGGCAAATTTCCGTCAGACCCTGCATGTCAGACGGCCTGGTGCGTTGCCATCTTGGGGTCCTTGAGCGTGGCCGCGTCGGCACCCACATCGATCCGTCGCTCCTCCAAGTGCTCTTGCGTGAGGTTGGGCGCCCTGAATGCTGCGCAGCGTACACAGGAGCGCACGCGTGTTGCATGTGGGTGGCCTGCTTGAAGCTGTCACACAGCGATGCATACATACAGCGTACATACAGGTGGGAGCGCACCGATGATCATGAGGCCGGCCAGCACGTTGAAGGCGCCCAGCAGGTACATGGGCGGCGCGAAGCCGCCGTAGTGGTCGGACAGGTACCCGATCAGATACGGTCCCACTGCGCGGCGCGCACGTCAGCGCCGGCATCAACCTACCCTACCCTACCCAACCTCATGGCATCAGCGCTGGCCGCGCACGGCTCGACCGCGGCGCTGTCCGCGCCGTGCGCGCGCAGGAGCGCCCCGGGCGCTGGCAGCGACGGCAGGGAGCGCACCAAAGCCGCCGGCCGCGCCGCACGTGTTGTAGCAGGCGATCCCGCTGCTCTTTGCCGGGCCCACCAGGAACGACGCGGGCCACGACCTGCGCGGCCGCCACGCTCAACTCGCCATCGCAGGTATCGAGCTCGTGTCCCTAGACCTCAGGGCAAACCCTGCCCTGATCTCAGGCAGGCACTCCTACTCTTGAAAGGGCGGGCGGGCGCGCACCAGAGCGGGCCATGCACGGCCCAGGCGCCTGCGCAGAGAGCACACTCGCGATCAATGCCCGCCAGCGCATCGCAGCCCTGTCAGCGGTGCTGCAAAACACAGCGCGGGCGCGCCTGCGGCCGCGATGATCAGCAGGATGAAGCCGGCCACGACGCCGCCGCGGAAGATCGCCACCGGCAGCACCAGGAACGCAATGCCGCTGATGACCACCGGCACGCCGCCTGCAGCGCAGCGCGCAGCGGCTCAGTGCCCGCGTTGCCGTCCACCCTTTCAGGGCGGCACTTGTAACCAGCAACCGCTTTCACATGCCAGCCTGATGATGTACCTGCCGCTTGCACAAACCTCTTGCATGTACATTGCAGACAACCCGCACAAGCCAGCCCGCACGAAGAGGCATGCATGTACGCAAGGCGAGCGCGCGGGGGAGAAGCGGCCCAGGCGCGCGCCATGCCAGTTGCGCTCCTTGTTGCGCTTGCTGAGAAAGGAGTTGAAGATCATGAGCGCGGCCGCGGGCGCAAACACCGCGATCGACAGCCCGGCGATCTTGGCGCTTTGGATGTTCTGCGCGCCGCGCGCCGCGCGTCAGCGGCAGGCATGCCGGCAGCAGCGGCGGTGACGCCCGCTGTGACGGCGCACGGCACAGGGGCTGCGGCGGGGGTAGGGCGCGCGGGCGCACGTTCTCCTTCACGCTGTTGGTGTGCGTGCTCGGGTTCTTGCCATCGAAGTTGTGCGTCAGCAGCGCGTCCAGCAGCAGCGGCGTCCAGAACAGGATGCCGTAGATGGCGGTCTCCACCTGCGCGCACCGGCGCGTCGGCCGCCCGCCTCAGAAGCGCATCAGAAGCGTACCCAGCATGAAGGGGGCCTGTCCTTGCACAAGGCCGCACACCAACAAGCATGCCAGCCGCCCGTCTCCCCCCCCCCCCCCAAAAAAAGCTAGTGTGAGAAAAGCCAGGGTGAAAGGGGCCAGACTTTGTCAAAGGCGTCCGCACCAGGAACCAGCAGATGCCGAGGTACCACAGCCGCCAGGACACCAGGCCGGCCCAGAAGCTGCCGGAGCTCTTGGTCTGAGCGCGCGCGTGCGCGTCGGCATGCTCGTGGCGGCCCTGCAGCCAGGTGCGCTCGGCGGGCTGCAGCACGCGCAGCGTGGCCGGCTTTCGCGGCAGGAACAGGAGCACGGCGACGCCGAACAGGATCGTGATGAGCCCCTCGATCAGGAAGAGCCAGGTCCAGCCGTGCCGGCCGGCCACGCCGTCCATGAACAGCAGCCCGGCCGCCAGCGGCGCGCCGATGACCTGCGCGCCGCGCGCCGCCTGAGCCCGGGGGCTCTTGATGACGCTGCACACCTCTTTGATATAATGTCTTGGCCGTCCTTCTGTCCTGTTAGTAACTCGGAAAGCATCGCATGGCGAAGCGGGAATCCGGGCGCCGGCAGGCAGGCAGGGCCGCCGCGCGCGCGACGCCCGGGCGCTGACAGGGCCGGGCGGGGCTGCCGGGCCGGGGCTCAGTCCGCGCGGCGCACCTGCGAGAGGGCGGTCGCGGACGCGACCGCGGCGTACCCGACGCCCAGCTCCAGCGTGTTGAAGAAGGTTGACTGCGACACGAGCGACAGGAGTCAGCCACTGCGTTGAGCACAGGTGATGGGTTGCTTGGGGACGAGTGTCATGCCCTGTTTGCAGGTCTGGCCACTCGGGCGGCCCGTGCGCCTTTCGCGCACTTGTTCCCCGCCGCCTCTACCATGCTTGCGCTGAACAGGAACCAGGGCAAATTGGCGGTCGCCAATGTCAGCAGTACTATGACGCACAGATAGCGATGTGCACAGAAGGACCGTGTGCGCCTTCAGAACTCACGGCATGTCAAGCAGCCAGGCCAGGGGGTTGTGACAGCGCAGCTCAAGGGCGCGGCGGGACGGGGTGCCAGGGCGTCACCAGGTGGTGCCACGCCCCCGGGAACGTCCTGGACGCGCGCAGACCATCGCATCAGGGGTCAGCGTAAGCGTGCCACCGCCCGGGCAGACGCACGCGGAGTGCGGGCGCCTGGGCGCACCCGCCCTCGCAGATGCCGAGCAGGAACCTGACCAGGTAGAACTCGCCCACAGTCTTGATACCGGCCGTGCCCGCCGACACCGCGCCCCACGACATGACCATGATGGCCAGCGGCACCGGCGCCCCCACCTTCACCATGATGTACGTCGTCGGCCTGCTCGCGCAAGTGGGCGGGCTTCACGCCGGCGACCAGCCACGCGCAGCAGCAGACAAGCTCACAGCCAGTGGCGCCGCGCGTCGCTCGGCTGCCACAAGCGGGCGCTCACAGCTGGGCGATGCAGTAGGCGATGAAGAAGACGGCGGCCCCCAGGCCATACCTGCAGCCCCAAGCGCGTCTGTAAGACCCAGAGTACCTGTGCCAGGGCACTGGAGCAGGACCAGAGCCAAGCAGCTCGTGGTGACAGGCAGGTGCTCGTGCAGAGCTGCGGGGAGACGAACGGCCAGCGCAACATTTCAGGCCGGGGACGCACTGAGTGTTGCTGAGGTGCAGGTCCTGCTTCAACGTGAGCGCCGCAAACGCCAGGTTGCTCCTGCCAAACGCCATCACCCAATTTTGTCGATGGGTGGGCGAGTGTCACGCACATAGTCACACATGCAGCGCCCGCAAGCGCACGGCCGGCGTGTACAGCACTGCTGCTGCAAGCGCGATTTTGCTCGCAGACCTTACAACGAGCACAGTGACTGATGGACAGCTGCGCATCAGCCGCAACACCTCGCCGTCTGCTGGCAGTGCGTTGCTGCCCTACGGCACTGCTTTGCCAGACGCGCTGCTTGCCACAGCCCGCGCCTCACCTGTCTATGTAGGTGAACAGCGCAATGCCGAACAGCCACGGCACGGTTGCGCCCAGCGCCTTGCTGACAACGCGCTGCGGATTCACGCCGGCCGGCACGGGGAAGGTGCCCTGCTCCGTCTGCAGCGCCCCCACCTTCCCTTGGGGCGGCCCGCCCGACAGGCGGCCGCCATCCTGCGTGCCGTTCACGCCCTTGTGCATTGCGTCACCTTCCTACTCTACTCCTTCACACTGTCTGGCAGAACGACCAGTCTTTCACGTCATCACGTGCACTGTACGCGACGGGAATCGCTGTCGAGATCGACCGCGCCCTGAGTAAGTGACTTTTGAGTATTATGGACATGACAGCTCGGATTTGCGTCCGAGTGCGAGATTATATATTGGCCCAATGTAGGCCAGTTCTTTTCAAATGCATGCAAAGTTTGGCAATGCTTGTTTAAGGGCGCAGCACACAGCACACATACGCTAACATTCCATTACTTCGCTCTAGGCGGGAGCAGTGGGATTTCGTGAGGAATCCGTGCAGAGCTAGCCTGGCGCTACCCCGCCTCGACGCGCCACGCAAGAGCAGAGCACACAGCGCTGCACGCCGATGCGCCCTCTGAGCAGGCCTGGAGCAGTGCCGTGCTGCGTCCGCGGCTCCAGGACATTCAGGATAGGGCAGCCCGGCGCGCGCAGCCACGCCGGCGCGGCGGGGCGCGTGCCGCGCGAGCAGGCCCTCGCAGCCTTCTGGCGCGTCTGCCGAGCATGCAAACGTGCACTTGGGGGTAAAACCGCGCTGGTGCGTGCCGCGATACAGCCGCGCCCTTGCCTATGCGCCCCGCGACCCGCCGCTCGCCGCGGCCGGGCTGCGCGGCGAGCGCGCGGCGCCGCCGCCGCGGCCGCCGCCGCCGCCGCGCGTGGTGAAGCTCGGCCGCGCGCGCTCGGCCTCCTGCGCGGGCGTCGACGCCGCGGCGGCGCCGGCGGCGGCGGGCGGCCCGCGGCGCCGCGCGCGCCGCCGCGCCAGCACCAGCTGCGCGTTCTCCAGCGTCAGGTCCTTGCGCGTGATGAGGCCGATCGCGCGCGGGTCCTGCTGCGCGACGAGCAGGTGCCGCAGGCCCAGGCTGCGGAAGAGCGCCAGCGCGCGCGCCAGCGACGCGCCGCGCTGCACCAGCAGCGGCGACCGGAACATGAACGGCCGCAGGTCCAGCCAGGCGGCCCGGTCGCCCGGCGCCAGGCCGCCCAGGATGGCCGCCTGGTCGGTCGCCGGGTCCGCCTTGAGCGGCCGCTGCTCGAGCGCCTCCGACAGCGCCTCCCACCCGGCGTCGTTTGCCGGCATGTCCGCGGCGCTGCTGGGGCCCGCCACCAGGCCCACGCGGTGCGCCAGCAGCTTCAGCAGCGTCTGCCGCTCCACCGTGCCCAGCACATGGAACTCGGCGCCGGGCTGCGCGGCCGCCGCCACCTCCTCGGTCACCGGAAACGTCTGCGGGCGCGCGGCGGCGTCAGCCCCGCCGCCGCGGCGCGGGGAACAGGGCGCGAGTGCGTGAACAGGGCCCTCAACCTCAACCCCACCCACAGGCGGCGCACGGGCGCGGGTGCACTGGGAAGGTCGTCTCGCTGAGCGCGGCGAACAGGGCCCTGAAACCTAATCCTACCCGCAGCAGCGGGCGCGGTTGCGGACGCACCGAAAACGTCGTCTCAGTGAGCGCAACGACGGCGTCAGCAACGCGGATCACCGGCGGCAGCGCGCGCAGGCCGGTCGCCATGACGTCAGTGACGTCCAAACACGCGTGCGCGACGCCCGGCGTCGCGCCCGGGTCGGGAAGGACGGGCATGCAGGCCAAATGCAAATACCCCTGCGTATCCAACACGCTGCGTTGATGGACCGAAGACAACATCTTTTATTCTCTAGAGCCGACAATAAAAGCCTTATTGACTCCACCCCGAGGGTTGCCAAATGCGAATACATACGACTTCTTACCTTGCTACTATATCAAACAGCCCATCGACACAAGGTATGCAAACGGAAATTGCCCGAATGAATATGTAAATAGTGGTGATGGTTTACTTATGAAACCAACCTCAAATACGCCGCTGCTGAGCCGATCGGCTGCCAGCTCAGCACAGAAGACGGCCACGACGACCGGAATTATCAGGGACCAGGCACCGGTCGCCTCCACAGTTATCAGCACGGCGGTGGCCTTGTAGCGCAGGCAGCCGGACAGCGTCGCGCCGGCGCCGACCACACCGTACACCGGCAGCGATGCCGGCGCGCCCGCGTAGCCGGCCGCGCCGGCCGCCGCGCGCACCAGGTGGCAGACGAGCAGGCCCGCAACGGCGCCCACCTGCGGCCGCGCGCGCGCGCGCGCTGAGCGGCCGGGGCGCAGGCGGCTGCGCCTTGGGCCCAGCCGGGCGGGCCCCGCGTCACCTGCAGCGTCGGCGTGGCGACGCCCAGTGCGGCGCCTGCGCATCGAGCGGCGCGTAAGCTGGGCACACCGCGTCGGCGCACGGCCGTGCGCGCAGGGCGGCGCGGCGCACCTGCCCCGTAGCTCACCGTCAGCATCACGGTCGTCGCGATGCCGAACCTGCGGGCGCGCACGCACGTCACAGGCGCGGCAGCGCGCCTCGCCCGCGCGAGCAGGCAGCCGGCCGCGGGCGCACAGGGACAGGGCGCGCAGATCGAACAGCACGCCCTCGTCCGCGCCGTCGGCCGCGTTGCTGGCGTCCACGCCCACCGCGCGCCGCAGCGTCAGCCGCGTCGGCGCGAAGAACAGCTGCGCGGCCCCGCCCGCGCGTCGGCTCCGGGCCGGCGCCGCGCGCTCTATAGGGTAGGTCAGAGTTCAGGTTTAGAAACCTAACCCTAACCAACGCGCGCGCGGGGGCCAGGCGCTCGTGCGGGCGGGCGCGCCTGGCCGTACACGCTGTATGTGCCGCGCGGGCACCACAGCTGCGGGAAGAGATCATAGTCGCCGAAGATGTAGAGCGAGGACGGTATGGGCGCCGGCGTCACTGCGGCCTGCCGGCTCGGCAATGGCGTGGCCGCGCACGGCGACGCGTACGCCAGGCTCAGCCACACGCTCGCGGTCACCGCCGCCAAAAACACCACCTCCGCGAGCCGCCTGCCGGGCGTGGCCGGGATCAGGATGGGGTTAGGGTTAGGATTAGGGTCGGTGATATAGGGCCGCCAGGCTCATGCGGAAGCAGAGGAGGATGACAGGGAAGCGCGCCGGAAGCGCGAGGACGTCAGGATCCAGCGCTGGCGGGCGCCGTGCACGACGTTGACATTGAACGCCACGCACAGCGCGCTGGCCGCGCCCAGCAGCGCGCCCGCCCCCGCGAACGCCGGCAGCTCCCACAGCCGCACGCGGTACGCGGCCAGCGCGGGCGCGCTTGCGGGGGCAAAGGTGAACAGCAGCCTGCGCGCGCCGCACGCGGATGCTCAGCGCCGGCGCCGCGCCAGCGCGTCCCGCGCCGCCCGCGGCGATGCGCGGCGGCCGGGCGCGCGGCCGCGCGCGCACCGCGCGTCCCAGAAGCCGGGCCCGTCGCTGTAGGCCGCCGCCAGGATGTTCAGCGCCAGCACGGCCGCGGACGCCGCGAGCAGCGCGCGCCAGTACACCGCCTCGCCCAGGTTCGCCGCGCTCTGCTCCACGATGAACATGACGCCGGCAATGGGCGCCACGAACGCGACCGCGAGCCCTGCGCGGGCGTGAGCCGGCTCAGCATGAGCGCGCCATTGGGCTGAGTGAGGCGGGCGCTGCTGCGAAGCCTGCGAGGCGGCTACCCGCGGCCGCTCCGATGGCGGTCATGTCGCGGTGCTCCTGCGAGCGCGCGCACAGCGGCTGGGAAGGCAGAGCTTCGTATTTGAGATGTATTAATGAAGGGGATGCGCCCCGCTGGGGCCAGTGCATGCAGCACGCCGCGGCCAGCGCCGGCGCGCACCACCTCGCCGCGGAACCAGCCCCCGAAGCGCCGGGGGAGCTTGGCCTGGCAGCTCCCCTTGGTCGCACGCGTGATGGACCTGCGCGAGCGCAGGCCGCCTCCGGCGCCGTGCGCGGGTGTGC
>JAABUV010001125.1_pt1 | contig 39167 bp, 59 predicted proteins | sample 5559971 | NCBI WGS metagenome assembly JAABUV01 (sample SAMN10711881, study PRJNA513362) | rock metagenome | isolation source: Antarctica rocks | place: Antarctica: Victoria Land, Knobhead nord | collected 2015-12-19
CGCGCACGGACATCGACAGCAGGTTGACGGCGGCCGCCGTCTCGCTGCCCACCGCCGCCACCGCCGGCGAGAGCGGCCCGCCGTCGGCGTCGCCGCCGGCCCGGGCGCGCGCGGCCGCGCACGACGGTTGCGGCGCGACCACGCGCAGCGCGGGCCATGCGACCTCCTCCGCGGCATCGGACATGCCGGCCGCCGAGCAGTCCTGCACAGCAGCAAGCTCTTCACCACACCGGCGGCACTGGCGCGTCTGCAAGACGACAGCTGATGTAACAATGATGCCATGATTATTCTCCCTATGCCTAATTGCCTCATACGCCGCCATGACCTGATACAACAGTGCTGAAGCGCATGCAAAACAGCATGCTCTGCTGCCTGCACGGGGAACTCGCAGCAGCATACGCCGGCCCGGGCACTCGCCGAGGCACTGGCGGTGGAGCGGCTGAAGCCTCTGCGCTCGTAGTGCGCCAGGCCCTCCTCCGGCCAGCCGTCCATTGTCGCGAACTCGGCGTTCCGTGACGCCGCTATTGCGGCTGCCTGCGCGCTGCCCATGGTCCTCTGCAACAGCCTGGTGCATTGGTAAAGCACAAACGCCTGCTATCATCCCTGTCCCACTCCGGCAGCCTGGTAATGTTCCCACAAAGGTAAACACTCGAGTCTCTCTACACAGAAACAGCACTAAAGGGAACAAACCCTTTTGTGTTTTTACCCTCATGTTTTTTTCCCTTTAGACATCGCTGAGGCAAAATACGACACGTTCTGCTCCCAGTGCGGCAGGGCGGCGCGGAGTGTGCACCTTGCGCTGGGGCCGTCGCGCTTCAGCCAGCGCGCTGTTGCGCGCGCGCGCCACACCGCCAACGCTGGCCGGCGAGCCCGCCTCCGGCTTGGGCAGCACAGCAGGCCTGGCCGCTGGCGCAGGAGCAACAGCTCGGGGCCCGCTGCCGCCGTGGCCGCCGCTGCCGCCCAAAGTGCTGGCGCCGCCGGCGGCGGCGGCGCGCCTCTTCAGACCATCCTTCTGCTTTGCGTTTGCTCGCACCAGCTTCACGCCGCACGCGTTGCACAGTGTCTTGGGGCCTGCAGCCGTCACGCCGCAGGCTCTGCACTCAGCATCTCTATATGCGCCTCTGTCGCAAAGCAATGTGACAAGAACCCACAGGCACCCGAACCCAATACACAATGTAAGAATGACACAGGCTGAAACGCGCACCGTCAGGCCCCTCTCGCCACTGCGGCGTGCGCGAGGTCCCGCACTGCGCACACGTCTTGGTCCTGGCACCGCCGAAGCCTGGCAGCACAGCTCCATAAATGCACGGCTGTGCGCTGGCATGGCCCTGCGGCAAGGGCGCCAGCCCCGTTAACGTCGCCTGCCCGCAGCGCCGTCCAGGCAAGCGCACAGGCTCCGCGCCAGCTCTCGGCCAGTGGGGCCGCAGCGTGTGACACCCGCACAGGCCTTGCTGCCCGGGGGGCGCAGCACACCTGGCCAAGCGCCTGGGGCGCAAGACCCAGATCCAGCCCGCCTGCTCCTGTCAAGGCCATGCTCAGCACCTGCGCGCAGGCGCGTGTGTCTTAGGTTTTGCGCACAGCACGCGGTGCGCGACTTGGACATCCAATGTCCGCAAGTGATCTGAGGCCCTCAGAGCTTGTACCCCTCCTCCCCCTTGCTACCCCAGCCCTCCTGCGCGCTTGGCTGCTCCCAGACGAGCATGTGCGCGTCCTGGATCGCGGATGGTAACAGGGCGCCCGCTCCTTTTCGTCCTCCCCTGTCCCGGGAGGCTAGCAGGCTGGGGAGTCCTGGGACGCAGCGGACCTCTCCTGCAGTGCGCAGGGATAGAAGGGCACCTAGATTCAAACACGCTCAGCCTCCCAGGTCACGCGCCCTCTGGCACCTGCACAGGTGGTGCGCGCGGTCACCTGCAGGTCCTCCTTCGGCTCGGAAGGTGCCCACACAGAGGAAAGCACAGGTTCGAGGTATAATCCCCCGCGGGCAAGCGCGCGGCCAGCGGTGCTAGCTGTAGTGTCGACCAAGCACGGCGCTCGTAAAAGGCTCAGAGCCGGCTACCGCAGGCCCATCCACCAGGAGGAGCGACTCAGCCTGGTCAACCGGACTCCGGAACTGGAACCCTAGGAGCCCTGTTGCAACCCTTGCTTCGTGTACCCCCTGTGTGCGCAGGCGAGCAGAGGCAAAGGGGGCCCACGAGTGAGTGCCTAGATTCGTGCACAGGCCGGCAAGGCTGCCGTCGGGTTGCTTTCACCCGCTTGTCTGCGCGGCTCTGCGTGCGCGTACTTACCATAGTCACGCTGCTCAGCAGCGCCAGTGTGTTTAGCGAAAAAATAGGGCTGCCAGGGCAAAGTCGATAGCGTTGAACACCTGTGCCGGCGCGCCGTATCAAGGCCTGATGTGGGCACCGTTGTGGGCAACGCAAGAGCGGCAATTGCGCACTCGGGGTGTTTGCTGACACCTGCGTGACACTGCTGGCTGTGCTGACTATTGGGAACGGCACTTGCAAGCTAAAGACGCGCTTGCCGCCCATTTGTGCCCTGCAGCAACTGCCAGGGCGCGATGGGCGCGTGCACCAGCAAGTCCAAGGTGTCTGAGGCCGAGCCGCTCGGCGCGCACGCGCTGCCTGGCCACCCCAAGCTCGCCGCGCCGCCCGCGGCCGCGCCGCCGGCGGGCGGCCCGCCGTCCGATACGAACCCGGCGCAGCGGCCGGTGCTGTTCGCCAAGCAGCCGCTGACGCCCGGCACGCCGCAGCAGGACACCATCCCGGCCAAGCTGGCCTTTGAGCGCGCGGAGGAGGAGACGCCTGTGCGCGCGCGCGCGCCGCAGCCCGGCGCGTGCACGCCGCCGTCGCCGCTCTCGCAGGCGCGCCCGCCGCCCGGTTGCTGAGGCCTGGGCTGCGGCGCCTGCTCCGCCCCGTGCCAGGTCTGCAGCGCGTGCGCGGCGCGGTGTCAGAGCGCGGCAGCTCTTGGAAGTAGGGGCAGGTCCGGGAGCGTGTTTTTGGGTTGAAGCACGAGCCTGCGGGCATGCCCGCACGGCCATGCTGCGCAGTGCACGCAGGGGCAGCCGCGCGGTCGCCGCCAGCGCTGGCGCCGCCCGCGCCCCTCAAGGCCCTGCCTCTCTGGGCGCTGATGCGCGCGCGCCCGCACAGGCGCCCAGCGGGCTGCTGCTACCCGGGCTGGAGCTGCCGTACGCGGCGCCGTTTGTGCCGCCGCCCAGCCTGCCGCCGCCCGAGCGCGCGCCGGGCTGCGCCGCGGAGCCGTCCTGGCGCCCGCAGCGCAGGCGCGCACCGGTGCATGGAGAGCCGTGCACGCGCGGCGTGTTCGCTGGCTGTGCCACGCTTGCCGTTCTTTTTGCGTTGTGTATGCCAGAGACTCTGGGCGCGTGCGCAGCGTGGCGGCCGCCTGCGCCTGGTGCTGAGGCCAGTGTGTTAATATGTGTGCCTCTACCTCTGGGTGCGGGCCCTAGCGTGGCAGCCGCCTGCGCTTGGTGCTGAGGCGCGCGAGCGCGCCAGGCGCGCGGTGCTGGCGGGCGTGAACTACGCGCGCGACGGCGGCGGCGCCGCGCTGCGCGGCTGCGTGCGCGACGCGCACTGCCTGCACGGCCTGCTGGCGTCGCGCTTTGGGTGCGCGCGCGCGCATCCCCTGCTGTGAAGTTCATGCCTCCATCAGCTTCATCAGCTTCACGCATGCTTAGGCGGCGGGGAGTTCTGGTACATGCATGGGGAGAGCCCTCAGTGTGCCTCCCGGCGCTGACAGAGCCTGCTGCCGCCCGAGTCTTGCAGCGCCCGTCGCCGCACACGGTTCTCACACCGCGCCGCGCCGCGGCGGGCGCACGGCATCTGTTGCAGAGCCTGGTCCTTTAGCTGGGGCGACCGACGGCGCCCTGACATCCCCGGTTAGGGTGAGGGCAGGGGTGATGCATCGGTGCTGCGCGGCACAGGTTCCAGCCCGAGGACATGGTCATCCTGCACGATGAGCAGCCGCACGAGGCGTACCTGCCCACCAAGGCGCGCAGTCGGGGCCTGGGCCAACACCGCAGCCTTGGAGCGTCTCACGTGTCACCCTGCCTTGACCTGCGCGCAACCGAACCCGCCTCGCCCGAGGCGGCACCAGAGGTTTGGCACATCGCCAAGGGGACGTCGAAGCTTCGCCAGCCCTCGCGCGCCCTGCTGACACTCCCGTGCACACAGCATGGCGTGGAGGCTGCTCGTGCGGCGCGAGCACGGCAGCGCGCGCGGCGCCGCAGGCGAACCTGCTGGCGGCGCTGGAGTGGCTGGTGGCGGACGCGGCGCCGGGCGACTCGCTCGTGTTTGGCTTCTCTGGCCACGGCACGTCGGGCGCGGCGGATGCGGGCGGCGCCGCGCTGCTGCCCTGCGATTACCGCAAGGCGCGCCCGCGCCCTGCCTCTGGCCTGCAGGCTGGCGACGTCAGGGGCGCTCCGTCCAGCCGCCCTGCGAGTGCGGGCGCTGTGCCAGCTGTGGCCGCCTGTGGAGCTGCCCAAAGCTGACAGGACAGAAGTGTGCGTGCTGCGAGTGACCACACCGTCCTGCCAGCGTTGCGAGGGAGGTGGACCACGTGCGCATCAGTGCAGGGTGCTGCGCTAGGCCGGTTCATTGTTCGCTCTGCGCGTTTCGCATGCGCCTGTGCGCGCGCCCTGCGCGAGGCGGCGCGCGCCGAGCGCTCGCGCAAGGCCTGGCCGCGCTCGCCTGCTCCCGGCGCCTGCACAGGCGCGCGCGGCTGGCCTCACCCTACCCTGACGCCCGCCCGCCCGCCCGCGCAGGCGGGCGGCGTGGCGGAGGCGGAGCTGCGCGGCGCGCTGCTGGGGCGCCTGCCGGCCGGCGCGCGGCTGCATGCGGTGGTGGATGCGTGCGCGGGCGAGCTGCGCCTGGGCCTGCCCGCGTGCACGACGACGCGCCCGGACAGCTGGGCGGAGTGGCAGGCGCGCGCCCGCAGGGCAGGGCGTCAGACCGTATACCATGCGCTCCCTGCATAGGGTCACAGCCCCCGCGCGCCCCCGCCAGCAAGCTCACACAGCTGCCGGCGGCACTTCCGAGGTCTGAGGTGCGCTTGTCAAGGTAAGCATCGAAATGCGGTGGCGTCTGGTGGAAAGCAGCCCAGGCAGCCCTCCAGGGCCTGTGCGCGTTTTCCCAGACGCTTGCGGGCCCGGCAGCTGACATCCGCCGTCAATTTTGCAGGCCGACGGATCGGAGCTTGAGTCTTCGGAGGCCGCCGGAGGCGCTGGCGGCGGCGGCGGCGAGATCGTGCTGCTGAGCAGCACGCTGGCCGACCCGGACGAAGCTGACACGGACCCTGAGCCGCAGGCCTTCAGCGCATTTGAGTCGACTGGTGGGCCGCGCCACCGCCGTCCGCCACCTGGCACAGCAGCTGTGTTGCCGCTGTCTGCTGAGTGACATGGCAACGCGCGGCGGTGTGTGAATCGGGGTTCTCGGTGACCATAAGTTAATTTGTGGACGAGAGAGGGCGCTGGGGTGCAGCCAGGCTCGAATGCTGCCAAGCCTTGCGCAACAGGGCGGCGCTCGCCCGGACTGCTGCACTGCATGCATTCCAATAATGTGCGCCGCGCGGCGCGCAGGCGCGGCCACGTTCGCGCTCATCCAGGCGGTGGAGCAGGGCCAGGCGGGCACTTACCAGGCGCTGCTGCGCGCGATGCGCTACTCGCTCAAGAACGGCCCGCAGCACTTCCCCGCCGCGCCGCGCCTGGCGGCGTCCCGCCGCTTTGACCTCAACCGCCCCGTCTGCCTGTGAGGCCGCCGGCGTGCGCAATGCCCCAGGATACGATGACGTCCTGCGGCCCTGTCCAGCGGCCGCCCCGTCCCCCTTCCTTGCTTGCTGCAGGCGTCGTTAACAGTGCCGGCGTGTGGGCCGCGCATGCAGCTTTCTGGGCAGTGGCGCCTGTGAGCATGGCGGTCGCGCCACATGCATGCGGTGCAAACGTGACTGTCATGGTCTGGGGATGTTGATTTTGGAAGAGCGGCGGGTGCATGGCAGTCACGTCTGCCATCGCATGGGCCCTGCCTCCCCAGGACTGTAGATGCGGTACCTCATGAGCTGAGTGACGCAAATGGAGGCCTGTGATGACATGGGCCAGCTCACATAGCGCGGAGGCTTGCCAATGTGCCAGGGGATAACGGTGACATTTCAGGGCGCGTCGCACCAGTAGGTGTTAACTTGCAATGTTAGGTAGGTCAGGTGTCAAGGGCTGTTGTGGCCCCCGTCCCGCAGCGTGCATCCTTGTTCTTTTTTAATTCAGTGTACATCCTTGTTCTTTTTGCCAGAAAAGTGTTTGGAGTTTTTTGTGACAAGCTTACTGAATGTGCGAGCGCGCAATGATGGTTCACCTGTCTGGCAGAGGAGGGGGTCGACAGCGCCAGAGCGCCACCACCCGCCTGCTATCATGCGCTGGGTATGCAGCGTCGCAGGATGTCACACACACGCACTGAGAGACCAGTTGCGCTAGGACTGTAAATCTCGGACGCTCGCTCTGAACCCAACCACGCCGCCGGGCCGCCGTCACATGAGGTCGCCGCCCATGAGGCCGCCGCCGTAGGGCCCATCGATGCACGCCCGGAACAGCGCCGCGAACGGCTCGCCCAGCGCCGCGTCGTCCGCCTTGATCGTGACCGAGGCCAGCGCGCCCGGCTTGCTCACGATCGCCTCGACCAGGATGCGGCCCGCGCCGGCCGCCGGCTGCGCGTGGAAGTAGAAGCGGTACATGGGCGGCGCGCCGCCGGACGCCATGGTCGCGATGCCGCGCGCCGCCGCGTGCCGACAAAAGTCCTGCCGCGCGCGGCGCCAGTCGCTCAGCGCTGCCGGCACATGGAGGCTGTGGAAGGGGCGTGCGCGTCAGGCGGGCGGCGCGGATCAAGTGGCTGCAGCGGAGAGCAACAAGGACTTGCAGCGCTGCGCCTGTGTTTGGGCCGTCCCCAACCCCCTTCTCCCCCAGCCAGGGGCCCTGCAAGCGCGCGCCGCATGCAAAGTGGCATGCGCGGGCCATGCCAAGGGCAGCAAGCAGCATGCCATGGCTTGTCCGGGAAGCGGAGTGGCTGCAGGCCGCCGCGCGCCTGGTGCGCGTTGGCCTCCAGCGCGGCGAGCGTAGCGGGCGACAGCCCGTGCGTGAACCGCGCCGCGACCGGCATCGCCACCCACCGCGCCTGGAAGTCCGCGGGCGCGAGCGCCGGCGCGGGCGCCAGCGCCAGGGGCGGCGGCGGCGCCGCTGCCGCCGGCGCCGCCGCGTCCAGGCCAAACAGCCCGTCGCTGCTGGCGCCGTCGGCGGCCCCGCTGCCGACGCCGCCCCCGCTGCCGGCGCCGCCCCCGTTGCTCCCGCCGCCGGCGCCGCCCAGCAGGTCGTCCAGGCCCAGCAGGTCGCCCGGGGCCGCCGGCGCGGGCGCCGCGGCGGCCGCCGCTGGCGTGCTGCCGGGCCGCGCTGCGCGCGCGGCAGCAGCAGCACGGGTCACAGCAGCGCATGCTTGGCTGCCTTGTTACAAACCACAGCCTGAGCCCAGCGACGTCGGCCTGCATCGGCCTCAGCGCACCAAGTGGCGCAGCAGCAGCGCGCGTTGCTGCACAAGGGGGTACCCCAGCGCATGCCACCCTCAGGGCAGTGGCACAGGCTCCAGCAGCCGCGGCGCATGGTCCCCCTCTCAGCACGCCTCTGCGCCTTACGTCGCCGGCGGGTGCTGGAAAACTTACCGATGCAGTCGCTGAGCAAAGAGTTGGCCAACACCCTCAGGTGAGAAAACCGCACGGGCCCCAGGTGCGGCGCGAGCACCTGGGGACGAGTTGGCGGAGACGTCGATGAGCGACTCCTCCTGCTCCTGCGCGCTCAGCAGCGCGCTGCCCTCGTCCACGCCGGCAGCCGCCGGCGCCGCGCCCGCCGCCTGCCGCGCCGCCCGGGTCAGCCGGCCCATCGCCCGGCACGCGTGGGGCCGCGCAGGGCGCCCTCTGCTGGCCAGAATTAAGCACACGCGGCGGCCTTCCCTACAGCTTGGGGCGGCCAGGCATGCTGGCGGTGCCAGAGGCTGCGCTGCGCAGGGCGATCCGCCGCGCCGGGCAAGCCTGCATGCGCGGGCCATGCGCAGGACGCCGAGAGCGCGCGCGGTAGCGGCGGCCGCGGAGCCCAGGCGGGCGCGCGCGCGCGTGTCTGCAGCGCGGGCGGGTTGCGCACGGGGGGGCCGGCGGCGGGCTCCTCGGCCAGCGGCGCGTGCGGCGCGGGCGGCACGAACGTGGCCGACGGCGCGCGCAGGATGACCGCGAGCGAGTTGAACTCGTCGAAGATGCGGTCGCGCAGCTCCGCGCTCTGGTCCTCCGCGAACGCGGCCAGCGCGGGCGCGGGCGCGGCAACCACCGCGGCCGCCTCCGCCACGCCCGTGCGCAGCAGCCTGCCGGGGGCCACCCGACGTTGGTTCAATGGGTGCATGCGGGACCCGCAGCCATGGGTCGTGCTTGAGCCAGGTCAGCGGCGGTGCGCCGGCTCGTTGCAGAGTACCAGCTTGCCTGGAACGGGTGGCCGGCACATCTGACATTCTGCAGGTCCGTCTCATGCATGCAAGTTGATGGGTTAATGGGAGTGCAGCGGACTGCGTTGCTGGCTGCCAGGCCAGAGGTCCTTCACATGCTGGGCTTGCGACACCCGCGCGCCGCGCCACGTTTGACAGACTGCCAGACACAGCTTGCGCTGCATGCGCAGGTGCGCCCCCACACACAGAGCTGCGTGCCTCCGGCAAACAGGCCACACGGCCGCGGAGGCGGCGGCGGGCCGCGCAGCGCGCCTATAGTAGAGCAGCCCGCGGTCGTGCACGTCCTGGTTGCCGTCGGCGGCCGCGGCGGCCAGCACGGCGCCCAGCACGCGCTGGCACTCGGGCGGCCGCTTGAAGAAGAGGCGCGCGGCCGCGGTCAGCAGCGCGAGCCGCACGCGCACCGCCTCGCCGCCAAAGTCGCCCGCCAGCGCCTCCAGCAGGTACGGCGCGTCCTGCGCGCCGCCCTCGCTGTACTTCATGTTGAGAGTGGGGTAGGGTTAGGGCGGCATCGCCAGGCAAGTGCTGCGTCCTGCAGGCGCCCCGAGTGTGAGTCCCCGGTGCCGGGGGCGCGCCGGGCGAGCGCACCCCCGGGATGCACCAGGCCGCGCAGTGCTGCCGGCAGCCTGGTGGGGACTGGACGCGGCAGCGGGGCTGGTCGTGTCTGCAGCCTCTTCTGACCACGCATCGCAGTGCGCAGCAGGCGCCTGCAGTGTCAGGTCTGGGGAAAGCGGCCCCTGCCGGGAGCGCTCCCGCGCAGCCGCGGCGCGCCGCGCTTGCGCCAGTGGGAGCGGGCGCATGCAGCGCACCTGGATGCTCTCCCCGTAGTGGCCCAGGATCCACACGAAGGCGGCTTTGGCGTCCGGCTCCTCCAGGTCCTGCCGCGGGTCGCGCTTCTCAAGCATTTGCACTAGCTACACTGCCACGCAGGCATCATTGCTGTGAAGGGCACGCCAGCATATGCAGGGACCCGAAGCGTTTCCCGCGAGTGCTCACCAGCGCCTGGCACCAGCGGCCAGCAACACTTTCCGCACACCCAAACTGATAGGCAAAGCTAAGCGTGCCGCCCCTCCATGATGACACAAAATGAAGCCTTGGTGGTGCAGATTGGGCGCCAGCTCTTCTCGCGATGCGTGCCACCCTAGGGACGCAGGGGGGCCGCGCGCCTGGGGAGAGATGCCGGACACCGACGCGACGCAGGCCTCTGCGGCGTCCGGGAAGCGCCGCATGAGGTCGCGCACCTGCGCAGGCCGCAACCTGGGTGCGCTGGGGCAGACGGCCGACGGGGAGCGACACGGGTGCCAGGGCGCTGCAGGCGCGCGAGACGAGCCCGCTTGGCAGAGCGACTGGGCGGCGCTCACGGTGCTGTACAGCACGCTGCAAGGGCAGGAGGCGTCGCGCGAGCGTGGCCGCGCCTGGATGACTGCCTCGGCCGTCACAAAGGGCTTGCCGGTGTCCAGGAACCCCAGCAGCCGCTCGACGACGCCCTCCACATCTTGCACCTGCACGCAGCCCTTGCGGGTTGTCGCCCTCCGGGGCTCTGGGCACTGGCGAGGCGCACTGGACATCCATGCTATGCTCAGACGTCCCAAAAAGGAGTCACCGCTTACTTGCTATTTGAGCTTGTGAGAGTGCGTTTTTCGTGCTTTCTCTCTTCGGTATTGATACGCTTGTGCACAGGAATTGGGAGCAACACAGGAGAGATCGCGCAGCCAGCCCAACTTGTCCATGGTGCATGCAGGTGCATGCAAGCCCGCGGCTGCCACGCAGCGGCCAGGCGCGCGCACGTCCAGCGCGATGCGGCCGACCGCGCGCACGGCCTCTCGCGCGAGCTGCTCGTCGATGTCGCCCACGTACTCGCTGAGCTCGGTGATGATGGCATGCGCATTGTCGGAGTCCGCCACCGCCGCCAGGATCTCCAGCTTCAGCGACTTTATGTAGCTGGGCTCATTCTGCCGGCAGAAGAAGGTCGTATACGCCTGTGCGCGCAGGCGTGTCCCGCCTCAGCTCCCCCGCGCTGCGCTGCATGGGATACACCCTACCCTACCCTACCCTAACCCTGACCTAAACCTCACTCCCTGCATGCGTCGCGCCCAAGCGCCGCCAGAGAGGAGGTTGGGGGCACAGCTTCAGGGTGGCGCAGCCCGCCGCACGCGCCGTCTGCTGTGCCTCGGCTGGCGCGGGGGCGGGTGGCCCGGAGCCGCGCCTGGGAGAAGAGGCTGGGCGCGCGCTGCGCGAGCAACAGAAAGTGCGCGAGCACCGCGTACGCAGTCTCGTAGTGGTCGCGCGACATCAGCGTCTGCAGCGGCTCCTTGATGCGCTCCAGCACCTGCCGCGCCGCTCTGGCTCATGCGCGCGCGGGCGCCGGCCCCCGCTCGAAGGCAACCCGGGGGGTTGCCTTCGCTGGCGCTTTGCAGAGACGTAGGCATGCGCACGACACCGCTGGGCATAAACGGCTCTGCGGCGCAGCTCACGCTGCGCCGTCGACCTCAGCAGCCCCAGCTCGCTTCCCAGGCAAAGCCCGGTTGCCAAGAAACGTGCTGTTGCCTGGCGGGGCGCCCGCTCGCGGGGCGCCCGCTACCGGGGCGGCCGGGCCGCGCCTGCTGGTGCGTGGCGGGCATGGTGAGCGTGAGGTGCAGGAAGAGCTTGACGGTGGCCATGACCACGGCGCTGTTGGAGTGCGCGAGGCGGTCATCGAGCGCGTTCATGACATCGAACACCTCCTGCTCGCCGCTGGGCTGGTAGCCGCTCACGGCCTCCAGCACCTGGCACTGCGCCCACTCACTGAACTCCTGCGCGCGCCGCCGCCGCAGGCCGCCCTCAGCGCAGGGAGGCACGTTGGCGGCGCCTCGCAACACCTGGCGCGCTCGCGGCAGGCGGGACGGGCAGCCGCCCGCCTGATGCGCCAAGGAGAGCATGCATGCGAGCGGTCGCCGGCCCCAGCGAACCGCCGACGCGTCCCCGGACCGCAGGGAGCGCTGCCCACATGCGCCAATGGAGGGGATGCGCGGGGAGGGGCGCGGGTGCGGCCCGGCAATGCGCTCAGCGCTCGGGGTGGGCCTGCGCGGGGCGCGCCTTGATGCGGTTGAGCAGCGGGATGACGACGCCGCGCGAGGAGAAGCTCTGCGCCCGGCCGGCCTGCGGCCAGGACACACCCCGTGTTGCCGCTGCCCGCCCCCTGGCCCTGATGCCGAACATGCTGCGGGTCGCCGCTGTCTCGTGCGGGGCATGCAGCCAGTCCTCCGACAGTGCAGCTCGCCTGACGCCTGCTGCAGGCGGGCGCTTGCTACGCCGTCCGCCTGCAGAGCAGTATGACAGAGCAGTCGCCGCAGGGCGGCGTGCATGCTGGAGAGGCAGCGGCAAGGAGGTGGAGCGGGCGCCGGCAGCAGCGCATGCGGCCGGCTCGCGGCAGGGGCGGCGGGGCCGGCCCCCCGCGACAATCGGCGCAGCCCCACCCTGTGCGGCCGCGCCACGCGCTGCAGCGCATGTCCGGCGGCCGCGGCCTGCGGACGGCCCCCGGGGCGCGCCTGCTGCAGGACGGTCATGCAGTTGGCCACCACCTGCGCATCCGCGTCGCGCGCCATCATGTCCCGCAGCGCGTCCAGCATCGCTGCGCACGCGCGCGCCGGTCACGCCCGGCGCCCCGGCGCGCGCTTGAGCCCGCCCGAGCGGAGAGCAGGGCCGCGTCCGTCGCGCAGGCTCCGGCAGCCTTTTACGCATGCCTGGCGACCTGGTCGGCACGAGGCAGGGAATGCACCACGAGCGTGTCGCTTTTCCGCTGCACCCCTGTCGCCATGAGGCATGCGCGCTCGCATGCATGCGTCCCAACACATGCGCTCATTGCTGGAAGCTGCCTGTTGCTGAGACGGTGCTGTACACTTACCCCTGGCCAGGATAATTGACAGCCGGGAGCAAGGTGTCTGGGGCCCCGCTGGCGGTGGTGGCGCCAAGGCTGACGAGCTGCAGCGCAGCTTGCGCCCCGGTGCTTAGGCGGTGCTGCGGCCGCTATGTGGCCCCCGGCGGGGCTGCGCGCCGCACCGGCGTTGAGCACGGCCGCAGAGTCCAGGTGGTACACCTTGAGCACGCCCATGACCGCCGTGCGCCGCACGTATGGGTGCGCATCCGTCAGGCCCTGCTGTATCGGCGACATCTGCGCGCGCCCAGGTCGCCACAATCGCAGGCACGTGTGCCCTCACAGGGGTCGAGCGCCTGAGCTGCGCGGCCGTGTCCCTCTGGCGCTCCGCAGTGCGCGGCTGGCGGTGCTGCGCACGGAGGGTGCTCGCTAGTGCTGCCCGGCCCGCGCCTGCAGCCTTGTGACCGCACAGCGTGCTGGGCTGGAAAGCACCAGAGGCAAGCATCAGAGGCCTCGCCGCGCCGCCCTGCGCGCGAGCGCCCGCTGCCGCCTCGAGCCGCAGTGGCAGCGCTGCGCAGCGGCCCGGCGCACCAGGTACTCCACGAGGTTGGCGACGCGCAGCTGGCACAGCGAGCGCAGCGCCAGGCCGCGGATGGTGGGGTCCTGGTCGCGGCAGTCCTTGGTGAGCAGGTTGATCGTGAGCAGCGTGAGGTCCGGGTTGGCCTGCGCGTAGGTGCTGATGAACAGGTACAGCATCTTCTTCAGCACCACGTCCTCCGCGCTGGCCACCGCGCACGTCATCACCTGCGCAGATCGCCCAGCACAGGGGCCTGTTGTCTGAACGACTTGATGCGCATGCGCAACGAGTCGAATTGCTCCAAGCCGGGCACGCTCGGCGCCAGCGCGCCTGCATAAAGAGGCTGGACATGTCGATGCCGATGGTCATGTAGTTTATTACTTTCTTAAACACGTCCCGCTTGGACGCCAGGACCGCCTCGCTCTTGGCATTGCCGGTCGTGGCCAGCGTCGCCAGCGTGGCCCGGATCTCGCCCAGCTCGCCCCGCGCCTTTGGCGCCATGGCAGGCGAGCCCGGCACAACGCGCTTTCTTGTGTTTAGCGGGCAATTACGCGGGGCTAGTATTCTGCACTGCTGTATCACTTTGTTCAGCAAAGCTGTATGCAATAGTTATGATGTCAAAAATGTATATATATTTGCAACTTTAGCTGGGAGAAACCTTCCCGTTTTGGCACAAACATATGCTATGTAGCACGCTGTGAATAGGCACCGCATAGAAAGTTGATGGCGACGCTGACTCTCGGTGACCTCATTGCAGTCACAGGCTACAAGCACACAGCATCATTAAGCCTGTTCAGCAAGTTGCTGAGCACTGCACTGCACAGCATCACTATTAGTCACATGGGCGTGGCAGGACAGGCTCTACGTGGCCATGTGGCCAAAGTAAAGCCTGAAACAAAGACACCGCAAATCATGGCCGGCATGACTGTCGACACAGTAACTCATCCTCGCTGGCTGCGCGGCCAGCCGCGGCCTCCCCGCAGCCTCCCCCAAGAGCATGCTTAGTCCAAGAAGTTGGCGGCCATGGCGCGCTCCGCGTCCGCTGCCTTGCCGGCGCCCGCGCCGCCAGCAGCGGCGGCGGCGCCGCCGGCGCCGCCGCCGCCGCCGCCCTCGGCGCCAGCAGCTCCGCTCAGGTCCGCAAGCGTGCCCGTGCTCAGGTACTCGTCGATCTGCAGGGCAGGCGCACACGGTGGCACACACATTCATTTGCCCTAGTCATCACATCAAGGAAGCCCCAGCCACACTGAGTTCACGCTGCGCTCGCCGGCGAGCGCCAGCATTCCAGACGCATAAACATTCAGCACATGCGCCCAAGCGCCGCCGGCGCGCCTTTTTCACGGTGCCCTTGCCGACGCCCTTGATGTGCGCCAGGTCCTTGCCCTGCTTGATGGCGTCAGGGAAGTTGGCAATGGCCTCGGCGGACTTCTTGGCGGCGCGCGACGGCCACACGTCGCCTGCCGGCAAACCCCAGCATCAGTGCATGCCCAGCACAGACAGGCCGGCAGAGGTGTGTGGACATAGAGGAGCGGTGCCATGGAGCAAAGGCTGCATGCGCAGTACAGCAACACCCACGGCTGTTATCGGCCCTGGGCGCACGGAGAGCGCGCCAGGGCCTGCAAGAGGTAGGACAGCGGCAGCACGGTGGCCCCGAGCGGCGCAGGGCGCGCGGAACGCGCTCGGGGTGTGGAGTGCATGCCGCGCCACGCAGGCTGCCAGCACGGCGCAAGCGGGGCGCCTGCGGGCGGAGCGCATGCGCGCCTCGGGCCTCGAGCGCGGCCGCCAGCTCCAGGAAGACGCTCGCCATGGCCTGGTTGGGGCCGTCGGTGACGGGCGCCCGCCCAGGGCCAGTGAGGTCCTTCTTGGCGCCCTCCTGCGAGCCGCCCGCCCCACGCGAGCTTCATCACTGGCCGGCGCCAAGGCGAGCAAGGCGGTGGACGCCGCGGCGCGCTGCGCACATCGCGGGGCGGGCGGGCGGCACCCCAAAGAGCTCCTCCGGCGTCTTGAAGGCGATGCCGACCTTCTCCGCGAACACCCTGCGCGCGGGTCAGCGGCAGCCCGGCGTCACCGGCGGCGGCTACACGCCATGCATGGACCTGTCTGCTCCCTGCAAGCATAGACCTGCACGCGTTATTTCAGAGAGTGCTTCTTCAGTGGCATTCAGGCCAGGCAGAGTGAGGTCGTCCCTCGACAGGCAACCAACCATAGGCCTGGCCCCGGCCCGCACTTGTCAGAGTCGCTGAAGTCGAGCTTGCGGCCCGCAGCGTCCCCCACGAAGAAGCTCGCAGACAGGTCTGCGCCAGGGCGGGAAGCTTCTGCAGTCAGGCCTGGAACACACGTCTGCAGGTCCTGCTAATATGCAATGACCCGAAGCGCAGTCATGAGCGCATGCAGACTGCAGGTCAGGCGGCCGGCGGTGACAATGTACGTACCGTGCGAGCATGTGGCAGGTGCAGTCCACTGTCCAGTCACACGCATGGACACACTCTCGCCATGCACTTCCACAGCAGGCTTACATACATGTCAAGCGGCGCACGCAAGCACGCACGCCCGCCTCCACGGCGTCCCTGGCAGCCTGCGTGACTGCCAACGACCGGGCTGGGGCAAGCATGTGTTGAGAAGAGCACCTGGCGCCGCGCCGGCGTTGAGCTCGTCCACGAAGAAGCGCCACATTCCCGTGTTGGGCTTGCGGTAGTCGTCCTCTTGCGTGGCCATCAGCACTGTGACATCCGCCAAGCCCATCTGCATCACACAAGTACGACGTCAGCACTTGACTGTGGCGCTGCGAGCACACTGCTGGTGGGTGAGGCAGACACAGCGGAGCAGATGCAAGCATGACCAGACAGGTGTGAAAGCGCAGCATGCAAAGCAGCGCAAGCGCATTGGCTGCACGCAGCGCTGCCCCAGCCAAGTGGCGCTGCCATCCATGACGCCAGGCTGCTGCCCGCAGCCAGCGCGACGCGCACCCCGGCAATGAAGTTCTCTGCGCGCTGCCGCACGTTCCGCGACTGCTTGCCCGCAAGCGTCTTGCCGACGCCCTTCTGGTTGCTGCGCACCCCGGCGCATTGCCAGTGACGGTAGACAGCGCACGTAAGACAGCGAGGCAGCAGCAGAGTGCCACCGCTGTGCGAGGCGCGCGCCTGAACACGACAATCTTGAAGCCCTTGGCGTGCAGGTCTTTCACCACCTTGTACACGTTCTTGTTGAAGGGCTTCCAGTCATCTGCGTTTATTGCAAACCTGGCACTCGACTTTTTGGCGACGAGCGTGTCGTCCTGTCGCGTGGAAGGGCTCAGACACAAACAGAACGCGGGGCGCTATACTGCAAGTGCACCTTGGGCCTACATCTTTTTACTGCACAGACCGGCACAAGGCAGTGCAAAAGCTGCAGCGGCACAAGTCAGTGCGCACAAAGTCGAAGGCCGCAATCTTCTCCCCGGGCGCAAATGTGTAGGCAACGCCATCTGCATTATGCGCCTTGTGCCTGCGAGGAGCGGCACCCGTCATATGATGCTCCTGCAACCGCTTGCTCATGAGACGGCATCAGTGTGCAGTGCAGCAGCGCAAACCTGACCCTCCTGCAACAGCAGGAGTCCCCAAGACGAGCGCACCGGTACAGCAGCGAAGGCTCTTTCACAGACCACAGGTCCTGCAGCTCCGTCGAGATCTTCACCTCCTCCTTGGGCTTGCGAGCCTTTTTGGCCTTGGGCTTGTCCTCCGCATAGTCCTCATCCTCCCCGGCCTCGTTATGGAGGTCCTCCTGCTCCCTCTTCTTTGCCCTGCATTGCAAACGCTATCAGGCCTAGCAGCGCTGTCTTGCCCACGCGCTGCGTCACCACTGACCACCATTACCTTGGTGGCATGTCAGTGGTTGCTCATCACCTGCTCTTCTGCTCTGCCGCTAATCTCTATGCACAAACGAGCACACCTTAGCACAGACTACAGTTGATGGCCCAAGCTTCTCTGAGGACATACCCATGCAATGACAACAGCTATTAAATGCCCCCAAACATTGCGCTAGTGTGCCCCAAAAATGTGAACCTGGCTTTCGAGGCTGAAAATTGTTTGAAGCGGAAGCCTGCTCCTCCTGTACGCCTGAGGTAATGTGCAGCTCCTGCCAGACAAAGCTTTTGCAGAGGGGACACTTGACAAGTTGAGAGCCTCGCATCAGCTAGACATGTCCAGCAGCGGCTGATTGTACAGGGCAAGATGCCGCGTGCGCAGCCGCCGCAGGAGGCCAAGGTGAAGCTTGAGCAGGCGGTCATCAAGGAAGAGTGCGCTGTGCCAGTCGTGAAGGCGGAGAGCTCAGTGCCATGTCCTAAGGCTGAGCCATCCACAGCAGAACTGCCTGTTGCGCTCAGTCAGAACACGACGCCCTTCCCAGACCTGCTGCGGCCGTCCCCCAAGGAGTGTACGGTGCGTCTCCAAGGAGTGCATGCCGCGACGTGCTTGCGCACACTAGTTTCAAACTTGCGTACACACCGCCAATCACGTATGCCGTCGAGAGCGGGCAGCTTGCAGGCGGCACGGGATGCACTGGCGGCGCTGCACGGGGAGCCAGAAGTCGCGAGCCACTTGCAGCACTCAATACTGGATTCTCTGGTGTGCCTTCTGCGCAGCAAGCTCGGTTGCCTCTGTCATGCCTGAAGGGAGGGAACAAGTGGGGCAGGTGCCGCTTGCAGGTCCGCACACTACTGTCCCAGAACACCACGGACGCCACCTCGCACCGCGCGTTTGCGGCCCTGAAGGAGGCCTTGCCCACCTGGGAGGCCGTGCGCTTGGCTGAGCCAGGCGCGGCCTCCCCTTGCAGCTGCTCTGCCTGTGTGCACAGCCGCCCGCCCGCTCTCACTAACACTTGCGAGGTTATCTGTCGTGCAGACGTCGCCCTGTCGAGCCCGACGAGGTGCGGACCGCGCAGGCGTGGTGGAGGCCGCGATACGCGTCGGCGGCCTGGCCGACGTCAAGGCGGCCAGGCTCCGCGACATCCTGAACACGCTCGTGGCCGAGCGGGGCGAGTGCAGCCTGGAGCACCTGCGCGAGCTGCCAGACGACGACGTGAAGGCGCAACTGATCAGGCGCGCAGCACGTGGAGGCACAGCGCCGCGATGGCATTGCCCGCTGCGCTGGCAGTGACAAGGCGGTCGCATGCAGCCGTGCATGCCTGGAGTTCTCGTCTACGGCGGCCAGTCGCAGCCTTTGCTCAGTGCGTAGTTCGGCTTTCCGACAGAGGGGGGAGCGGCTCGCACAGGTTCAAGGGCGTGGGTCCGAAGACAGTGGCCTGCATCATGATGTTTGGCATGCAGGTGACGCCGGCCCGCTTGATGTGACGGCACTGCTGGATGTCACCTTGGCTTTGCTGCACTGCAGTCCTGCTGCTGTTGTTATGCGCGTCAGCAACATCGGGGGCATCGCTCGGCAGAGGTTTGAGTTCCCGGTGGACACGCATGTCTGGCGCATCACCAAGGCGCTGGGCTGGGTGCCGCCGCGCAGCACGCGCGAGCAGGCCTACCTGCACCTGAACGCGCGCGTGCCGGCGCCACTGAAGTGCGCACGAGCAGGCCTCCGGGTGTTCTTGCCTGCGCATGGCCCACCCACAGCAACATGCTATGGCGAGCGTGCACCACCATGTATCAGCCAGACTCGTCCATGGAGGTCCAAGCAGGCTCCCCCGTTGCTCCCCATTGTTGCATGCAGGCCCCTAGCCTCTGCGGTGCTGCCACAGCCAGGCGGCGGCGCAGGTACGCCCTGCATGTGCTGCTGGTCGAGCACGGCAAGCGCTGCCCGCGCTGCGCCAAGATCCCCGGCCGGCCGCGGAAAGAGCCCTTGGGTGCCTGCCCCCTGCCGCGCGCGCACGTGCGGCCGGCTGAGAAGCCTGCAGGCGAGTCGTGCGCGGCAACCACGCTCCAGAAGGCGAGCGATGGCCGGCCTGGCAAGCCGGCACGAACCGCGGGCAGGGGCAAGCGAAAGGCGCCCAGCTGATTCCAGCGCTGTCTGCTATTGGTAATTCTATGTGAGTTTTCCCAACACGAGGCATCTTCTGTGCTGCCAAGCATGTTGCCAGGCATTCATGCAGCCGCAAAGATTGGGGGCAGCCATATGGCATTGAACACTGTTTGTACCAAAATCATCTTGTACCTACAGCTTCAGGTGCCTACCTCCTGTGTCACACTTATTTATCTTCAGGTTTTTTGCTTTAAGGAGGCGCCTTTGCATGCACTACAACTGATGTGTGCATGCGCGACAACTGAGTTACTTTGATTGTGAAACCCGTAAATGCTGTGTACGCATTGAGCAGCCAGAGTGTACAATGTTGTCACCCAGCACAGATTGTCAAACAAGGAGTGCGTGGTATTCATGTGGAGGATGCCAAGCCTTTTAACCTGTCTGCTTAGCGTCATCACACCATCCACATGCAATTTGCTCGCTCTGTTCCATGTAACAGAACTGAGTACAACGCAATGCTCAACATGCGTTGTGGCCCGCTGACAGTCATGAGCGGCCAACAGGTCACGCCACTGAATACAACGTGCAGATGGCACAACACTGGCAGAACATCCATGTGCGTGCGATCTGGCACTATTCGGCGTCCATGTCTCCGCCAATGTTGAGCACAGCCATGAATGCCTGCATTAGCATTGCCTGGTCAGAGCTCAGTACTAGACTGGTACGCCACACACAGAAGCAGGAGCGGCGGGGCCGGCCCTTACCTCCTGGGGCACTTCCACGGTGCCCAGGGTCTGCGGGGCAGCGCGCGTGCCATCAGTAACACAGCAATGCTCTCAGTTGCCCAGCGGGCGGTCACAGTGCATGGTGCGAGGCACGAGGGGACGCGTGTGCTGGCACCTTCATGCGCTTCTTGCCCTTTGCCTGCTTCTTCAGGAGCTTCTTCTTGCGCGAGACGTCGCCGCCGTAGCACTTGGCCAGCACGTCCTTGCGCAGCGCTGCCAGGCGTGACACATCACAGTCAGTGATGACGCCAGCCGCCTCAGAAAGCGCCCGCTCAATGCAAAATGAAACTCGCGGCGCGCTTGGGCCTGGCCGGCCCCGCCCTCACGGCGCGCGCCGTCAAGGCCTACGCCCGGCCACGCCCACGCAACGGGGGCGCACCGGAGATGGCCTCGGACGCGATGACGCGCGAGCCGATGGCCGCCTGGATCGGGATCCGGAACTGCTGGCGCGGGATGAGCTCCTTGAGCTTCTTCACCAGGCCGCGGCCCACGCGGTACGCCGCGTCCCGGTGCACGATCGATGCCAGCGGGTCCGCCACCTGGCCGGGCCGGGCAGCCGGCCGCACGGTCGGCGCTGCTCTGGAGCGCGCCTGATTTATCCAGGCTAGGTTTGCACAAGAGGCGGCTTCGTCTTTCTGAGGCTCGGCTTGCTGAGACAGGCTGAGAATGCAGACAAGCGTCAGCGACACGGCGCGTGCGCGTGGCAGCGGTGCTGCACACCTCGTTGTTGATCTTGATGTCGAGCCGCACGAGGTCGTTCTTGCGGTACCCTGTGATGGAGTACTCCATGGACGCGTACCCCTTGCTGCGGCTCTTCAGCTCATCGAAAAAGTCTGTGACAACCTGCGCCATGAGTGACAGTCCTTCAACTACCCTTTTCAGATGCAGCCTCTCCGACTCACACATGCGTCAGGCACAGTGGGACCTGGACCCGCTCCGACAGGCAGCGCCGGACTCTGCTTCAGCAGGCAGCATAGGGTAGGGGAGGGTGGTCGCGGCGGCGCGCCTCGGCCAGCGGCAGGTTGTACACGAGCGTGGTGCGGGCCTCGGTGAGGAAGGCCATGTCCACGTACTCGCCGCGCCGCTGCTGCGCGAGCTCCATGAGCGTGCCCACGTAGTCCTTGGGCGTGATCATCTCCAGCCTGCGCGCCCGGCGCCCGCCTGGCCCGCCGCGCCCCCGCCCGAGCGCGCGCTGAACCGTGCATGGAAAGCGCCCTTGCTCCCGGGGTCAGCATGGCCCCGCACGCCCTCTCAGTGCATGCCCAGGCCCAGCAGGGCGCCGCAACGGGCGCGGCCGTCCGGCCGCGCGGCCGCGCACCGCACGTACGGCTCGCGCAGGTCCTGGTGGTTGTCGGGCAGCTCGCAGGGGTTGTCGATCAGCAGCTCGCCGCCGTCGCCGCCGGTGCAGCGGTACACGACGGTGGGCGCGGTGATGATGAGGTCCAAGTTGTACTCGCGCTCCAGGCGCTCCTGCACGATCTCCATGTGCAGCAGGCCCAGGAAGCCGCAGCGGAAGCCAAAGCCCATGGCCGAGGACACCTGGCCGCGGCGCGGCGGGCGCCCTCAACCCTAAACCTTATTGGCAAGGCGCGCACATATGTGGCACGACGCGGACGCGCCTGCATGTGGGCGTGCGCGGGCCTCTTGACCGCCGCATGTGCCACCGCACCTAGCCGCGGCCCGGGCCCTCGGCCGGGCGCCCAGCAAATGGCTGCGCAGCCCCAACAGGAGGACATTCACACGCGCCCAGCACACTGCGTCCTGCAGCACCGCCCCGCGGCGAGCATGCGGCCCACACCATGCCTTGTTTCCATGCCTTGCCTGGCGCCGCGCATGCGCGCCTGTGGGTCGGCAGGCATGCCTGGGCGCGCGGGGCTGCGCGCACCTCGGGCTCGTACACGAGCGCGGCGTCGTTCAGCTGCAGCTTGCCCAGCGCCTCGCGCAGGTCCGGGAAGCGGTCCGCCTCGGTCGGGAACAGGCCGCAGAACACCATCGGCTGCACCTCCGCGTACCCGCCCAGCGCCTCTGCCGCGGGCGCGCGCCTGCGCAGGCGCCGCCGCCGCGTGACACCGCGCCCGCATCCGCCCGGCTGCCAGGCGGCGCTCCCAGGGAGCGGGGACGGTCACGGCACTGCCCAGCTCTGGCGCCGCTGCCCATGCAGGCACGCGTGGTGCGGCCATGGCAGTCCGGTCCGCGCACGTCGCCCTGGCTACACCACGCCCGCGCCGGGCGCTTGCTTTAGCGTGATCGTGTCGCCGACTCGCGCATCCGCCACGGCCTTGATGCTTGCAGCGAGGTAGCCGACCTCGCCCGCGTACAAGGCGTCCACCTGCGCGGCTCACACATCGCTCGGCCCACGCGCGGAGCGCTTTCGACAGGCGCACAACAGTCACCCAAACAGTGACCCGTCGGGCGTCCCGCCGCGGCAGCTGAGCCTGCTCGCGCGCACGCGCGCGCGCGCGGCGCCCCGCACAACCAGCAGCGGGGTCGGCTGCGGGCGCGCGCGCGCGGGCAGGCGCGCGCCTGCACGGGCTTGGGGGCGAGCACGCCCAGCTCGTCCACCTGGTACTCCTTGCGCGACTTCATCAGCTTCACGGTGTCGCCCACGCGCACCGCGCCGTCCACGACCCGGAAGTACACGATCACGCCCTACGCGCCGCGCGCCGCCGCGGCGTGAGGCGCACTGATGCACACGCGCAGCCCGGCGTCCTCCTCAAATGGTTTTGGAGCTGCTGGCTGCGGGCACCTGCCAGGGCGGATGTGAACGGCTGGCAAGGATGGCGGGACGCGTGCAAGGGCCCGCACTCCGGCGTGGCGAGCCCCGCATGGCAGGGTGCGCCCGGCCAGACCCTTTTGCTCACGTAGGGTACAGCTGCCGGGCGCGCGCCTTGTAGGGGTCGTAGTAGGAGTCGAAGATGAGGGCGCGCAGGTCCTTGTCGCGGTTGTCGGCCGGCGCGGGGATGCGCGCCACGATCGCCGCCAGGATCTCGTCGATGCCGATGCCCTGCTTGGCCGACGCGAGGACGGCGCCGCTGCAGTCCAGGCCTATGACCTCCTCCACCTCCCGCTTCACGCGTTCCGGCTCGGCGCCTGCCGCCCCAGCACGCCGCTCAGCGCTCTGCCTGGTATTGCCCTTGAAAGAACCATTGCGTGCTCCATGCAGTATACACAAGGTCCCGTTGCAGAGTGCTGGCACAGTGGTTTTTAATTGACCTGTCTTGAGCGTGGGCGAACGCGCCCTCACCAGACAGGGGCGCACCCGGCAGGTCGACCTTGTTCAGGACGACGATGATCTCCAGCTCGTTGTCCAGCGCCAGGTACACGTTGGCCAGCGTCTGCGCCTCCACTCCCTGACGGTGCCCAAGTGCACAGCGCTGTCACCGCGCCAGCCTGCCCAGTGCCTCGCCCCACGCCGCGCAGCCACGCTTGCACATGCCTCGGGGTTTCTGACGGCACACCAGGACTGCTGTGCTCTTGGTCGGGGCGGCGCGCCTGGCTGGCGTCCACGACGAGCAGGCAGCCCTCGCATGCGGCCAGAGAGCGGCTGACCTCGTAGCCAAAGTCGATGTGCCCGGGGGTGTCGATCAGGTTGAGCGCGTACACGTGCCCGTCGGCCGCGGTGTACCGCATGCGAGCCTGGTTGAGCTTGATGGTGATGCCCCGCTCGCGCTCCAGGTCCATCCCATCCAGGAATTGCGCCTGGCGGCACGCCTGCAAGCTAAGCAGGCCCTTGCTGCAGGCGCGCAGCTGCCGCAGGCCACGTCAAGCGCGCTCAGCGCCTGGCCCGTCCCTGTCAAAGGCTTTGGGGCTGCTCTGGCGGGGGCTGCGGCGCTGCACTTGTGAAGCCCAGCCGGCAGCACCCTCGTGGCCTCAGCGCAATGGCGGAGGCGTGAGCGACCAAAAAGGAGGCGGCAGACCTTGCACCGCGCTCTATGTCTGAGACGGCAAAGCAGGCGAACAAGACGGGACAGGGCGTTGAGGCACAGAGCTCATCCAGAGCTCAGGACACGCCGCACAAGGAGCACGCCGTGCGCGCGCCTGCATGTCCCGGTTCTCGACCGTGCCGGTCCGGAGCAGCAGCTGGTCGGCCAGCGTGGACTTGCCGTGGTCAATGTGCGCGATAATGGCAAAGTTCCGTATGCGCTCGGGGCCCTGCACGGCAATCTCGCGCGGCTTGCCGGCCAGCTCGGGCGCGGACGTGGTCGCCGCGGCCGCGCGGACCGCGCAGCCCCAGCGCCTGCAAGGTCGCGGCAGCGCAGGCCGGCCCGACGTGCTCGCGGCGCCGCAGCGCAGCTGGCTCCATGCAGGCCGCATGGTCGTCTCGCCCGCCTGCTCTCACATGCTTGCCCCCTGCTGCCTCACAGCCAATTGCTGCCTCGCGGGTGCCGGCAAGCTCCGGCCAAGCGAATCGCGCCCGCTTGGGCGTGCCGCTCGCACTCAGTCCCGCAGTGGTGCAAAATATATGTTCGCCTGGCGCGAAGGACACAGCGCACACCAGCAAGCTCAGGCGCCCAGGCTGGTCTACAACGCTCTCATGACAGAACCGTAGATGAAAAGAAGAGTGCAATTGCTCCGCTGCCTGCGACAGGCCTCCACCTCGCGCTGCCAGGGAATACGATAGGGGCAGGGACGGCCTGGGGAGGACCACTGAGAGGCGGGCAGTTTGACGTGCGGGCAAGGCATACAGGCGTGCGCAACAGGCTTGTCAGCTTGGCGATGGGCTTCCTGGACACCTTCAGGCGGCCGCGCCCGACAGAGCCGCCCAGCGATGCCGGCCCGCCGGCCAGCGAGCTGCTGGCGGACGCCGCGCCGTCCACGTCTGGCAGCGAAACGCTGGGCAGCGCAGAGGCGCCGCCTTTGTCCGGGCTCGCGTTCCCGTCTGCGGACGGCAACCAGCGGCTGTACAACCCATACGAGGGCATCGGCGCGGCGGTGGACGGGCGCAAGGGCGGCGCGTTCCGGCTGCCCGCGCAACCAGAGTTCCTCTTCAGCGAGGAGGCGGCCGTGCACCACCGCAGCTGGAGCGAGAACTTGACGTACTACACCGGCACAGGCTACCTGTCAGGCGCGCGCGCGGCCGCCCGTCTGCGCGCCTGCGGCCGCCCGTCACGCCTGGCCTGCTGCCTGGCCCATGCGGTGGGCGAGGGCTCACGTAGGACGCCAGAGTCCTTCTCCAGCTTGCTACGGGGGTGCACAAGGCGGTGATGCTCCCTAATTTACGCGCAGAGCTGCCTTGGCGAAGTCACCTGCCACTGCAAGCTGTGGTTTCTGCCGAGCACAAAGCGCCTGTCAAGGAGCTCGCCAGGACGCTGTGGCTCTGCAGGCGCGCTGCTGGGCGGCAGCCAGGGCGCGGTCGCCGCGTTCCGGATGCCGCCGGAGCTGGGCGCGGGCGCCAACACGAGCCGCCTGCGGCTCAACCGGCTGCTGAACCAGTCGGGGCAGACGGGGCGCGCGGCCGGCAACGCGCTCGGCGTGCTGGGCCTCTTCTTCGCGTCGTTCGAGTCCGCGTACGGCTACCTGAACGACTCGCGGCTGCCCGACTGGGCCAACTCTGTTGGTGCTGGTGAGCCCCGTCCCAGCCGGCTCTACGACCGGCTACGCTTGTGCCTCTGAGCTCTTTGAACTTGGCGGTTCAACAGGCGTCCCTGCAGTGCTTGAAGCACTGCGAGCCTGCGCTGGGTCGCTGCCAGCACTGCAGCTTTGCGCGCCGGGGCTGCCGCAGGTTTCACGACCGGCGCCATCTACAGGTCAACCAGGGGGCTCAGGGCTGCGGGCGTGAGCGGCGCAGTGGGCGCGGTGGCGGCCACTGGGCTGGTGGTCGCGCGCCAGACCCTCAATAAGAATCTGTGAGGCGCCGCACGCGGCGCTCGGCCTGGTACTAGCTAGAAACGTGGCGTGTGACTGTTACCTGAACTGGTTCATGCGCGGCCGTGTAAGTTCTTCCAGATGCACTGTGAACAGCTGCCGCGCAGTCGTGTCGCTGTCCGGGTGTAGGGGCGCGCTGTGTGCCTGGGTCCAGCCTGTCATGTGTGCTACGCTGTGGCAGCGAAAGCTATTTTATGATGGGGGGAGGGGAGACTAGTGAGACAGGACTTTGACAGGTTATGCTTGTAGCACACCCATTGCTTGGTGAGGAGCTCAATGCACCCAAGGGGGCAGGTCAAGGTTGGTCTGCCCGCACGTCGGTGCTTATAGTGCTTACAGAATACCTCATGTAAGGATGATGTGTATCCATGTGTCCGCAACATAGCGTCGACAGTCACGGCCTTCAGGTGTACCCCGTTGCTTTCTCACTGCCTGCGGATGGGGTCGCGTGTAAGGGCGTCAGGGGGGCCCTGCCGGGCAGGCCGTCGCTGCCGCAGGGCAGAGCGTGGCCGGGCGCAGCCGGCGCGTTCTCCTTGTCGTCGCCATCCCCGCACTTCAGCCGGAATTCGCGCTCCAGGTGCAGGCGCGTCAGCATGCGCATGATGGCGCCCTGCAGGTGACGCATCGTCAGCGAGCAGTCGTGTTTTGGCTTCAGCGCACAGCGAGACTGCCGGCAGACGGCAGATGAGAAGATAGAGGTCACAAGATAGTGGTCACAAGGAAGATGTGAGAGACAGGGAGGGGGGATGGCACAGAGAGTGGCTGGCTCGCCATGCATGCAGTACAGGCTGTGGCGGCCAGTCAGCGGCTGTTGACTCTCTGCACTCGCGATGCCATGCCCTCGCTGTGCTCTGCAGCCATGGCGCGCCTTGATCTCCGTCGCCGCGCACGAAGAAATGACAAGCCGCTCCAGGCGCAGCGCGCCGGTCGCCGCGCTCGCCCAGGGCGACCCTCCAGAAACCACCTGGGGCGCTCCCTGCTGATGCACGGCCTCGCCTGGGGCCGCGCCAGCCCCCATCTCGCCGCCGCCGCTGCCGCCGCCGCAGAAGCGCAGCTCCAGAGCGCTGGCGTGCGGCTCCGTAATGGTCAGCTTGCGCAGCATGGAGAAGCGCTCAGCGCGCGCGCCGCGGGGGGAGCGTGCGAGCGCGAACGGCGCCAGGCAGGCCAGGAGGCGGCCGGGGCTGGGGATGCCCAGACCCAGCAGCGCTGTGCGCGCGCGCGCGAGGCAGACGTGGCCCCGCGCCGCGTCGAAGCAGCAGTCGCCGGCGGCTGTCCAGCGACGCACGCCGCCCGCGCGTGTCTGGGCCAGGCTGGCCTGCAGATTGCACAGCAGTTATCGTCTGCAGCGGACATAGCAGGGGTCTGGGCTGCACCAGGCAAGGGACTGCTCATGCACAGCAGCCAGCAGTGCTAGCGTCGTTAGCGAATGAGTGTGTGTATGAGCCTGGAGACCAGGTAGATACATCCATAGGGATGTATCGGGGCTGTGCTTCAATAAGTTGTGATTTATTGATGGCACCCTATGACACGCCAGGATCAAATACTCCGGCATGTTGTCCAGCATGGTTACAGTCTCAGTCCAGTGAAAGCCAACATGCCGGAGTATTTTAGACGGTGACCATTCTGGAACGCCACCAGAGTCCTGCCGCATATCCCAAATAACTGCAGACCTAGCAAGTCGAGAACGCTGGGGCCCGGCACATCACCAGGCTGTAACCTGCGCCGTCAGACAGGCCAAGAACAGAACAGTCTGCAGTGGGTGCGGCAGCGGCGCCCATACTAGCCATGTGCATCAAGGATTGCCGATGGTACAGCGACAGCTGAGGGCTGCCTCTGACAGGTTAAAGGGACATCTGAGGGCTGCCTCTAACAGCCCTCAGCTGTCGCTGTACCCTCGGCAAGCCTCGGCCTGGCTGATGGCGCCGGTGAGCAGCCCAGTGTCGGGCCGGGCCCCAGCATTCTCGACTCACTGGGTCTACAGTGGTTTGGATATGCGGCAGGACTCTGGTGGCGTTCCACAATGGTTACAGTCTCAGTCCAGTCAGAGCCGACATGCCGGCCTGGCGTGCAAGAGGTGGCCGCGCCTGGCAGGGCAGGGCGTACGCCAGGCGCTCCTGCCCAGTCGCCAGCAGGCGTAGCAGGGGCCCAAGGCCGCCCGCGGCGGCGATGGCCGCGCGGTTGGCGGCGTTGGCCAGCGCCAGGTTGCGCAGCGCGACCGCCGCGAGCTCCGCCGACACCTCGTTGGGGTACTCGCGCAGCAAGCGCACCAGCCGCGGCACCGCGCCCGCCTGCGCGCCGCGGCGCGGGCCACAGCGTTCGGTCAGATCGTGGTCATCACGCAGGGCGGTGGCTGCTGACACAGTAATCCGAGGCGCGCTGCCTCAGGCGGCGCGGCGCCGCTGGCCCTGCAGCAAGCGCGGCCAATGATCGCATGACGCGCGCGGCTGCATGCGCTTGCCTGTCGGCCTCACTCCGCTCCGCAGCCGGAGGAGCATTCGCGCACCCAGCAGCAGGCACGCGCGCGTCTTGCGCGTAGCATGCACGCGGGTCACGGCGCGCCGCACCTCGCGCAAGGCGCCCTTCAGCACTTGGCCCCCCGCGGCGAGGTTGCCGATCGCGGCGGCGGCAGACTCTGCAGCCTCGCTGCCGGCTGGCGCGGCCAGCAGGGCGACCAGGGGAGCTAGGCCCCCGGCGGCCTGCGGCCGCCAGGCACATGGGACGCGCTCAGCCTGCAGCAGACAGGGCAGCGTGCAGACGAGACTTTCTGATGCTTAGCGCACGACGTGCGCCCCGACTTCAACACATGCGTGACTCCTGCATACTGTGCCTGGTGCATGCATGGACAGGGGGAAGCATGTGGAGCTGTGCGGGGAGCGGCGCGCCAGGATGGCTGCGCGGTCAGCTTCGCGTTCGGAGAGCACGCGCATCGCGAGCAGCGCGCGCCGCGCGGCTGCCGCGCCCCGCCGCGCGCCCAGCAGGCCCACCAACACCTCCACGCCGCCTGCCCGCCGCAACCGCTCCTGCGCCGAAATTATGGCAAGGACGTGAGTGGCGGGCTGGCTGCGGGAGTTGCACCTGTGTAGCCTGCACCCAGGAGGCATGTGGCAGGGATGAAAGCTACAACACCATCTGTCTGGCTGTTGTCTGTACCAACACTTGAAGGCATTCTCAGAGTGAGCGGGGATACTTGCAGTCAATCCGAATTGCAAACTTCTTGAATCATGAACCCTGGAGAGCCTTGGAACGCTTCGCACTGGAGGTACCTACATTGGCGCAGCTCCTGGCGCTTGGGATGAAAGGAGGCGGAGAGACAGCGGGTCGTGCCCGGTTGTCGGGGTCGTCCGCGACCAGGCACAGCAGAGCCTCCACCGCGGCAGCCAGGGCGCTCGGAGCGTCCGGCGGCGCGCCGGCGGCGTGCAGCGCGTCGTCCGGCTCCGCTTTCAGCAGCTCGACCAGGGCCTCGACCGCGCCGACGCGCCGCAGCGCAGCCTTCCTCGTCGCGTCTGCCGCCAGGGCGCGCAGCCGTTGCAGCGCGGCGAGTCGCGCGACCGCGCCACCTGCGTGTAGGCGGGACACCAGGAGCGCCTCTTCGTCGCGGTGCGCTGCCATGGCTGGTGGCTGCTGGCAGAGATGATGCAGATCTTTCGATATGGGGCGGTGTGAACAAGGTGAACGGCCAGCGCACTCCTCGCTGCGCTGCTCGTCTGAGAAGGATCACTGCTCTGCAGTCTCCAACACTCGTGCACTTTCATGGGGTCGTTGCTTCATAACGCCGCTTACATTTGTCTCTGCTTTTAAAAGCTGTCAAAAACTTTTAAGTTGCTTCTCGATATCCCGGAACTTCTTCAGCTTTCATTACGCAGAATTGATGAAGTGCTTGTACGCATATCTCCTGCGCCAAAGGTATTGCCACTAGACTGTGGAGAGCGCAGACGCAGGATGTCCAACCTGTGAGCACAGCCCCCGCTGCCGCAAGCGACCCGTGCTGCTCCCCTGCCCCGCGCTGTGAAACCAAACGCGCGAGCGTGTTGCGCAGGACGTTTGACCTGATGTGGCGAGAGGCCATGGTGGAGCTCGTGGACGCGCTGGAGGGACCCCGCGCTGAGCCGCACAGCCCCACAGGCGCACACCCGAGCGGCCCCGGCCGGGCCTGGGCCTGCTGGGCTGTCGGGCCTGGTGCTTGCGCTCGGGGCCCCAGTGTCCTGGCGCCTACTCTCTCGCTCTTGTGCCCTGACCTCTTCTGGTGTGACACTCACCCTTCTCAGGTGCCTTGCAGCAGACCAGGCTGTCCGAGCCCTGGAGCGCGGACCAGCACCTGCTGGACCCGCCCTGCACGGCCGGCGCACTGCCTGTGCAGCGCACGAGGGGGTCCGCCTGGGTGCAGGACCTGCCCGGCTGGGCGGCCGCGTACGTGCGCCACCTGCAGACCGTGCGGAAGCTGGCCCATGCGCACGACCAGGTGGTGCAGCCGCAGAAGCGCGCCGACCTGCGCGCCGCGCTGGAGGCCGCCCTGGCGCGCCTGGTGGAGCTGCGGGCACTACCTGGCGCGCGCCGACCTTGCTGTAGCCCTTTTCAAGCGAATCCTCTGTAAAAGCGGCTGGTGCTGCAGCTGTTTGGCTGCATGGCGCCACTAGCTACATGCAACGCTCTGGCAAGGAAACACGCATAAATGATGCTTCTGGGCTGCAGAGCAGCAAAAGTCACACATGCCAGTGCGCAGGTGGCCCTAAACAAGGGCCTGGACTTTGTGCCGCTGGATGGCGTGCTGCTGGAGCTCAGGCTGCCGCCCGAGGCGCTGGAGGTCCCCGTGCCGCGCTGCCTGCTGGAAGCGCGCGCCTCGGTGCGCCACAGGCCCCCCGTGCAGCCTGCACCCTCGCCCTGCCCCGCACACCCAACAGCCCAATGGCGAGACCCATCTTGCACAGGCCCCGGACCTGTGTCCGGCAGCCAGGCTTGCTACCGGACCTGAAGAGCTGCAGGCATGCAGGGGTTTGCTGCGCCACCACGACCAGCCTACAAGCTGTGTCGGCACATGCCCAGGCTGAGGGCGCCCGCGCCCCGAGCGCGCAGGAGCTGCAGGCGCGCGGCGCGCTGCTGGTGCGCGTGCAGGAGCAGCACGGCGTGGCCGCGGGCGCTGCCGGCCGCGGCGGGGACGGCCTGGCCGCGGGGCCGCCGCTGCCGATGGCCGAGGCGCTGGCGGTCATCGTCGCCAACGAGCGCGGGCGGCAGGGCCGCGCAAGCTTTAATGCGCTGCGCGCCGCGCGCGCCGCGCGGCTGCGCGACCAGCGGCGGGCGGCGTCCGGCGCGGCGCGCGCCCTTGTCTGTGGCGGTGTGTCATAGTCTCCAGCGCGCGGCGCAAGCAGCGCGGGTAGAGACGCGAGATGAGCTGGGGCGGGTGGAGCGTGGCAAGCGCTTGCCTGCGCCACACAGATGGCAATTTTGCACTTGGAAGCAGCACAGAGAGTATAGCATCAGTGACAAACCTACATCCCGAGCCTTAGTGAGCGCAGTACGACCTCAACACCTATGCAGGCATGCAGATGCTGAGACACCGTGGGCGAACAGTGCATGCGAGGCTGTGACACCACATGAGGTACCTGCGGCCCTTTTCAAGCATTGGGGCTCCTCGGCGTAAAGCTCCACACGCTGGCACTGGCATGCGGCTGCATGCGCCCGCTGATCCTGCTCCTGACCAGTAGGCATCCGAGCGGGGGCCTCACACCCATCCACTGCGTTTGGGGCGCCAGGCGGGGACGGACGGCGACGCGGCCACTCGCATCCAGGCGTGCGCGCGTGGCATGATCTGGCGGGCCCGGATGCGCGCGCACGCCAACAGCGAGCTCGTGTTCCTTGGCATGCGCGCGCGCGTGCGCGCCCCGCTGGCCGAGACGCATGCAGACACGAAGACCTCCGCCACACCCTGGCCTGGGTGCTGGCGCCCGGCGAAGCCGAGCGGGACCACCACATGAACTGCCGGGGACCAGCGCGCTGCTGTCAGAAAGGCATCACCGCGCCGAGCGTGCTGTGCGCCATGCGCTGGCATGAAGGCGCAGCGCGTCGCGGGGCGCGCAGGAGGCACGCGGCGATGCGGAGCCGTGCGCGGTGGCGGCGCGCAACGCGGCGCGGCGCAAGGCGGCGCAGGCGGACGCGGCGGGCACGCTGGAGCGCGAGCTGGCGGTGCACGCGGCGCAGGTCGCCGACTTTGAGGGCCCGGACATGCGGGAGGCCATCCAGGACCGGGTGCGGCCCCTCGCGGGGCGCGGGCGGCGGCAGACCCTGGGTAGGGTAGCCTGACCCTATCCTGAGCGGTGCAGCTGCTGTGCAGATCTGAGGGGTGCTCGCTCCTGAATGCGTGCACACTCAGCTGCACAAGCCTCCGGGCGCTAGCTGTGGGCAGCCTTGCCCTGCAGGGCGTTGACACTGCGGGGGCACCGTCAGGTCATGCTGACTTGCCACATGCAGGCGGTGTGACAGTGCACACCCAGCTTCCATGCATGGCGCGGCTGGACATGCTGCAGCCACTGAACCCCGCCAGGGTGCGCGCAGGTGAACGAGTGGTTCCTCGAGAACAGGGACCCGCTGACGGGCGCCTTCCCGGACTTCCCGGCCGTGGAGGCGGGCGGCTCGCGCGCGATTATGCCGCCGGCGCTGCAGCCGTCGCTGCTGCCGCCTCCTCCGCCTCAGCAGCAGCCCGCCGCTCCGCCCGGAAGCAAGGCCAAGGCCGCGGTCAAGGCGACGGCCGCCCCAGGCAGGCCCAGATGATCAGCACCCTTGAGCTTGCCTGCATGCCATGGTACATGAGAGCTGTGACACCCAAGATGATGGCGGTCATGCATGGGCGCAGCAGGTCTCTGCAGTATTGGTGTCAGCGCCGCATCACAACCCTGGCTGCGCACTTCATTGTGCCTTCAGCTCAACGGCATATGGCTGCAATCCTCGTAGAGCGGCTGAACCCTGCTTGCCTGTTTAGGCTTGCCGCACTATGCGCAGGGAAGCCACCGTCTGCGGGCAAGCCGCCTGCTGGCAAGGCGGGCAAGCCCGGCGGCAAGGCGGGCAGCGCGGCAGAGGCGCCGCTGCCGGGCGAGGCCGCCGGCCCGCCGCGCGCGTGCGTGGGGGAGCTGGAGGCCGCTGCCGCGCTGTGGGCCCAGCGCTGGGCCGAGCACGCGGAGCCCCTGACCTGCGCAGCAGCGGTGCTGGCCCCTGGGAGGCCGGCGTTGTTGAGCAGATGTGTTCGGTGTTGTGGCGCGCGTGCGTGACCTCACAGCCCAGTGCACAGCGCATTTCGCCCTATGTGCCTGCGTCCACGCATGGTACGCGCTAACTAGGGCCCGCTGGGCATGACATGGCACGCGTCCCCGCATGCGCATGCATGCGCGCCACCTTGTGGGATGTTGGGACAAGCCAGAGGCGCTCTCGGCTCCTGCTCGACCCAACACTGGGCAGGCTCGCGCCACGGCCTCCCAGGCGCCCGGCGCGCGCAGGCGCGGCCGGACCTGGAGCTGCTGCGGGAGGGCCTGCGGCCGCTCGTCTTTGAGGGCGTGCGGCGGACGGCTGACGCGGACATGCGCACGCTGCTCGCCAACCTGCAGGTGCAGCCTGCTCGCTGTCTGGGCACGCTTCCCCGGAGAGGCCGCAGCGCCGTGTCAGCGCACGCATGGCTGTGAAAGCGTGTCAGTGCTCATGCCGGCATGCCGCGCAGGCCCTGGCCCGCACGCTGCCAGCTTGCGCGCCCACGCCGTCCAGCGCGCCGCGGGGCGGCTGTGGCATGCGCCGGGGCGCCGCGCGCGCAGGCGATGATGGAAGCGGAGCGGGCGGCGCGCGGGCGCAAGAAGAAGAAGAAGGGCGCGGCGGCGGCGAAGCCCAAGGGCAAGCAGCCCAGGTCCGCGGCGCGCGGCTCGGCCAAGGGGCCCAAGGGCGCCAAGAGGCGCAAGGACCCCACGGCGCGCGCCGGGCGGCGCCGCGCCCCCCTGCCGGCCAGCGTGCAGTCCTGCCTGTGAGCTTGTTACCCTGCCAAGCTGCTTCCCAGATGCCTGGCAACGGCGCACAACTAGATGCGCGATGCGCTTGCATATCAGGAGGACGCAAGCAGGTAACTCAAGCTACGCAAGCAGGTACATCAAGCAGTGTGGGGTTCAGGGTAAGGGTGTTGTGCTGCGCCCAGGCCGAGCGCAGCGTGGAATCGCTGTTCACGGAGCTCGCCAGCACCGGCCTGGTCGCGCGGGTGCCGCCCAGCGCGGCGCTCAGCGGCCACCTCGGCGGCTGCCACCTCGCGGGCGGCGCGCTGGCGCGCGCGGGCGCCGATCCGGGCGCCTCGCCGCAGCAGCTGCGCGGCGCGCTCGCCGAGTTCTGCGCGCTGCCGCTGCTCAGCCCCGCCGTCGCGGCCAGGCGCGTTGCAGCGCCGCCCTCGCGCCGCGCCGCGCGCCTGCGAAGCTGCGGGGCACGGCCGCGGAGCAGGAGCAGCGATGTGGCCCAGGGCGCGGTGGGAGGCATGCAGACGCTGCTGCATGGAGCGCGCATGCTGTCGCGGCAGGGCCCTGAGGGAGGGCGGCGCGAGCGCGCCAGGGCGCCCGCGGTGCGCGCGGTGCTGCTGTATGGTGCGCCGCGGACGGGCAAGTCGGCGCTGGTGCGTGCGGTGGCCGCGGAGGCGGGCGCGGCGCTGTTCGACCTGAGCCCGCGCGCCACCGATGGCAAGTACCCGGGCAAGGTCGCGGCGCTCATGATCCACATGGTGCGCGAGGCGCGCGCGCGAGTGCGTGTCGCTGCTGTAGGCTGCCCTGAAACTCATCTGGGTCGCATGGCGGCCCTGCCAGGTGCCTCGCTCGCACGGCGGTGCCAGGCTGGGCGCGCAGGCTTGCGTGGGCCTTGGCCGTTGTGACAGGCCGGCGTGCGCGCGGTGCTGGGGCGCGACGGCGCGCGGGCATGCGGCCGCAGGTGTTCAAGGTGGCCAAGGCGCTGGCGCCATCCGTGATCTACATCGACGAGGTGGAGACGGTGCGCCGCGCTGCGCGGCCGCGCACTGCCGCATGTGCGCCCGGCCGCTGAAGGAAAGCGATGGAGAGGATGAGGCACAGCGCATGCTGCCGAGGCACAGAATGACAGCCTGTCCCACCCAACCCCAGTCCTGCCCGCAGCGAGAGGGCCCCGTGCGCGCGGCCGCGGCAGGTGTTCATCATGGACAAGAAGAAGGCGCGCGGCTATGGCGGCGTGGAGCCCTTCAGCCGCATCCGCAAGGAGCTCGTCAAGGAGGTGCGCGGCCAGCCGCGCCCGCGCATGCCCGCGCCTGTGCGAGCTCGGCAGCGCCGAGATGCGCTTCCCGGAGCAGGGCATGCCAAATGTGTAGGGGAGGCGTCCCGAAGGCGCGCGTGGGCAGCGCGAGCGGGCCTGCGTAGGCTGGCAGCCGCGCGAGCGAGGGCATGTGCCCCAGAGCCAGGCCGGACGCAGCCCCGTGCAGCTGCGAGCGCGCGTGCCGGCGCAGGTGCGCGCGCTAGCGCCGTCCGACCGCGTCCTGGTGCTCGGCTGCAGCGCGGAGCCGCACGCGGCTGTAAAAAAGGACGCCGCGGCGCTGCTGGCGCTGTTCGACAAGCACATCCTGGTGCCGCTGCCGGACTACGCCGCGCGCCGGGCGCGCCACGCCGGGCGCCTTGCAGAGATACCAAGGGTGATCGACCGGCAGCACCCGCCTCCGCATGCACGCACGGCTTGGTGCTTTGCGCACGTGCGCGCGCGCGCGCCACCGCCAGCGCCAGCGGCCGCGCCTGTGGCTCCTCAGTACATCATCCTGCCAGCGGAGCACGTGCTGCCGGGTTGACCGTGGTGGCCGCGTACCATTGTGGCGTGCACCGTCAGCCACTCAAGCCATGCCCGCTGCAGGAGCTGTGGCCAGGCTTGGTCGAGCGGCACGGCGGCCACTTGGCGCCCGAGTTTGACCTGTCCACGCTGGCGTCCCTGTCGGAGGGCTATGCGTCAGGCACCATCGAGCAGGCGCGCGCGACGCATCATCCATCCGAGCTTTTGAGCACGCTTTGCTCCGTAAGCGATGAGCATTGAGTCAGAGACACAGACAGAGAGTGAGAAAGGGAGAGGGCGTGCAGAGAGAGAGCTTGCGCGGCCTGACAGGGCAGGGCGCGCGCACAGGTGGTGCGGAGCTGGGTGACGCCGCGGCGCGTCGCGCGCATGGCGGCGCAGCCGCTCGCGCTAGACGAGGCCGTGGCCTGGCTGGCGTGCGCCGCGCCTACGCCCCCGGAGCTCATTGCGGCATTGGCCGGCGCGCGCCCGGCCCCGGCATCAGGAGGCATGGGTGTTCGGCATTGCCAGGCCCGTAGCGGGGCCAGCCGTCCGGCATGCTTGTTCGGTTCTAGCTGGCGCCGCCTGCGCCTTCGGAGCGCCCTGGCGCCTGCCTACCCCGGGCATGAACTGCCTGCTGCCCACCGGCACAAGGTGGGTGCCCAGCGGCGCTGCCCTGACGCTGCAGGGTTCCGCGACACCACGCCGGCGTATGCCGCGCTACTTGAAGCTGCGCGCGCGGATGCCGGCACAGCGGCGGAGGCCGCCGGCGCGGGCGACAGGGCGCGCAAGGGCGCGCCCGCGGCCAAAAAGGTGACCACCGGCAAGAAGTGAGCTACGTCGGCGGCAGCTAGGCAAGACGCGGCGCCGGGCGCGCCTGCCCAATCTGAGGCAGGCATGCACGCCGCGTTGGTGGGTCCTCAAGCTCTTCATTGCAGCGCTGGTCACCCACATGGTTTGGGATGTCGAGGTGCCTACCACGGACTGCTGTTGCAGCCATGTGGTCTGCGAATCTTCCTTTTTGAGTAAATCATGTCAAACCTTCGCTCAGGAAATGTCCTTGACATGGAGCCAGTGCTAAAAGCGTGACTTCCTGTACATGCTGGCATGGCTTGTTACACGTGCCTGTCTGATGCGCCCCTGCAAACATGACTGGCAGCGACCACTCACATGGTGACGACCCAGGAAGCGGCACTGTGGGCAGCTGACCAGCGGCCCGGTCTGTCACCCCAGCAATGCCCTTCGACACCCTCCCCAGGACGAAAAGCCTCCATCCTCGCATAGCGCACCTCTAGACGCGCAGCCTCCGCCCGCGCAGCCGGCCGGGCTGCCAGCCCTCCCAGCCTGGGCGCGCGCCGCACGCAGGCGCTCAGGCGGCCTCGCGCCGCGCGGCCTCTTGCGTGAGCTCCTCGCGCAGGCGCGGCGTGGCCTAGCTTTTGGGTCAGGGTTAGGGTTACACGGCCATGCGCTGCGCGGCCTCGCGCGCGAGCTCCTTCTCGCGCAGGCGCGACTTGGCCTGGCTCTTGGGGCCCATGATGCCGCCGCCCCAGCTGACACGCGTGGCGTCCTTGAACATGTGGTTGGCGCTCTCCACCACCTTCTCCATCTCGCGCTTGTCCTCCGCCTTGACGCTGACCAGCGCCAGCACCGCCGACGTCTTCTTGTGCACCACCTGCCCCAGCCGCGCCTTGCCCTGCCGGCGCGCCGCGCGCCGTCAGCGCCCGCTCCCGCAACCGCCGCCGCCGCGCCCCCGACCGACTGAGCCCAGCTGAGCCATTTGCGCGCTTGCTACGCGACATTCCTGCAGGCTCGCGCTGAACAGGCGCTCCCCGAGACAGCGACCCTCAGATATCTGTTCAGGCTGGCGTGCCCAAGGCCACCCCATGACCCTTATCGCCAGGATGCTCGCCGTGCAAATAGACAAAGTCGCGGCCACCGCGCCACAGCGCGACGCCACCTCACGCAACTGACCCCCGGCCCGGCGCGGGCGCGGCCGCGCCTTGACGATGACGTACGGCACGTTCATCTTCTTGCACAGCGCGGGCAGCCAGACGACCAGCTCGATGGGGTCCACGTCGTGCGCGATGATGACCAGCGACGCCTTGCCCGTCTCCACCAGGTGCGTCACGTGGTTGAGCCCGAACTTGACCACCAGCGGCTTCTTCTTGTCCGCCTCGCCGCCGCCCGCGCGCGTCTCGGCCTGCGCGGCGCGCGAGCGAACTCAGGGGTGCGCGCGCAGGCGCCGCCCGCTCTCTCCGCCACGGCAGCATGTTCGCAGCGGGCGCTGCCGCTTGCGCGCTCCGGCGCCCACAAAGCACCGCGCTCCGCCCGGCGTCCATGGGCACAGATCAGCATAGCCCAGTCACGCTCGCACGACCGTGCATGCACCGGCAGTGCGCACTTATATGAGCGCACTCCGTCACTTGCTGCAATGCCTCCAGCAAGCCGCTGCGACAAACAGACATGCACAGCGCGCGAAGGCCGGTCAGCGCCGCACCTCCTTCAGCAGCCGCGCCTTCTTGGCGGCCTTGTCCTCAGGCCGGTACTTGAGCAGCAGCTTAAAGAGCGTAGCCGCCAGGTTCTTGTCCACGGCCTTGGTGAACCGGTTCAGCGCCGGCGGCACCTGCGACCACACACCGCCTGCTTCCACACAGGTCTGCTACGAGGAAGGGCCGTGCACGAGGCCTGTGGCGCGGCACGCCCGAAGCACCTGCATGGCTGCGACAGCAGTCCTCGCAGTGCCAACTCAGTCCTGCAGCAGGCGTGAGATACAGCAGACGAGTCACGACGCACAGGAGCAGGCTCAGCAGAGAGCGCGCACCTTCAGCCGCTGGTTGAGCACCCGCCGCTGCCGCTGCAGCCGCACGTACTTGGGCCACTTTACGTAGCGGGAGAGGTCATGCTTGGGCGGCGGAGCGCCGCCCACGCCGAATGTCTTTGGCCGCTTCTCAAACAGGGGGTTGACGGGCTTCGCCGGGGCCGCCTGCTTGCGCACAGCGGACGGCGCGGCCGCCACGCGCTTCTTCGGCGCCTGCCGCCAGCGCGCGCTACCACGTCAGGCCCCGCCACGCTGCCAGGCTTTCCGCCCTCCGACCGTGCGCTCGCACGCCACTCGCGGCGCCACCGCCGCGCTCCCTTTCCACACATACGCGCGTCGGCAGGTTTAGTGGTGAACGCGCTACGTGAGGCCAAGGAGTGCAGGCTTGTACCACGCCGCATCAGCAGGTCAGCGCAAATCAATCGCAAATCTCCTCCACTACTGCCAGACTCCGCTGCAACTGCATACATCGAGGCTTGCGCGCAGCGGGGAACCTGAATAACAAGGGCGTGCGCGCACCATCTCCCCCTGGCCTGAAGGCACTGCTCTCCCTCTGAAGGCACTGAGCGCCGAGGCGGCTACCTCGAGGGTTGCCGGCGCGGGCCTCTTTTGGCTAAAAAATAGTGCGAGGAGGAAACGGGCCAAGCAGAGCTCAGACGAGGACGCAGACAGGCTAGTACGACCTTGTGTGCTTGCCTGTGCTGCTGCGAACGCCGCCTGATAATAGCAGCCGCTCAGCCTGCATTGACCAGTGCGGATCGCGGCGCTGCCGCTCTTGGTGCTCTAGCGCTCGCTCTGCAGCAAAAGTGCGACAGCGCTGTTTGCCAAACAAAATGTTTCGGCAGGGCAGTAGCGACCTTGCAGCAGTTAACGCACTGTCTGTCCTGGGCCGCAGTGGTGCGCAAGAAGAAAAAGAAGGAGGAGGTGAAGCCCTGGTGCTTTTACTGCGACCGCAAGTTTGCGGACGAGGCCACGCTCATCCAGCACCAGAAGGCCAAGCACTTCAAGTGCACGCA
>JAABUV010001130.1_pt1 | contig 39106 bp, 40 predicted proteins | sample 5559971 | NCBI WGS metagenome assembly JAABUV01 (sample SAMN10711881, study PRJNA513362) | rock metagenome | isolation source: Antarctica rocks | place: Antarctica: Victoria Land, Knobhead nord | collected 2015-12-19
GTTGAGCGATATTTAACTTTCGATAGGATCCCTCACTGTGTACTTTCCGCTACTGAATTCCCCTAAGCAGTTAAAATACGCCATCTGCCCTCTTTCTTCCTTCCTTCCACCAGCGAGCTCGAGCCGTGCAACCGCTTTGTTGCATCCTACTCACTCATACGCCATCTCATTCCCCGTCCCCGAAGATACATCCGCACCTTCGATGCCTCAAGCCAAGAATCCATCCGAGCTGCGAGCAAATACCTGCTGTCTGAAGTGTCATTACAACAACCCGCTTTACTCGGACAGATGTGAAATTTGTTCGAGACCTTTGAAACGAATTGCCGCAGACACACAAGCGATCACCACTCAGCTGTCCTCTTTTTCCGACCGAAGAGAATCTCAAACATAGCGAAGCCCTGAAATTGAGAATCTGAAGAGAAAAGGCATTGTGCACGATGGGACACGAAGTTGGCGAGGAGATCAGTGAATCAAGACAGAATAATTCGCTTGAAGAGTGTAATCACAGTATCTGAATCTTGTTAGTCGTTGAATATTGCAATGTCGATAAGCGCATTATTATTATTCATTATTATTCGCATAGCTGAGATTGAGCATAACAAATTCTGAATCAAAAAAATCAGATATTCGCACTTCGCGAACAGTTGCGAATCTACATTAGGATGAGAATTCAGGCCGATTCCTCAAGTTCTCCTGTCTACGAAGCATCACCCAATCGTTATATTCCTCACCTGCTCGTTCATCTCTCAGCTCGTCGGAGACAATTCGATAAGAATTCCACCACTCTCCGGCGCTCTCAAATCCTAATTGCATAAGTGATTTTCTAAGAAACTGAGGCCAGCGCAGATCGAGCTTTGATCCGTGATCTGTGATAAACGATTCGTCTGGATTTGGGCATGTGGCCACCCAGTAGCGAGGCCAGTATGCTGTAAACTCCCAGTCTATGATCTCTGCTAGCCGACCTTTTTCGCCAGGTAATGGAGAATGAACAAAAATATTATGGGTCGTGAGGTCGGAGTTGTAAAGAACGAACTCAGGTCCAGAGTCGGGAATTAATGTCATGTTGGAACTCTCTTTCAGATGTGTCTTGAATCCTTCCTGCGAAAAACGAGGCCATTGAAACCGCTTCCAAGATTCGCTGTGTGGAACGTCCTTGAGCGGGGGCCATCCGATAAGTCTGGTGTCTTGAACGCCATGTTGATCAAGCGTTTCCAGCATATTAGAGGTATGCTGTGTTAGTGTCTTGATATGAGCTGCAACCTGATCCGCGACGTCTTCGACTTGACTGTCAGTCATATAGACCAATGCTTCATCCATCAGAACTCCAAATGCACGTTTCATGATCATAAAAGTTCGGGTCCAGGCGGGATCAATCCACTCATAGATAACCCGGGTTGTGGGAATCTCAGGGTGTTTATCATTGATGAATTTTATGGTACGACCTTCGAGCTGAGCGCCTTCCTGCCAGCTGACGACCTTGACGTACGTTTCAGGGGTGATATGCCAAATGGCGCAAGATGTGGTTGACACAAGTTTACCAGCTTGTGCCCATCCAGCGGCCTCCGAAGTCAGGGCTGGATCTTGTGGTCGAAGGCATAGAATGGCGCCATTATCCGCCCATTGTACCACAGCATCGCTTGGTACCATATCGGGAGAACTGTAGTGCTCACAAAAGAACATCGACCCCATCGCCCATCGCCCAACCAACTTGATAGACTTGCTCGCCGGGACGTTCATCTCCCTGCCGTGCGTTAGCAGATTCTACGATAAAGGTGGTTTGAAAGCACAAGCAAGCAAGGGTGTAGTACGGTCGACGTACTTGATAGCCATGATGTCTAACAGGCTGCCTGTCGTCAGAAGACTGCGTGTGTTACCAAGTAAAAGAAAAATTTAGGATCGGCTGCTAAACTCTTAGAACGTTGAACTTAAAGATGATGAATCGAGCCATCTATCTCAATGTCAATATATACTGTCTTCGAGATGCAAGCAGCCATTCGCGGCATGGAGTAGAAAACATAGACAAGCACGTTACAATCACAGCCAAGTTCCATTTCCGGTTTGACTCTGTTTGCAAATGATGAATCGAGCCATGTATCTCAAGTAGGTGCGAAAATATACTGTCTTTGAGATGCAAGCAGCGGGACAAAGACAGCCATCTTACGATGACAGCCAAGTTCCATTATTCGATTGGCTCGATCATTGCAGATGCTACCATAGAGTACATTTCCTTTCATCGAGTCCCTAAGAAGCGAATAAACGATTTTCTGAAAACATCGATGAACAACGAGTTACGAGCGAATGAGATAATGAATTGACTAAAATGATTTGAAGATGAGCGTCGCACTTCGCATATGCCGCGCATATACTAAGAAGAACTTCGCTCGCTCAAGATTCTCTCAATGCAGATCACAACATGAGCGATAGCTTAGTTGTGAATGAAATGCATGTTTGATGCATATGCTGTAGAAGATGCTATTCATGATTTATGCATGATCTATGATTGTGCTGTTTTCTCGATGCTTCGCTTAAGCTGTGCATATGCACGACTTCAATATTTCGCTCTTGCTACTTATCTTCTAACTACTTTAGCTATATAGTATCAATTCTTCGGCTTATGATATGCATATGCAGAAAGCTGAGCCGGGGTTGGAATAATTTTGAACTCATGGTTAGCATATGCACAAAGTTGAACTTTTCCAACCCCCCACCAACTGTACGCCCCAAAAATGATGAACGCGTTACGCTCACCCTTTCCACCCACCAAGACCCCCTTGTTCGAGCATCCGCGCGCTCTCCTACAGCCCACCTCAAAGGCCTCAGAGATGGCCGCTGAGGTGGGGTGTAGAAGGCAGCGGTGCGCCGCCCATCTTGGCTCTTCAATTCTTGGTCTTGTGACCAAAAGATTGCGACCACCATGACACCATCCCCTCCACAGTCAACCTCGACTCTTCTCTCTATTTCATAACACACAAGTATGTGAAGAAGACCCTGAGAGATCAGAACATTGCTTTGAGACGTTATGAGAAGCGAGTACAAACATTGGCTCTATCCAACGGTATACTTACACAACTGAGTAGATGGGTGGCTGCTGTCGGAAAGAAGGAGCAGGGCACGGAAGAGGCACTTTTCGGTGATGATAGCGCCGTCGACGCCTCATATATTATGGAAGCACGGAGTCTTCGAGAAGATTTACCTCCTCTCGATCTTGCCACCATTAAGGACTTCCTTCGCTTCATTGTCGCCACCAGCCGAGGAATCATCGACGACGGACAGAAAAAGGGGAACTTCATCAGTGGACCAGGAATACCCTGGTCTGATCGTGAACAAGAAAAAGCCGAAGCACTTGTTCGGGGAAAAGGAGCTGGTCCATTTCACCAATACACTCTGGACTGTCGACGACGCCCAATTCACCCATCCACGCAACAAAGTTCAAATTCCCTTCGCAATCGCAGTCTTTTGCTGGACAGGAGCAAGAATCGGCGCCTTCTTCCCTGAGAAGGAGAACAAACACAAAGGGGGTCTTCGGTACCGGGTAAGTCTTTCAGGAAGGATCCGAGGGGAGATTCGCTGATTGCTCGCAGGATATTGACCTTGTTCTGAAACGTATCCCCAGTGGTGGGTGGAAGGTGATCTATCGGATCGACGGTGAAAAACAACCGCGACACGGAGAACACTGTGTAATTTTCTCTCTGCCTTGTCTAATATACATTCACTGACGATGATTTGCTTTTGAAGTTATGGTGCGTCTACCAGTCAACACAGTAAGCTACTCTACGATGATACCCAGTATCTACTTGCTTTGGCTCTCGCAGACAACGCTGTTTGGGGCATAGATTCACTCGAAGATCTATGGCAGTTACATATACCTCCAGGCGAAGACGAGCTCATCCTTCGATGGAATGATTCCGCAGAGGCTTTACCCATACTCCGCAACGCCACCATGCAACATGGTGTCACCGAAGAGCCGCTTCCGAAGAGAACCTTCGATCGCATTCTCAAATCTAATCATTCGGGATACTTTGGCAATGCTACAGTTCATGCCATACGCCGCTACCTCGGCAAGAAGGTCAATGGTAAGTGGTCCTGAAAAGTCTCGCTAAGGAACGAATGATCTAGAGAGGTACACCGAAGTCGAACGATCTCAGCAAATCAATCAGAGCGATCCTCGTGTATACGGCCAAAGCTATCCACCATTTCTGGCACCCATCGATTCTACCAGTACAGTCTCCATCAGGACAGCCTCTATCAGGAAATCGGCCAGGAGGAGTTTGCATTGAGACCCAAACAACACAGCACTATCCAAGAGCTTTCGCGTAAGCCTCAAGTATGTCCAACACGAGCTCATTAGGCGCCTCTGTCCCCATATAGCAAGGTTTCCTTCTCTCCCGCCAACTCTCACCTCCTCCGTCCTTACCTACGCTGAATCTGTTGCATATAGGATCCTTTCTTGACTATCCTCTTGGCACTCATCCGCGTTCTTGAGCACGATGAAATGAGGTTCAAGGATGAAGGTTTCGGGCTCCATTGACTCAATCATGACTGATCCGATGCTGCGGATATTGTTCCTTTCGCTTTTCGGGTTGTTATGCCCAAGCAAGGTGAGCACCTTCCGGGCAGGTTCTGATCTCTCACACCGAGAGCCCGTGGAAGCTCTCGGATCGACCCACTTGAAGTACACACATTTTCCGATTGGGGCACACTTAGAATAGTCGTAGGCGATGCTCGTACGTTTTCTACAAAGTGTTATTTACTTGGCTACCACTAAACATACACCCCTTTTTACTACATTGACGCCCCCTATTTACTACACATACACCCCCCCTAAATAGGTCTAGCGGCAGGGTTTAGCGGCTCTATAATCATAACAACGCGCACACGTTCTTTACTTTACCTACCCACCACCCACCCTAACTTCATCGCCGCCATGGATCTTGCACCCCCTCCAGCTCTATGTGAACCACGAAGAGCCCATCGCCGCCGCCAATACATGGGCTGGAGCTCACGGTTGCGCGCTCAATATCAAACGCTCGAGCAAAACCCTGGTTGAAAACGAGCTATCGTAACCACAGCTCAACAAACAAAAGATGTGGAACAGGGAGGTCAATGATCTACTACGTCTGGGCCCCGAGCTCTTCACTTCGAACAGCAAGCTCTAGACAAAAGAAGAAGAAGCAGCTGATAGTTAAGCTACGGGTCAGACAGCTGGAGCAGGAGCTGAAGCAGGAGCAGGAGCAGGAGCAGGAGCAGGAGCAGGAGCAGGAGCAGGAGCAGGAGCTGAAGCAGGAGCAGAAGCAGGAGCAAAGGAATAACGGGATATCTACAAATGGCCAATCAGGGCGAGGGTTTGAGTATCACCCTTATGAGTAAGTATCCTATGCCATCCGTGCAAGGATAGGCTAATGCTCTTCACTGGCCGATTGTGGACGTGGAACATCAGCCCCGATCATTGCTAAAGTCAATACGACTAAGCTAGCTGTAGCAGACACATCCGCTCGTTCCAACTTGATGATGCCTACCAAGACACTTTTAAAATCAAAACTGCTCAAAAGTGATGATAGAATTGAAACGAAGGGCGAATATTCCGCAGGAACCCCCTTTCGCAGCGCCGATCCTGATTTCTTTGAGTATATATATTGCTAAATATGACATGGCAGACGTGATTTTCTTTCAACAAACTTGTAGGCTCACAATTCTAAGACGCAGCTACGGTTAGAGGGCAAGAAGAGGATCCGCGCCACATCAGAATCTGATGGACTTGCGTCACACTTCGACTACGAGATTGCGGGCTCATCAACTTTCATTGATCCTTGAATGAAATGGCGGTCTGAACAAGCGTGATCCGTAAGGTAGCTAAAGCAACGCCCGATTATTATTGGGCTTCTCAAGACTTTCTTCAGTGGCTTTAGGCGGATATCATCCGGTGCATCGTCGGAGGTAGCTAGTAGAAGTTATGGTCGAGTATTTTCAGGGGGCATGTTTTAACTTGAAGAGTCACCGAGTCGGTATGGGAAGGACAGTGAACCAATGGTATCCTGTAGCCTTGAAAACGAGAGCCCCGTGGATTCCGTAAGGGTAGGTAGGATCCATGCATCTTGGGACTTGTACTGTGGTACAGATCCTTCCTGCAACGGGCTGAACATTGCTTAAGCGTTGCCGGGCTTGTTCTGGCTCACGCCCTCACACAAATAATCCTTGTTAAGAGGCTTTTTGCTAATGCAATGTCCAGCCCGCTGCAGGAAGTGTACAAGCTTCCGGCATGCGGCATTGGCTTCAAGGAGGTATCAACCATGCGATAGCAGAAGTATCAGACCCAATCGAGCCTGCGTTATTGACCACAGCTCAAGCAGCATATGCAGTACTACGTAGCCGGGGGTTTATTTGTTAGTACGCGCTAAAACCCCTACTAGCTCCAGTAGCCACAAATCGATGTTTACGACCCCTTTTTACTCAGCTACCTACCTACGTACGAAGTACTCACCTTCCTACTCACCCGCTCACTCACCTACCTACTCACATACCTACCTACATATTCAAATGAAGCCTTCTACTACCCCTCAGAAGCAAAAGGACCTGTCACGCGATTTACGACTCAAAGTTCAAACTCTACGCGAAATTGGATGAACCTACTTCAAAATAGCCGAACATCTGAATAATCACCCTTCGTCATGAGCTCATTGAGTCCATGCGAGCTCGTTGCCAAGTTGTTATTGCTGCAGATGGAAAGCAAATTCACTTTTGACTGTACTGTATTTAGTAGTAATAAAGGTAGCTTAAAAAAAAAGGATTGGCTATACCAGAATAGGTATAGTGGTGCGCCACTGAACTAACAATTAATACCCCAGATACCGTAGTAGGCCAAGCTCATTACTTGCAACGCGTCGACCAGCTACTTTTTACTAAGTCATACATCCCTGTGAAAGAGTCGTGGATCCTTGTCCTGTAGAACTACTACGGTATCTGGGGTAATTATTGTTAACGCAAAAGCCACAGTCAGGGATAATTTTCGCAGTGCTGACCAATCCATTCCCCTGTATTTGAAGATCGCGCTAACAATAATTTCCCCGGCAAGAGTGTACTACGTACTTTCTACTACGGTATCTGGGGTATTAATTGTTAGTTCAGTGGCGCACCACTATACCTATTCTGGTATAGCCAATCCTTTTTTTTAAGCTACTCTATTACTACTAAATACAGTACAGTCAAAAGTGGATTTGCTTCCCATCTGCAGCAATAACAGCTTGGCAACGAGCTCGCATGGACTCAATGAGCTCATTCAACTGCTCCGGTGTGACTGCATCCCAGGCTTCCCTCACTGCTTTTCTTAGAGTATTGTAGGAGAGCTTGTCCTGGTCGCCATAATGCTCCTGAATCCAACATTTCATGATGTTCCATACTGTTTCAATTGGATTCAAATCAGGTGAATATGGGGGCCAGGAAATGACGGTTATACCCCTTTCCAAAAACTCCTCCCGTGTGTACTTGGCTGCGTGACCAGGAGCATTATCCTGCATGAACGAAAGCTCAGGATTTAGCCGCATTCAGCCGTGTATAATGAGTATAATATGTTCCGAATAGGACTCCTTAGTGATTGTTCCCCAATCCTTTTCCCAAAATACACAGAGCCCTTTAATGGAGCCTGAAAAGGAGCCCCAAAACATCCATCCATCCTTTCCCGGATGACGAGGCACAATACAGGTGGGATCGTACTCTTCGTGAGCCCGTCTAGTAACCCATATTTTGCGATGACGGCTGCCGTTAACCCAGGTCTCATCGCTCCACAGTATAGTTTTCCACTGTTCCGTGATCCAGTCAAGATGCTCGTGTGCCCAGGCTAATCGAAGCAGTCGGTTCTTCTCTGAAATTGGAGGCTTCCGTCGTGCTATTCGTCTGGAGAATCCTTCCTTTTTCAGGGCCAAACGTATTGCATCTTCAGTAACATCTCAGCCTAACTTTCAGGGAATTTGCTTATATGACATCTGCCGATTCTCCGTCGAAGCACATACAAATTCAACTAGCATTTGTAGAGATTCGGCATCGATGATAGCTTTGCGTTCACATCGTTTTTTTTGCGGAGTGAGTCGCATAGAACATGCATATTGAACCTGACGAAGGGTGATTTTCAGATGTTCGGCTATTTTGAAGTAGGTCCATCCAATTTCGCGTAGGGTTTGAACTTTGAGTCGTGAATCGCGTGACAGGTTCTTTTGCTTCTGAGGAGTAGTAGAAGGCTCCATTTGGATATGTAGGTAGGTAGGTAGGTAGGTGAGTGGGCGGGTGAGTAGGAAGGTGAGTACTTCGTATGTATGATAGGTAGCTGAGTAAAAAGGGGTCGTAAACATCGATTTGTGACTACTGGAGCTAGTAGAGGTTTTAGCGCGTACTAACAAATAAACCCCCGGCTACGTAGTACTTCCACTTAGGCAAATATTGTCCGTTTCCCTTTCCATTTGATCATGAACTTTCTCTCGGTCCGTCGGGCAAGATTTGCTGGCAGCCGAAGCCGAGGGCACTTGTGCTAGATGCTCGCCTGTTCCTCGCCTGTTCCTCGCCTGTTCCTAGCCAAGAGCTACAAAGAAGATGCTTCTTCTGTCGTCCACCTCTCGCTCTTTATGATTAACTCTGAACGCAGTCAAAGAGATCCATCTCTTTGGCGCCAATCCCTGGGGATGCATCGTGTTAACTTTCCCAAATATCATCGGCGAACGCTCAGAGGTCTTGAAAGAGATTGGCAGGTGTTTGCAGGGATTAAGAAAGACACTTGAAGGGACCTGCATGCTGAGATGCGCCCCATGTAACAGTACCCCTGACTGCGCGGTAAGATATCGCCTCCAAGGTCCGACCTCTTAACCTCCGCCTTTCATCCTTATCTTTCATGATCCCACGTCCTCTTTGAATTTTCAAATCACAGCTAGTGTCAGTCTCCAGCTCACTTGAAAAATTACAGGTAATGGCTTGTTTAAACTTCTTGCTCTTAGGTACCTACCTTAGCTTACGCCAACGATATACAGTAGAACTTGGGGGAGATAATTATGACCGCCGCCCACTACCAGAATTTGCTCTTGGCGACCAAGTTTGTATCCGTGGCGAAGAAGAAATTGCCAGCTCTATCTCCACTGGGACTACTGATGTTTCCTCGGTCTCTGAGCATGTGATAGCGCTAGAAAATGCTCTGGAACGCCGTGCGAACGATCAAGATCCTTTTGACGACTATTGGAAGAAGGCAGAGACAGTCTATCATCGAGATTTGACTCAACGTATATGGTGTACCGTTTGGAAAGGGATAGGAGTTGGATCAGTCCGGGACAAAGCCATGGAGATCGCCATACGTGAAGCAAAACTGGGTATTAGAGATTATATCAAGTGGCGTGCTTCCCTTAATCTTAACAGGCAACTCACTCCTGGTCAGGGTGGGTTTTGTATCTCTTGGAGTGCCATCTTGGAGATACGTTGAAGCGAATCGATCAAGATCTCCCCAACGAAGCAACACACAACCTTTACAAAACCGCCGCAGAAACATTCAAGACATTGGAAAAGCGTCTGGTTCGCGCACGGTCTCAAATAATGAAGGTTATAAAACGCATTGAATTGTCTCGCGATTCTATTGAGCGGTTTCAGATTTTCGACGGTGATGCAGGGAATCGGGTCAGTAATACGAAATGGGGCTTGCAGCGCAAATGGGGAACGACTGTGAATGAACGAGGACCTGACGACGATCGAGAGTTACTCCATCCAGCGACTCCGTGTGTCAAAGTCAGTCGGAATGGGCTGTACGCTTGCTTGACGCAGGGTGACGACTGCACGCCCGCGCACGACGTGGTTATTGACGTATGCAAGCTTCCCTGGCAATCCGTCTCTGCAGGATTGGGAGCTGGATATGTGACCTGGACGGTCAAAGACGCAGCGTCTTGCCACAATTTGTTGGGCTTCTCGACTCTTGAGGAAAAACCTTGATGCGTTTGAAGATGGCGAGGCTGAAGGCTTAACGTCAAGGTGGACGATTATCGAACGTGCTTTGAGGAAGGTGTCTTGCTGTTCTGGGTTCCCCAGTTCGCCGTCGGCTTGGGATCATGCGGATGGAGGATTCTTTGAACCAGAACAACCCCATACTTTCTGTTGGAATTTCAGGGGTGATTTGGTTGGTAATCTCCGCATCCAATAGGGGTACGTATGCACATACTATCCTACCTACTAGATAGCTTCAACCCATATACTATATGCCCCATATGACCTCGTTTTCCAACACTTTCGAGTCATCTTTTTCGTAGCTGATATATCCGTGCCCCTCACTAAGCTCAATAAGTGAAGAATGAGCTTAGTGAGGGGCACGGATAGCCGGAATCACATTTATTGGTGCAAATGCTGCAGATGCTCATGGAGATTGAGAGACGGCAGAATGATAGGCTTCTTCAAGAATGATAACCCCACAGCTTTGGAGATCTCTTTTCATGCCAAATGGCCTGCCCAAAGGTTTAGGACTGGATCCGTGCACGTCGTTTATCATCGCAGGTCTAGCCTTCAAGTCACTCTTCGACAGCCTTTCACTCAAATCGATGTCGAGCAAGAAAGCTGCAATGGGAATTGATCCCAACGTCATAACCCAAATATCTACAAGCACTAAATTGGACGTGTCAAGCGCGACATTCAGCTCTCTATTGATCATTTCTCCTCACCAGTAAGTGTTCACGATCGATGCCAATGACATGATCAGTCAGAGAATGAAAGCTTACTTCTTTTGATACGAAGCAAAGTTAGAATTGCGAGCTGTCTGCGCATCAGGACTTATCCCTTGCACGAAGACGTGAATCATTTTCAGTATCGATTGTGAAAAAGTGAGAAGAAACATTTGACTCATAGTCTTTCGCTTACAGGTGGAGAGAACTGTAAGGAACAAGAGTGCGATTCAAGACACTTTCTCATTTCCACAGCGAGCACAGAATTCAGCAAGAGTCGTTCAAAGTGATGCTCGAAATGAGAGAGAGATACGAGACGGACAGACGGTCGGAATTCGGAAGCAGCAAAGAAAGATGAAGCTAATAACTACTGTCTCCCCTCCTTTGTTCTCTGCCGTCCAATCCACACGCTGTACCTCTCGGGACTATGTGCATCCGAAGGTCTTCACTGAGTATGACGGTAGCCAGGGGATACGGATAGACCGATTGTGGAGGTTGCGGAGTCTGAAGGAGCGGACCAAGCGAACAGAGGCGGCGAAGGCAGGGCAATATACACTGCAGGCCGCGGGGCCGGCCACCCACGGTAATACTCCAGCCTTGCACACCCCATCCCTCTCAATCCTAGACCGTCGATCGCCGATGTTCAGTCATTTTGTCTCAAATCCAATCGCGCGCCTTAACGCAGCTCTCCGCCATTGAGATGACGTTCTCAACCTGGAAGAACAACGATTTGGATCTGCCGAGGCACCACGACGTCTGACCTTTGAGTGAATATCACTTGAATGGCGCACGCCTTCTTGGGCTTCCTACCCGGTCCAGGCAATGCTGCGGTCGCTATCACATCAGACCGACCCAGCCCCCGAAACCCATGCGAGTAAAGCTTGACCAGTGTGGCCCAATCAGTCCACGCCGAATCGATCTAGGGAATGTTTGCAGACCACCCAACCACTCAGCACCGAGCCGTGCAACGGCGGCGTAGTAAAAGGAAACCCGCCCAGAAACGAGAGGCATTTATTCGATTGGCCTTTTTTGCGAGGACAGCTCCGGGCACGGCTCCAGTACGCTAGCGCCCTCGTCATCATCACGCTGGTGACCACAGCTCGCCGTAGGAGGACGGCTGTATGAAGCCGGCCAGGAAGGGAGCCAGAACACCAACTACCAACGCCAGCTGACGCAGTAGGGTGCCGCAGTGAAACGTAGGGAGGCCAAGAGAGAACGGGATGAGAAAAAGGTGATCGAGTAAGTAAGATGAGGACTGTAAAGAAGGATCCCGAAGTTCGGGGTGCCGACGAGGATGATATAGCCAGAAGCGCGAAAAATCGCGATCCTGGTGGGAGATCTATCGGCTGAGGTCAGCAGCGGCTGGGTAGCCTAGGATACAGGTCCGAGCGAACAGTCACGAGACGGGCATGCTTAAGCTGTGTGAGCTAGGAGGAGAGGGATGTGAAGGGAAGAAACCTTTAGGCGGTTCCGAGAAGGACAAATTCGAGGGGAAGGAGGAAAGGAAAGAATGGGCAGATTTCTGGTGGCTTGGCATCGCATTTGTCGCGCCCCCTCAAATCAGAATTAATACAACAGGCAAACATGAAGCTATTCAAAAGTTCTTCAACTACTGACTTACCTTCCAAGCAGCTATGACTGGTCCACTGGCTCCGGCCCTTCGCTCGAAGATACTACGTCTCCTGGATGTACACTGGACGCCTCAAGCCATCGCCAAGGAGGTTCACTGTCACCGTAACACTGTCATCGTATCAGTCTCCCTTAAAGCCCCGGTTTGTCCGGCCGCTGAGGACTCCCTTATAGCTTATTCGAAGCAATAACCATGGGCTATGCAGAAAGAGATGGTCTGGTTTTTGTGGAAAGAGTGGGGTTCACACGTGCATCAGTTCACGAATTCTGAAGAGGAGGCGCTGTAGTGAAAAGAAGGGGACGATGAGCTACGGTTGAACTGGATTGCCGAGCTGCTTCATCTGACAGCCGAGCAGCTTGTCTTCATTGACGAGACCCTCTTCAACGAGACTACGGGTTGGCATCACCGTGCATATGCACCAAGCGGTGAACGTTCGATATCATGCGGATATGAGGCGAGAGCATTCCTGGAGTGTTACCCTAAGTACTGGCCTTCCGCTACTAGTCAAGTTTCAAGTAGCTCCCGCCAATTTACACATACCCGCAGAATTCAGACACCTTTTGAGCTGTACTTCCTTTATAAAGTCAATTTCGAGCGACGTAGCTCAAGCTTCGTTATATTTAATATTAAACATCTCGAAGGTAGAAGCGGGTGAAATGAGAACATACATCTAGGATGAGGAAATGTACGTTCCAACTAAATATCTAAATTTAACTTTTTTGGATACTAAAAACGAGATAAAGATGCGAAATAATAACGGTTTCACAAACATTTTTTAATTCTCGTCATCACTAGAGCTACTTTCGGTATCCTCATCTACAGCTGTCGGATGATATACAGTCGGCCATTCTCGAGAACCGGCCATGACGAGTTTTCAGTTTTACAGTATCTCGGAATTTCAAATTTTCTTTTTTCATAAATCCCCTTTCGATGTATAGTATATGCGGCGTACTTAACAGCTCCTATTGCTTCAACACTTCTACTCAATAGGAGCTACACACTTCTACATACTCATCATTGAACGGAAGTCTCTGAATGCCTTGGGGTCAGGGCCTTCGTGAGCCCGTCGCCTGTCATCGAGGCAGTTGGAATGAACTTTACCAGTAGGATTCCTCATCCAATGCTATTTAGATTCAATATGCTTCGTCTTCCTATGGAACTCCGGGTTCTCGCCTAGAGCAATTGCACCCTTGTTGTCAGCCCAGACCAGGGTGGGGACCTCGGAGCTGAGCATTCTCAGGTCCACCTTTATGTAGCGAAGTCACAGAGCTTCCTTTCCGGTCTCGCTTAGAGCCACGTATTCGGCTTCACATGTAGACATAGCAGGAGTCGCCTGTCGCTTGGCACTCCAGGATATTGGTCCTCCAGCTAGTAGAAACAGCCAAGCCCCGCATCGACTGCTCCATTGTAATCTGCATCTGAATATTCTACTTCTTCAAGTTCGGTTGATCCTCCAAAAGTAATGCCCATCGTCAGAGTACCCTTGATATATTTAAACATTCGTGTGACCAGAGCGACATGAGTTTGATTTGGGTTGCTGCAATATCGACTGGCTAGTGACAGAGCGAAGGCGATATCTGGTCTAGTAGTCACCATGGCATATATCTTCATCTGCTTGTTCCGTTGACGGCAGTACCGAGTCAGGAACCGAAGCTTCCATTGGTGTAGCTACTGGGGCACAGTCCCTCATGCCGGTTTGTAGCAGAGTGCGTGTTCTCCTTCCCCTATCACGCCGAATCTCCATGCCTAGATAGTACGAAGCCGGGCCTAGATCTGCCATTTTGAATGTACTCTTAAGCTCAGCTTTGACCTTGTCTATACGACTCATATCAGCTTCAATAATGAGTAGATCATCGATGTATACCGCAATGAACATCTTCTTGTCTTCTGAAACAAACAGACTCTTGTCTGACTCGGTTTCATGAAAGCCTAGCTTGTTGAGGAAACTTCGTATCATTGCTGATCAGACTCTAGAAGCTTCTTTTATACCATACAGTGCTTTTCTGAGTTTGCAATCATGAGCAATATCCTTCTGCAATGCCTCACCGTATTTACCAACCTAAGGTATGCTCCGCACTGTTGGAAATAGGGAACAGTACGAAACAGGAAACAGTACTGTTACCCCTGTGGTTAGTAATCTTCGCATTGACCCGGATTGCGTATTTACCCTTCGCCCACTTCTTTCTGCATCCGTATGCTCTACCTACTAGATAGATTCAGTCAATATATCTATGTGCACATATTCGCTCTGACCCTCATATTCCAACATGCACCTACCCTCGATCCAATATTCATAGTGCCCAAGCTACTGTAAGTCAGTAGGTAAGGTAGGTAAGGTATATACTACTGCACTAAAATACCGCCTCTAGACGGTGACTTGAACCATTACTGAATAGGTAGCTACAGTTAAGGGAAACCATATTTTCCGCTAAGGTACCGTGGGTACCTACTACTCGTATTTACGAAGCCTCGGTCCACCAGAGCTCGCACTTTGGATCTGTCGAGGCTTTCCACAGTCAGATCTTCCAGGGCAATTTCTATAGACTTATCGTCAGTCGGATATATTCATCAGCACAGGGAGAGCACAAGCTGATCATATGCAGATCCTACAGTCGCTGCTCAGGCTACCCCGCACGTACGTAGACCATTACGCAAATTCGTCGCTCCGACCGGTCCCTACCTACGTTCCCCGTCTATGGGTGCACTAGAAGATCAATGAGCAGTTGCACGACGTGGACAACGATGAGAAGGATAAGATGCGCATCCCAGCGGTGTACTGGCTTGGCGGATCTGGCAAGTCGCAGCTGGTGCTCAACTACATCCAAGAGCACCGAGAGGACTGCAGAGCGGTATTCTGGATCGAGCGGGATCGAAGGAGACGATCGAGCCCGACTACATTCAAATCTACGGCCTCCTCTATGGTCGTTCTACAGGGGCGGGTCAGGAGACGGTGAAGGTGGAAGATGCGGTACCGGCGGTCAAGCGCTGGTTCCAGGGTCGAGAAGGGCGATGGCTGGTGGTTCTAGACAATACGGACACGATTGACAACGAGCAAGACAGATCCTACATCAACCTGGAATACTTCCCACTGACGCGCCGGGGGTACACGTGGTTGTCACGTCCCGGAGCGCGACGGCCCTGGACATAACCCTTTTAGAGGCGGTTGAAGTTGGGGAGATGGAGCCTCCAGAAGCAAGTGAACTATTCCAGCGAGCAGCGAACGAGAAGTGAAATCGGGAGGATCGTGGAAGAGTTGGGATATCTGGCCTTAGCGATCGTACTGGCGGGCACATATGTGTCAGTGACGCCTCGGTTGTCATCTGATATCAAAAGTTATCTTCCAGAGTACCAGAAGCGGCGGAAAGAAGTGCTTCAGCGACGGCCCAAGCAATATATCTATCGGTACGGAAAGAGCGTTCTGAGCACGTGGGAGACATCGTTCGAAGCGATCGAGAATTATCACCCAGCAGCGACCCGGCTCCTGACTGTCGGCGTTTGTGAACAGGCACGGCCCGAATACGCCCGCCGATGAATCCGCTTATACTACGAATAGGTCCGACGCTGCAGTATTATCTAGCCAGGCGTGACGGTCGTTCCTCTCCGCTGGGCAGACGTGGACGGTATACGATTCAGAGTCGGCCTTCGAGACGCTGTAAAGCTATTCTCTGATTCAGTGGAGATCGGATCAAAAGAGCTATTCAATGCACAAGCTCGTATATACGTGGGGCCATGATCGACTGGAGGTGGAGGAGCAACGGTCTCTAAGCGGCCTTGCCCTAGAGCTGATGGCAGATGCGACGGCGGAGAAGTCGACCCCGGCCAATAAGTCCGGTTGGTGCCGCATACGATGGCCAGCTTTGGAGCGTGCTCTCAGCTATACGAAGCGAGGAGTAAGATTACACAGGACGTACTAATCTTGGTGGATAGGATCGAAGGCTTCCTATACCGGCTGGGAAGATGGTCGGAGGCGTACGCGATCCAGATATCTCATTTCACAAAGGTAGAGATTATGCTAGGCAAGGAGCATCCAGATACGCTAATAAGCATGAACAATCTGGCATTGGCGTTAGGCAGTCAGGGCAGCTACGAAGAGGCGGAGCGGATCCAGCGACAAGCGAAAGAGTGCTAGGCAAGGAGCATCCATCGATGCTGATAAGCACGGGTCAGAGCAAGACAAACTCGAACGCTCAAATTGATCTTATCTTTGTGCTGTTAAAAGCAGCTCGTCAGGAGAATTACAGGCGTGTTATAGTAATCTGAATACTGGCGGTGGCCGCAGTCAGGCGTGCGGAGAGCGACAATGCGGTCTAGCTTATGCTGCCGGCAGTTTGTCACATATATTCAGTTGTCGCGAGTTGGTGCTAGATGGATTGCAAGGCGCTATGCGGCGGCAAGAAGTGGGTCGCAGCCGATGGCATTCCCAAGCAAAGCTTCATAATAGTAAGATGGTGTGGAGAAAATACCAAAATACCCCAGATGACCTCGTCCGCCAACACCCCATCCCTGTTCTGAGATAAATGTGAACGTTTCTCAAAGCTCCCGCTTGGTCCAGCGCAGGCATGCCTATAGTTACAACATAGACTGCATGGGCATTCGGACCGTCATATCGACGGTGGTGTCCTGTTACAGGACAAGGATGCGGTCTTATACTCTCACAGTTCTGGGATTCTGGCTTTTCATTTCCTCAGTGCCGAACGGGCCAAAGCACTTGCCATCCTTGCTCAGCCAAGTCAATAAGCCTTGAGCTCTTGTTCATACGCCTCACTTTTGCAGCCTACAGGTATGTAGCAAGAAAAGATCCTCCACACCCAACGAGTACTGTAGACCCCGCCACCCATTTTCCTTTTTCCCTTTACAAAGTCGGGGCATGCTGCGGCCTCGTGATCGATCCCAAGACACTGTAGTAAGTAACATGTAGGTAGCCAAGCGTTGCTTTTAGGTTGCAGCAAAGGAACCTAATTCTGTACCTGCGCCTTTCCATTACAGAGGGCCAGATAGGGCTATCGGCTAATTTAGTGTGTGTTAGCAATATGTACGTAGTAGCAACAGGGACTATCAACTACTACTAGGGTTACTAGCGCGCGATTACGAATGGGCTGACCAAACAAGGTCAGCAATCCATATCCGGCGCTAATCGTGGATGTGTTTTGTACCAAACATCGATTTAGATTTTCTGCCTTTCTCATTTCTTGTTGTTGTTCACACCGACTCATTATTCTCTTGAGTATTGTCTTAGTCTCTCGTGAAGACCTGCAATTCCACAAACTGAAGAAGTCTGTTGCATTTCATTGATAAAGCCTTCGCGCCTCATTGACAAGACTTTCAAGCTTGCTTTTCAACATTATTTTCCGAATTGCCCTACCAGCCCCATGAGGCTTGAAAGATTGATCTTTCACTGCTTAGGTTGACCATAATAAGAACGCTCGGTTTTGTTAACCATAAGTACCATACGATATGAAACAGCGTATCTCAGAAAACTGACGAGCTGTGCATGACATTGTCAGCTAGCGTGAAATAGCATCCGGCGTGATACCATGCATATGTCAGCTAGCTTGATTCATTGATATTGAGGGGGGAGAGATAGTGCTTTCTTGATTTCTCCAATACGGTCCTGGTAAGCCGGTTATGCATGGTAGAACACCGTCCTGGTGCTGAGCTTATATTGTATCTAGACAAACCCTGTTGCGGCCGCTTTGACCCAATACCCCTTAAGTACTTCTCGAACGATCGTAGCAGCGAGAAGTGCAGGTGCAAGACAATGAGACTTCAGACATATGATCTTTTCTATGGGATCGGGTGGGCCAAATCCATCACGTTAGTAGTGATAGAACATTAGACAACACGATTCCACATATATTCAGATGAGAAAACAGATACGTAATTCAGCTGAAACAAGACACTTCAAGTACAGATCAATGAATATAAAAACCGCCTGCTCTCCCCTTTTCAAATCGTTTCTTCGCTTACTTTTCATCTTCCACGCTTGTAATCATCTACAGTACTAATGTCGCACACCACAGGAGACATCGTAGGTTTTCTTTGTCACACATTTACCCCTTAAGATTAACGTCATCAGGGTGATGCTCCAGCAGTTGCGGGACGCAATACATGTCATTACCAGTGGTCATCCCTAATCAAGCTTCAAAGCCGGCTCGACGAAGCGAACCTTTACAACTCTCAACTGATCACAGGCATTTGGCGCCAGGAAGTTCTCATTACCAATATTCAGCGGCGATACGACAGTAACGTCCAGAACCTTGGATTGGTTACCGCCGAACGGGATGAAGGGATTAAAAAGCTAGATGACTATAAAGATCGGTTGGCCAGCGAACGGCTGGAATGTGCGATAGCAAAGAACGATCTCAAGCACGAAGTCAAGAGTCGTAAGGAAACAGAGGGAAATCTCGCGCGTGAACGTGACACGACCTCAAGACTGATGGATATGGTCGACGCATTCCTAGCCGCCAGATATACCGAGACAGAATCAACTATACCAGAAAATTTCAAACCTGGCAATATCTTGCAGGTGAATTGGGACTTGGAACGACAGGCAAAGCAGATGAGGGAAGAGGTACAAGTGAAGGATTCGTTGATCGAATGCCTGGAGAAGAAATTCGAAAATTCGAAGGAGGAGAAAAAAGAGATGTACCAAAAGCTTGCAGAGAAGCAGGCTGAGATTGTGAGACTGGAGCAAAGAGTTGATTCATTATTGTGAACTTTGAAAGCTCAATTCTTATTTGAGATCACGTCAGACTTTTCTTCGGTCTAGAGTAGAATCCTCCTTTGCCAAATTACGTTGACATCTGAGTCGTTACGCCTAAGCGTTTTGCATTGCTCGCGCCTCGATTGTCCCAATAATCCACAGTCAGATCCACTATAGTAAGCCATGGTCTTTGGTTCACAAAATGATTACTATGTAAGCATGTTGCTCAAATAGCTTTAAATCCGGTAAGTAGGGTAAGCGGAGCCAGAATTATACTAATTAGAAATTTCATGCTGGTGACAACCTCAGAACTGTAATAATTAATTTAAGAAGACGTTACCCATTATTTGAAAATGCCAGATGGTTAATGTTACATTTATGTTTCAAAAAGCAGTGTAACATAAGTTGCTCACAGATGCCAGATACTTCTGAAGTGAACAAACATCTATGATCCGTCCGATGCTTTGCCGCCACCCCAGACGCAAATGTATATGCTTTCCCAACTGGATGGGCAGGAAGGATACAACCCCGACGGCAGCAAGATTGAAGGCAGCTATACGAGTTCACCTGATATCGATGTCAGCTATGTGAATGACTATTCTGTGCCTATAACATGCTCTTCCGAGGGTACAGTAGTGTCCGGTTGCAACATTGACCTATTCAAGCAGCTAGGTATCCCATGCAATGATCAAGTCGACGGTTCTGTCTGCTTGAACTCCGCTCAGAACGTTCCCAATGGACCCGTTCCACCTTTTTTCGCAGCCTGTGCAAGGGCAGCCTACACATATCCGAATAACGACGCCAATGTTAGCAATCTCAAGAGTACGCTGGTTTCTTGTTGCATTGGCACGTCATGCAAAGCACCTCCACGGCAACGTATACAAGACAACACACCACATAGTAAGCGTATGCGAATCAGAGGTGTAAAATCACACCTTCCGGGAAGGAGCGCCTCGTCATCATTCCTTCTTCCATCTGTGCGCAGTCATCGCCACCGTCATTAGTCGCCGCGATACCTTATTCATGGATAGGTTGGCAATGTAAGTAACACGATTTCACGCAGTGCATACTAGCAGCTTCTGAGATTCAACGATGAATGCCCGTTAAGCGAATCATGCTGGCTTATATACTGCCAACATAGCTGCCATCCTAGCTGCCACCTCGCTGCCATCCTACTGCCAACATAGCTGCCATTCTAGCTGATGTTAAGTTTTACTGTACAAGCAATCTTCCATTTCTTCAGTCTTCGAATGTTCGCTTCATCTGATAGATCCTTCTTAGTCCTAGAAAGCTTAAAGTCTCCAGAACCGTTGTCGTATTTTGACTGGTATTCCTTGCCGTATCCTGGCTGTCTGTACTTGTCATGCATCTACATCGCTCGCTTCATTGCTCAAATTCAGCCGACCGCTTCTTGACGGCTCAAGGAGACGAGTTTCGTGCTTGACTATCAGCTTTTCAAGTTCCTAGCATCATGTTCATGACTTCTTTCTGAGGGCGAAATCCTTGATCTTCCCGCTTGATCTCGATGCCTTCAGATACTAAATCATCGTTCGAAGTTCTCTGTTGATAAATGTAAAAGTTGTCACAGCTAGGACTCGTCCTTAGACCAGTCTCACTGCACGGTTTCAAAGTTCACCACATCGACTGACTGATCTATCATCTTCAGTTTCGAGGAGAAAACAACCTGTCCGTGATGCCGCGCGTCTACCAGACCACTTGTCTCATCCATCATAATAATCATCATAGTCTATCGAGGATAGTTGAACCGGATTCTCTACATTCGTGATACCAAACTCTTGCTCTGCCCAGATGTCATACCCATCTGATTACAGCTCATACAACCAAGTTACTTTTGCTCTCCCCTTGACGGCCAGCGGGTTGATTTTGTCCTGTTAGCGGCACTGAGAAGCGCATTTCCCATAAGAGTTTTCTTGTTGAAGCTTTACATGTCAAAGGCCTTCTCCAGCTCTTCTCGGAATGCTTGGGCCCACCGATATTCGTCCAAAATCCGTCGGTCCATCTCATTATCAAGACTCATGCTCGATTGCTTGCCGTCATCGGCGATGTCAACAGCATTTCCCTCAGACACAGTGTCTTTCGATGCTTGGCTATTAGCTCTTCGAATCACTCGCATCATGTTCATGACTTCTTCTCGAGGGTGCAACTCTTGATCTCCTCGCTTGACCTCGGTGAGATAATCATTCTCCAGCACATTATCAGATAATAGCTTCAATCCCATTTCGGCTGGCGGTGGTTCATTTCTAAACCCCTTATGCACGTCTTTCATGAACTCGTTATTTTGCTTCCACCTCCCGCTTCTAGAAGCATTGAACTTCCAGTCAGTAATGACTGCGCAGACCGCATCATGAAGGTGTAAGGTCGGGATACCCAACACGCGTAAAAGTCTGCCAACAGCATGATCATTATATGAGGTTAAAGGAATACAAGCTTTTCTGATATGAGCACGAGCGATCGGGCTATACGCCGAAGAGCGTATTGTGTCAAAATAAAAAAACCTTCATTGTCAGAACCAGTTGAGCAATAGTATTACAACTAATGATTGCTTGGCTAGGTATCTCACCCCATACCAGCCAATCGGCTGCACCCCTTATACCGCTGCAGCTACCACAATATATATATATATATGTATCTTGAGGTTGACCATTCAGGTTCGTAACAAGGATCAGTTTGACTGAATGCTATCGGCAAGCGAAAGAGGGGCATGAAAGACTACAGAAGAACAGTTATCAGACATGTCATAATCGACGTCTCATAACATCTTGACAGCTAGTTGAGGAAAAGAAAGATTAATAGATGGTTTTTCTCCGCTGTATGCTCTTCCTGTAGAATATTCTGCTGTCTTCAAGAATATCATACTTTGCCATATCTGTCTCTCGAATCGCTGATTCCATCCTGGTCCTTGTCCTGAGTGCTCGCTTTTCTGCCATTTTTAGCTTTATCTCTGGGTGTTTTATTTTGTCTCGGATGAGCTGCTCAGTGCCGGGTTTGATTGCGACTTCACTTGTTTCTTGAGCGAAGGATCTTTCACCGAGATACTCATAGACATCCTTCAGAGCTCTCTTGGCCTTGAATCTCTTTGGACCTGACTCATAGCTGGCCAAGATTTGATGCCTTTATATATATATATATATCACTAACATTTGAACAACGGCTGGCTCAGATCTTGCCGGAACATGGCCAGATTTGGCATGGTTGAATGCAACCAGGCATCAGTCTCGTAACCGATATAGATCTATTGTCGGCCTTGTCTTGCCCAGTCGTCTGCAACACAGATTCCATTCGTCATGAACTTCGGTGTTGTATTGGCAAACGTCGAGAATGCAGAAGCCTTGGATTCTTGGTTAGGTTTTTTGGAAAGCTTTCCACTTCATACATTTCATGTACTTTGTTTGTAGCTTCTCTGTCTATCCAGCGCTTTCTCTCAATCAGCGCCTTCGTGTATATTTGTGGTCTTCCATCATAATTTAATCGCTGATGGTCTGATATTGATAGAGAAGCAAAGAGGGAATCTGAGCTTATTTGTAGTATATTTGTCACGGTCTGAAAAGAGGTTTGAATAAATGTTTAGCCTAGGGGCAAGTGACGCCTTATCCCTAGCAGACTCGGCACGGTTCGTAACATTACTCCCCTCTCTCAGCAAGGCATGTTCGCATGCCTGTAGTCTCATGTATATAGCCTCTTGTCTTTGTAGAATTGAATTGTCTTTTGATAGCAGGCTCACTCGGTGCGTGCCATTGCCGCAGGCTCACTAGGTGCGTGCCATTGCCGCAGGCTCACTGGATGGGTGCCATTGCCGCAGGCTCACTAGTTGAATGCCATTGACGCAGGCTCACTGGGTGGATGCCATTGAAGCAGCCTTGCGAAGTGGTCGGCCACCAGGTAAACAGATTTCTTTAGACTCCTTCCGTCTCGCTGAGTATCTTGAATGGATCTAGATATCAGTATCGTATGGTTCACGGATTCTTAGTATAATGTTGGAACCGTACCTAGAATCTATTCACACTGCCGTGATGTAGTGCATAGCTGAATAGAATGTTTGATCGATAGAGATATTACAATTAGAATACTAAGAATACAGAAGCAAAGAGAAAATCCGAGCTGTATTTGTAGTAGATTTGCCAGAATCCGAAAAGAGGTTCAAGTAAATGTTTAGCCTAGGGGCAAGTGACGCCTTACTTCTAGCAGACTCAGCACAGTTCATAACAGATAACATCAAGAAACTCATAGAAGGTAGATCAAAGTGTCAACCAAAGATTAAAGATGATAAATTCCATGTTGCGATGCTGATAGAAATAAGATAGCAATAATAGAAGACAAACAACTATTTAAGCAGAAGGCAGAAGCCTAAGAATCTAGCGCTAGTTCCGAAAGGAAAGTGTTGCGACACAGAGAACCGATGTTGCCAAGGCTGTGTCGATGACACTGGCTCAAGGTGTTACCTAGTCGGATAACTAGATCAGGTGCTAGACTGGCGACGAGATTGGCTTCGAGATTGGTTGGCAATAAGGTTGGTAACCGGGCTGACCACCAGATTGAATACAATCACAACAAAGTGGATGTTATGTTGAAAGGTGGAGAAGTTGAATGTAGGAGAAAGAAAGTATGGCGGAATACTTGAGGTTTATGTATGTCTTGATGAACACAGCATATGGGAATAGCAAATGAATAGAAAATGAAGAAGCATATGAATTGTTGTATCAGAGTACATGAATTCTGAACAGAACGCTGAAATGAGAATGAAAAATGAATCAGTATTGAACTTCATTGACTTATCACTGCCATAGTGCTGATGCCTTTTGAAAGGCTGAGACTTGCTTTGGCTACAGAGTAGCGAGGCGAACAAATATGAATACACCAGACACCCTCGCTGCTGTAGCCGGCGTTTCGCCAGCAAGGATCGAAGCTCGCCCTTTCAAACCTCTTTCTAAACCAATCTCACTGCTGTAGATCTCGTAATCTTCCTGCTGTATGATCGTCAAGCTCTTGCTTCTACCACTGCTGCTGTATGTCCATCGTATCCTCGTAGAAATCCTGCTGTCGTCGAGATTAGAATGTCTTCAAGAAGGATGATCCTCCTAGATCCTCTGTAGGGACCTCGCTTCACTGTCGCATCTAGCTGTACTGTAGTAGCACTGTCGCACCTCGAATCTCGCCTGCCCAGCTGTCGACTTTGCTGCAGTTGAGCAGAAACATTCAATCAAAAAAAAAGCAAGACTGCGGCCACTGCATTAAACCCCGAAGTGAGCCAGACCTTTTGTCGGGCCGAAGAGTTCATCATGTCTGTTGTGGCGGATGAGGAATTCGAGATGTCTCCGGAATAGCCTGCGAGGCGCACAACGCCTCACTTTCAGTGGCTGTGCTCCCGCTTACTCTTACGGGTTTCCATCCTCATCCTGCGTTCGATTTACAAGATCTCGTACTATCATTTCCTGCCGACTACGCCCGGACACGCTTCTTGAACGGCGTGCTTGTCGCGGCAGCCAGCCCTGCAAATACCAGGGGACGATTATAACTTCATTTATCAAGAAGAGCTAAAGACATTTGAGACAAGCTCAGTGCAAGCCACGCCTGTAGAAGAGTTAACGAAAGAAGTAAGAGAGTCCGCAAGCGACAAGCGGGCAGGTAGACTTATAAAAGGAAGGAAGAGCTCTTGGGAGGTTCCCAAATAAGACAAGAGTGTCAGCGAGATGTAGAGAAACTCGATCTGGACAAAGTGCCAGCGGGATGCAGGGAAACCCGATTGGGATGAATGTCCCGACTGAGAAGCAAGCAACAGAATGAATAGGGAAAGTATCAAGATGAGCCGAAAAACCTCATGTTGAAGTCATCGAGTTACTGCATCACCAATCGGTCGGCTCTGCTTCGTGTGAGTGTAAATTTGGCAGCTGATCTGCATAATAAAACAGTCGTGGTCGCTGCTCTTCGACTATTTTCCGGCTCACATTTTATGACGAACGTAAGTGACAAGCGACTCAAATTGACAGATTCGGTGTAGGAGAATAGAATGGATATAGGAGGTGTAGATCACGTGCCAGCGAGAGGTAGCCTTGATCCTATGGGGCTAGCGAGAGGTATTGGGGAGAGCAATCTCTAGGAGAGGTAGGTCGGAATCCCATGCGGCTAGCCAGGAAGACAGGGGGGGGCGAGCGGTAGAAAGGTAGGAGGCAAGCACCGAAGGAACACCATCTAGGATCCAGTCATCTACCTACCGAGCGAGCGACTATCGAACAGCTGGCACCAGGATGAGAGGTACCGTCGGGCGGCGAGGAACGAGAGACAGCGGAGCGACAGGACGGCGAGGCTGCAGAAGGCGCGAGAGATCAGGGACAGGATTGCATTGTTCGGTCCTAGGAGTAGCTATCGGGCTACCGCAGCAGAGGTGTTTCTAGGAGGCGAGCGGCGCTCGACCCTCGGCGACAGCAGGCTATACTACAGAAAGGGCGAACGCGAAGGGCTCGCCGGATCTACTACAGCAGGAGCAGAGACAGCGGAACATACAGTAGAAAGGCTCTGGGTTCTACAGTGGTAGGATTGGTCTAGGAGGTGTACTAGGAGGGCGGCGTTCAACCTTTGGAAGCAGAAGGCCATATAGCCTCTCCTGGCGTTCTGGTGTACCTATATTCGTTCGCCTCGCTACTCAGTAGCCAAAGCAAGTCTCAGCCATTTACATCGGGAGCTATAGTGGAAGGTGCTCATTCAGGGCAATTACAGACTGTGCTTTCGCTCCCGCGATACCATGTGCAAGAACTTTTCAGTCGATTCAAGAGCGATTTGCAGCCGAGGATAAGCACGCAGAATACGTAGCTAAGCAGCCTAGTGTTGTATATATTAGAGTACTATTTCTATAATAATCTTAGAGACTCACATGTGCTGATAGGATTGAAGCAGTCAAATAGCTTATGGTTTCATGATCTCGACATTGCTAATGCTTTGATAGGTGTTGCATTAGGATTCACGAAAAACAATTTAAATGTTTAAGAGAGAATACAAAAAGTAAGGTACAATTAGAAAAGAGAGCGAGCACATATAAATCTAGTATATATAGGTGTCTTGAATTCTGATGACTGCGCCTAGCTCAACGGCCAAAGCTTCATTTCTAGTGAAACTGGATGCGCCTCATGGTTCATTCACTTGAGGCTCCCTTACTCCATTTTTGGCTCCCCGCTTCAGTCCTGGCTCATTTGCTCCATTTTTGGCGAACCGGCTTCCCAGCGTCAAAAATGGGCTCTTGGCTCCAAAAGTTGATCCTTTGCTGTAGATTTAACGCTCCACACATAGCAATATACTGGTCGTCAGAGGACGAAGACCTCGAGAACGGTGCGAATATAGGAAAACAAACTTTTGTCGTTTTCAGCGAGGCATATTTCGGTAGTAAGAAAGGTGACGACGGAGGCGAAAGTTTCGCGGCCGGAAGCAGAGAACTCTTGTAGTATGTTTTGTAGTTCACCAATATTTTTGTCTTCTTGACTCGCCGATGACCCATCAGTCAGAATGAAATGCCAGTCGACTGTACTTTGACCTTGATGCAGGAGCGAGCGCAAAATTCGCCAGAAAACAGACATGGTGATACTTTTTCTTTGTCGTATAATCGTGAGAAGGATCTCTAAATTGAAGGTCAGTCACCATATACGTAATTCCATCAGACTTTGCATAGAAAGATTTTGCTTCGTCTCTCTAGCATATGTAAAACCTGACCTTCAATCAAAACGATCTCCGAGGTTCGGAAGCTATCGTTTCTGAAGGCTTGCCCGAGGAGTTCATTTTTCGGGCATTTCAGGATTAATGATCACTGTCTGGTGTGGATGTCATCGTTTCTGGATGCTGCCAGTTGTGGATGCCTTCAGCTGCGGATGTTGCCAGTTGTGAATGCTGCTGTGGATGCCGCCATGTGGCTCGCCATTAATAATGCAGGCAATTTCGAAGTGCTTGACAATCGTCCTTGATTATCTCATATCAAACCATTCTAGAGACATTGCACGAGATTACCAACTTTCTCTCCAGAAAACACAACACTACCAAGCAAGCATGGCGATAGTGAAAAGCGAACGGCTTCTTCGAGAAAAGCTGCGGATGACCAACTCGAAAATATACATAGTTGTTGAACATCACGACAAATATCATACATACAAATCAACGGAAGAATCGAACTGACCTTCTTCCGAAAGAGAACTTGTGAGTACGTCTGGTCCACGATCAGACCATTACTGAAGATGACAGAGGACACACGGTCACCAGTGTCACAGACGTCCTGCAGATTTCTATGATCCTAGACCACGGGAAACTCAGAGGATGCGAAAAGCCAATCAGGCGGAACACACTGGAGATCACGCCTTTGCTGGCCGACGTACCTTGACTACAGCTCAGAACAAACCATTGCTGCGAAGAGGGTTGAAAGGTATAAAATTTCCAGTGATAATGTGGCTGGGCTGTATAATAGGCTTGCAACGGGGAAGTTGAATGAAGTCTGGGCGTAGATGATAGATATCTAGGAACTGTGCTATAATTACCTTGAAAACGTCGATTGTAAACCCCTCAATCTCTCTAAATTTATGGCCAAGGCCGCCTCAAGAGCAAGATTGAAGACTTGTGAAGATATACAGCCTCATTTTCCCAATAATGCAATTACTTCTTGCCTTTCCCCTTTGGTTTCTTGAACACAGGCTCAGATGTCTGAGATGACGGAAGTCCCGGCTCTGTCTGTTGTGAGTCCGACATGGTCAAATGGCTGTCGTTCTGTTCGAAGGAATCAAGGTTTGATTGCTGGGAGAAGGACTCTACAGCGAAGTCTTCTGAATTGGGTAACTCATCAACGGCAGAACAGATTCTTTCGTGATGAATTGAACAAAACTTGTCGTAGACATTCCTTGTAAACGTGTATGAAGTCCACTTCTCTTTGTCGTCCTGTCTAGTGAAATCAAGCTTATCAACAGGATGACGGTAAAATAGAGTCTCCTTTCCCTTGATCAACGCATAATGCCCGTACATTCTTACAGCCTCATTGTCGTGCGAAATTGAGAAGGTAAGGATTTTCTGATTGAGCTCGTCTTGACGCGACACCAATCTATACAACTCGACGATCGCATTTGCCGCAACGGCGGCGCTATGAGCGTTCTGCCGATCCGCGATGTTGAGTGCTTCGTTGCCGCACCTCTGCTGTCAGAAACGGGAAATACATCTCATCTGTCGCCACCAGACGAGATGTAGTCTGCCAATCACCAACAGAGGGCTGCAGTTTCTTGACTTGATCAGAGGTAAATGCAGACGATTTGAGCCCCACAGCGAAGTCGGGCTGCGGACGAGGACCTTGAACGAGAGGAATAGATTTGATCCAGCTTTCATCGACAGTTTCGATCAGATGTTCGAGATTTGTAGCTCCGCGAAGGTAAAGAATTTCGGCGGAGGGAACGAGAAGCGGAGAGAGATCGCGGATAACTCTGGCTTCGGTTCTATTACGGACCCTTTGACAAACTCTCTCGAATAAATCATCGTTGAAGAGAGAATCATAAGGCACTGTCTGATCCGCATTGAGTAGAGTCGCTTCGATCCAACGCTGAATGGGGTTGACGTCGTTGTTCTTGATATTACTATGAAGATCTGAACGTGTTGTGCCTTCAACAGCACGGTTTGCAGGTAAGATTCGTTGACGTTTCCGCGTAAGCCTTTCCTGAGCTTGGAAAGGTGAACGAGCAGCTCCTTTGGCCTCAGGTTTGTGATTCTGTCCAAGCTCTTCACTCCGTTTCCGCTTTCGATCTAGATTGGAGGAGTTGACTGATTCCTGTGGATACTTTGACCTGAGTCAGTGGTCGCAGTTGTATGGCCAGGGATTGTAGAACGTACCTCTTTGTCAGGCGTAATACTGGTTGAAGAAGGACAAAGGCGTTTTTTCTCTTGTAGACGTACGCTCTTACTTTTCCGTTTGATACCGCGTGGTTGCGCTGTCACTGTCAGCTGAAGAACGGTTTGAAATGTGTGGTAGCAGTTTTACCTTGGGTTTTTAATAGATCTAGCAAAGGTTGCCGTCCATATCTTTTAACATCTTGGCGGGGTTGCCCGAAGGGCACTAAAAACCCCACTAGCCAGGGGTCGTCTGCCTAGGAGACAAATCTAACTTTGCTCGTAATAGGGACATGATGATTGGGAATGTGAGGACGGGAGGCTCATGTCGATCCTCACCATAAACACTTTACCACTCCGCTCATCCAGTATGACTTCCGAGCTTCGCTCACCTTCTCTTCAAATAACCAACGCTCTATTTACCTACCTACCTACCTATCTATTTACATACACATCGCCTCGACCTCATCGTCATGCCTACCGTCTGGCAACCCCACCCCCGGCTGAATCCTAGCCTCATACCCATCATCCAGAGAGCAATCGCTGGGATACCCCCAGCCCACCTGGAATCTCCTACTGACGGCGAGCTTTATGACGTACCTAGCAGCGGAAGCTGCTGAGCGGGATGCTAAGCAAAGGGATAAATAAAAGACGAAGGACAGCGAGGCTACAGTCTCGCTGCCACCAGATCCTTCACCCCCCGCTCTACCCTCCGCGCCCACGCCCCTGGGTAAACCCAAAGGCAGCAAGAATCAAACTTCCGCTGTCAGTATCGCTTTCGACGAACCTCCACCCTCTTTCGCACCATCTGTGATGACTAAAACAATTAAATCTGGCCGTGCAGTCAAGGAAACAACTGTATGGGAGCAGGAGTCCCAGTCTAGACGTCGCTTCCATGGTTCTACTTTGGAGGTAGTGGCTTTCAAGCCAGCGAGGAAGACTGACTGCTACTATGCTACTATGCTGAGTAACTACTATGGGTAGAAAGGGCAGAAAGGGCAGAAAGTGTAGAAGATAGAAAGATGATGAGGTAGTTGATTAGAATCGTGAAGACGACGAGGCGCGGCGACATAATACAATGTTCATAAACTGTTACATAGAACAGTGATGGGGAGCAAAAACCGTTGGTCCGAGCCTCAAACTTATGTGTAAGGTCACAAAGATAGTCCAAGCTCATGATCTCTCCCGTTGCTGACCATTCTCTGAACAATGCTAGGACCAGCGAAATTCATCGGCTACTTTCTTTTTCAACCATGCTTCATAGGAGCTTTGGTTGAGATCCTTCTTATCTTCTATCTCTCGAAGATAATCGGTCACCCGATCTATATCGGTAAATGGCTCCTGATCCTTTCTAGCAATAGTAAAGAATCCGGAATATTCTTTCCACTCGTCAGGCAGTCGATTAGTGTTCGGATCTTCCGCTAAGCGCAAAATCCACTCCATGTCCTCCTTGTCGACCTCGTAGGAAGTTTCCACCTTTTTCATGACTAGTTCTACGCCAAGCAGCTTCGCTTTGGCTAGAGGCGTGAGATCAAAAATACGATCCGAGGGATCTAGCTCCACTACTTCGCTTTTGTCCCACTGAACGTGAATTGCTTGGATTTTGGTAACGTCGGGCGACATAGTTGGTGGAGGGTAATGAAATCCAACTGAGCACTAAAAAGTTGCAAACGTGAATATCAGCTGTCATGATAATCTAGGGCAGGCGTACCTTGTTGAAGCGTTGGAATAGCTTGAAAATAAAGCTCGCAATGAATTGAATTTTTTGCGCGGGAAGAGCCACTTCTTAATGATGGTGATGCGTTGGCAGTAAGATCTACATACAGTACAGTATCATGCTAACTTACCTTAGCCGACGCTAGGATTGTACGGCTTACAGACGATCCGTCTGAGACGAATTCGTCTGCGTGTACATGCATAGATTCTTTTACTGCGGCCGTCCTATCACACATCAGCGATGTGCTAAGTGTCGGGGCAATCTACCACTTAGATTTCTATTGGCCATACCTTATCTCAGGTAGGCTGGCCCGGAGCCTGGCCGTTGGGTTTGATATAAACCCTGGTGATTCAATATGCACGAGCAACAAGTGTGACGACGTGGTACATGTGTCTCAATCAGTTGGTTCTCCGAGCAATTTATTGGATAATATGAACCAGAGATTGATTAATTGTTCGTACACCCTTGTGACATCGGTTTAAGTCCGACCCATGAGGGACACTATGCTATGTGTATCGAACGGACAAAACCCTCTGGGGGAGGAAACCGCTCGCCGGCTACACAGCGACTGCACGCCGCCGAAACAATAACGCTGAGACTATGTACCCAGTAATGAAGCTATCCCACAAGGTCGGCCACCCCCTATGATCTACAATGTTAGTAGGGGGAACCCCACCAATGACTAAGCATACGAGCATTTATCTGGATTCGGCGAGTCGGCGACAGCGCGGTTTGTTAAGCACCCGTACCCCATCTGGTCAAGCTGCTACCAAATTTGGCCTAGCTGTTGATCGAAGGGGGTGACCGACCTTGTGGCGGTTAAAGAGATAGCTTCTATAAACGAGGAACCGAGTGAAAGTGGGGGGCACGGATATCCAGCGCGTGACGCTCGAATAAACTCTTACTGCGTGCCTGTGCTGTTTCCTTGCAATGCACCGTCCTTGCCCTGCTCTTCATTGACGATATCCTATACAACGATGCTCCGGTCTCCGATCGAGGCCGTGATTCCTTTGCACCCGTGGTGCTCGTGGTTGTAATGTCGAGACTGTGTTCTCCGCTCGATGATTGCCATTCATCGAGCAAGGAAATGTGTGTGGAAGAGAGACGCGTACGATGAGGGGATAGAGTGTGGTTGTATCAAATAACCCTATCCTGCTCTTGTCTTGTGTCACGTAGACGTTGAATATGTTGCTGATGTAGGTGTGCGGTCGCAGTCGTAGTCGAATGCTTAGCTCTGATCGATAGTAGAGAATGCGTTCTGATCGTCCTCCTGGGCTTTCGATCGTCCACGTAGATAGATGCATGACTTGTCGCTATAAGTACAGAAGTTGGGCTCGTCGAGCCCCCCCAGTATATCAGCGCAGCCGACGGGTCACTACTCCTTCGGCCACATGTAGTCACGACTCCAGAATCACATCTGGGCCGACTCTCCTACCTGATATCTTTCCATCACGCTTACCGTTTGCGACGTCGACGAGTAGAGAAGTTCGGTACACCAACGCAGTCGATGGGTCACTACTCCTTCGACCACTTGTAGTCACGACTTCAGGATCACATCTGGGCCGGCTCTCCTACTAGTAGTATACCTCTCCATCTCTTACTAACGTCGACTTGTCATTAGTCTTCTTCGTAGGTCGATTGTGACTGTTAGGGAGGGTGGTGTCGCGTGGGTGAAAACTCTGCACGGCAGCTTTCACGACCACGCAACGTCCTAACTTCGATCAAACTGCGTCGGATTGAGAGTTCTAGGCTCTTTTGACTTCTACTCGGACGCAGAATAGAATCAACCGCCGCTGGCGCCAGAATCTCCCAATGGGAAATGTCCTATTAAGCATCGAGATCGGTCAACCCAGCTCTTGTGGCCCCAACTACGAAGAAGCCAGAGACTCAAAGCAAAACAGAAACCGGTAAAGGGTTAATGTTCTCAAGGAACAGGTCGCTAAATGGAGCGCGATCAGGCTCGCCCATGTAAAGCGAGATGAGCTTGTGAAGAGAGAGATTTTGGCGCTTCGACGTCCATTGAAAGATGGTTCTCAAGTATAACGAAGCAGAAACGGCTCATCAACTGAGGCTTTCGATTGCGAATCTGCACTAAGCCATCGGCAGACAACCTGAATTCGGAGGTTTACTCACACCAGCCCGAAGAATGGCACATAAGAGAAAAGCAGAGTAAGCGATGCAGCTGGACTGCTTGATCGAAACGAACCCCTCCGTCTATAAGTAATGCTATCGAGCGGATGCAGTGGCTGATGCAGTGGCTGATGAGGCGGGTGGGTTGATCAAATGGTCACACTTCCGTCATCTGACCTGGCTATTGCAACTAAGGTAGGGCAATCGACCAAGCCCACGGGATTCTCATTCGCCTGTTGGTGATAGCTTCATAATGGCAAAATATCAATCTTTTCTCATTCACCCTACAACAAGCCCAAGCGTGGGGCGATACTAACACTTTAAAACATTTCCGGCTCGTGGCTTGGCAAACACACTTTGCTTAATCCTGCATATCTAGTTGAAATACTACTTCGGATGATGGCCGGCGCAATGAGAGACTGGAAACTCTGCCTCACCAGGAACGTTCCATTGAAGACTCAAAACCCTTCAACAAAAGCATCTTCATCGGAAGCTCTCCATCACAAGCCGCATCGCTCAATGAAGAAAAGAAAGCCTTCCAGAGGTTTCTAACTGCAACGCTCGATGATACTCCAAGTCTGATCATCCGCTCCTACTATGATAGAATATCATCATGCACGTCCTTCCTCGGTCGCGACACGTCTTCGCTTGCCGTTCTCTCCTACAGCCTTTTCTGCACTGGCTACTTCTCCGTACCGTAGTCGATCTCAATCTTCTTCATGTATGTCTTCGGCAAGTAAGCTTGCGCGTCTTTCTGGAGACCATCTAGTGATCTTCGACCTTGAACCGAGTGTGGGTGTGGAGGGCTCCGGAACTTAGAACAGCCTATCAAAACTCGATGTCGTGAAGCGTGAGGCTAGAGGCGAGCCGCTTTGCGGCTGTGGCGAAGTCCAAAGTGGAGTAGGAATATCAAGATACGATGTTTCCCTTGGGGCCGATGAAGCTTCGTCAAAGTCATGAATTATATTCAGAGCCTTTGGCGGAGTGTTTGGCGACGCTGAAGCAGGGCAAAATGAATGATTGAGTACGGTTCCATTTTGCAAATCGAATTCAGCAGACTCTTTTTCTTTCATGATAGTCAAAGAAATAGAGGCTCTCTTAAACATCGTTAATGTTCGTTCGATAATTGGGATATAATGAACTTACCCATTCTGCTATAGCTTTCCGATGATCAATATCTAGAGCCTCTAAGTCTTTACAGAGTTGTTCTTTCTTTATAGTTCGATTGTGGGTTAGCCTTTATTTCATAAGCCGAATAAACCAAGTTATTCATGCTATCATGTTATATGTGTCTTGATCATATACTTTCCGTACGCTCTTAGAGAGTTCTAATATCACGATCCTATACTCCTTCGGACACTCCTGATTTGCTGTGTACTTGGCTGTCACATACTGAGCGAATGCAACGCAATCTGCAGCTGTGACTCTCGGTCGAAGAGATGATGATGATGCGTACAAACACCGCAAAAGCTGTAATAGATGTTAGAGAACACGCGAGGTATTTGTTGAGAGACCAAGCGCAGAGACGCGTTATTAAGGTACGAAAGACAGAGCTAAGGACTGACATGCTAATCAACTGACGCGTTATTATGCTATGATAGGCCGAGCTACGGAGGAGAAGAACAAGGTGAATACTAAAATACAAGACAGGACACAAAGTTTCAAGCATGAAGGCCCAACCAAAGGCGCATCTAGGCAACCATGCAATTGATGATACTCTCTGCAGAAGCCGAATTAGGCTGGGATGCTTTGAAACAAGAGACGAAGGTGACAACCCTGCCCCTTTTCTCGCGCTTAGAGCCATCTATCTCCTCCGTCTGTGAATAGACCGCAGACATTCTCTTCGTCTATCGTCTTCTTGCTCCTACTCTCACCTACACAGTCATGTCAAATTATTCATTCGAGAGACACTCTTGGCAGATCTAAATCCAAAGATCGAGAAGGTTTCATTGATGAAATCGTTGACAAAGGCGCTTTCATTTCTTCTGGGCCTTGCTATGGTGAACGTGTCGGATCCGATGTCAATAAAGAGCTCTACGTTCGCGCAGAATACTATCCCGGAGCATTGAAAGCTTTACCGAAAGCAAAGAAGTTCAAAACTCGGACAAGTGAATTCATCAAAGCAATCGATCATCATAGTCTGCTCACGTACCGTTCGTCGCCGCAATTCTTGAGTATCTACATATTCATCTCATTTCCGACCCATAACGTATTGTATTAACGCCTCGCTCAATCGAAGAGAAAATTCAATTCTGGGGACGACCCCAATTTGATTTTAACGTATGGTAATGGAACCCCGAAGAGCGGACATATCATTTGTAAGTTTGAACAGCTAGTTTGATATTGCTGGAGGAAGCTGAGGAGATTTGTGATATTGAGGTCCAAAATCGATTGAGAAGGGACTTTCATAAGCATCAGTTCCACCCGTCATCTAGGGACGAGATTATCCAACCTTCCGTACCGAACTATGAGTTGTCAGGGATTATGAAGCTAGAAATGCCACGCCATAGAGACGGCACCTTCGCGATCGTAGCCAAAGGTATTCGAGAATAAGAGAGGTCATAAGTCTTGTCGTTTGCTACAGATTGAAAGCGTTACTGGACATGATTTTGGAGCGCGTGCGCTGTCAGATACTTCTACTGTTATTGATCGCCGATCAGGTCGCTTCAGGTTTGAATTGAATCCTTCACGTCTAATATATAATTTGATAGAAGCCACCTGTGACACCCTTGCGCGTCTTCCTGGCAAAATCTGGGGACGGCTATTCGACAAAGATGGTCACCCCATAAGTCTCGCGAGGTCCATTGCACTCTTATCCTTGCAGAGATCCTATTAAACTGGGCGCACAATTGCAGCCACCCTCGGTGCTGCAAGCGACCCGGATATGCCATTTGGAGGGACATCATTCTACAAGAAAAACTAGATTTCTTCTGCTGATATCATCATCCACACAGGCTACACAAACCTCCATCGACTGGTATTGCAAAGGCCACCTACAGCTCGAACCTTTCGGAGCTGACTTCGAAGAATGAGAAATTCTCAGGTGGAGTCTCAGCAGCGCACGCATTTCTTCTGCCATCTAAGGAAGTGAGCTTTTGGTGCTAGCTGAGAATGTAAAAGGCTATTCAGGAATCTTTGGATAAGAATGCTGCTGACAATGAGCACACAGCGGTCATCGATGACAACGCGTTTGGTCTTTCTTGGGTAACCAAAAGATACAGCCAGCCAGCATCTTACTGCTGTTCTGAGTCGTGTCTTGCGGAGAGCGCACCTGGGTTAAATGTTGCCGTGAGAAAATCCGTGTTGCGGGCATTGTACTTTAACTGATATTATATCCTGACAACGATAGAACTCCCTTTTTCAAAGCAAAGAGTGCTTGCAACTTGGTTCAAGCAAGACTTCCGAATGGCTGTGCTACCTCGCTTTCGATCGTTCAAGGATCGTTTTCAGGGATCTCCCTCAGCCTCAAATGCAGCCCCTTATCTACTTTTCTGCACTTTAGACCCCACCATGCTCGAATGAAAGATGAAGTACTAGATCGTTACCAAGGGGAGATGCAACAAATTGTCAATCGTTGATGGGCAGCCATGGTTAAGCAGCTCGGTAGATAAGGGAGGAAATATGTCTCATTCTGATGCTGCAAGTAGCAGGCAGAAGCAATGAAAAGGGTGCATATAATCCTCCTTATACGTCTTATATTTCATCAGACATCCAGCATTCGCCAGGAATCGAACGGAACTCACTTTTATCTATCCAATCAACCCAATCACGGCCGAGCAAAGTAACAATATAAGCTGATTCTTCGCGTCAGAATGTGTGAATGTTGGGTCACCACTCAGAAGTACAAGAATTGTACTGCAACACCGAAACACCGGCAGGAGAATCCCTAAGACACTATTATTCCCTGACCCGACAACTCCACAGAGCCTTGATATGCGCAGTGGAGGATCGAACCCGGCAGCTGATATTCGTCGGAGGCAGCGAAGCTCTCAATCGATACCGCTGATTATGGGCCATCTTACAGCACATCACTTGGCTACGTGCCGAAACCTTCAAGACACTTGTTCCCTTATGTTTCTTCAACATCTTGACTTGTTTCGGGGAGAACTTTGGCAGATTGAGGTCGGCAGCAGGTGTCCGCAAGTGTAGGCCTCGAAGCGTTGAGTGATGCCGTTGCCGCTGCATCTGATGGCTTTTGGCTTTCCGTCAACCGTCACCACTTGGGGCCGAAAGGTCTCTGGACTCAGACAGGGATCAAGATCTAGCACTTGAGGCTCGTTCCCAGTAACTGAAGAGCAATTGAGGTCTCAAGTTGTCTGCTGCTTTTTGCAGAGTACGCAAGCCATAACACTACAATGGGGACATCGAAATGTATACTTAAGGCACACCCGGTTACAGAAGTGACATTGCCCTCGTTCATTTTTTCTTGACCACCAAATTTTATCAGCGTTGTGAGTGCAATTGCATGAACCAGCGTTGCAATTGCTCACCCTCTCACTTCCTCTCTCTAAATTTTCTCTCATCTCTGCCCACCGCCGTCGTACGGCTTCGTCTCTCTTTTCTATCGTCATCCTTCTAGCCATCTCTTCTTCCTCCGCCAACTGTTGAGCTAGCCGCGTGTTGCTGCGCCTCTCTGGCCCTACTCGCCGCTTCTTGTGACCTTTTTTCTGCCATCGCCTCCTTCTCCATTACCGTTCTCAAGTGTTGGGCTAATCGCTCCGTTGCCGCCCTCTCTTGTGCCTGCCTCTCGTGCTCTTCTCGCTACTTCATGCGTTCTTTGCTCCGCTTTTCTCCTCTTTTCCTTGATCTTCCGAATCTGCACCTTGCATTAATGTGGCCTCAAAGGATGTCTTGCAAGGCGCTGAGAACCTTGATCATTACTGAATGAACGACATTCACTTCCAAATTTGCATCGCGGACCTTTCAACCTTGAAAATTATTATTACAAGGCAAATGTTCCGGCATTTTTTCAACAACAGAACATGAGCTTCGTCAGCAATAGCATAGAGAACAAATCAAGTAGCTGTCAAGCGATTGATGAATTTCAGGATCCCGACTTTCCCTTCCATATGACTCCCTCCAGAGCAACGACTAGAACTGCGCCGCGGTGGTCATGGAGATTATCCGTCTCATTGTCCGTGATAACACTTAAACACCCGGCTATCCTCTGCCAGACTGCCCTGGTAAGCTTATTTTCAATTGGTTCTGAATTGCCCTCCCTGGAAAAGATTCTCTCTCGGCTTTCAGACTACGGGGTGAGCTCGGCAAATTGTTCGTGCGCTGTTGAACCCGATGAAGATCCAATAGGGTTGCTGACACTGATCCTCCTTTTTCCACTGACACTGTTTATCTTTCCGTTTCTGGAATTAACGCGATCGACTTGCTGATCCGACCATAAGGAAAACCCGGCGTGCAAGGGAGAAGGGTTTTCAAGAATGCACACCCGCGGGAACAGTGTCATCACGGGCTCCTCGGAGCTGGGGATGAGCGCTGTTTGCGCTGCGGTCAACGACACTGCATCATCATGCTCACCCTCTTTCCGGGCTCTTCTGTGCCGACTCCAGAGTTCCACAGCATCGCGAAGGAGAGCTTCAAGCCCGCTTTTGAATGCCTCGCTCTGGGTTTGGTTGAAAAGCAGTGGGGCCAGAAGACTGACTACCTGCATTATCTGCCACTGTATTCACAATCCTAGTCTCGTGGATTTGCTCATCTGTGGCATGAGCGACGACCAAGAGAGACCGGAGGATAGCTTCCTGACGAGGGTTCTTATTGAACAACCGATTCAGTACGTCCGCAAGTTCATCGCCAGCAGGAGACTCGAGGGTATAGAGGGGCTGGAGTATTTCCTCAGAGACTTCCTTTACGACGATTGCTTCAGCAGCAGCCATGCGAAGATGCTTGGGCGCTTGAGTATTCGGTATCGGGATAGGTCTGGAAATTGTGGGAATGAACTGTGAACGCTGTAGTGTAATGAACAGATCTTTAGTTTACAGCATTGATCTCTTTTGGCACTATGGTAAAGAAATATTTCCTTACCAAGTCGCGGAATCTCATCGAGAGATTCAATAGGTTAGAGGAACTGAGCAATACGTTAATGACATGGACGGGTGTCGTTCCTTCAGCAAACTGATAAATCTGCAGTAGCCAGGCGAAGGCGGTAGGTTCAATTACGTTGGCGTCCAACATCTCTTCTATCATCAACGAATACCGTGGATCATAGACGTAAAGATGGGGGAGCAGTGTTGAGGAAGATAGTGAGATGGAAGACATTGTGCGGGTGTGCAAGTAAAAGGGGACCGAAGGCCGGACGTTATAGAATTAAGCAGGGTGACGAGTTGACGAGGTGACTAGATGGCCCGGGGCGCGAGACCGAGGGAACGGGGCAGGTCTGAAGATGGCGA
>JAABUV010001131.1_pt1 | contig 39105 bp, 38 predicted proteins | sample 5559971 | NCBI WGS metagenome assembly JAABUV01 (sample SAMN10711881, study PRJNA513362) | rock metagenome | isolation source: Antarctica rocks | place: Antarctica: Victoria Land, Knobhead nord | collected 2015-12-19
ACAGGAGGGTCATCATGCGATAGACTGCGGGTGGCATCGGGAGGCTCCTTCCGGACGATATGGTGTCAGCACCCCTATCCTACCAAAGCCCTCCCGATTGCCCCCTTGTTAGCGAAAACTAGAGGTTCATCATGTCTCCTAATTGGTCGTAAGTTGTCGGTTAGCCGGTCAGAGCCAGCGTCGCGAGCACGGGGCGGTGGTCAGACACGCCGTCCCACGGGCCAATGCGCGCGTCGACGGTTTGCCACTGGCGCGAGTGGAACACGTAGTCGATGCGCACGAGCCACTGGGGGATGAACCAATCGTGCACGCGTGGGCGCGTGTCGTCAAACGACTTGTCGCCTGGGAAAGTGTGGCCGAAGCCGAAACCCTTTTCCCGCCAGGCGTCGCCCAGGACGCGCGTGACGATGCCGTACGGCGTGCTCTGATCACCGGCGTTGAAGTCGGAGAGCACGAGCACGGGATCCTGTTGCGCGCGCACGAAGTCGGCGATGACGTGCGCGGTGTACGCGCGCTGCTGTGTCTCTTCGCGGATCTCTCCCCGCGTGAGTAGCGTTGAGACCGGGTGGGCGTCGAGTACGGTCACCGTCGCGCCAGCGAAACTCAGGCGCGCTACGAGTGGCGGGTCGTTCCATTGCCCCGGCAACGAGAGCCCTGTAGGTTGCAGCGGGTAGCGGCTAAGGATGGCGGCCCCGCTCGACGTGCTTGTCACGTTCATGATCTGATACGGGTAGAGATCGGAGAGGTCGCGGCGCAACGCTTGCGCGACAGCGGGACTCACCTCTTGCAGGCCCACCAGGTCGGCGTCCGCACGGCGTATGGCCGCGGAGACACCGTCGGGGTTTGTGTTGGACACATGGACGTTGAAGGTCATGGCGGTCAGGCGTGGGGCGTTCGCGGGCGGGGTCGGGCGCCACGCCAGGGGCACGAAGAGGCCGCCGTAGGTTATGAGGAACAGGACCGTGCCGAACAGGGCGCACGCGCGTAGCAGGTAGCTCCGCACGACGATGGCGAGGGGCACGATGAGCGCCAGCGGGACGAACAGATAGAGCGCGAACGTGTCGAGCAGGAACGACCACCAGCGGCTGTCCCCCAGTAGCGCGTGCACGACGACCCAGCCGAGCAGGACGGCGGCGTAGAGCAGCGCCAGGAGCGCGACGCCGGTCACCACGACACGGCTGATGATGCCCCGCCGCTTGCGGCCGCCCGTTTCAGTGGGCGGTATGTCCTCCCATCGCCGCGTCGTCTGTCTGAGTGCCATGCCGTGTCGCGCTCCCCGTCTATTCCACATTCATCATTCATCCAGCCGTGTACACGTAGTATGTCCCGTCTCGCGAATAGGGACAACCGCATAGCGGCGTAGGGCTGGCGGCCCTATACTTCAAGGTATGGAGCATCGTAAGCATGGGCGCCGGCCTGGCCCCAATGTCGCGGAATTACACACGCACGTCGGCGCGGCCGTCGACCCGGCCATTCTCTTTTCGATCGCCCACGATCAGGGTATCCGCCTCCCCACCAAAGACTATTGGGAGTTCGCGGAGTTGGTGACGGCCGCGCCCGGTAAGGTCAAGACCTTCGAGCAGTACCTCGAACTGTTTCACTGGACCGAGTTGGTGCAGAGTTCGCCCGAGGCTATATCCGCCTCGGTGCAATCGGTCATCGCCGGTGGCTACCGCCATGCCAACATCGACCTGATCGAGCTGCGCTACTGTCCGATGAAGCGCAACCGCGAAGGCGAGCGTGACCTCGACCACATCATCGTCGCCTCGGCCCACGGTATGGAGCGCGCCCTGCTGGAGTACCCCATGGTGCGCGCGGGGCTGATCCTATGCGCCGACCGCTCGCTCGACCCCGACGCTAACGACAACATCGTGCGCAAGGCTATTAAATACAAGAACTGGGGCGTCGTCGGGGTTGACCTGGCCGGCCCCGACGTCACGACCTTTGGCGGCGTGCGCCGGTTGGCCCCGGCCTTCCGCGAGGCTCAGGAGGCCGGCCTGGGCGTCACCGTACACGCCGGCGAGAAGGGCACGCGCGAAGAGATGCTTGAGGTGATTGAGGCGCTGCGGCCGCAGCGCATTGGTCATGGCATCAAAGCGGCCGGCGATCCGCGGCTGCTCGACCTGCTGGCCGAGCGCGGCATCGTGCTGGAGATCTGCCCGACCTCGAACCTGAGCACGGGCGTCGTGCCCACGCTGGAGCGCTTCGCCGAAATTTTCGACCAGTTCCATCGCCACGGGGTGCGCTACTGCCTCAACACGGACGGCCCTGAGATGCTCGTCACGGACATCTACCGCGAACGCGATCTGCTGCGTGAGGCCGGCATCCTGACCGACGCGCAGATCGATGGCGCCGACGAGGTGGCGCGGCAGGCTACGTTCATCGGGAAGTTGCCAGTAGCCAGTAGCCAGTTGCCAGTTGCCGATTACGACCCGCAGCCGGTGGCTGGCGACTCGCGGCCGGGGACCGACCACCAGCGGCCGACAACTGACAACTGGCAACTGGCAACTGGCAACTGACGGTTATGGTACCTCGCCTGTTGCGCCTGCGCAATTTCATGAGCTATGGTGACGAGCCGGTCGAGCTTGACTTCAGCGGCATCCACCTGGCCTGTCTGTCGGGTGGGAATGGGCACGGTAAGTCGGCCCTGCTCGACGCCATCACCTGGGCCTTGTGGGGTGAGAGCCGTGCGCGGCGCGAGGACGACCTCGTCTACCGTGGGGCCGCGGCGATGGAGGTTGAACTCGAGTTCGAGGTGGGAGGCGGTTGCTATCGCGTGCTGCGAAAGCGCACGCTGCGCCCCAACTCGCCATCGTCCGCGACGCTTGAGTTGCAGGTGTTGGGTGAGGGCGGCTTCCGGGCGGTCACCGGCGGCACGATGCGCGAGACGCAGGAGCGCCTGCTCGATGTGCTCAAGGTTAGCTACAAGACGTTCGTCAACTCTACCTTTCTGCTGCAGGGCCGCGCCGACGAGTTCACGGTCAAGTCGCCGACCGAGCGCAAAGGCGTACTGGGTGAAATCCTGGGCCTGGAAGAGTACGATAAGCTCGCCGAACGGGCGCGCAACGAGGCGCGCGAACTGGCCGCGCGGGCCGCGGGCAAGCGCGCCGAGATTGGCCGAGATGAGGATGAGATAGCCAAGCGGCCGATGCTGCGCGCCGAACTTGTCGATCTCGAGGCCAGGCACGCCGACGCCGTGACCGCGTTACGCGCGGCCCGACAAGCGATGGCCGATACCAACGCCGCGTACGAGCGCTGGAAAACTGAACAGCGTCTGCTCGACGGCGCGTTGAACACGATCAAGGCGACTAGGGCGGAGTTGGAGCGGGTGCGCGCCCGGCGCGCGGAGGACGCGCGCGTTGCCCGTGAGGCCGAATTGCTCCTGGCCGATGAGGGGCGCATCACGGCTGGGGTCGGCGAGTTGCGCCGTATCCGTGAGGAGTTGGAAGAGGCCGAGGCGCGCGCGAGTCGCGTGCGGACGCTGGACGCCGCTCAGACGGCCGCCCGGCACGATATCGCCCTCGCCGAGAAGGGCCTGCGCGGCGAGTATAAGACGGTGTGCGCTGAGGCCGAACGGGCCGCGCGCATCGCGAGCGGCGCGGAGGCGCTATGTCGCCAGATCGAGGAGTATACACGGGACGAAGCGTCTATCGCCACGATCGAGGAAGATCGCGCGGGCGTCGCGCGCGACGTCGAGGCGGTGCGGGCGACGATCGCGGCGGCGCAGGAGGAGAACGCTGGCCTGGAAGGTGAGATGAAGCCGCTGCGCGAACGCCTGAAGCTGTTGCGGGAGGAGGGCGCCGCGTGCCCCGTGTGCAAGAAACCAATGGAGGACGAGGAGCGCCGCCGCCTGCACGCCGAATTCACGGCCGAGGGCGTCTCCAAGAGTGCACGGGTCAAGGCCAATACCGCGACGTTGGATGGTCTCAAAGCGCGGCTGCGAACGCTCCAAGATCACGATATTGTCCTCGTCGCCACGCTGGAGCGGCTGCGTAAACGGGCCGGCGAACTGGGCGCGTTGCGCCAACGCTTGCAAGCCGTCGAGGAGTCCGCGCTGGCTGAGCGCGAGGCGCGGGCGCGCGCCAACACGCTACAGCGTACCCTGGAGGCGGAGGACTATGCGCCCGAGGCGCGGGCGCGCCTGGCGGCGGCGCGGGCGGAGATCGACGCTGTCGGCTACGACGAGCGGCGCCACGCGGCCCTGCGCGCCCGCATCAAAGAGTTGAGCCCGCTGGAGGCGGATTTGTCGCGGCTGTCCACCGCGCGCACGCAGTACGACAGCGCGCGGGCCAATATCGCCGTCTACGACGAGGATCTGGCGCGCTGGGAGGACAAGTCGCGGCAGGATCAGCAGATCGTCGACGGGCATCGCGCGGCCCTAGCCGCGTTGGCGGATGTCGAGGCGCTCAAAATACAGCGCGAGCGGGATGTCGCGGCGGCGGAAATGGCCGAGGGCGGCGTGCGCAACCACGTCGATAGGCTGCGCCAGCGCCTGGACCTGCTCTACGAAGTGGAAGATCGTCTGCGCGCGGTGCGCGCCGAGTTGGCCGCGTTAGAGAGCGGCGGCGACGCCCACGCCGAACTGTCCCGCGCCTTCGGCAAGGCCGGTATCCAGGCCATGATCATCGACAACGCGCTGCCCGAGTTGGAGGACGGCGCCAACCGTATTCTGGCGCGCATGAGCGACAACGGTATGCAGGTGCGCTTCTCCACACAGCGTGAGAGCGCCAAGAAGGACGTCATCGAAACGCTTGACATAAGTATCGCTGACGCCAATGGGACGCGACCTTACGAGATGTATAGTGGCGGCGAGGCGTTTCGGGTCAACTTCGCTATCCGCATCGCCCTCTCGCGCTTGCTGGCCGAGCGGGCCGGCGCGCAGCTGCAGATGCTGGTGATCGACGAAGGCTTTGGTACGCAGGATAGCCAGGGGCGTGAGCGGCTGGTGGAGGCCATCAACAGCATCGCGTCCGACTTCCAGAAGATCATCATCGTGACCCACATCGACGAGCTTAAAGACATGTTTACGACACGCATTGATGTCGTTAAGGACATTGGCGGTTCGCGCGTCGCGATAAGCGCCGCGTAATGGCTGTGCCTTCGTCGACCTATCATCCGTTTTCAATCAAAGGGCCGCCGCGAACTATCGTGGCGGTCCTTTGATTGTGCGGTAGGTGTGCCGTACGCGCCTATGCTTCACCGCCAGTGATTCATCAAGGGATAAATGACTCCCCCAGCCACTACCATACCCATAACTGTGTTGTAGGCCATGACGGCGCGTAGCGCATAACGCTTCCAGTGGTGGTTGCCGCGGACGCTCGTCGTCTTGATGTCCATAATGGTTTTCCTCCTCGGTGAGCCTGGCGCTTGCCGGAGCCATCACTGCCCCGTTGGGGTTATTATCGCACAAACGATATAGTTTGTGCAAGTGATGGGATAAATTGCATCTATGCAATGGTTGTGGCGATAGTGCGACTCGTTGGAGGGGGGCGTGAGATGGGTCGATAACGGGGAGGAGGCGCCGCGTGTGGCGTTCTAGGCGTGCAGCAGGGGCTGGGGACGCACCGTTCCCTCGGCGAGGGCATGTTCGAAGGCGGCCACGATCACCGGGTCGAACTGTGCGCTGGAGCCCTCGTGCAGCCGGCGGCAGGCCTCGTCAAAAGGAAGGGCTGGGCGGTAGGGACGGCTACTGGTCATGGCGTCGAACGAGTCGGCCACCATTAGGATCGCCGCGTCGCGCGGGATAGCGTCCCCGGCCAGGCCGTCGGGATACCCGCGGCCGTCCTGGCGCTCGTGGTGGCTGCGCACGGCCGGCAGAATTTCGCGCAGGAAGGGTACCGCCGCGAGCATGTGTTCGCCGATGACGGGGTGCTGCTGGATGATCGCCATCTCTTCCGGCTCCAATGGCGTCGGCTTGGCCAGGATGGCGTCGGGGACGCCAATCTTGCCGACGTCGTGCAGCAATCCGGCCAAACGCACCCGCGCTACGTCGGTCGAAGCTAGATCCAGGGCGTAGGCGATGGCGGCGGCGTAGGTCGAGACGCGCTGTGAGTGGCCGCGTGTATAGCGGTCCTTGGCGTCGACGGCGGCGGCGAGTGCTCCGACCGTGGCCATATTGGCATGCTCGAGTTGCGCGGCGAGAGCGGCGGGGTCGTGGCCGGACACGAGCAGGGCGTCCTCGGGGCGGCCCACGCGGCCTTTGCCACGGTGCTTGGCGGCGTACGAGGCGCGGTCGGCCATCTGGATGAGCTCTTCGCGCGTGGCTGCGTGCAGAGGCAACGCGGCCACGCCGACGCTGGCGTCGACGCGTACCGTCGCGCTCGCCATGACGACGCGCAGGCCCGCGATGGCGGCGCGCACCCGCTCGGCGACGTCGAGCGCTTCATCCATGCCGGTCTCCGGTAGGATGAGCGCGAATTCATCACCGCCGTAGCGCGCCGCGATGTCTGTCGCGCGCGCGGTCTCGCGTAGGGCCGCGGCGATCGCGGTTAGCGTGGCGTCACCGGCCTGATGTCCATAGGTATTGTTGATCGTTCCGAAGTCATCCAGGTCCACCATGAGCAATGCAAGCGCGCGTCCGTCCCGGCGCGCCCGTGCGACCGCCTCCTCCAAACGTGTCTGGAAGGCGCGATGGTTGAGGAGGTCGGTGAGCCCGTCCTCGGAGGCGCGTGCGAGGGCTTGCTCGTGCATGCGCATATTCTGCAAGGCGATAGTCGCCTGAGTGGCCAGGATGGAGAGGACATCCCGGTCGTCTTGGGTGAGCCTACGGGCCAGGCCAGTCAGGCGTAGCAACCCGATGACACCAACGTCGTCTTGTTCCAGTGGTACCAGTAGTGTCAACCCGCCCGACTCAGGCTCCTCGTGTATGCCACGCCCGCTAGGGGGGATGGAGAGGCGCGCGGGCGCCGGCGGATAGATGGGGCTTGGCGGGAGTTCCGTCGAAGATGGATCGCACGGCGCCGCGATGTGGCGCAACAGGTCAGGGCGCTTGTCGTCTCGTAGGTAGGCCGTTACTATCGCGGCCTCGGCGACCGTACGCGCGGCGGTTACAACAGGGCGCAGGAGTTCGGCGTCGGATTGTTGTAGCTGGATGTGGTGGCCTACCGTCAGCACTATCTCTAAGCCCGCGCCGCGGCGTTGGGCCTGGGCTATGGCGCGCAAAGCAACACGCAGTGCGGCGATGGGCACGATAAACAGGACGAGCAGCACAGGTTGGTAGAGCCAGGCGACAGCCGCGAGGATGCCAATGCTACTTGCCGCCAATTCAGGAAGCAGTGTGCGACGGTGCATCTGCATCCACACTTTCCACGGCGATAACCGTTCGAGTAGGGCGAGTAAGCCGATCATGACTCCGACATCTAAGACATAATAGAGACCGAGCAACATGACGAATAGAGGCAAAGCGTCGACAATATGAGTGGGACGCAACACAACCCCAGGCGTGGTCACTAAAGAAAATAGTAAAGAACTTAGTCCCACGACAACGGAGGAGTGGCAGATATTGAACATGCGCTTATACAGCGGCGTGCGCGCGTGGATAACTTGCCATGTTAGACCAGCTAAGAGGGCGATGAGCAACGGCGCGGGTGGTGGGAAGAGCAAGATGCTGGCGACGTAGGTGGCGGTGACAGGACTCAATAAAACGGTGTCACTGACGTCCAGCATCATATGTTCGCTGGCATAAGCCAACAGCACGAAGACGGCGGGCGCCCACAACGCGGCGAACTGTTCCCGCCAGTGCGGGAGCAGCCCGACGACGGGGGCGGCTTGCACGATGACCAGGAGCACGCAAACCAGGTAGACGATCCAGAGATACCAGCGTAGGGCTCGCGGCAACTCCCGCATCTAATCCTCACAAGAGCTTGTGTCTTTACGTTGTAGGGCTGTATAAGCTAGCATAGCATACCTCTTCCTGCCCGGTTGCATCTCCACGCGTGTCTGACAAGAAAGCGAGAAAATTAGTGATCCATTCGCTTCCCGGCGACGTATTACTACCAAGCGTATAGAACTGATAGCGTTGCTGGAGGCGTGAAGGATGATCACAAAAGATTGGTACACGACCGAGGAGGCGGCGCGAGAGCTTGGCCTGGCGCCATCGACGATCCGTGGCGCGGCCAAACGCGGGACGCTCCAGGTTCACGTCGTCGCGCCGCGCGTGCGCGCGATTACGCGTGAGGAACTGGACCGCTACCGCCGCGAACACCTGGGCAAAGCCGGTTGGGCGACGCGTCGTAGCAGGCAGGCCCTTGCGGAGCAGCCGGAGCAGCCAGACCGGACGGATATCTCGAAACAATCGGCGTAGCGCCCCGTGACCTGCTACCCTTGAGGTGAAAAGGAGCCGGTAAAGGGTGGGACAGAACGCGGATAGAGACGAGGCGCGCATGACGGTGGCCGCATGGATGGGCGCGACGGGCGAGCGGCGCGATCCGCGGGCCGGTGCGCGGCGGGTGGTGGTAAAGCTAGGCAGTTCGCTACTGGCTGGTCCCGATGGGCTGCTCGACACCCCCTTTATCGCGCGGGTCGCGCGCGGTGTGGCCGCACTGCGTGACGAGGGCCGCGCCGTCCTGCTCGTCTCGTCAGGAGCCGTGGCCGCCGGACGCGGCGTCCTGCCTGATGTCGCGGCGCGGCTTGATATCCCCGCGCGTCAGGCTCTCGCCGCGGTAGGGCAGCCGCGGCTGATGCAGGCGTACGCCCACGCTTGCGGCCGCCATGGTCTCGTGGTAGCGCAGGCGCTCCTGACGCAGGGTGACATGGCCGGCCGTGGCGGCTACCTTGCCGCGCGTACGACTCTGCTCACCTTGCTCGAGCGCGGCGTCGTCCCCATCGTCAATGAGAACGATGTCGTAGCCGACGAGGAGTTGCGCTTCGGGGACAATGACCGCCTCTCCGCCGTCGTCGCCGCCCTGGTCGACGCCGACCTGCTGCTGCTGCTCAGCGATGTCGCGGGTCTCTACGACCGCGATCCCCGCCACGACCCCACCGCGCGTCCTATTCCCCACGTCGCCCGTGTCGACGATGCGGTCATGGCGCTGGCGCGGCCGTCATCGTCGGGGTTGGGCACCGGCGGGATGGTGACCAAGCTGCAGGCGGCGCGGCTGGCCACGGCGGCGGGCGTGACCACGGTGATCGCGGCCGGCCGCGCGCGCGACGTCATCCGGCGCGCCGTCGCTGGGACAGCCCCCGGTACGACCTTCACCGCCGACCCACGCCCGGCCGCACGCAGGCGCTGGCTGCGCGCGCGCCTAGGCGCGCGCGGCGCCCTCACGGTCGACGAGGGCGCCGTCGTCGCGCTCCAGCATGGCGGCAATTCGCTGCTCCCGGCGGGTCTGCGCGCGGTCGCGGGCAGCTTCAAGCGCGGCGACCCCGTCGACGTGCTGCGTTCCGATGGCGCGCCCATCGCGCACGGCCTTGCCAACTACGACGCGGCCGACCTGACGCGCTTGCAAGGGCGCCGTTCTTCCGAGATCGCCGCCATGTTGGGCTACCACTACGGCGACGAGGCTATCCACCGCAATAATCTGGTGCTGCTATAGCCTGGAAGGGTGTAGGGGCGTATTGCTATACGCCCGGCGTATAATGAGCTTGAAGAGCGACTATTGATAGTTGAGGGCCGATAGTTTTTATGGCGAGCGAGACGCAGACGACGATACGCGCGGTCTTGCGGGACAGCGGGCCGCTCACGCTGGATGAGGTGGCGGAGCGGGTACGACAGCAGCGCCCTGTCACGACGAAGAACCCCAAGCAGACGATCCGCAACGCGCTGGCGAGCGACCCGCCCTGCCAGCCCGCCGGCGAGGGACGCTACGTCTATCTGCCCACGTTTGTGCGCGGCGCCGCCGTGCGCGCGCTGATGGACCTCGCGGCGCCGGCGAAGGGGTTGCTCGCCGTAGGCGCCGACCTCGTTGCTCTGCTGACCCCGCTGGCGGAGCCTGGGGATCGTGGGCCGGCGCCAACCCTCGCGCTCGACGGCGGTCCCACGGTCACGGTGACGTGGGAGGGGTACGGCTGGCGCGTCATGCTGCGTTCCCTGGTGAAGCTGCCGGCGCCGTTCTGGCGCTGGTGGGAGGAGCGCCAGCGCGAGGGCGCGACCGCCCTGTTAGTGCGCTGCGAGGACGGCGAGGCCGGCCGCTTCAGTGCGCGCGCCATCAACGCGGAGGCTCTCGACCGGGCGGCGGTCGAGGCGCGGAACGCGCTGCTGCATGAGGCGGCCCGGGACATACTGAAGCGGGCGCGTGGCCTGTGGCCGGAAGACCTGGCTCGTCGACTGCTCGCCTACGGCGTCTACCACGGTGAGCCCGCGCCCGATCCGCTCTCCACGGCCTTGTTCACGCCGGACGCGCCATTCTATATGGAGCATATGAACGTGACGTACCGTCCCCGACTCACCCCGGCCCTGCGCCGCCTGTTCGCTCCGCGGCTGCGGGGGGAACGCGACGAGAGCGACAACCTCGTGCGCGAGCTGTTGGGGCTGCCCTTGCAAGAGCCGGAGGAGCCACCGCTGGCCGCGGAGGATGCGCCGTTTCCGCCAGCCGAACATCTGCTGCGCCTCAAGGTGAGCCTGGCCTGGGATCGTAAGGTGTGGCGGATGATCGAGTCCCCGGACGACGCGACGCTCGAAGACATCCACCTCGCCATCCAGGACGCCTTCAATTGGGACAACGATCACCTCTATGCCTTCTACCTCAGCGGACACACGCGGGACCATATGACGAGGGTGGACGGCCCGTTCATGGACCCCACCGGGCTATTCGGTGGGGAGACGGACTATCCGGCCGCCGATGAGGTGACGCTGGCCGCGCTGGAGTTGCGGCTGAAACAACGTTTCCTGTACCTTTTCGACTTCGGCGATCAGCTCAAACACGACATCGAGGTGGCGGAGATCCTACCGCTGCCGCCGACCGGCGACGTGCAGCCACGGGTCATCGCGTCGCAAGGCGAGGCGCCGCCGCAGTATCCTACCTGGGACGGCGACGAGGAAGAAGATGACGACGGCAATGGCGACGATTTTTAGCTGGGGAACTGGGGAGGCGCCAGGTGACGACCGTACAGGAGACCACCCGCGATAGGGCGGCGCTAGAGCAGACCGATACCACGGACATCGTGGCGGATGACCTCGTCGCGGCGGCGGCGGCGCGCGCGGCGTCGCGAACCCTGGCGCGCGCGAGTGGCGCCACGCGGCGTGGCGCGTTGGAGGCTATCGCCGCCGCGCTTGAGGAGTCCGTTGCGGACGTCATTGCCGCGAACGCCGCCGACGTGGCGCGGGCGCGCGCCGCTGGTGTCTCATCCGCGATGATCGACCGTCTGACACTGACGTCCGAGCGCGTGGACGGCATCGTGGCCGCGCTGCGCGTCACGGCCGGTCTGCCCGACCCGCTCAACCGCACGTTGGAGGGGCGTACGCTTCCCAACGGGCTGCGCGTGGAGCGGCGCACCGTGCCGCTGGGCGTGCTCGGCATCATCTACGAGGCGCGCCCCAACGTCACCGTCGACGCGGCCAGTCTATGCCTGATGGCGGGCAACGCCGTGCTGCTGCGCGGCGGCTCCGACGCGCTGGCGACCAACGCGGCGCTGGTAGCGGCGATCCACCGGGGTCTGGAGCGCGCGGAACTGCCCGCGGCGTTGGTCTACCTCGTGCGTGACCCCTCGCGCGATTCCGTGACGCGCTTGCTCGGCCTGCGCGGTCTGCTCGACGCGGTGATCCCACGCGGTGGCGCGGGGCTGATCCGCCACGTCGTGGAGCACGCCAAGGTCCCCGTGATCGAGACGGGCGCGGGGGTCTGCCACACCTACGTCGACGCCTCGGCCGACCTGGAGGACGCGCTGGCGATCGTCGATAACGCTAAGACGCGCCGCCTGAGCATCTGCAACACGCTGGACACCGTGCTCGTCCATGCGTCGGTCGCCCCCGCGTTCCTGGCCGCCCTCGGCGCGCGCTGGGCCGCAGGGGGGGTGGAGCTGCGCGCCGACGCGCGCGCCCTCTCACTCGTGCCGCCCGGTGCGACTGTGCGGCGCGCTGGCGATGAAGATTGGGGCACGGAGTTCCTGGCCCCCGTCGCCGCCGTGGGTGTGGTGGACAGCCTGGACGCGGCGTTGGAGCACATCGCGCGGCACGGCTCGGGCCACTCCGAGGCCATCGTCACGCGCGATCTAGCGGCGGCGGAGCGCTTCCTCGACGAGGTCGACGCCGCGGCCGTCTACGTCAACGCCTCGACGCAGTTCACCGACGGCGGCGAGTTCGGGCTCGGCGCCGAAATCGGCATCAGCACGCAGAAGTTGCACGCGCGCGGGCCCATGGGCCTTGAGGCGCTGACGACCTACAAGTGGCTCGTGCGCGGCGCCGGCCACACCCGGCCCTAAAGATGTGCTGGTCGTGATGAGTGATGGGACGATATGCTATGGTCACGCGCGCGAGATCTTCCGAGATCGACTGGTCGACTTTTCCCGAGAGTGATGGAGAGCCGATGGCCGAAACGACCGCCCACGCCATCCAGATGGTCGATCTGCAATGGGCGCTGCAGACGCTGTTCGCCATGCAGGGACGCGACACGCGCACGGCCGTCGGTGGGAATCAATTGATGTACTACAACGAGCGCGACGGCCTTGAGCATGTCTCGCCCGACGTATACGTCATCTTCGACCGCAAGCCGCCCCCGCCGCCTAGTTGGAAGACGTGGGTCGAGGGCAAGGTCCCCGACATCGTATTCGAGATCACCTCGCCGAGTACCCAGGCGCAGGACCTGAGCGTCGAGCCCAAGGGTAAGCGGCGGCTGTACGCCGAGTTGGAAGTGGGGGAGTACTACATCTACGACCCGTTGCAAGAGACCTCCCCGTGGTTCATGGGGTTCGAGCTGCGCGACGAGCGCATGGAGTCGTTGCAGGCAAGGCCGGACGGGGGGATATACAGCCCGCTGCTGCGGGCGGAGTTGCGGCCGGTGGCGATGACGGAAACGACACGGCGGCCGGCCGGGATATGGCTGCGGGTGATCGACCCACGGACAGGCGAGCCTATCCCCATTGCCGAGGAGGAGCACAACGACCTCCACGCCGTGCGAGGGCAACTGTCGGCGCTGCGGGAGGAGTTGACCGCGACGCAGGAGGATGTGGCCGCACTGCGGGAGCAACTGGCCGCGCTGGAGCGCCGTCAGAACCCAGGAACGCCGCCCACATAGAGCGACGAATGTCTCAAGCCTCACCCCACGGTTTGCCCTCGAGGAAGGCGCGGATCATGGCGCCAGAGTGCGCCAGATACGCGCGTCCCCAGGGCTGGTCATCGGGGGACGGCCAACTCATGATCCAGTTAACAAAGTCGACCACCCGTATCGCCAGGAACGTTTCCAGGTACTGTTCATCGCGCTCTGTCAGCGCGCGCTCGCCGCGATACCCCTGTAAGAAAGCCGCGCGCAAGGGCGCGTAGTCCTCCCGTCGCCGCAGCGCGAACAGCGTGACGGCTATGTCGAAGAGGTAGTAGCCGAACCCACACTCGTCGAAGTCGATGGCATGGACATCTCGGCCCTCGAAGAGGTAGTTTCCCTGGTGCAGGTCGGAATGGATCATTCCGAAGACCCCTGGCCCCTCTCCCAGTGCGCGCATCACGTCGTCAGCCTGCCGGGCCAGTGCGGCGAAGACGTCGAGGTCGGCCGCGTCAAACACGCGATCATGGTTGGCCGGCCCGAGCACCGACGCCGCGCCGAACAGGCGCTCCCAATCCCAGTAGGGGCGCGTAAACCCAGGAGGGGGCACGAAGGTCGCCGCGTGCTGGTGCATGCGCCCCATAAACCGGCCGACCCGTTCCAGGCGTGTGGGAGTCAGGCCGGCCGAGAAGCGCCGGCCTGGTACCCATGCCGATAGGACACAGCGCCACGCCTCGGTGTCCTCAGGAGGCGCCACGGCCATGAGGGCGCCGTCGTCCGCCGGGATTGGGTCGGGGACGATGAGACCGGCGTCGTGGCGCAGTGAGCGCACCCACATCAACTCCGACACGATGGACGGCGTGTCGTGGGCGCCTACATACCCACCGCTCGCCGTCTGGTAGATCCGCAGCACGAAGCGGCGTCGCGGTCCTGTCCCAATCGTGGAGGGAGCGTCGACGCGGAACACGGCGTTGACGGCCTGTCCGAGGAGCGTCAGGCGCGCGCCGGCCAAGCCGTACCGCGAGAGGGCAACTTCGGCCACCTCCCGCTTGTGGCGGGCTGCGACCCGCTGCGGCAGTGTGTCGGGCTCCGTTTGTGTCATATGCCCCATCCATATTTTGAGGTGCGCCTTGCCCGTCGCCTATTGTAGGCGGACGCGCGGGTCGACCACGGCGTAGCAGAGGTCCACCAGGAGGTTGGCGAGTACGACGGCGATGGCGCCGAAGAGGACCGCGCCCATGATCAGGTTGGGGTCGTCGTTGGCGATGCCGATCGACGCGGCTTGCCCGATGCCCGGCCAGCCGAAGACGGTCTCGACCACGATGACGCCGCCCAGGAAGTAGGCCATGTCGAGCCCGATCTGCGTGATGATCGGCGTGAGCGCGTTGCGCAGGGCGTGTGTGCGCACCACGCGGCCCCACGACAGTCCCTTGGCGCGCGCCGTCCTGATGTACTCGCTGCCCAGCACGTCGAGCATACTGGAGCGGATCAGCCGCGTGTACCACGCCGCGCCGGCCAGCCCCAACGTCAGCGCCGGCAGCGCCAGCGCGCTCACGCCTTCGTTCCCGCCGGCGGGGAACAGGCGCCAATGTACGGCGAAGAGCCCGATCAGCACCGGACCCAGCCAGAACGTGGGCGTGGAGAAGCCGCATAGCGCCAGCAGCACCGCCGCGCGGTCGGTCACGGAGCGGTGGCGCAGCGCGGCGAGTACGCCGAGCGGGACGCCGATCAGGAGTTCGACGAGCAGCCCGGCCAGCGCCAGTTCGAGCGTAGGGCCCGCGCGCGCCAGTAGGATCGACCCGACCGGCGCCTCACCGAACGCGAGCGAGGGACCGAGGTCGCCATGCCGCAGGTTATCGAGGTAGGCGACGGCCTGCCCCAGCAGCGGTCTGTCGAAGCCGTAGTGGTGGCGGATAGCGGTCAGCGCCTGCGGCGTGGCGTGAGGGCCGGCGATGATACGCGCGGGGTCGGCCGGCACGAGATAGCGTAGCGCGAACGTGATGGCGGCTACGCCAGCCAGGACGCCGAGACCCCACAACACGCGCCGGATGACGTAGGCGATCATCGCCGCGCCGTGGGGTCGAGCGCGTCGCGCAGGCCGTCGCCGAGTAGGTTGAAGGCCAGCACGGTGAGGAAGACCGCCGCGCCGGGGAAGAGCAGCAGCCACGGGTACGAGAAGCCGGTGGAGCCCCCGTTGGCGGCGCCGTCGGCGACCATCTTGCCCCAACTGGGGTCGGGCGGCTGCACGCCGATGCCGAGGTAGCTCAGGCTGGCCTCGAACAGCACCGCCGTGGCTACGCCGAGCGAGGCGTAGACGACGATGGGTGAGACGAGGTGCGGCAGGATGTGGCGCACCAGGATACCGGGGCCGCCCACACCTGTCGCGCGCGCCGCTTCCACGAAGGGCCGCTCGCGCAGCGCCAGGACCTGGCCGTGGATGATGCGCGCCATGCTCGTCCAGCTGACCAGCCCGATCACCAGGATGATGACGGGGATGCCCGGCGAGAGGATGGCGACGAGGGCGACGCCGAGCAGGAGCACCGGGAAGGCCAGCATCACGTCGGTGAAGCGCATGATCAGCGCCCCGACGAGGCCGCCATAGTACCCGGCCACCGCGCCGAGCGTCACGCCAATGAGTACGGCGACGGCGTTGGCCGTGATCCCGATTAATAGCGAGACGCGCGCGCCCCAGATGAGCCGGCTGAGCAGGTCGCGTCCGCTCGTATCGGTGCCGAGCAGGAAGCCGTTAGCGCCGGGCGGGAGCGGCGCGCCGTCGTTGGAGATGCCGTTGTCGAAGGGTTGGTTCGGCGGGTGTGGGGCCAGGTGCGGCGCGGCCAAGGCCATGGCGACGAAGGCCAACACGAGCAGCAGCCCGGCCAGCGCCAGCCGATCCCTGAGCAGGCGACGCCACGGCGAGGCGGCGCGCCCTTCCAGCGGCGTGAGCGCGTCTTCGGTGTCGGGCGCATCGGCGGGTAGTGGTCGTAGCATTAGTAGTCGTTAGTGTCCCTGGCCCGCGACTGCGGTCGCATGGCAAACTACGGCGGCTGATGTCGCTAGGGCATCGGCGTGTTTGTAGGGGCGTATGGCATACGCCCAGCGATTGCCCTCCGTCGGTCTGACGATAAGCAGTCTCGTCACCCTTTATTGTTGGCCGGTAAAGACTCGCCATTATGCAGGTATATCCGCGGCGCCAGCCGGGCGTATGCCATACGCCCCTACGACGATATCACGCCTCGCGACAACGGCCGGACATATGCCATACGCCCCTACGACGATATCACGCCGTGCGACGTCAGTCGCAGGCCGAGATCATTATTTCATGTAGTAATCGGAATAGATAAACGGCCACACGGGGTGGATATAGAAGCCGCCGAGGCGCGGGCTGTGGTAGTCGTAGAGGACGCCGTCGTAGAGGGGCGTCCACGGCGCGTCGGCCATGACGAGGCGCTCGGCCTGACGGAACTGCGCGTAGCGAGCGGCTGTGTTGGCGTTGCCGCGGGCGGCGGCGACCAGGGCGTCGACGGCGTGGTTGCAGTAGAAGGCCGCGTTACTGCCGCTGCCGCAGGTCAGGATCGGCTCGAAGAAGTCGGAGGGATCGGGGTAGTCCTGGCCCCATGGCGCCAGGACCAGCGGACCTTCCTTCTGGGTGTAGGCGATTGTGCTGTACCAGATGTTGGTCGACACGGGCTTGAGCTTGATCGTGATGCCGATAGCCCCGAGGTCGGAGGCGATCTGCGAGGCGACCTTGTCGTAGTCGCCGCTGTGCTGATAGGTGAGTGGGATCGTGAGTTGTCCGGGGCGGTAGCCCGCCTTACGCAGCAACTGCGCGGCCATGGCCGGATCGTAGTTGTAGTAGGTGAAGTGTGCATTGGCGCCGGGCATTGTGGGCGGCAGCACGCCGTTCATGATCAGTCCGCGTCCGTTGAGCAGCCGCAGGATGAACCGTTTGTTGATCGCCATGTTGACGGCGCGTCGCAGGGACAGGTTGCCCTTGAATGGCGCCTGCGTCATGTTGAAGGCGAGGTAGTTGACCGCGACGTCGGGCGCGGACACCAGGCCGGGGCTGCCCTTGAGACTCAGGAAATCCTCTGCCGTGACCAGGTTTCCGCCCAGGTCGAGCGCGCCGCTTTGCACGCGCTGCACTTGCAGGTGGTCGGCTACGTTGAAGTCGATCACCACGCTGTCCAGGCGCGGGACGCCGGATTGGAAGTAGTGTGGGTTGCGCGTGAGTACCATGCGCGAACCGTGCGCCCAGCTCTGTAATATGAACGGACCCGTGCCGAGAGCGTGGTCGCTGAACTTGCTGCCCCAGCGCTGCACCCACTCACGCGGCACGACCGAGGTGAAGGGCATAGCCAGCACGTTGAGGAAAGAGCGGTCGGGCGAGGTGAGGCGGAAGCTAATACCATAGCGCCCCTGCGTCGTGATACCAGAGACGTGCGACGCTTTCTTGTTCCAGAAGGCGCTGACGCCCTGTAGCGACGACCAGAAGCTGCTGCCGACCATGGCCGCGTTGGTGGTACGCGGTGAGAGAGCGCGCTCGATCGAATAGCGCACGTCCTCGGCCGTCACTTCGCGGTTGACCGGCGCCTGGAAACGCACATTGTGTCGTAGTGTAAAGCTGTAGAGACGACCGCCGTCCGAGATCGTGGGTAGAGCCGCCGCGAGTTGGGGCCGCAGCGCCGTGCCGGCCAGGCCCGTGGTGTGCGCGTAGTCGAGTAGTCCATCGAAGATGGCGTGCTCGCCGGTCCAGGTGAAGGGATCGTAGCCGACGGCGGGGTCAAGCGTCTGGAAGTCGGCGCTAAAAGCCGTGTGTAGCGTGCCGCCATGGCCGGTCGCGGCCGTCGCCGTGACGGTGGGCATACGGGCGGCCGCGCCGAGGAGGGACAGCGCGACGAGTGGCAGAACGACGAGGGCGCGGAAGGCGCGCGGACGAATCATAGCAATTCCTTATCGACATAACAACAATTCGGCGGGAGGAAGAGTAGCGCGCGACATCCGGCGACGGCGGCAGACGTAGCAACAGTACAGTACCATACTGAGAGAAGGCATAGCAAAAGGAGGCCACGATCACGATGGATGGGACGGAAAAAACGGGGGCAATGGGCACAACGGGCAAGCGCTACCACTACTTCGAGGATTTTCAGCCGGGCGATGTTGTTGAATTGGGTAGCCGCACGGTCACGCAGGACGAACTCATCGCGTTTGCCACAGAGTACGACCCGCAGCCGTTCCACGTCGACCCCGCGCGGGCCAAAGACTCCATATTTGGCGGCCTCATCAGCAGCGGCTGGCAGACCGCGAGCATCTACATGCGGCTGCTCGTCGACGGGCTGCTCAACGACACGGTTAGCCTGGGGTCGCCCGGTATCGACGAGTTGCGCTGGCGTCAACCGGTGCGCCCCGGCGACACGCTGCGCGCCGCCTTCACGGTGCTGGAGTGCACCCCCTCCAAAAGCCGTCCGACGCTCGGCATCGTCCGTGGCCGTGGTGAGGTACACAACCAGAGCGGGGAGTTGGTGATGACCGTGACCAGCGTCGGCTTCTTCGGAAAGACGCCCTCACCCCCACCCCATGGCTAACTGGCCCCTCGGCTGCGGCCGACGGTCCAGCGCGCTCTCCCTGACGCGGGAGAGGGGAGTCGTTCTCTGCGGTAGGCGCCCCGAGTTTTAGACCGGCGTGAGCGCGCCTGTGTCAATGGCGTGTAGCGCGGCGTCGGCGGCGCGCTGACCGCTCAACATGGCGCCCTGGATCGATGAGGAGAGCGTGCCATCGCCGGCCACGATCAATCCCGCGATGGTGGTCTCGTTGCCGGGTAATCGCTGGAAGATGCCGGGCGGCTGGGCGAACTGCGCGAAGGGCACGCGCACGACGGCGAGCGGCCTGAGCAGCTTCTCGGCGTGGCGGCGCGGGAACATGCGTGCGATGTCCTCCAGCGCGCGCGCCGCGATGTCGTCGTCGCGGCCCTGCGGCAACTCCAGCAGCGTGGCCGAGAGCAGGTGCTGCCCCTGCGGCGCGTAACTCGGGGCGACGTTGGTAATTTGTACCAGGTTGTTCACGTAGGCGTCCGGCGCGGCGTTGAGCACGATCTTCTTTGCGTTGTAGAGCGGCCGTGGCGACGCGTAGTAGACACAGGAGGTCACCAGGGGCGTGGTTGGCATGGGCGCGCCGGTCAGCCGCGCCGTGGTCGGCGGGTCGGCCGCTACCACGACCGCGTCGGCTTCGACCACCGCGCCGTCTTCGGTGCGCACCCCATAGGCGCGCGCGCCGTCGGTGAGCACGTCGATCACGCGCGCGCCGTAGCGCACATCCTGCACGGGCAGGAAGCGCGTCAATTGCTCGGTGATGGCCCCGATGCCGTCGGCCGGGACGACCGTATCGCCCTCGGACAGCATCTTGAAGGTGAAGCGGAACATGGCCGCCGTCGTCTCGAGCGAGCGGTCGAGGAAGATACCGCCATAGAAGGGGCGCGCGAAGTTGTCGACAAAGCGGTCGCTGAAGCCGCGCGCGCGCAGGTACTCAAGCGTTGTATCCGCGTCGTCGGCGAAGATCTGTTCGAGCGGCTGGCGCGTGACGTCGCGGCGTAGGGATAGCACGCGCGTCTTGTCACCGAAGGGCACGACGCGGGTGAGTAGGCTGGGCAGTAGGGCTCCGGGATCGCGTGTGGGATCGGAGAGCGTGTGCAACTTGCCGTTGAGGGCGATCAGGGCGCCAGGGTCGAAGCGTCGCAGGTTCAGGCGGCCGAGCGAGAGATGGCGGCGCGCGGCGGGGTAGGCCGTGAAGAGCACCTGAAAGCCACGGTCGAGCCGGAAGCCGGATGGCGTGACATCGGTGCGCACGCGTCCGCCCGGTCCGTCTGAGGCTTCGAGGATCATGAACGGCTGGCGGCGCTCGTGCAGCACCTTCGCGCAGGTCAAGCCGGCCAGGCCGGCCCCAACAATGATGATCATGGCTTATTATACTCATCTCGCGCGGCGAGGGCACGCGCGATGGCGTCGGCCGTGATCGCGCCCTGCCGCACGATGATCGGCTCCGGCCCGGTAACGTCAACCACGGTGGAGGGCGGGCGCGGCGGCAGCGCGCCGCCATCGAGGACGAGGGCGAGGCCATACCTCAGTTCGTTGAGCGCCATCTTCGCGCTCGTGGCCGGTGGGTGGCCCGAGCGGTTGGCCGAGCTGCTGGCGAGCGGGCCGGTGCGGGCCAGGATGCGCCGCAGCCCCTCGTGGCCGGGGACGCGCAGCGCGATTGTGCGGGTCAACGGCCCAACCGCGTCCGGCACGTCGAGTCGGCGTGGCAGCACGATGGTAAGCGCGCCCGGCCAGAAACGCCGCATGAGACGAAGCGCCGCCTCGGACGCCTCCGTGGCGGCCTCCGTCCACTGCTCCTCGGCGGCCAGCAATACGGGCAGCGCTTTCTCATCGGGACGGTCCTTCAGCGCATACAGCTTGGTGATGGCGTCGGGTCGCCACAAGCCGGCGCCGAGGCCGTAGACCGTGTCGGTGGGGAAGGCGATAACGCTCCCCGAGGCGATGGCGCGCACGGCCAAGTCCGGCGCCCTTTGGTCGTCTATGGCGATTGCTTGCAACTCATCCATACTATAGTAGAGTCTACAACCTTGAGAGAGAGCGTGCACACTTGTTCGTCCGGGTGGCCTGACCGACGACGCGGCGACACATGATGTCGTGGTCGGCGAAGGGGGCACGGCCATCGGCAGCGGCATGATCCCGCGCGCCGATGTAGCCCGGCTGATGGTCGCCGCGCTCTTCACGTCCGAGGCGGAGAACCGCACGTTCGAGATCGTCAGCCGGGCCGGCCTGCGCGGCGTGCCCCGCGCCACTGTTTCCATCCCATAGCGGTTCATGGCCTAACGTGAAGGCGATGCAACCACAAGCCACTCCGTCGTGTTTCACTATGTAGAGGCGCCATGAGGAGGGCTTGAAGGGGTGATGACCGACGACGAGCTACGCGGGCGCCTGGCCCGCGACGTGGATGCGGCCTTCGAGCCGCTGGTGCGCACATACCAGAATCGGCTCTACCTATTCGCGCTGCGCTACTGCGCCTGCCCACCCGACGCTGAAGAGATCGTGCAAGACGCCTTCGTGCGCGCCTACCGAGCGCTGGCCGCCTATCCGCGCGAACAGCGCGCTACCCTGCAGGTCAAGGCGTGGCTGTTCCAGATCACGCTCAATGTCGCCCGCAATAAGGCGCGCCGCACGCGACCGCGCACCGTTCCGCTCGACGCCCCCGACGACGACAGCGCGCCCCGGTTCGACCCAGCGGCCGACCCGCGCGAGGGGCCGGAGCCGCTGGCCGAGGCGTCCGAACGAGGGAGCGAGCTTGGCGCACTCGTCGCGGCGCTGCCGGAGCGCTACCGCGCTCCGGTCATCCTGCGTCACGTCAACGAGTTGAGCTACGACGAAGTGGCGGCGCTGCTGGGCCAGCCGGTCGGCACGGTCAAGTCAAACGTGCATCGCGGCGTGCGCCTGCTACGCCAGCAATTGGGGGATAGGGGGATATAAAATGGATATTGACGTACTCCCCAGCGCTACAGCGCGGGGATGCTTTCCCGCTGCCCGGTGGGCAACGGGCTACGCGCCAGGTGCGCGTGATACCGCACCCCGGCCGTGGGGGACGCCATGGCCCCGACTACTGGGATTGCTCCCAGATACTTTTGCCTGATGTTGAGCGCACCCACCGCGTCTCGATGCATCGTCAACCCGCATACCGCGCAGCGATACACCCGCCCGCGCGGCTTGTGCCGTGCCTGACATGCGGGGCAGGTCTGCGACGTGTAGCGTTCATCCTGCATGACCACGGCCATCTCCAACCGTTCGGCCTTGTACGTGACCATGTACTGGATCATCCCTGAAGGCATCTGGTGGATGCGTTGGTTGCCCGTCTGGCCCACATCAACGCGTTTCCTGATGTCGCGTATGTCGCCGATGGCGACGGTCTGCACCCCGTTTTCGTGCAGGGTGGAGACAAGCCTGCTGGTAATCTTGTGCGCCACGTCCTTGATCTGGTGATCCCACCTCCGTTGTTGCCGCTTCTTGGACCGGACAAGCCGCTTCCAACGGCGCGACCCTTTCCGTTTGCGCGCCACTAGAGCCTGGAGTGTGCCTTTGGTCTTGTTCTGATAGCGCCTGACCGAACGCAGGTGACGCCCGTTCATCACGATGGCGCGCTCTCCGTCGTGAGCCACGGCGGGGTGTATCTCCCCGAGGTCCACACCCGCCACGTTGCCACTCTCACCGGGGACAACGCCCACGGCATCGACGGCGTAGGTGGCGCGTATCTCGTACTGACGCCCGTCCCAGCCCATCTCCACCTGCAGCGGTAGGCCGTGCGCCCACGGCACGATGAGAGGGGCATTGCCGCGTCCGTTGGCGAGATACAGACGATCCCCCTTGACGCGGATGGCCGACGCTTTCCACTGTACGCGATAGTAGGAGCGGCGCTTGCGCGGGGGATGGGCGTCGGCGTCTACCGTGCGCCGCGCCCGCCAACTATCCAGGGCGGCGAAGAACGACTGCACGCAGGCGTCCGCCGTGTGCGCGTGCAGCGCAGGGGAGGTGTGCCAGCGCATCAGGTGTTTAGGCTTCAACCATACCCCTTTGTGGCGCACGGTGCGCCAATAGGAGATGACGACGCGCGAGTACAATTCTCCCGATGCGCGCGCCAACGTGTCCATCTGGTCGGATTGCCCGATTTTGAGGCGGCGCACTGAGTACTGCTTAGGGTGTGCGCTTCGGCTCACGCGCCGCCCCTTCCCTGATAAGTATCTCCAGCATGGCCGTGCGGCTGATGCCACGCGCCGTCGCCATCGCGGTGAGCAGGCGTAGCGCCTCGTCGGTTAAACGGAATCCCGTGTGCGTCTTCATGCTTTAACTGTACCACATTGAGTAAACAGCGTTGCACATTACACGCCATCAAAGGAGCCTAAACCCCCTGGTTGAAGCCAGGGGGTTTAGGCTCCTTTGATGCACATAAACAATAAGCACCGTAAGAAACGAAGGCAGTCGTAAACTCCTGCACGTCTTCAAGATCTCGTGACCCGTCGAATTCGCACAGGTAGATACCCTGCCAGGTCCCCAGTACGAGGCGGCCGTCCATGACTGGCACGACGGCCGAGAAGCCCATCATGCTGGCCTTGACGTGGGCGGCCGAGTTGCCCTCGGCATGACGATACGCGGGGTCGCGCAACGGGACGGCGCGGTCGAGCGCGTGGATCATGTCACGCCGCACGTCAGGGTCGGCGTTCTCGTTGATGGTGAGGCCCGCCGTGGTGTGCGGGCTGAAGATGTAGCACAGCCCCTCGGTGACCTCCGACGCTCTGACGTGTTGCTCTATCTGCGCCGTGATCTCGCGGAACTCTACGGACGCCCCTGTCTGTACGTCAAGCCGGTCCAGTCTCATGCGTTTGCTGTTCTCCTTATATCCTCAGGCTATGCACGCGGGGCGTTATCGCGGAACAACTGCCGCGCATACTCCAGGGTCATCGTTTCCATCGGCGTGCCTCCTTGCCCTCATTGTACCCGCGGATTTACTTGCTCCTGTACTTCTGTACCAGACCGTTGACACAGATGGCTGAAATCTGTATCATAAGCTTAGTACACGAAAGGGGGGCGTCAACGGTATGTCTGTTTTTCAAGTGTTCGATCCGCTGCTTTTTCTCGTGCTGGGCGTCGCACTCGTCGCGTTCGGGATTTACGTGCGCGTGTGGGGACAGCACAAGACGCCGAACCCGGACAGCCAGGCCTACTGGCGGAGGCAATTGTGGACGTGGCGGGTCATCGACTACGACGGCGCCACCCACGCGGTGGCGGAGGATATCCAGCGCGCGAATTCGGCCATCAACGCATTCGCAATAATTTGCGCGGGGGTGACGGTAATACTAAGCCTACTGGCCTACACCGCGATCGTGACCGTGGTTACCAGCGATCCATCCTTTACACCGGCCGTTGGCGTGTCCATGGCGGCCATTTTGGGCCCCACGTTCTTTGGGTATGGCCTTGGGTATGTCGTGAGCGTGCGGCGTCTGCGCGCCCGCCAGTGCCGCGGTGTTTCATACGGCGACCTGCGGCGGAGGTGTTTGAGCGATTACCGTTCGCCGCTGTTTCTGCTGGCTCCCGCACTGGCGCTCGTGTGCACGGTTTGGGTCACGCTCGCGCTCGTGCCGAGCTTTGATAAACAGCTCTACATCGAGCCCGTGGGCTACGACCGGACAATGATCCCCTATCATCCCTGGCTACTGGGGCTACTGCCGGCTACAATGCTGCTCATCTTTGTCGTCGGAGAAGCGATCATGAGGCGTATCGCCACGCTGTCTCGGCTCCTCGTCACGAGCGACCCGGTGGCGGCGTTGCGCGCCGACGAGATGTTGCGTGCCTTGACCATAACCATTGTACAAGGATGGGAGTTGATGACGATCGGCAATTTGGGCACGGCGCAGTGGTCGTTGTTGTCCACAAACTTGTTCGCGCACCACTCATACGGCTCCGCCCACGGTATTATCGGTTTCTACGCTTTTCTGCCAGCCGTCATCAGTATAGTTGGCCCGCTCCTCTTCATTTGCCGTGGGCGCATCGGGGGGCGCATCGGGGGGCGCATCACCGGCTGGCCACGCCAGGGGACGCGCGTGGCCCTATGAACGGCGCGCTGCTTGTCCTGGACGAGGGCAGCGCGCTGCCGCCCTATGAGCAGATCGTGGCCCAACTACGCGCGCGCATCGCCTTCGGGTTCCTACACCCTGGACAGCCGCTGCCCTCGGTGCGCCAACTCGCGCGCGACCTCGGCGTGGCTCCCAATACGGTCGCGCGGTCCTATGGCGAACTCGAGCGCGATGGCTGGGTCGCGACATCGCCCCGGCGGGGTGTCGTCGTCGCGCAACGTCCGCCCTCCATGCCACCAGACGAGCGCGTCCGCCGGCTGGAGGAGGCGGTCACACGTCTGCTCGTGACCGCGCACGCCCTCGGCGCCGGCGCCGCCGAGGTGCACGTGGAAATCGACCGGCAGCTAGCCGCCGGCCCGTGAGACAAGAAGATGGTGTTATAATCGTGATGTAAAGTATCCTGCTATTTCTCACCACAAGGTGCACATGTTTCAGCGGCTACGCAACATTAACCCTTTCAAACAGAGCCTGGAGAAGACGCGCGAGAGTGTCTTCAAACAGGTCACGAACCTATTCACGACCGAAGTCATCGACGAGGACCTGTGGGACGAGCTCGAGGAGTTGCTCGTGCGCGCGGACCTCGGGGTGTCGATCACGGCGGAGGTGGTGGATGGGCTGCGCCGGCAGGTCGAGCGCGACCACCTGACGCAGGCGCCCGAACTCACCGCCGCGCTGCGCGCGCAACTCGTCGATATGCTCGGCGGCGCCGAGGGCGTACCGCTCATCGAGGTTGATCCCGGCCCGCGCGTGATCGAGGTGGTCGGCGTCAACGGCGTCGGTAAAACCACGAGTATTGCCAAGCTGGCGCACTATCTTGAGAACAACCGCCGCCGCGTCATCATCGCCGCCGGCGATACGTTCCGCGCCGCCGCCGTCGAGCAGCTCAAGGTGTGGGGCGAGCGCCTCGGCGTCCCCGTCATCGCCCACGACTACTCGTCCGATCCCGGCGCGGTGGTCTACGACGCTATGGAGGCCGGCCGCGCTCGCGGCATGGACGACGTGATCGTGGATACGGCCGGGCGGCTGCACACCAAGTTCAACTTGATGGAAGAACTCAAGAAGATCCAACGTGTAGCGCGCAAGGTCGACCCGACGGCGCCGCACGAGGTGCTGCTGGTGCTCGACGCCACGAGCGGGCAGAACGCGCTCTTGCAGGCGCGCTCGTTCCGCGAAGCGGTCGGCATCACCGGCGTGATCCTGACCAAGCTCGACGGCACCGCCAAGGGCGGCGTAGCCTTCGCCATTCGCCGCGAACTTGGCGTGCCCATTAAGTTCGTGGGTACGGGCGAGAAGGTGGAGAACTTCGCGCCCTTCGATGCGATCGCGTTTGTCGAAGCGCTCTTCGAGCCAGAGTAATTAGCAGTTAGTAATTAGTAGATAGTAGTTAGAAAGGGCTTTCTAACTACTATCTACTAATTACTAACTGCTCATAAGGAACAATAATGTTCGAGAATCTAACCGATCGTTTGCAGGACATCTTCGGCAAGATGGGCCGCAAGGGCAAGTTGACCGAGGAGGACGTCGATCAGGCTATGCGCGAGGTCAAGCTCGCCATGCTCGAGGCCGATGTCAACTTCAAGGTCGTCAAAGAGTTCATCAAGCGCCTCAAAGAGCGCGCCGTCGGCGCCGAGGTCCTGCAAAGCCTCTCGCCCGCACAGCAGGTCATCAAGATCGTCAACGAAGAGCTCGTCGCTATGCTCGGCGAGCCTGGTAAGCTCGACTACGGCAGCCGCTCACCCGCCGTGCTTTTACTGGTGGGACTACAGGGCTCCGGCAAGACGACGACCGCGGCCAAGCTGGCGCTCTACCTGCGCAAGCAGGGACTGCACCCGCTGCTGGTCGCGGCCGATGTCTATCGGCCCGCCGCCATCGACCAACTGGTCACGCTGGGCAAGGGATTGAATATCCCCGTCTACGCGGAGGACCCGCAAAACAATCCCGTGGATATCGCCGAGCGCGGCTTGCAGCACGCGCGTCAGAACGGCGCCTCGGTCGTGATCGTGGACACGGCGGGGCGTCTGCACATCGACGACGACATGATGGACGAGGTGGCGACGATCCGCATGCGCGTCGACCCAACCGAGGTGATCCTCGTCGCCGACGCTATGACGGGGCAGGACGCCGTGCGCGTGGCCGAGGAGTTCAACGCGCGCGTACCGCTCTCAGGCATGATCCTGACCAAGATTGACGGCGACGCCCGTGGCGGCGCCGCCCTCTCCATCCGCGCGGTCACAGGCATCCCACTCAAGTTCCTGGCCACGGGCGAGAAGCCCGACGCGTTGGAACCGTTCTACCCCGATCGGCTGGCCTCGCGCATCCTGGGTATGGGTGACATGCTCTCGTTGATCGAGCGCGCCGAGCAGACCATGGACCAGTCGCAGGGCGAGGCCATGGACAAGAAACTGCGCACCGGCAGCTTCGACCTGGACGACTTCCTCAAGCAACTGCAGCAGATCAAGAAGATGGGGCCGCTGACGCAGATCATCGGCATGATACCGGGCATGCGCAACCTGACCAAGGGCGCCGATCTCTCGCAGATCGACGACAACCAGATCAAGCGCGTCGAGGCCATCATCAGTTCGATGACGCTGCAGGAGCGCCGCGACCCCAACGTGCTTAACGCCAGCCGCCGCCGGCGCATCGCCACGGGCAGCGGGACCAGCGTGCAGGAGCTCAATGCGCTGTTGAGCCAGTTCAAGCAGATGCAGAAGATGATGAAGCAGTTCTCCAACGGCCGCATGCCCAACATCCCCGGCCTCGGCGGCGGTAGCGGCGGTGGCGGCGGTATCAAGGGGGCGGCCGCCAGGGGGCTGCGGCGCTAATTGATGGAGGGCGCATGGCGGCGGTAATCATGCAGGGCGAAACGGCGGTGGTGACGGGGCCAAAGGTCGCGGTTCTGGGGCGCCGGGTCGTGGCGCTCGTCATAGACGGGTTGATCTTTTCCATCGCGTGGATCCTCCTGTCTAGCGTCTTCGGCGTCACGCGCATCACAAGCGGGTCACCCTTCATGCCGCGTGGCGGCGGCTTTACCTCGTACTCATCCAACACGGGCCTCGACCTGGTGTGGGGTAGCGTGCTGGGCGTCGCGTACTTTCTGATACAGGAGGCGCTGTTCGGCGCGACGATCGGTAAGGAGACGATGGGCCTGCGCGTCGTCGATATATCCGGCCGTCGCCTGACGATACGGCAAGCTATCGTGCGCAACGTCGCCCGGCTCGTCGATTGGCTGCCAAACCTGTACATCCTGGGTGCGCTCTCTATCGCGTCGTCGCCAAGCCGGCAGCGCATTGGCGACAGGCTGGCTGGTACGTTGGTCGTCGATCGGACCTCGACGCCGTACGGGGCGCACTCAGCGGCCGAACTGCGGCGCAACGCGCGTCTGTTGCTGATTGGCCTGGCCGTTTTTGCTGTGTTCTGTCTGGGTTATGCGTATCGTGGCCGGCCGCCCCTGGTTATCGAGAGTTGGCGCAACACCGGACAGTATTTCTTCGACAAACCCGTGGCGTCATACACTCTTGACGCGGGACAGTGGAGTTGGGAGGCGGTATCGTATCGTTTTACCTACCGTCCCGCCTCCGGTCACGACTTCTGCCATGGTTTGATGACACTACAGTGGAAGGGTCCGTTCGAGGGCTGGGCGTTGCGCAATGGATCGAGTTACTGCCAGGCGCGGGGACGGACGACCTCCTTATACGTCGATGGTGGCAATTAGCCCATGTATGTTACAGCCGCCACCATTACAGCAGCCGAAGATCGCTATGGGGCGCCGCGCGAAGTGCGCGCGTCCTATGAAATATCGGCGCCCGAACTGGCGATGATCCGGGGCAGCCAACGTGACGGCCGCGCGCATGACGTGACGACGTTCGTGTTCAATGGCGAGCGACTGGCCGTGATCGCCAAGCCTTCGTACCCGCCGGGCGCCTACCGCGCGCCAGGCGGCGCGCTGCGGCGTGACGAGGCGATGGACGTGGGCGCGCTGCGCGAGGCGCGCGAGGAGACCGGCCTGGACGCCGTGGCGCGGCGCTACCTGCTGCGCATCAATGTCCGCTTCACGCTCGGTGACGACGGCGTGGATTGGACGACGCATGTGTTCTCCGCGACGACGGATCAGACGGCGATCGACCCCATCGACACGCGCGAGATCCGCGAGGCGCGGTGGAGCACACTAGCCGAACTCAATGGGCCTATCCGCGACATACTCCTTGCCAGCGGGAGGCCGCTCTTTCGCTATCGTAGCGATGTGCATCGATGGGCGGCCAAACAGTTAAAGCAGGCGGCCGCCCGTTCCATTTAAGGGCGTAGAGCACCGCCTGATCTGACTCCGTAACGACAACCATGCCCCTCCGGACCTATCCGCGGCTTGTACGTCGCTTACGCGGGGCGCCAGTCACGCCGGAGGCCGCATGTGACATCCCGCGTGCGGCGCCTAGCATCTCGCTCGATCGATTGGTCGGACGCGCTCGATGCGGCGCGGGTGGGGATAGATTGCAGAAGGCAGCCGGGCCCCTGTAGTTCGCCATCGCCGACAGCGCTTCGCGCGCCCCCTGCGGGCTGGGACCGACGATGAGGCCGCACACCCTCAAGGTGCAAGTCAGCAGGGCGAAGGACGCGGCCAGCAGCGCCTATGCCATCGGCGTCGACGACATCACCATCACGCCGTGAAGGCGAGGGGGTCTATCGCAATCGTACCCGCCACGACATAATGGGCAATGCGCTACGAAGACTCGTACCAATACCAGTCATCCTATGGTAGCGTAGGTGTCGATGGCATATTGTGTTGATAGATGAAAGGAAACGCGGAGTGAGGAGTGGGAGATGCACGGGTGGACGCGGGCCGCGATCCTCGGCGCCTTCATACTAGTGATCGTGACCGCCATCGTATGGCACGCAACGGCGGTCACAGGCCCGCGCTACGACAAGGAGGGGTTGCCAACGGGGCCGGTGGGCGTGGCCTACGTGACGCATGTACCGGAGTACCGCCTGGCCTACCCCGGCGCGCGCATCCTGTCCGATCAAAACCAAGGGGAAGTCCGATATACCGGATGGTTGCAACCTAACACCATCGATGCAGCTATGTCCACTGTGACCTCTGAGGCGCCAGCCAAGCAGCAACAAGTTCTCGCTTGGTATATACAGTGGCTTACCCGCCACGGTTGGACGCGCTGCACGCGATGTCGAACCCTTGTGCAGCCCCCGGAGGTGGAAGTTTATTTTACTCGCGGCCTCCGACGCGCCTTCTCGGTTGATATCGACCAGGATAGTCTGGGCAAATATGTTAATCTGCCGCAGGCACGGGTTGGTGTCAATGTCACAACGGCTGATTTCGTCCGGCCATACTCGCCTCATCTGGTACCGTGGTGGCGTACATAGCACTGGTTAGCAGTTAGTTGGAATAGGCGTGTCCCTAGCGGAAGGGGGTAGCGGGGTGCGGGTGAGCAAGCTCGTGCGGGTCGCGATGGCGGGCGTGGCGCGGGGATTGTCTGGCTTCTGGTCGCCCCATTCATCTTCCTGGTGATAGCGGTCGCGCTCGTCGTCGTGATGGTCTACGCCAAGATCTTCGTCGGGCCGCTGGACTTTGGGCCACACCCGCCTGACCGCTGGGGCCTGCCGACCGGGCGCGTGACGGCGGCGCAGGTGGCGGCGCACCCCGAGGCGCGCCTGTACCCAGGGGCCAGAATCGTGATGCACGGGGTTGGCGCGCAGTACTACGATGCGTTCAGCGGCGGCGAGCACGCGGCGACGGCGGAGACGGTGCTGCTCGTCAGGGCCACGCCCGCACAGGTCACCTCCTGGTACATGCGCTGGCTCTCCGCGCGCGGCTGGCATCACGATGCCAATCAATCGGCGCTGGGGGGAGCTTCAACACGCTCGTCGGCGTTACCCGCGACACGCGCGAATCCTTTGATGTGGGCGTGTGGTACCGCGACTTCCAAGCCAATTACGGACCACCGCCGTCGGGCTGGACACGCATCAACCTCTACTACGGCATCCAACCGTACAAAGCGTAGCCGTAGCCCCGGAAACTCCGGGACCTTTTCTACCAAAAGCTCTACAGTTCTACAGCGAAGGCTGCCGGTATGGAGGCGGTGTTCATCGACAACGTCCGGCCAGCGTGCGGGGCGGACTTCTACTCCGCCTCGGTCCAAAGTGGCCAGTTCGTGTGGAGCGTGACGGGCCTGCCACGCGGGAGCCATACCTTCAAGCTACAAGTCAGCGGGGCGACGTTGGAATATTGTCGCGCTATTGGGCAGGAACAAGGACGCTCAAGCTCGCTCCGGTGTATGCCGGCGGCGACGGGAGAAAAGGGATGAGGGACCGCACCCGCGGCGGGATCCAACTCCAGCGGTCAAGTGGCGCCACTGCACTGTTCGTTATGGCGATAACTTCTCCCGTGCGCCCATCGACGCTTAACATGGGCCACGGCGCCATGTACCCGCTTGCCGCGACTTGAAACGCGGGCGCGACGCGACCGCTGCGCGTGTCAAGCACGTTGATTCCGCCCGTGCGCGTTGCCAACAGCACCTGTCCCGTGCGCTCGTCGACAACGGGCGCGCCTGGCGATCTCAGGGGGATGGTGTTCACGATCCGCCCACTCGTTCCATCGAGCACGTCCATAGTCTGCGTGCGGTAATTCGTGACGAGGACGCGGCCGGCGCGCTGCACGACGATAGCGGATTCGAGGTCGTACGTCTGGCCAAGAACCGCCGTATGCACGAGCCGGCCGCTCACAGTATCGATGACATCGACATGGCCGCCGTAGAAGACGAAGGCCCGGCCCGTGCGCTGGACCGCCACCATGTCCACGCGCCCAGGGTTGACCTGTGCCGTGTACCGCGCGGGATGTCCCGTTCTCAAGTCGAGCACATGAACCGTGCCCGTGCTCGTGTCGTTGACGACGAGGCGCCTCGTCGTCTCATCAATGACGGGCAGCCATAGCGTCGGACGGGCCTGACCGCGTTGCGCCGAAACGCCTGTCGTCCAAAGCAGGCGTCCGCTCGTCCCATCAAGAGCGTAGAGCACGGCTTGATCTGACTCCGTGACGACAACCATGCCCGTCCGCTGGTCGATGACTAGCGTATCCGCCGGCGTCCCCGGCGCGGGCTTGGGGATTCCGCCACCATGCCACAACGTGACAAGCGCGACACGCCGGCCGGTCGAGGCGTCGAACACGTAAATACGCCGCGCGGCGGTGAGGGCGAAGACGCGGCCGGTCCGCGTATCCACAGCGAGTTGGCTAACCGATTCGCCTCGCGCCAAGGGGAGAGTCCCTAGAACCCCTCCGCGACGCGTGTCTAGCATATAGACAGTGTCGACGGCGTTCATGCCGATCGCCGGTCCTCGCGTCTGCACGAAGAGACGCGCCTGCTGATCATCGAGCTGGATATTGGGCGGGCTCATGGCGCCGCGCAAGGGCACGGGTGGCAATGTCACCCCCTGCTGAGTGTCGACGATCTGGATAGAGCCAGGTTCTGGTAAGAACACACGCTCATCGCGGCCATCGACGATAGCCTGAAACGCGACGCCCGTTATGGCAATTGTGCGTGCGCCCTGTATCGTCTGCGTACGTGCGCTGGCTGTCCCGAGTAGCCCGATGGCGCAGAGGCCGAGCGCCAACACTCCTACCAGGAAACGTTTGTTGCGCATCGCCTGTCCCTTCCTTTCATGATAGGCACAGAGGGCGCTTTATCACGGCGCATCGATGTTCGTCCGCTTGACGAGCACGCGTGAACATACGGCGCCCTCTCCCCCATACTGTACGCACTCTGGAAGAAACGCGTGTCGGGCGCCTATCGTTGAGGTGTGAGAATCGTTGACGGCGCGGCCGGCCTTGTGGTAGGATAATAATAGATCGCATGTTCTATTATCAAGGAGGTAACATGTCTGCTCTCGATGTCGACCTCGGCTTCGATCCCGAATCGTTCCGCCCTAAGACCACGCGCCTTGTCGTCGCGGTGCGCGGTCCTGCCGGTGTTGGCAAGAGTCACATGGCTGCGTCCTTGGCGGATGCTGGCCTCGGCCGGCTCTGTGTTATCGGCACCGAGGGGAAAACCCGTCTGCTGCCCGGCTACGGTCAGGGTCGCTTCGACGCGTACGAAGTCCCGCATGACAAGCTGCTGCCGTTCGTGCGCTGGGCCATCACAAAGGGAAAAAAGGAGAAGGGCTGGAACTGCTTCGTCCTAGACTCGTGGGGCCAATATTTCGGTCGCCACTACGCCGATTTAGTGGAGGCGGTCCGCTCGAAGACCGGAGACCCAGGCGCATTGCCTACCAGCGATCAACTCCAGGCCGAGCAGGTCCAACTGCAGCGCGTTCTTCGCGCATTGTGCAACGAGAGCGACGCCTCGGTGGTCATCACCGACCCGGTTGGCAAGGGCGACGATGAGGCCGCTGAGGGCGAGGTCGGACGGCTCCTGCCAATCACCCTCGGTGGCCTCGAGATCTATACGGACCTCGTTCTGGATGCGTCATTGCGCATGGATGGTCTATCCGTTAAGCGCGTCTTCCGCGTCGTCAAGTCCAATAGCCCCGCCTTCCGCAACGGCATGGAGTTCGACAACCCGACCTTCGCAACGCTCGTCGACCACCTGCGGACGGAGGGGTCATGGGACGACACCACGACGATGTCCGTCCCTGTCGAGCCCGATCCACCCATGCTCGATGATCTCGACTTCATGACGGAGAAGCAGCCTGAGCAGGAGCAGGCGCTCTCGAACCTCATCCGCAAGGCCGAGGAGCACGGCTTCACGCGGGCCGACCTCGTCACGGCCGCTCGCGCATACTGCAATGGGAAGGCCGATCTGGACGCCTTGACGGCGAGAGACGTGAGCGTTCTCGACAAGCGCATGTCCTTAACGATTGAGAAGAAGCGCCTCGGGGGGCAAACTCTTGCCGCCCACGATACGCCTGCCGCCGCGGCCTCGGCGCGCGGTCATGCGGCGCGCAAGGCGCCCACCGCCGACTAACCGCGCCTGCTCGTCTCTGTGCGGCACAATAAGGCCAATAAAGCCAGACGTCTCCGTTCGATATGGCGCTGTAGCGATGTCCTAGCGGCGTATCGGGTCGAGCGACGCCCGTGACAGCGGCTCCGCGCCGGTCACGCCGACGATCGAGGTGCGTCCGAGGGTCATCGCCAGCCCGCGCGCCGCGTCGAACAGGATGATGTGGATGAAAAAGACCATCCCTGGCGCCGCTTCGACCGGATTACCGTGGTAGAGCATCGGCCAGTCCATCCAGTTCGGCGCGAAGGTCGCGCCGAGGCTGTAGCCGCAGGCGTTGAGCCGGTGTGCGCGATGGCCGGCCCGGTCGAGCGTCGTGGCATGCGCGTCGAACACTCTGCCAAGAGGCAGGCCGGGGCGCAGCGCCGCCTCGGCGGCGAGGAGCGCCTCGTGTGCCGCGCGGTGCATGTCGAGGAGCCGGGGCTGGGCGTCGCCGATCAGCAGGGTGCGCATCAGGCAGGCGTGGTAGTGCCGGTAGACGCCGGCGAACTCGAGCGTTAGCTGGTCGTTGGGGTCCAGCCGCCGACGTCCTGTGTAGTAGCGGCACATCAGCGCCCCTGGGCCGGAGCCGATGATGAACTCGTTGGCGGGATCATCGCCGCCGCCGCGGTAGATCGCGCCGTGCATCGCGGCGAGGATGTCGCCCTCGAACGCGCCCGGTCCGCTGGCCGCGCTGCCCGCGTCGAGCGCGTCGTCGGCTAACTCCGCCGCCCGCCGGATGTATGCGAGTTCGGCCGGCGATTTGACGACGCGCAGGCGGTTGACGAGGTCGGATGCGTCGGCCACGGCACAGAAGCTGTCGAGCGCGGCCGCCAGCCGCTGTCCCTGGCGCGCGGTAAGCCCGTAGGCCTCCCACTCCACGCCGAGCCGTGCCCCGCGCAAGCCGTGCTCCTCCAGGATCGCGCGCAGGTCCGAGGCCGGCGCCGCGTCCGGGCCGTCCACCCAGACCCGCACGTCCTCGATGACCGAGGTGAAGCGCGCCTGCAAGAGGTCGGGCGCGCGGGTCAGCAGCGTCATGCGCCCGTCCGCGCCGAGGTAGAGGCACTGGAAGAAGACGTAGCCGAAGGAATCGTAGCCGGTCAAATAGTACATGCTTTCCTGACGGAACAGCAACAGCCCGGCCAAATCCTCCGCCCGCATTGCCGCGCACGCCCTCTCTCGTCGCGCGGCCAACTCGTCCGGCTCAACATGCAGATGGCGCGGCATATGCCCAGTCTCATCACCCTGGTCTTCAGGCGCTGATGGATGCGTCATGGCTGTTCCTCCTTACAGCATTAACACGTCGACGACACGGCTCACGTCCGCGCCGAGCTTGCTATCGTCCCCGTTACGTTCGGCGAACAGATAGAATGATGGGGCGGCGTCTATCCATATAAACAAGAGGAGGATACCATGGCACGACCGGTTACTCTATTTACGGGGCAGTTCGCGGACTTGCCCCTGGCCGAACTCGCCCCCCTCGCCAAGAGTTGGGGCTACGACGGCCTCGAGTTGGCCTGCTGGGGCGACCACTTCGAGGTCGACAAAGCTCTCGCCGATTCCACCTACGTCACGGATAAGCGGGTGCTGCTGGCGCAGCACGGACTCGGCTGCTGGGTCATCAGCAACCACCTCGTCGGGCAGGCCGTCGCCGACAGGCATATCGACGAGCGCCACCAGGGGGTGCTGCCGGCGCGCCTGTGGGGCGACGGCGATCCTGAGGGCGTGCGCCGCCGCGCCGCGCAGGAGATTATGGACACGGCGCGCGCGGCCAAAGCCTTCGGCGTGACGCAGGTCAACGGCTTCACCGGTTCGCCCATCTGGCACCTGCTCTACTCGTTCCCGCCCAACAACTGGGACACCGTCGAGGCCGGCTACCGGGAGTTCGCCGACCGCTGGAACCCCATCATGGACGTTTTCGACGCGGAGGGCGTACGCTTTGGGCTGGAGGTCCACCCCACCGAGATCGCCTACGACATCGTGACGACCGAGAAGACGCTTGCCGCGATCGGACGGCGCCCGGCCTTCGGCATCAACTTTGACCCCAGTCACCTGTACCACCAGTTCGTGGACTCGGTGCTTTTCCTCGAGACTTTTGCCGATCGCATCTATCATGTGCACATAAAGAATTCAGTACGCACCCTCAACGGACGCACCAGTATCCTCGGATCGCACCTCTCCTTTGGCGACGCACGTCGCGGGTGGGACTTCCGTACACCGGGCCGTGGAGGCGTCGACTTCGAGGAGATCATCCGCGCGCTCAACCGCATCGGCTACGACGGGCCGCTCTCCGTCGAATGGGAGGACAGCGGCATGGACCGCAACCAGGGCGCGCCCGAAGCCGCCGCTTTCGTCAAGCGCACCGATTTTCAGCCGTCGGGCGTGGCGTTCGACGCGGCGTTCAAGCAAGCACCTGCGACTGCGGTCGCATGGCAAACGACGACCGACTGCGGTCGGGTGTAGGGGCGTATTGCATACGCCCGAGTGGTATACCATACGACCGCAGTCGCAGGTCATATGATGAGAGGAGAAACTACCATGAGCGAACGCAGTGGCTTTGTCACCATGGGCGAGTCCGGATCGTCAAGTCAGGACGTGCCGACACTGGGCGTGGGCATGCTGGGGTACGCCTTCATGGGTAAGGCGCACACCAACGCCTACAAGACGCTCGACTATATCTACACGCCGCCGCCCGCCCATCCCCGACTGGTCGCTATCGCGGGGCGCGACCGGGCGCGCGTGGAGGCGGCCGCGCGGCGCTACGGGTACGAGAAGGCCGTCACCGATTGGCGCGACCTAGTCGATGACCCGGAGGTCCAGGTCTTTGACAATGGCGCGCCGAACAACCTGCACGCCGAGCCCTGCATCGCCGCCGCGCGGGCCGGCAAGCATATCATCTGTGAGAAGCCGCTCGCGCGCGCCGCCGCCGAGGCCAAGCGCATGCTCGAGGCGGCGCAAGCCGCGGGCGTCGTACACATGTGCGCCTTCAACTACCGCTTCGTGCCCGCGCTCAAGCTCGCACGCGACATCATCACGGCCGGTCGGCTGGGCCGTATCTACCACTTCCGCGCGCAATACCTGCAGGAGTGGATCATGGACCCCAACTTCGGCATGGTGTGGCGCCTCGACGCCTCGGAGGCGGGCTCGGGGGCGCTGGGTGATCTGGGCACGCACATCATCGACCTGGCGCGGTTCCTCGTCGGTGAGCCGGCCAGCGTCAATGGCGTCACGGCTACGTTCATCAAGGAGCGTGCGGGCGCGAGCGGCGCGACACAGCAGGTCGGCGTCGACGACGCCTTCGTGGCGGCGGTCCAATTCGAGAACGGCGCCATCGGTACGTTGGAGGCGTCGCGCTTCGCCAGGGGACGCCGGAACCACCAGGTGATCGAGGTCAATGGCGAGAAGGGGTCCATCGTCTTCAACGTGGAGCGGCTCAACGAACTGGAGGTCTACTTGTCGGAGGAGGAGACGCGGCAGGACGCGCAGGGCTTCCGCACCGTGCTGGTGACCGAGCCCACCCACCCCTATGTCGGCGCGTGGTGGCCGCAGGGGCATATCATTGGCTGGGAGCACTCATTCGTACACGAGATCAAGCACTTCTTCGACTGCGTCACGACAGGACGTTCGGTCGGCCCCGAGGGAGCCGACTTCGAGGACGGCTATCGCGCCTCGGTCGTGGCCGACGCCATCGTGCAGTCGGCCAACAGTGGACGCCGCGTGGACATCGCCTACTAATCAGGGCCTCCTAATACCTGTACTGCCTGGCACGTCGCGCTTCGTGTACAATAGCTGGCATGAAGCGCGCTGCCGATCTCGTCCTCTTCCTGCTGTTGGCCCTTGGTCTTGCCGTGGCGGTCGCCGGCGGTTTTGTAGGTACGACGCGGGTGTATTCGCTAGCGGAGGTACAGCAGGGACGGCAGTCTAACCAGGCGGCCTGGGTCGGCCGCACCGTGTTGGTGCGCGGACAGCTTGTCGGAGTAAGCACGGGCATGCAGTCGTTTGAGGAGATCAGCGCGCCGTTTACGTGGCGGCAACGGCTCGGGTTTGGCGGCCTCCCACGGCGCTACAATGTCTACCGGCCGCCGGCGCCTCTGGTCAGGCCGCTGATCGTCGTGCGCGGGCCGGGCGTGACGGGCCGGGCGCCGGTCACGCCGTCCACGCTGGTGACCGCAGGGATAGAGATGGCGTCACGGCTGCCGGTCGTGGGCGGGTTGATCCCTGATGCGCTGGCGGAGCGCGGCATCACGTATCGCGTGCGCCTCTTACCGCTACGCCGCTGCGCCGCATGGCCAGCGCCGCTGTGCCCCGACGCGGTGTTGCTCCAGGTGGCGCCGTAACGGCCTTGTAGCGGAACAAAAAGGGAGAGGAGATTGCTTATGAATTCCAGTAATGACAGGGTAGTCCAAAACCTCATGCTTGCTCTTGGTGATGGACAAATAGTACAGACTGAAGATGGAACCGCGACGCTGCGCCATTATGCTGCGGGAGACTTGATTGTGACCTCCGGTAGCATTGTCGCCTGGGACCCATGTGACCCCATATTCAGTGGGGAAGAGCCTCAACCCTTTGAGCAACGTGTCGAGCCAGGGCGCTATCCTGTCGTGCTCAGCATCGCACATTCGCCTGGCGGTGATCAGCGCGTTGCCTATGCAACGCTGCGTATTCGGGAGAATGAACCTGTGCGCTGGGACGTTGCTAGGCTGCGGGGGGTTGAGGCAGACGCAGGGGGTGATGGCGAGTACGCATGGTCCTACAGCGTCGAGACTGGGACGGGTTGCTTTATGGACGCCGACGTTTTGCGCGTGGCGCAGGGGCAACCAGACGATGAACTGGGCAGCGCACGGACGATTAATCAGGCAATAAGCGACACCTATGTGAACACATGGGGATGGGCGAACGTTAGCTTGGAACCAGAGATGGCAGCGAATATCGTCGCTTTCACTTCGGGAGATGGTGATGGCACCTATCTCACGTACCTAGTACCGCTAGCTGGAAGTTTCTCCGCATGTTTGGCACGTTGCCGCGTGCGTGGTGACTTCTCGGAACGCCTACTGAACGTGCGGAACCATTTCCAGCGAAGGGTACTAGGCTATGATGCTAGCAACGTTCTCATGTGCTACACAACCGACTTTGGATTATTTGCCACGGAACCCTAAATAAAAGTGCAGTCGAGGTCAACGACGTTTTCTGTTGATGGCTAATCCTATTACCTACAACTTAACGGTAGAGGGCGGTCTGTCAAGGGGAAAGAATGATCGCATTGTCGTACTATAGAAGTATGACAACTGACAGACACCCCAGCGACATCCCGCGCCGTGCACGGAAGAAG
>JAABUV010001134.1_pt1 | contig 39066 bp, 33 predicted proteins | sample 5559971 | NCBI WGS metagenome assembly JAABUV01 (sample SAMN10711881, study PRJNA513362) | rock metagenome | isolation source: Antarctica rocks | place: Antarctica: Victoria Land, Knobhead nord | collected 2015-12-19
GATGCAGACGACACATTTTCTTCTTCACAATAATTTCAACAAGCGATAGCATCGCAATAATGCAGTATCACAAAGATCAATGAAATCAACGATGGGAAAAGTACAGAGAACGCGTTGCAGATGTCAATGCAATCTCAGCACAAAGATTGCATCTGAGCAATAAGATGATAAAGATGCGTGATGATCTTCAGAAAGCAGAAAGCACTCTCGCAATGCACATCAGAATCAAACACATAGATCTGAATGCTTATCTGCACTTTAGAAATGTTTCAGGCACGAATAGTTCGCGATGCAACTGCGAATAAAGTCATCAGACGACGAAGCATGTACTCATGCACTGCTCAAACTGATCGCATCTGCGATCAAGAATGCTACAAGATGCTGACTTCTTGAACTATTGAATAATCGTCGTCATCACGAAGAGTCTCAGAGCAGTAGCGAAGATGATGATGAAAACGAAGCTTTTGAAGCAATTTAAAGTGACTAGAACACTCGTTCTCTAACGTGCAATCAACGCGAACAAATTTGATACATAGTTTCAAAACTCACTGTTTCGACTGCGTGAAGCAGTCGTGTAGACTGCGAGTGATTTTCTATCTCAGAGAGTTTTATTCACTTAATACAGATAGCATAGAGTTTCTCATGAGTCGATCTAATTGATGTCACAAGAGTGTATGAATTTATTATTATTATTATTATTACATTTGCAAGATGTTTCATTCTTACGATCAATTCTTTCAGTTCTTCATAATGAGTAATGACTAAAGTTGATTTTCTCAGTCTCTTATTTAACTCTTAGTTAATTTTCATTGCAATCATTATAATATTCTCTTTACTGTTGCTATTATTCAAGTAAATTCTTTGCTTCAACATAAATGTGTCAAAATGATGTTGATTTATTGACATTTTCTTGTTTGCAACTATAACTATTCTTGATAACTCTGATCAGAAAATCATTATATAAAGATGACTTCACTTTATCTTCATCTGTTTAAGTATTTCTTTCATTCACTTTCGCTTCAGCTGCAAAAATGTTTTACACAGCTTTAATTTTCAATCTTTTTTAAATATCAAGTTATTATAAATTCAATGAATCATCATCTTAATAACTTCATTCGATTTTTGAAAGTTCATGTTCATTATTGACTTTTGTATTAACTTTCATAAATGAATATTTATTGACGCTGTGTTTGTTTCTATCTATAAAGTCTCTGTTAATGTTACATGATAAACATCAATGATTTTTTGCAATGCTCTTTCTTGTACTGATTTCAGCTTGATATTCAAATCTTTTCAATGATTCTTCACTCTTTGTGACATGTATCATATAATGACTTCGTGACTAAGCAAAAAGCGCATCATCGTGAAGTATATTTGCTTTCTCATCGTTATTAATGAATCTCAAGTAAGTTCAATGATTGTCTGCATGATTTTTTGTTTAATCATTAGTTTTGCTTCAATATGATGCATGTAAATCACTCATTTCAGCTTGAAGTTCAATTGAATTCTTAAAATTCTGATATTTGATTTTAAGTCAATTTGATGTTTTATCAGCTTTACATTAATGTTTATATTGAATCACTTAAAAGTTTTCATAAAATGAATTAACTTATGCTTTGTCTTTGAAAACTTAATGTTGTACGTTTTTGATCACTGTTCACATTTTTCTTTTCTTCATTAAGTGCATGCAGTCTATGACTATGACATTATTTAAACGCTGTGTATATTCTAAATTACATGTAATCTAGTCATAATCACTGCTGTATATCTTTTTATTGAACAGTCACATTGATAAAGTGCACATATAAGCATGTGAACTGTTTATATGATCAAGCAATCATTTAAATAACTCAAAATTGTGAAAGCTGATTACTTCAACATAAGCTTTTGACTTATCTGTATGATCATCAAGTTAAGCGAGCTAGATAAGCTTTGATCTATGTAGATAAAAGCTGATCACTTTGACGTGAGCTTTTAAGTTCGCTGTATGATCACTCAGCTGAATGAACTAAATGAGCTTTGATTTATGTATTTGCGATGCATGTAAATCGATCAGAAAATCGAAAAATCAATCAATTTACTGCATCACGCAAGCGTGTAGATGCGTAAAAGCTGAGTCGTGTCTTCACAATGTGTATGTGTGTGATGTATATGAATTGCAACGTATGCGCAAAGACGTTGCTGTCGTTCTGTGTATATGAGTAAAGACTATGTCATGTCTTCGTAATGTATGTGATTGCAATGCATGTAAATCGATCTGATAAAGCGAAAAATCAATCAATTTACTGCATCACATAAGCGTGTAGATGTGCAAAAGCTGAATCGTGTCTTTGCAGTATATGTATGTGTGATGTATATGAGTTGCAGCATATGCATAAAGATGTTGCTATTGTTTTGTATATATGAGCAAAGACTGTGTCATGTTTTTGCAATGTATGTAATTGCGATGCATGTAAATCAATCTGATAAAGCAAAAAATCGATTGATTTACTGCATCATGCAAACATGTAGATGTGCAAAAGCTGAGTCATGTCTTTGCAATGTATGTATGTGTGATATATATAAATTGCAACGTGTATGTAAAGACGTTGCTGTCGTTCTGTGTATATGAGCAAAGACTATATCATGTCTTTACAATGTATGTATTTGTGATGCATGTAAATCGATCAGAAAATCAAAAAATTAATCGATTTACTGCATTGCATCAATGTGTATGTGCGCAAAAGCTGAGTCGTGCCTTCGTAGTATATGTATGTATGTTGTATGTGAGCTTAACGTGTGAATACATCGCTGTTTTCGCTCTGTGTGTGATTGCGCTGCATGTAAATCGATCTGAAAACGCGAAAAATCGATCGATTTACTGCATCACATCTGTTTGTATGTGTGCAAAAGCTGAATCATGTCTTCATTGTATATATGTATACGTCGTATATGAATTGCAGCATGTATGCAAAGACGTTGCTATTCTTCTGTGTATATGCAAGCTTCAATGCATTAATGATCGCGTTGTTATTGTCTTACTTTTCAACTGTGTGTGAACTCAATGCATGAGTAAAGCACTGTTACTGCTCTGTCAATGTTGATGAAATTATTCAGCTCTTCTGACAAGCATAGCTTGCAGAAGATTTGTAGTCAGCATCTTATACAAATAAATCTCGTTGTTGATCAGTTTTAATGTATTGTTAATGAGTCTGTGCATTCTATTTATGTATTCTGTATATTTCAAAATCTTGTTGAATATTATTTTGTAAATGACTTTCTTAATCTTGTCATTCTTAATCAAGAATGAATACTTGAAGTTTTTTATGTTCAGCATAAAAATCTTTGAAGATGATGAAAAGTGAATTTGAAACATTATCTTTATCTTATTTTGCACTGTTGTAACAATGTTGAAGCACTTTGACTTAATCAGAGAGAAAATTGTCGTTTGAGTCAATGTGTCTGCAATTGCATTTCTTGCTCATTTTGCAGTTTTGAACAGTTCTCTTGAAAATTGTTTAACGTTCTGCATGATCTTTCAATATTCACTGCATTTCTATTTTCTGATGATCTTGCTTTTCTTGTCATATGCTTGAATGTATTCTGTTCAGTCATTGATGATTCAATAACTTCTTCTCATTTATCACATGCTTTTAATAATCTTTGTACACTTTTTCGTTCATTCTGCTTTGATTATTTCATGTGATTTCGCTCAGAAAGTAGAAATTTCGATGATCTTCTTCAATGCATTCAGCAGTTACTTAGTGTATTCATCTATGCATTGACATCTCATCTCATGATTTAACAGTGATTTCAACATTTGTTCTTTCAGAATATTAATGAATTTTTCTTCATTCATTATCTTTCAGTTGTGACGCGATTTTCGCGCTGACTTTTCACAGACTCTGAGATTCATAATTGTCTGTATCAATAAATGATCTGAAAAGTTTTTCATTTCTTTGTTGATTTCACATCATATTAATCAATTCATAATGTTATTTATCATGAAAATCAAATTGACTTCAGTGCAAAAGAAATAATCACAACGCGCGCAAAACAAACTTTTGAAAAGAGCATTATAAACGAGAGAGAAAGAATTGAGTAGATGAATAGACAATGACGAATTGCATGAGCAGCAGTAATGCTGATTCAATGATGATTGCAAGCAGCGTTGACTCGTTGCAAGAAAACAGCGATGCAAGAATACAACACTCACACAATGATGAAGAGAAGATAACTGACATTATAGATTTACTAATAAAGACATCAACGTTAGAGAAAAAGATGAGCAAAGATTACTTGTGAAGAGAAATAACACTGAAGCTGATGTGTCATCTTCGACTCGAATCAGAAGAAAAACATCACATGACTCAGAATGCATTCATTGCAAAGAATGTATAGAAACTGAAGACATCAGTTCAACTGCTAAGTAAGCAGTTACAAATGCAGAGAAATATGCGTTTCTTATCAAAAATCATGTCATGCGCAAACATGATAAGAGAAAGATCATCAATGAGAAAGCAATGTCTCAAAGAGAAATTATCATCGCTTTGCAAGAAATGCGAAATCATGATAAAGATAACAGACAAAGAAGAAATAGAAAAGACGCGAAAGAAGATCATCAAGCAGATTCTTCAAAGAATAGCAGACGTGTCAATGAATCAACAAGATCTGATCGTGTCTCTTTGCAAGCTGAATAGCGAAGACATTTTTCTTCACGCAGTCAGCTCAGATGCACAAGCAAATCTGAAAAAAACTCAAGAATGAGCAAAAGAAATTGCGAACTTAACGCGCATATCGCGATGAATCTTCGCAGTGCTGACACATGAAATGCACACTACAATCAACATAAGTAATCAGAAGAAAGTCATTAGCAAGCTGATAAAAAATAACGCGAAGCTTCATAAGAATCTGAAGATTCTAAGAATAGTCTGACTTAAGAAAGTAGCAAAGAGCGAAAAGACTTATTCGTCACTCATCATGAAGATAGCAATCAAAGTGATGATAAATTAACTGATAAACGTGAGTATGTTAAATGCATATCATAAATGTGCATGCAAGCTGTTTAAGAAGAACTGTTGCATCACACAGTGCTTCAGATGTCAAGAATTTGATCACATGATCAGATTCTGCAGAAAGAATCAACGCTGCATCAAATGCACAGACAAACATCACATTGAAAGATGCATGACATCTTTGAATAGAAGATATTGCATTAACTGCAACGAAAATCACGAACTCTGAAGATGCATCTGTCTTAAATGATGACAGCAGATGAAACAAGTATTCAAAATTTATAGAAACAGATTGTTCAAATATTCAGAAGCATATAAATACAATTGCATACTTTTGCAATTCTTGAGCTCTTCACTGTCTTCAAGCTTTGCAGATTCAATGAACTCTTCAAGTTCAATAAACTCTTCAAGTTCAATGAATTCTTCAAGATTCATGAATTCTTTCAGTTCAGTGAACTCGTCAAGCTCAACAACAGTTATGCTGAAAACATGCAATCTAGTTACTCATGAATCAACATGACAGATGATAGAAGTCAAGAAAAGACGTGTTGATTATTTCTCTTGCGTGAGTAGTGACTCAGATGAGACGTCACTTAAGCAGAGTCAGAAATGATAAATCAGAAGATGAGATAAACTCTTGATAATTGAAAGTATTCAAAAAGTCTTCTCTTTGCAGAGTCAACAACAGCTACAAATAACTTTATGACAAAACAATCTTTTCTACAAATACTGCAGTACAACATCAGAAAATCATTGAAAATTCAGAAATTATTTCTAATCAACAAAGAAGTTCGTGATTTCAACATCATAATCATACAGAAGCAGAGTTGCAACATTAATGATACACAATCATTTAACTCAGCTCACAACTTCTTTTACCTAGTGAAAAACACGTCGTCACAGTCAAGAACTTGCATATATGTGAACAAATGCTTAAAACTTGATCAATAAATGATAGAAACAGCTGAGTCAGACATCTGCTTGATCAGAATATTAACTTGCAACACAGATAATGAAATGCAGACGTTGCAACTTATAAACATTTACAATTTATGTTCACTGTTCTCTACATCTACAAAGAGATCTTTAATCATTTCTTGCTTAAGCAAGCTACTCAAAGATGACTGCAAACAATTGATTGTAAGAGATTTCAATTTACATCATTCTTACTGAAAGAAATGAAGATGCTTCACTCAACATGCAGCGATCAACAGTTTACTTGACATTATTACTAACGTTAAGCTGAAATTATTGCTGATATCAGGCATTATTACTTGCAAAACTCACAATCAGTTTACAACTATTGATTTAATCTTTAGCAGCGAGAAAATACAGTTCATGACATGCAAGTGCAAAATATGCATTGATTTGCATCAAGAATTAAATCATCTTTTGATTGTTACAGAACTTTGTCTACAAACAACTTCAGTACAGTCTTTAACTTAATGACTATGAAAGAAAATAAATACAGAAGCATTGAGCGCGTATCTGCATATGTATCTTTCGTCGAATCATTCTTTAAACAGCAAGACAATAATGAACGAAAGAGTGTGTGAAGTTATCAAGATGCTACAAGAGATCATTGAGAAATTTATCTTCTTGACAAAGTCATCAAGTTGAGCAAGAAACTTCTGAAATTCAAACTGCTCAGAGATAGTAATGAAATCAAGACAACTGCGAATCATATGAAAAATACAGAACACACTAGATGCGTGAAATAAATATCTGAAACATAATGATCATAAAAACAAGATCATTCAACAAGCAAAGCGCGCACATTTCAAATCATAAATGCATGAGTTGAGTGACGCACTTAAGTCGATATAATGCTTCACAAAATAAGTCAGAATCAAAAGTCAGCTATTTAAAAAACTTTCTCAGTTTTCGTTATTAAAGCAAAGTGACAATGAATAAATAACAATAATGTTCAAAGAAAAAATTGAGATATTGCAAGAAAAATTCTTTTCTTCACTCTCTCAGACAAACATTAATGACATTGCAGACTCATTTATATTCTTGACAGTGTCATCTGACTTACACATCTCAGAAGATGAAGTGAGACAAACAATCAAAAGAATAAAAGCAGACAAAGCATCAGACATTTCAGACATTTCAAACAGAGTGTTGCAAACAGATCTTGCAGAACTGATCTCAATACTGATGAGTTTATTCAATGCATATGTAATACACAGATATCATTTGAAGCAGTTCAAAAAGACTCAAATGATAGTACTATGCAAATTGAAGAAGAGTGATTATACTGATTCAAAGACATATCAATTCATTGCTTTGCTTGATATCATAAGCAAAGCTCTGAAGTCGATCATGACTAAAAGACTGAGCGATATAGCTGAGACTCATCACATGCTATCTGATGCTCAAATGAAAGTGAGATGCAAGTGATTTGTGATCTCGACATTAAATCTACTAGTAGATCAGATTCACACAATATGAGACTGCAAAATCAAATACATAGTGTTCATGCTAAGTTTAAATGTCGTTGAAGCATTTAATCAAGTCTTGCACATCAGACTTCTGCATACTTTGAAAATGAAAAGAACTTCAGACTACATAGTTGAATGAGCATGCAGCTTTCTTAAAAATCGAGAAATATCGCTGAGATTTAACGAGCAAACGAGTGACATGCGCAAGATAAACGCAAACATATTACAGAAATTTCTCATTTCATCAATTCTCTTTCTATTCTTCAACACAAGTCTGATTGAGAAGTGTGAAGCACTGAAAATTAAGATCAAAGTGTTCAACTTCATAAATGACATTAACATTCTAATATACAATAAATTCATTGAAGAAATTTGCAAAATACTGAGCAGAATGCATGATGTCTGCGCGAAATGAGCTTGCACTCATGATGCAACATTCGCATCAGAAAAGTATGAATTTACACACTTCATCAGAAAATCAAAAAGATTTGACATGATGATCAGCATATAAATAGAAAGCTCAGTTATTAAGTTGAAATCAAACATGCAAGTTCTGAAAGTACAACTGAACATGAAATTGCAATAAGACGTGCATCTTCGTCAAATCGAAGTGAATCACGTCATATGAATGCTAGCACTTAATTGATTTGAAGTATTTACATAAGAGACAATCTTTACAAAAGCAAAACAAATATACTCAGCAGTAGTAAGATCAGAAATTGCATTCAAAGCATCAGTCTGACATCAGTAAGAAAAAGAGAAAGAATTATCAGACAAAGAACACAGACTTAAAACACTACAGAATCAGACTCTGTATCATGTTGCAAAGATGTTCAAAAAAGTAAGCATCAAGACTCTGAAAGCAGAAATGTATACAAGCTCGCTGCATGTTCATCTGAACATGCTGCAAGACAAGATCATGTTACACAGTTGAGTTAATGATTGTACGCAGAAAATCAGATAAGCATGCAAACTGATACGCGTTTATCTGATGAGTATTAATCACATCATTTCTCGCTTTTTCATCATTAAGAAAGTGACGCTTCTGAACAACTTAATTCAAGAAGATGCAAAAATACAGCAAAGACGCAAGCAATTAGTTCTTGCTGCAACAATTTCAACTAGTGACAGCATCGTAATAGCGCAGTATCACAGAAGTCAGTGAAAGCAACGATGAAAAAAATATAGAAAATGCATCGCAGATGTTCACATCATTTCGATGCAAAGATTGCATTTGTTCAACAAGACAATAAAAATGTGAAATGATTTTCAAAAAGTTGAAAGCACTTTCGTCATTTACATCAGAATTAAACACATAGATTTGAATGCTTATCTGCACTTCAAAAACGTTTCAGACGCAGATAATGCATAATGCAACTGCAACTGAGATCATCAGATGACAAAACACGTACTCATGCACTGCTTGAACTGATCACATTTGCGATCAAGAATGCTATGAGATGTTGACTTCTTGAACTATTGAATAATCATCACTATCACGAAGAATCTCAGAGCAGCTGCAAGAATGATGATGAAAATGAAGCTTCTGAAGCAATTTAAAGTGATTAAGTCACTCATTCTCTAACGTGCAATCAACGTGAACTAATTTGATACATAGTTTTATAATGATAGTTTCAACTGCGTGAAGCAGTTGTATAAACAGCGAATGATTTTCTATTTCAAAGAGTTTTGTTCACTCAATATAAATAGCATAAAGTTCTTCATGAGTTGACTTAATTAATGTCACAAAAGTGTATGAATTTATTATTATTATGAAAATCAAATTTATTGTCATTTGAAGTCTTTGATAATTTCTCGTAATCATGTCTTAAAATAACATCAGCTCGTTGTTTCTACGTTCATTGAGCTCATAAAGTACTTGCAGCTTGTTCAATTTCTCATGTATATTCTTCGTCTTAATTGAATTTTTCTGTGAGATAGTGATACTCATCTTTCGCTCACTTACTGACATCATGTCAATGATGCTCATCATCTGTTATTAATGATCAGAATGAAGCGTAAGCATCATGTTAATGATGTTTTATTGTTTAAACTGATCATTAAGTCGAGTTTTCATATCTACTTTCTGACTTACTTGAGTACTTAAAATCAATGTCGTGACTTAATTTGAATACTTGATATCAATCTTAAGTTGAATCAGAATTTGAATTCTCAATTCAACTCGTTAAGCAATCGAAAATTCAGAATTCAATGAAAAGAAATACTGATTACTACTAGTAGAAGTTTCTCAAGCAGAGTCAACATCTTCAAAATTCATGAGAATACTGACTACTACTAATAGAAATTTTCTGAGCATGATTCATAAATAGTGATTAACATTTTCAGAGCTCATGACTCATGAGAATATTAATTACTACTGATAGAAATTTTTCAAGCATTATTAATAATGTACTATTGATAATGCAACAGAGTAATGCAATTGATTAAAGCTTATGCGTAGTAATTACTAAGCTGAAAAAACACGTATCAATAGTAATCAATATTTTCATGAGTTTTGATCAATACTCGTGAGAAAATTTCTATCAGTAGTAGTCAGTATTCTCATGAATCATGAAGATGCAATTGAATCAATTGCATTATCAGATTAATATTAAGAGTAGTAAATCATATCTTGACGAGTTGAGTCAAGAATTCAAGTCAATACTTGATATTAACATCATGACTCAACTGAAATACTTGATATTAAAATTCTGACTTGAATTGAGTCTTAATGAGTCAAGAACTCAACTTGATCTTGATGATTCAACTTGACGTGATCAGTCTACTATTGTCAAAAGAAATTGATGTAAATTTTAATTGTTTGAATTTTAAAGAAGTATTATTGATTTCAAAATTTTAGATCAAAACTCATTCATTGTTGATTATTTGAAGCTGAATAGAAAGAGTCTGCTTAAATGACAAGAATAGTGAGTTTGCTACAATAACATGAAACGATATGAAGTGATTTCTTGACTGAACTCATCATTGAACAGAACAAGCTTTATTAAATGCAATAAATATAAATAGAACAATCTTTACTACATGCATGTAGTAAGCACGAATGAAACAAGCTTTACTATATACATGTAGTTAAACTGATCGTTGAGTCAAATTTTCATATCTACATTCTGACTTAACTCAATTACTTGAGTTGAATCTTCTGACTCAACTTGAATACAAAATTGAATCTTCTGACTCAACTTGATATTGACTTTGAGTCAGACTTCAATTCAAGTTCTCAACTCAACTCATTAAGTAATTGAATATAATGTCAAGAGAGTTAAATATAGAAATTTTTCCGATTTTTCATCTTTGCATTCTCTTTTTGCATTATCTTTTTGATAGAAAGTCGTAAAGAGAAATATGAAGAAAAACATGAAGAAAAACATGAAGAGAAATATAAAGAGAAATATGAAGATCATTTGATAAAGAGCTTTGATAGAAGATTATGATAAAGAGTTATGATAGAAAGTCATGACGAAAAACTATGAAGACTGTTTGATAGAAAGCTTTGATAGAAAGTTATGATAAAGAGCTATGATAGAAAGTCATGATGAGAAACTATAAAGACTGTTTAATAAAGAGTCATGAAGAAGAATCATGAAGAAGAGTCATGAAGAAAAGTCATGAAGAAAAGTTATGAAAGAAAGTCATAAAGAGAAGCTATGATAGAAAAACATGATAGAAAGCTATGATAAAAAGCTATAATAAAATATTTATCTATTTATCTTCATGTCTTGACGAGTTAAGTCAAGAATTTTGAGTCAATACTTGATTTCAACTTTCTGACTTGACTTGAATACTTAAGTCAAACATCTTAACTTGACTTAAATACTTAAGTCAAGAATTCTGACTTGAATACTTAAGTCAAACATCTTAACTTGACTTAAATACTTAAGTCAAGAATTCTGACTTGAATCAAGTCTTGACGAGTTGAGAACTTAACTCGATCTCGATGACTTGACTTGACGCGATTAATTTACATGTAGTAAACATGAATCAATAGTGAATCTGCTTCAATGACATCAAATATCAAGAAGAAATAAACTTGAAACATTTAATGAAATAAGCTTGAAATGCTTAATGAAATGAGCTTGAAACGTTCTTTAATATAACAAGAAAAAATAAACTTGAAACATTTAATGAGCTTAAAATAATTTATGTCAAGAAGAAATAAACTTGAAATATTTAATGAAATGAGCTTAAAACATCTGAATAAAATAATAATAAAATGAACAAGAAAGAATTGATTGAAGCAATGAAATCATTGCTTGACTGAAAAAAGAAAGTAATGTTATGAGCATGCTCAGTCTTCTACTGAGATGCATGTTTTCAAAGCAAGTTTAAACTTTATTAAGTTTAATGCTTTTTCTTCTTCTGTACATATAGTTTTTGCATCTTGATAAATCTCATTCTTTAACTTTGAATTTTCATTAATCTAATTTACTTTTCATGTATTTATATTTTTATGAGCAATGAAACTCATCTGTATGCAATGCTAACTATGAATCTACTATTTAGTTACAGTAGAATTTAAAGATTATCAAAAGTTTAAATGACATCAAGATGCTGCATGATGATGAAGCGTTATGTGTTGATCACATGCAGAGCTTTCGCAATCATGCAAACTTTAATAATCTCAATGCATATGTTATAAGCAATCTGCATGCAAATGAGAAAGTTAAATAAAATGCAGAACTATAAGAAAAATCGCTTATGAAAATCATTTGATTCAATATCTCATCATCATAATGATAAGAACTAAGACAGAACATTCTTGCATTTGATCTGTTAAGAATGATTAGCAAAAAGAACTTAAATCATGAACATTCTTTAAATCTATGTGCTAACTATGTATAAATCTTGTTAAGACTACATGTCTGTTACTACAACATAAGCAACTCACAAGACTTGTTAAGTTTGACATGAGCAAACTTAAAAGTCTCATTAATATCATTTAATAAATGTTCAGATACAAACATTCTATATGTAAGTAATATGTTGATGAGAAGACTTTGTTAAAAAAAGAGAAACACAAGCAAATTAATAAAGAATGATCAAACTACGCTGTCTGATTAAAAGTGTAGCATATAAACATTTTTACAAGACATGATTAATCTGCATGAAAGAGATTTTTACAGATAACATGAAACAGATGAGTTGCACATTTTATAAATGAAGTGAGCATCTGCAAAACATGATATACAATGATGATAACTGTTGATTTCAAGAATCTTATTTCTTCACTGAGTTTTGACTCTTGAATATGTTGATGATAGAATTAATCTTTAGTCAAAAACATCATTTGTATAGCTTGAGAAAACAGTAGCATATATTGATGTGATTAAAGAAGAAATCAACTGTGATATACATGCATATTGCAGACGAAACATCTGCAATTCATACTTAAGAAGTAAACTATCGAAATTTGAGTAGTAAGAGATTTTATTCATTTTGAACTGTAAATCTGTCACAAAAAGACTTTTTGAGTAATTTCTTAAGTTTAAAAGAGAAATCAGCATAGAAATTATGCTTTATATATGTTGCATGCAATATATACAACATATTTTCAATAAATAAACATCAACAACATTTCAAGATCATTTATATTGCTGACAGTGTCATTTAATTCAATCTTATCACAAGATGAAATGAGATAAATGATTCAATGAATAAAAGTCAATAAAACATCAGACGCATTCGAAATTTCAAATAAAGTGCTTTAAGCGAGTTTAACAGAACTGACTTCGATACTAATCAGTTTATTCAATGCATGTGTAATTCACAAATATTATTCAAAGCAGTTTAAAAAAGCTCAGACAATAGTACTATGCAAATTAAAGAAGAGTGATTACATCAACTTAAAGATGTATCAACTCATTGCTTTGCTAAACATCATGAGTAAAACACTGAAATCAATCATGATCAAGAGATTAAGTGACATTGCTGAAACTCATTACATGCTTTTGAATGCTCAAATGAGAACAAGACGCAAGTGATTCGTGATCTCAGTGCTGAATCTACTAGTAGAACAAGTATACGCAGTATGAGACTGCAAAATCAAATACATGATCTTCATGCTTAGTTTAAATGTTGTTAAAACGTTTGATCATGTCTTGTACACTAGACTTTTGCATACTTTGAGAATAAGAAGAACATTGAACTACATAGTCAAATAAACTTGCAGCTTTCTGAAGAATGAAGAATCATTGCTGACGTTCGATGAACAAATCAGCGCAATGTGATGAGTAAATGCTGACATATTGCAAAGATTTCTTATATCATTGATTCTCTTTCAATTTTTTAACGCAAGCTTAATTGAAAAATGCAAAGCTTTAGAAATCAAAATTGAAGTGCTTGACTTCATAAATGACATCAATATTCTGATCTATGACAAAATCAAAGAATTAATTTGCAAATCACTGAGTCAAGCATATAACATCTGTGCGAAGTGAGCTTAAACTCATGATGCTACGTTCGCTTCAGAGAAATATGAACTCATACACTTCATTCATAAGTCAAAAAGATTCAATATAACAGTCAATTTACACATAAAAAACTCAGTAATAAAGTTGAAATTGAATGTACAAGTTCTTGAAGTGCAACTGAACATGAAACTACAATGAAATTCGCTTCTTCGTCAAATAGAAGCGAGTCACGTCATCAAGATGCTGATGCTTAGTCAACTTGAGATCTTCATCTGAGAAGCTACATTCGCAAAAGCAAGATAAATATACTCAGCGATGATAAGATTAAGAATGACGTTCAAAGCATTGATATAATATCAATGTGATAAAGAAGAAGAATTGTTGAGTATGAAATGAAGATTAGAAACTCTTCAGAATCAAGCATTGTGTCATGTGATTAACGTTTTCAGAAAAGTGAACATTGAAACGCTGAAAGTTGAAACATATACATTCTCACTACATGTTCATCTGAACAAGCTACAGAATCAAGTCATACTACGCAGTTGAATCAACAACAAAACACAAAAGACTTGATAAACATGCAAGATCATACATGCTCATCTGATAGAAATTAATAAATTCATCTTTTGCTTCTTAATCTTTAAAAAATGACGTTTTTGAATGTTTCAATTTGTAAAGAAGCAAAGATACAGTCTAGATGCAAATAACTTAATCTTTTAATGATGATTTAAATGAGTGAACGTGCAATTGCACAGTTTCATAAAAGTCAATAAAATCTTCAATGAGAAAACTACAAAAAACATATTGCAGACATTAATACATCTTTCGCTCAAAGATTTCATTTATTCAAGAAGTCAGTAAGAATGCGTGATGATTTTCAAAAGATTAAAAGCATTCTTGCAATTTACATTAAAATTGAATGCATAAAGTTGAATGTTTATTTGCACTTGAGAAACATGTCAAGCGTAAATAGCTTTCAATGCAACTGCGAATGAAGTCATCAGACAGTCAAGCATATTCTGATGCACTGCTTGAATTGAATGCATCTTCGATTAAATATGCTGCAAAACGTTGACTTCACGAACTATTGAGTCATCATCTCAATCACGAGAAATCTCAAGACAACAGCGAGAATGATGATGAAAATGAAGCTGCTGAAGCAGTTTAGAATGATAAGAACACTCATTCTCTAACGTGCAATCATCGCGAACAAATCTAATACATAGTCTCAGTTTTATTGTCTTAACTGCGTGTAGCAGTTGTAAAGACAGCGAGCGATTTTCTATCTCAAAGAATTTTGTTCACTCGACACACATAGCATAAATTTTTCTCATGAGTTGATGTAATCAATGTCACAAAAGTGTATGAGTTATTATTATTATTATTATCTTTATGACTTACTTTAAGCATAATTTTAACAGCATTATTAATCTCATCATGTATTATATATAGTAAATGATTTGATTTGATTTGAATTCATACACTCTTGTGACATTAATTTAAGTTCAACTCATGAGAAAAACTATGTTATGTATATTGATTTGATTTGATTTGAATTCATACATTTTTGTGACATTGATTTAAACTCGACTCATGAGAAAAACTATGCTATGTGTATTAAATGAACAAAATTCTCTGAGAGAGAAAATTGCTCGTTAACTACACAACGACTTCATCTCGTTGAAATAATAAAACTGACACTGTATTATCAATAATGAATTTATAGCTTCTATTCAGCGCATGATGCTTAAGTAAACTCTTACAAGTATCTGTGTTGTTTATTGTAATGCATCATCTTTGCTTTGCTCTTCATTGATGATATTTTATACAACGATGTTTCAATTCAATTCTTGATTCAAAGATAAAAGACGTTTCTTTGCATTTGTGATGCTTATGATTATAACGCAGAAACTGTGTTCTCTTGCTCAATGATTGTCATTCATTAAGCAGAGAAATGTGTGATGAAAGAGAGATGTGCACAATGAGAAGATAGAGTGTGATTGTACTAAATAACTCTTTTCTTCTTTTAATTTGACTTATGTTACGTAAACGTTGAATAGATTATTAATATAAACGTGCAATTACAATCATTTGATGCTTAGTTAATCAATAGTAGAGATGCATTCTGATTATTCTTATGCACTCTTGATTTTTCACGTAGATAAATGTATGACTTAACGTCAAGTAAAGAAGATGAGTTCAAGTTCTCTTAATATATCAGCGTGATCAATGAATCACTACTTCTTTGTGTTGCAAGCATGCATCTCTGTTACTTCTGATTAGTCTGATTAGTTTAACATAAACTAGTATAAAGCTGTGAGTAGAGCTGTTGTTGACACGCTAGCGACCTGACGTGTCTTTGTGAGTAAAACTCACGTCGTGTTGCATCTTCTTTCTACTTCAGCTTTGAACTTCTAGTTAAAATACACTCATATGATTCGCTCTATGCAGACTCATAACATTAGTTCAAAGCTCATCAATCTTGCTATTGACATGTAGACGATATAAAAACAAGCTACATCATTAAATCAGAATTGAAACCCGAAAATTGAGTTCAGAAAGCTCGTTAAAAACCAAGAAATTTCTAGAACAGAAGAGCAGAAGAACATGAATGCGTTGTTCTAGAATTGAAATCTGAAGTTTCACTTGAATTTTAACTAGCAATTTTTCTACTCACACAATGACTAGAAGCACAGAATCAAAATCAGTGAGCATTGCTCATTATGAACTTCAAAATGCTAGAAAAGAATTACTTCTATCACATAATTGAGTAGCATCAAAAGAAGAAGACATGAATGCTATGTTGAACATTGAAGAAAAAAACATGAACACGTTGCTTTTTGACTACAAAATGATCAAGATCAGCATCAATGAAGAGCTGAATGCTTGAATAATTGATAAGAAAACAGATGACATCGTCGTCTTTATCAAGTACATGACTCATCAACATGACATTGAAATTGAAACTCACAATGACATGATTTAAATGTTGAAAGATGTTAACAAGATAAACATCAAGTTGAAGACTACTCAGATGACGTTGAATACTATAAGAACACGTCTGCAGAAAAAGATGAGAAACAAGAATGTGATTATACATCATTTAAAGACTGCATTAAGTTGACAAAGCACTTTGATTTCAAAAGATTGATTCTTGAAGTTAATCAAGCTATTTAACTTGTCTTTGTTTGAAGATTCAAGACAAAATGTGAATAATTGATTGTTTCAAATGTGAAACAAGCTGAAGATGAACAAGAATCATTTTTCTATTGAAGAATTGAAGATTGCATATGTGAAAAGTTGAGTCGATGAAACAATGATCAAACACATAGCATCTCAAATGAAAGATGCAATCACGAACTCATTTCTAGAAGTAGAAGAGATGTTGTTAATCATAAATAAAATGTATGATGATTTCAATCAACATCACACAATTCAACAACAGTTTTTAAAGCTGTATTAAAATAAGATTTTCTTTCATGACTTTTGAATGAAATTTCAACAATTCAGTGCAGAATTAAAGTACAATAATGAGACTTTATTAAATGATCTGCAGCATAAGATCAGTTCAAATCTTTAACAAGCAACGCTCAATGAGTGAATCATTGATTTGAATAAATTCATCAACATCTGCATGCAAGCTGATGTTTGATTGACGAAACTGAATGCTTGATCAGCTCTCAAGACATCAATGATTCAAGTCGCTCGTTCTATTACTAGCATCTTGATGACAATCATGATCGCGATCTCAGTCTCATTCTCTGCATGAAAGAAACTCAGAATATTGAACGTTGATTCTGCTAGAAAGAAGTTGTTTAAAAAAGAACTTTGCTTTAAATGCAAGAAGTTAAAACATAAAGCATGCAACTGTCTTGAATCAGCTCAGATACATGAAATTGCAGCGAATTCAAAAAACGATCTGCTCTTATCAAACAAAGTAGTGATTGAGAGCGACATGCTCATATCTTGCTTCATCAGTATGCTCGATGACTCATTTGATTTTAAGTCGTTTATTGTGAACGTCATCTTGAGTAGTCTAAAAAAGATATTTCGATCTCTTGCTCTGATAAACATTGAAGTCACTGACATGACGTTTATAGATGATTCATGTTACAAACGTATCAAGACTGAATAAAACTAGTCAGTGTCTCTAGTCAAGATCTGACTCGAACCTGACTCAGATCTGACTCAGTCTCTATTTTCTTTTTCTAACATCTTTTTGTTCAACATCATTTTTCTTTCTACATCATATTCTACTCATGTCACAAACACATTCTCTTCAAGCTTAGCACAGTCTCTGAATATTACTTAAATAGAAGCTTTTGTACTCATCTTCTTCTGTATTCTTAATATTCAGTTATAGCTATTTCTAAAGATCAAGCACTATCAACTCTGATCTTCATTAATTGTATCATCTAGACATAATTCTGACATTATATTAAGAATTTGTTAATCACATGATACTGATCTCATTACTCATTCAACATACTCGTTTAGACAGAACGAGTCTAAAGAAATTCATTTATCTGATGATCAACAATAATCGAAAGATAAAACAACACTAGAAGATTAAATAAAATTAACGACGAAGCTGTTTGAATTGCTAGACTACTTATCGCTCATTAAGTACGTAAAGTTCACTCAATTACAAGAATCATGATAAAGAATCTTCGTGAATTGCTCAAGAATCAAATCGATCGATAGATTCAACAATAAAAAATCTTCGTTGTTTGCTAAAGAATCAATCAAATCAATCAACAAACAAATCTCATCTTCTTTGTTGAAGATTAAACATCACTTTATACGTTTTTCTTCTTCAATCATCAAGCATCATCACTCATTCAACCTCTCTTTTTCAAACAAATCTCATCATGTTTAGTCATTCGCTTACTAAAGAGCATTTCGAAGAATTTCGAAATCGTTTCTCTCAGATCTTTAATGCTGATTCATTGAAATCACGAACGAAATCATCAAGTGCTGCATCATTTATTCATAAAGATGACGAATCATTTGCTGAAACAATAATACTCTTCATGTTCTACGAAATCTGAAAGACTTGAAGTTTAGCTCTTGATGAAGAAACAGATCAACTCTACGAGTTAAATAAACAACAAGAAGACGAAATTAAAGAGTTGAAGACTAAACTTCAAGCTAAAGAAAACACTTCTTCTGATTTCATCTACTCTGAGCGTTCTAGATCTCAAAAAATACCTGATTCTTCGCTGTTTACTGATGAAAAGAACTCTACTTAAGAGAACTGATACGAAAAATTCAGAATAAACTAAAGATCAACGTCGATCTCTTTTCTAATGAACGAGTTAAATTAAGCTATGTACATTCTAGATTATTCAATGATGCAGCTGAGATCACTCAAGCTAAATGCGAACGTGACTGTGTCAATCTTTATAGAATTGTCAATGATCTTTTGAAAAAGCTAGCTCAGTTATTCAATGATTTGAATAAGAAAGTCAACTTTCATAGAGAATACTACAACTTGATTCAAGAATTCAAGAAATTCAGTGAATTCTATACTCAGTTTCAACGTCTATTTTTCTATCAAGACTATCATGAGAAGCAACTAATTGCTGATTTGAAAGATAAAATACATTCTCGTCTTTGATTCATTTGAATAAATCAACTAGTTCAATCTGATTCTTTAAAAGAAATTCGTTTCTATCTGATTCATTTGAATAATGATCAGCGAGTCATTTAAGAGATCAAAGACAAGATCAAACGCGTCAATGATCTTTCTAAGACTATCTTTCATAAAGTGACTGTTGTCACTCAGTCAGTCGATCACTTGAAGTCTGATCAGCTAAAGTCGCGCGACGCGATTTTAACTAGCGTCAAAGAAGCAGATATTCTAGTTGAAAGCTGTTTCATATGTCATAAATCAGATCATAGCTCTAAAGAGTGTCTTGATCAACCTACTAAAATTAATGCAGTGAACAATGAATATGATTGCTTTGATTTCAATTCAAATTTCGATTTAAAAAAACTAGTCATCTCTTCAAAAGTCATCAAAGAGATAAAAGTTATATCTTTGTGCAAACTAGACGAAATTTCATTGAAAGAAAATTACTTTGAAAAGTTGTTTCTAATTAACGCTCATCTTATCTCTCAGCCTTTGTTTTTTAATAGACAGTGATTCAATCATTTACATGATCATACATTCTAATCTAGTCAATAAAGTATGCAAGAAACTGAAAATTCAATCTATATCATTGACAAAAGAGAAGCTAATAAGAGATTATGATGAAAAGATATTTAAGAAGATCATCACTCATAAAATTCTTCTCAATCTCAACATTGAAAGTCATAAGAAATTGACTGTATCAATGCTGATAGCTGATATCAATCATCATGAAGTCATATTGAGTAAGTTCTGAATGAATAAAAACGAAATATTATTGAATATACAAAACGACGTCATTGTTTTTTTGAATCAATTGAATACTTCTATTTCGATTTTTTCGATTTTTCTCAATTCAAAGCACTCAAGTTAATCATGATCATCTTCGTCTTTTTCAGTCACTTAGACTAAGATCTTTATGATGCTCAAATGATCTGTTCAAGAAGAGTCATTCTCGATTCAAAGCATAAATGCAGCTTCATTCAAAATATTGTTGAATTATTCAAAGAAGAACAAGATTAAAGCCTTTGCTTTATTCATGATGAACATCAATAGAAAAATCGCGTACAATACTCAGTGTGATTTGAACGTTCTAAACATCTTTTCAATCAATGAAACAACTCAGAATTTGAAAGATATTAAAGCAAAGCTGTCATTGAAATATCATGAGTTTCTAGATGTTTTTGATTAAGCTCAATTGAATAAACTGTTCTTTCATCACTTTTATGATCATAAAATTGAACTCATCAGTGATTCAATGTTCTCTCGCTGTCAAGTTTATTAAATGTTCTCTGTCAAACTTCTGAAGATAAAGAAGTACTTAAACGAGAATCTGTTAAAGAGATTCATCACTTCTAGTCAGATCTTCTATTTCTTTCTCGTTCTATTCACTCTTAAAGCAAATGAAGATCTTTGATTCTGCGTAAACTATCGAAAGCTAAATGTCATTTTCAAAAGAAATAGATATTCTCTATCATTGATAGACAAGATCATTGATAAAATAGTGAGTTGCAAGCATCTGACTAGATTGAACATCATATCAACGTTCAACAAACTTCAAATGTATCTTAATAACGAGAATTACATCACTTTTATCACTGCTTTAGAAGCATATAAATACAAGATGCTATCATTCAAACTGACTAATGAATCAGTCTTCTTTCAGCAATATATGAATGATGTTTTATGAGACTTTCTGAATGACTTTTGTCAAGTCTATCTAGATGATATTCTCATTTATAGCAAAACGAGAAAGAAACATAAAGATCACGTCAAACTAGTATTGAGTCGACTACGCGAAGCTGAACTGCAGATGAATATTTGAAAGTGCAAATTCAATGTGAAAGAGACTGTCTTTCTAAAAGTCATTGTATCAGAACTAGATCTTTGTATGAATTTCAGCAAAGTGACAGTCATACTCAGCTGAATCACTTCAATCAATCTAAAAGAAATTCAAAGCTTCGTGAAATTTGTTAACTTCTATCGTCGTTTCATTAAAAACTTCTTGAAGCTAGTCAAATCATTCATTCAGCTAACTAGAAAGAACATGTCTTTTGTTTAAAATGAGATCTGTGTTCAAGTCTTTGACAATCTAAAGAAACAAGTCAGCTCAATCTCAGTACTTCGTCACTTCAATCTCAAATGACAAGCTATTCTGAAGATTGATGCTTTAAACTATGTAAAAGATGAAATACTATCTCAGTATAATGACGAGAAAGTTCTTCATTCAATGATTTTCTACAGTAAAAGCATGATTTTCGCTGAAATCAATTATCACATCTATGACAAGAAATTGCTAGTCATTATTTAATGTTTCAAACACTGACGACTTAAGCTGAAATGCATTGAACTACTCATTCAGATGTTCATCAATCATCAGACTTTGAAGATCTTCATGAAAAATAAACAGTTAAGTTAATGACAAGTCAACTATGTGAACATTCTGTCAAAGTTCAACTTTCAGATCATTTTTAAATCAGGCAAAATAAATATTAAAGTCAATGCTTTAACTTGAATGTCTTTAGCAAACGTCTCTGAATCAGCTTAACGACTTGAAGATCATTTTCAGACTATTCTGACTCTCAATAGAGTCAATGTTCTACTTGTTGAACCGAAAGCAAATCTCTATCAGTGAGTGCATATGATCAATCAAATGAATGAGCTTTGCGACGAATATAAACAAGTTATGAACGAGAACAAGCTCAAATTTCATATCACTAAATTGAAGAACTGCGAAATCATTGACAACGTTCTCTTTAGAAAAGACTTACTGTGAGTTTTCAAGAATATGCATACGAAACTGCTACAGAAAATTCATGATCAGTTCTCAATCTCTCATTTCGACAACAAATGAACTATTGATTTAATTCAATGATTCTACTATTGATCAAATCATCAAGTCACAGTCAGACAGTACATTTGAAACTGTCATGTCTATCAGCAAAGCAAAGTCTCTAGAAATAACATCAATGAACTTCATCATTTTCTACTCATTTCACAAGAACGCTGAAAAGATATAGTTATGAACTTTATTACTGAGCTATCTCTATCAGAAAACTATAACATCATTTGCACAATCATATGTCATTTCATCAAAGAATGTCACTATGTTTCCTGTCATTGAGAAAATGATGACATCTCAGTCGAAGAAATGATTTAAATCATGCTATGAAACGTCTATTGACTGCATGATCTACTTAGTTCTATTGTTTCAAACAAAGACTCTCAATTCATATCAACTATGTGAAAGAGTTTTTGCAAGTGACTGAGAATCACAGCTAATTTATTCACAGTCTATCATTTGAAAATCAATGATCAGACAGAATAAGTCAATCAAGATGTTGAATGCAAACTTAGAATTTACTGCAGTTACATGCAGAACAACTGAGTCAAATAAATATCTATGATGAAATTCAGCAACAATTTCAATATCTTCTCAATCATCTCAATGATCTCTTTCTACTTCAATAAAGATTTTCACTCTTGAATGAAATTTAATTCAGATACGATTGACTATGAAATCACTCATGAACGACTGAAAGCTAGAAAAGCAGATGATATTATCATTCAAATGAAAGAGCTACTGAGCTTTGATCATCAACAATTGAAAAAGATGAAGCTGATCATTGAAGCACAGATCAATAAACATAAATGAGACGTCATTTATAAGATAGATGACTGAGTTTGACTATTCTTCAGAAACGTCAAAATCACAAGATCATGCAAAGATTTGAAAGATAAACAACTAGAATTGTATCAGATCATTGTTAAAGTGAAAATCTTCTATCATCTTCATTTATCAGTCAGCATGAAGCATCTGCATTCAATGTTCAGCTTAAAGTTACTGCAATCATATTCAAAAAATCTTCTATCAAAACAGCATGCAGAATCTTTCAGACTCATCATTATTAATGATGATGATGATGAACATTAAAAGATAAATAACATTCTTAACTTCAGATGCTATCAAGATCAAATACAGTACAAGATTAAATGAAAAGATCTAGATAAAGACAATAAATGATACTATGTTGATAAAGATGAATTCGATGACTTCAAGAAAGTTTTGAATGAATTTCATATGTTATACTCAAGAAAGTCACGCTAGTATTGAAATAACTCAATAAGAAAGCAAGCAAATGAGCTACATTCATGCAAACATGAATTTTCAAAGAAAAGAGTAATGTTATGAGCATATCAAGACTAAATAAAGCTAGTCAATATCTTTAACCAAGATCTGGCTTGAATCTGACTCAGATCTGACTCAGTCTTTATTTTCTTTTCTCAACATCTTTTTGTTCAACATCATCTTTCTTTCTACATCACATTCTACTTATGTCACAAACACATTCTCTTCAAGCTTAGCGCAGTCTCTGAATATTACTTAAATAAAAGCTTTTGTACTCATCTTTTTCTGTATTCTTAATATTCAGTTATAGCTATTTCTAAAGATCAAGCACTATCAACTCTGATCTTCATTGATTGTATTATTTAGACATGATTCTGACAATTCATTGATTTTAGAACTATGTGAATGATTTGATATTCAGTCAATTTCACTGTTCAAACAGAAGTCAATTCATTCATATGATGAAACTCTTGATTGAAGATTTATTACATATGCTCTGTATATCTCAGTCACTATACAAGAACATAAGAATGAAATGATATCTTTATTAATAACTTGTCTAGATCAGCACAAGATAATCATTGACAATCTTTGATTGAAAAGAAATCAAATTTTGATAGATTCTGCAAATGATTGATTGATATCTTCATTAAATATTCAAATCTTGAAACTTATCATTTCAAAAGCAAGCAGTCAATCAGCATTTCATTAACTTGAATTAAGCGAGATCTGTGAAATGAAACAAAAGAACTTGAAGTCTATGTCAATGATCATCTTAAAGCGAACTACAAATTCGAAATCAGTGAATTGATTCATTGAATCAGCTCTCATATGAAAGCAAAGCACTCAAGTTGACTTCAATCAACATGAACTCATTCAGTCATCAAAGAAGAAAGAGCTCGTCAATATTGTCATGATTGAAGTCGCTGCTTATCAAACTCTAGTCAAAAAGAAGAATGTCAAGATCTTTACATTGATTATTAGTGAAATCAACAAGATGCTTAGCTCAATCAAAGATTCAGCGAAACTGAATGAAATGATCTTTATCATGTCATTAAAGAAACTGAAGAAGAAGCTTTCAATAGTTTATCATGACTTTCTGAACGTTTTTGACAGAGAAAAGACAATTCAGTTGTCTTTGCATCAATCATATGATCATAAGATTGAATTAGAAGATGAGAGTTAATCTTCTAAAAGTTGATTATATCTCATGTTGAGTCACAAGTTGCAGAAGATCAAGAAGTATCTAGAAGAGAACTTGAAGAAGAAGTTTATTACACTCAGCAAAGCTTCATTCACTTCGTCAATACTATTCATCGAAAAGAAAGATGATAATCTTCGCTTTTGCGTAAATTATCAGAAACTGAATACTCTGATCAAAAGAAATCATTATTCAATATTCTTAATAAACGAAGTACTCGCTCAAATTCAAGACAGTAAATATCTGATTCAACTTAACATTATCGTTGTGTTCAATAAGCTTTGCATGAGCATTGAAAGTGAGAATCTAATCACATTTATCACTTTCTTTGATGTTTATAAATATAGAATAATGCTCTTTGAATTAATCAATGAATCAACATTCTTTCAACACTATATCAACGACATGTTGTTCAACTGTCTGCATAAATTCTGTCAGATTTATCTGAATGACATTCTCATTTACAGTAAGATCTTGAAGAAACATAGAACTCATGTGAAAGAGATGCTAAACAAGCTTTGTGAAGTTAATCTGCAGATAGACTTTGACAAGTGCAAATTTGAGATTCAAGAGATCTTGTTTTTAAAACTACTGATATTCATCAATGATCTACGAATAAATTCTTGAAAAGTAGATGTGATTCGAAGCTGAAAAGTGTCTCGATCGTTGACTCATGTACAGATCTTCATTGACTTCTGCAATTTCTATCGAGAATTCATAAAGAACTTCTTAAAGATTGCTCAATTTATGATAAAGCTGACTTGAAAAGATCATTCATTTGAATGAACAGAGATCTGTCAGATGATCTTTGAGAAATTAAAGTAACAGATGATGACAGTCTTTGTTCTGAAGCATTTTGATTCAATCAGAGAAGTTATTCTGAAAATGAACTTCTTAAACTATGTCAACGATGAAGTATTGTCTCAGTATGATGATGAAGACATTCTACATTCAGTGATCTTTTATAGCAAGAACATGATTTCTGCAAAATGCAATTACAAGATCTACGACAAAGAGCTTTTGACTATTATTTGATGCTTGAAGCATTAATGCTTCAAATTGAAATGTACTGATATTTTGATCAAGATCTTCATCAATCATCTGAATTTGAAGTACTTCATGATCATCAAGAAACTGATCAGACGACAGACTAAATGAGCTGAGAAGTTATTCAAATATAACTTCAAGATCATATATCAGTCAGAAAAGCAAAATCTAAAAGCAGATGCGCTGATCAGAATGTCAGATGTCAAATCAGTTGAATCAAATGATGATTGAAAGCTATATCAGCATCAGATGCTATTGTCAGCAAGCACATTTGAACTGCAATCAATAAAAGATGATCAAGATTTGACTCAGATCTTGCTCATATTTGACTCAGATTCAAAACAGAAATTGAAATCTAACAAAAATTCGATCGAAGAGATGATTTCTATTTAGAATCAAATTATAGTCGAAAATTGAATGAATCAACAATGTATCAATATTCAAACAGTCATAGAACAGAACAGAAGAACTTGTCAAGATATAAGTCTAGACAATTGCAAAGTACTGAACGAAGTACTTTGAAAGAAAAAGCACATGATTTTTCAATCAGTGATCACTCTGATATGAGTCGAACATTAGACTTGTTAAGACAATCATATTGCTGATCAAAGATGAGAACGACAATCAAACGCTACATTCAAAACTGTTACGTTTGTCGTAGATTAAAAGCATTAAGAGATCAAATCAATGAACTACTGAAGTCATTGTTTATACTTGAACAATGATGATAAGACATATCATTGAATCTTATTATCAATTTATTGAAAAGTGATGAAAGCAACGTGATTCTGACAGTGATAGATCGATTGTTTAAAGAACGTCACTATATATTCTGTTGATCAGATGATGAAGAGACTTTCGCTGAATAAACAGTTAAGCTGTTGCTGATATGAATCTTCAGAACTTATGAACTATCAAGATTAATAATGTTTGATAAAGATTTACAATTCAAATTGATTGTTTGAAAGTCTTTATATCTGAGACTTAATATTAAGATAAAACTATTCATTGACTATCACTCACAGATCGATGATTAAATGAAAAGAGTGAATCAGAATGTAGAACGATATTTACGAAGTTATTGCTCATACATGCAAGATGACTGATTCATCTGACTATTTATGACTGAATTCGTTGATAATAATGCTATTTTGTCATCGATTGAATAATCAGCGTTCTTTCTGAATAAGAACTTTTACTCTTATATGAGCTTTGATTTGAATTCAACTGAATATGAGATCGCTCAAGCTAGAATTTAAGCAGACAAAGCAGAGAATATATTTGAACACATGAAATGATCATTAGCGTTGATTAAGCAAACATTAGCAAGAGTCAGAGTCATAATGAAGAAACAGACTGATAAGCATTGAAAGAAAATGATCTACAAGATAGATAACATGATGTTTCTAAATTCTAGAAACATTACGATTGCAAGATCATCAAAGAAACTGAATGATAAGATGCTAGAATCTTTCAAGATTCTGACTGAGATTGAACATGCATATCGACTGAAACTGTTATTGACAATGAAGATTCATTCAGAGTTCATCTCAAATCTGCTACAACTGAATTCAAAAGATTCTTTGAAAGAACAACAAAATAAGTCATCTGATTCTATAGTGATAAATAACGAAGATGAATAAAAAGTGAAGAACATACTGAACTTCAGACACTACAGAAAACGATTGCAATATCATGTCAATTGAAAAGACTATAACGTTGATCTACATTGATACAATGTCGATGAAAATGAGTTCAAAAACTGCTTGAAGATTGTAAATGACTTTCATCAAAAGTATTCAAACAAATCAAAGTAGAAATCGACTTAACAAGAATTGATTGATCAAACTGCAGCAATGAGAACATTGCTAAATGAAGAGAAAAGATAATGTTATGAGCATGCATCTCTGATATCTCTGATTAGTTTGATTAGTCTAACATAGACTAGTATAAAGCTGTGAGTAAAGCTGTTGTTGACACGCTAGCGATCTAACGTGTCTTCGTGAGTAAAACTCACGTTGTGTTGCATCTTCTTTCTACTTCAGCTTTGAACTTCTAGTTAAAATACACTCATATGATTCGCTCTATGCAGACTCATAACACTTTGAACATATATAATCACAAACTCAAGATTCATCATCTGATTCATTTATTTTATCTGATATCTTTTCATCAATTACTTGATGACATTATTGATGTAATGAAGACGTTTCAATATTAACGCAGTTGACGAGTTGCAAATTCTTTGATCACTTGTAATCATGACTTTCAAACTCTTCATCTGAGTCAACTATTTTACTAGTAGTATCTTTTCATCTTTTACTGACATTGACATGTCATTAATCTTCTTCATAGATTGATTGTGACTGTTAGAAAAAGATGTTGTCATGTGAGTGAAAACTTTGCATGATGACTTTTCTGATCATACAATGTTTTAACATCATTCAAACTATGTCAAATTGAGATCTCTTGACTCTTCTGACTTTTATTCAAAACAAAATAGAATCAAAAGATTTATAGTTGACATCATGTATAAATGAATCTCATTGTCAGTCGCTATGTATATTGAATGAACAAAACTCTTTGAGAAAGAAAATCACTTGTTGATTACATAATAACTTCACGTCATTGAAACAATAAAATTGACACTATATTATCAGTAATGAATTTATAGCTTCTATTCAGCGTGTGATGCTCAAGTAAACTCTTGATGAAAGTGTTTATGCTGTTTAATTATGACACATCATCTTTGCTTTACTCTTCATTAATGATATTTTATACAACGATGCTTTGAACTTCAATCTTTGATCGCGAAGTTGATTTCATTGCACTCGTGATGCTCGTGATTATAATGTCAAAAACTGCGTTCTCTTGCTTAATGATTATCATTTATTGAGCAGAGAAATATGTGATGAAAAAAAGATGTGCATGATGAGAAGATAAAGTGTGATTGTATTAAATAATTCTTTTCTTCTCTTGATTTGACTTATATCACGTAGACGTTGAATAAATTGTTAATATAAGCGTGCAATTGCAATCATTCAATGTTTAACTCTGATCAATAAAAGAGAATGCATTCTGATTATTCTCTTGCGCTTTCGATTTTTCATGTAGATAGATGTATGATTTGACGTCAAGTAAAGAAAATAAGTTTAAGTTCTTTCAGTATATCAGCATGATCAACAAGTCACTACTTTTTTAAGCACATGTAATCTCAATTCTTAAACTCATCATCTGAAATCACTACTTTATCTAATATCTTTTCATCAATTACTTGATGATACTGTTGATGTGATGAAGACATTTCAGTATATTGACGTGATTGATAAGTCATCATTTTTTCAATCACTTGCAGTCATAACTCTCAGACTATGCATTTAAGTTTTTTAATCACTAGTAGTATCTTTTCATTTCTTACTGACATCAACATGTCATTAATCTTTCTCGTAGATTGATTGTGATTGTTAGAAAGAATGTTGTTGCATGAGTGAAAACTTTGCATAATGACTTTTCTGATCACGTAACGTTCTAACATCATTCAAACTGCGTTGAATTAAGATCTTTTGACTCTTTTGACTTCTATTCAAACATAGAATAGAATCAAAAGATTCGTAGTCAACATCATGTATAAATAAATCTCGTTGTCAATTATGCAGTAAATGATTCAAACAAATTAATTCAAGCATCTTTATTATTTTATTAATAAATTAACATGCTTCATTCTTAATTTTGCTGACATTCATGTTTATCTTTTCAAGATTTATATTATCAACATTAAATTCTTTTTTCATGAATATTTTCATCTTAAAAATTACAAAAATCTCAAAAGTCTAATATAAAAAGAATGATGTATTCATTCTTTGTAAATGTAGACTGATTATTAAATCAAGTTTCAAGTTAACATTTTGAACTCAAATTAATATTGATTCAAGTTGTTTACATTTTCAACTCAATTTGAGTTGAATTACTCATATTTTCAATTCAACATAACTTGATTTGACTGAAAATTGAGTTAATTTGACTTAACTTATCAAGAACTCAAGCTTGATGTCAAGAAAGTTAAATATAGAAATTTTTCCGATTTTTTGCTTTTGCATTATTTTTTTGATAGAAAAACATGAAGAAAAACATGAAGATCATTTGATAGAAGATTATGATGAGAAACATAAAGAAAAATATGAAGAGAAACATAAAGAGAAACATAAAGATTGTTTGATAGAAAGTCATAATGAGAAACATAAAGAGAAACATGAAGATTATTTGATAAAAGATCATGATAAGAAATATAAAGAGAGACATGAAAATTGTTTGATAGAAGATCATGACAAGAAACATAAAGAAAATCATGAAAATCTTTTGATAAAAACTCATGATGAGAAAATATAAAGATCATTTGACTTTGATAAAGAATCATGATGAAAAAACATGATAGAAAGTCATGAAGAAAAATCATGTAAACTGGTTTTTTTTTTGATTCTTACTTGATTCAACACTCATTATGAGTTTATGCAAGATTTTATATATTGTAGCGAGCGCTGCGCTAGCGTAGCGCTCTTTTCATATCTACTATCACTTTTCTTCTGCACTTTATACTGTAACTGTTTTTAATGTGAAAACTTTATGAACTTACTTCTTTTCTACTTCTTCTTTCTTTCATCTGACTTTTTGATGACATCACAGTCTGAAATTAATTCAGTATGCTTGTTGAGAATATTATTTGAATGATTGCTGTCATCATGCTCATGATTTCTAGAAGCTTTCTCAAGTTCATGATGTTCTTTTTACATTGCATCATCTTTCATTCTATCTTTCATTTGAAACATGTTAATAAAATGTGCTTAATCAACATTTAATCTCTGTCACACTTGCACATTGTTGTAGCAACATCAAGTACTTATCTTTCATGTAGAAATTGATTGAAGTCAATTTTTCTTGTGCATAGCTGCATCAATAATGCATTATGAGACTTCATGCAATTCTTGTGCAGTTGCAAACGTTGATGTGTCATCTTTGATGTCAGATATTAAAAATGAGTTACATTGAATCTTTCTTTTCAGACTATTCTTCATGTTTATCTGATCTGTTTCTATATAAGCATCAGTCTCATCATCACTTCAATGTACTGATGCTCAGTCAGTAATAAAGACAAATTGTGTGCATCATCAATCATCTTGTTCATTGCTTCATTTTCAAGTACTTCTGCATATTTTGCTATTCAATGTAACTTCAGCATGACTTCTAAAGATTGAATGCTTTCATGCGCAGTCTGAACTCGTTGCAGACGTGTCTGATCTTTTATTAATATCATAGCTTTCACTGTTTTCAGAGAAGTCTGACTATCACTGTATACTTTGTATATTTTTTCATGATATTCTTGATTTGCTGTTGCTACGTTTGCAAGATGTTTCATCTTTGCAACTAATTCTTTCAGCTCATCATGATGAATGATGACTAAAGTCGATTCTCTCAGTCTCTTATTTAGCTCTCAGTTCATTTTCATTGCAATCACTGTAACATCATCTTTGTTGTCGCTATCATTTAAGTAAACTCTTTGCTTTGATGTGAACATATTGAGATTGTGTTATTTTATTGACATTTTCTTATTTGTAACTATAATTATCTTTGATGACTCTGATCAGAGAGTCACTGTGTAGAAATGACTTCAATTCATCTTTGTCTGCTTAAGTGTTTCTTTCATTCACTTTTGCTTCAGTTGTAAAGATGTTTTGCACAGCTTTGATTTTCAATCTCTTTTGAGTATTAAGTCATTGCAAATTCAACGCATTATCATCTCGATAACTTCGTCTGATTTTCAAGAGTTCATGTTTGTTATTGATCTTTGTATCAGCTTTCATAAGTGAATATCTATCAACATTATGTTCATTTTCATCTGTAGAATCTTTATTGATGTCACTCAATAAACATTAATAATCTGTTACAATGCTCTTTCTTACATTGATTTCAGCTTGATGCTCAGACTCTTTTGATGATCTTTCACTTTCTGTGATGTATATCATATGATGACTTCGTGACTAAGCAGAGAGTGCATCATCACGAAGTATATTTACTTACTTGTCATCATTAATGAGTTTCAAGTAGACTTGATGATTGTCTGTATGATTTTTTGTTTAATCACTAGTTTTGCTTCAACATGATGCATGTGAATCATTCATCTCAACTTGAAGTTCAGTTGAACTTTCAAGACTTTAATATCTGATTTTAAGTTAATTTAATGTTTCATTAACTTTACATCAATCTTCATATTGAATCATTTAAAAGTTCTTGTAAAGTGAATCAACTTATACTTTGTTATCAAGAATTTGATGTCATGCGTTTTTGATCACTGTTTGCATTTATCATAGATTTTGCTAAGAACTTTGCAGTTGCGTTTTATAAACTCTTTGTATATCAAGATATTGATGTCATTCATGAAGTCTATAAAGTTAGTTTTCAGTTTGATGTCATCACATGCTTCTAACAAGTTCACATTGTAGAATAAATATAATATCAATGATATCAAAGAGTCTTGTGATATGTTAATATTCACGCTGCATTTTATTATCATGTAATCATCAATTGTGATCATGATGCGTTGATCTTTCAGAAAGTTTTTCACAAACTTGAGAAGCAGTCTAGAAACTTTTCTCTTCTTCATGTCATGTAAAAGTCTGCTGTGCATCACATTATTAAATGCATTCTTCTTATTCAGATTCAGTAGTGAGACTACTTTTTTTCTTGTGTCACTTCACACAGTATGTATCTTTTTTATAATTAGTTGCAAAGTTGTATCTGTTGATTTGTGCTTGCAAACTCTCATTTAAGTATTCAATATTAAGTTGCAAGCTTTTATGATATTTTGCAAACATTCAAATACAATGAACTTCAGTACTTTGCTTAATATGTTGAGTAGCACAATTGATCTATATATCTTTGCATTGAAGTAATTTTTCTTGTTTGACTTTTGCATCATTATTGTGATTATGCTCTTAAACTGAGTTGACTGTATTTTCTTCTGTAAACATCTTTCAAAGAGAAAGCATATTTATTCTGATGTGTCATTGATGAGTCTGCGCATTATTCTATTTATGTATTTCATATGTCTTGATGTCTTGTCAGATGTTGCTTTGTAAATAATTCTTTTAATCTTATGATGCATCAGCAAAATGTTATCTTCAATCAAGAATGAATACTTGAAGTCTATTGTGTTCAGCATGAAAATCTTTGAAGATGATGAAAAGTGAGTTTAAAACATCATCTTCGCTTTATTTTGCATTGTTGTGATGATGTCAAAGCACTCTGACTTGATCAGAGAAGAAATTGTCGCTTGAGTCAATGTATTTGCAATTGCATTTCTTGTTCATTTTGTAGTTTTGAACAGTTCTTTCGAGAATTGTTTAACATTCTGCATAATCTTTTAATATTCACTGCGTTTCTGTTTTCTGATAATCTTGTTCTTCTTGTCACATACTTGAATGTACTCTGTTCAGTCATTGATGATTCAACAACTTCTTCTCATTCATTACATGCTCTTGATAATCTTTATACACTTCTTTGTTCATTCTGCTTTGATCATTTTGTATGATCTCGCTCAGAAAGTAAAAATCTTAACAATCTTCTTCAGTGCATTCAGCAATTGCTTGATGTACTCATTTATGCATTAATGTTTCGTCTCATGATTCAACAGTGATTTCAACATTTGTTCTTTTAAAATATTGATGAATTTCTCTTCATTCATTGTCTTTCAATTGCAACGTGATTTTCACGCTGACTCTTTGCAGACTCTGAAATTTATAATTGTCTGTATCAATAAATGATCTGAGAAGTTTTTCATTTCTTCGTTGATTTCACATTGTATTAATTGATTCATAATGTCATCTGTCGTGAAGATTAAATTTATTGTCATTTGAGATTCTTGATAATTTCTCGTAATTGTGTCTTGAAATAATGTTAGTGATGCATCGATGTTTATGATCATTTTAATTAACTCATTTGACAATAAATGTTATTTTGAATAAAATGATTCTTCTCATGTGAAGTAATGCAGATTGAAGTCTTTTACAAGAATGCTTTTTCTTGACATGTGCAGCATCTTTTCAATATTTGAAAGATTTTCTTTTTCATGAATAATCTTATGATCTTTGAGTGACAAATTGTATGCTTTATGAATGTGTATAACTCTTTGAATTATCTGTGCATCATCTGTTAATGTTTATAACATAATTGTGTCTACATTTTTGAAGTATCATGTTAAATATCAGATGTTGCTGTTGATTCTCTTGTTTATGTAAAAACAGATTCTATCTTCATTATTCTTCAGCATAAAGTCAACAGTTGCTGAGCAGTATGCTTTGAAAATGTCATCAAATTATCAAAGTTCTTGAAGAATCAAAATGTCATAGTTCTTTATCTTTTTCTCATGTAATAGCATTATCATCATCTTGTTTCTGAACTTGTGAACGTTGTACTGTAGTATTCAAAGCTTTTTTTTGCTGAAATATTAAAGTTCACATTTCAGACTGTTTTGTGTTTTCTTGAGTGTCTGCGAAGCACTTGCTTCACTTGTAAGATTCTCAATAGAAGATGACATTGATAATGATGTGACTGACGTTGACTTCAATTCATTTGATCTTAACTTCTTGATCAAGTGATTTATTATAGTGTTTTCTGATGTGATGACTGTGCTGAGCAGATGACTTTCATTCATTGAGCATCTCTGTTTTCTCTTTAAGTCATTGTTCATTAGCAATTTCAGATTGATAAATGTTTTTATAAATGTCTTTGATGTTGCTGTCTTGAGTTTTTTCTGTCTTCGTACAACATGATATAAAGATCTGTGCTTTGTGACTCTCTTTATTCTTTCTTTTTCAGCTTGTCATTTATGACATTGAGAATTAAAAACTCTATGTATATCTCAACATGCTTCATATTTTCACATGTCTTAAGTTTGTTTGTAAAAACAATGCTTTGAGCGATGATTCAGCATGCAGTAAATGCATTTCTGCTTGTTTTTGCATTCATACATCTTGTGATCATATTCTTAACACTTTAAACACTGATGCACTCTGCAACTCAAGTTGTAGAACTGTGTGATCTTTATATTGATCTCATAACATACTTTCTCATTGATCAGCTTGTTCATCATCTCAGCGTTGACTATGTATATCATCAGCAAGATGTATCTCTTCTGCTTACTTTCTTTTGTGAGTCACTTAATCTTCTTGATCTTCATTTCTGAATGTATATCTTTGTTAATCTTGATGAGCATTCTCATTTCTTTCTTCTTTATGTTTTTAAACATTTCTTTGATTTTAATCTTATGTATCACTACTTCAAAACTGATCTTGTGCAGACATGCATTCAATAATATCTCTTTGATTCAAAAATTGTTTTTCTTCAATGTTTTCTTACTGTTCTTTATCTTAACTTAAAATATCAGCAGTTTTAATCATCTTTTCATCGTCTTTATATTCTTGCACATCAACAGCATCTCATCAACGTCAATTTCTCTCGCTTACTTTACTATGTTCTTCATTATTGTTGTCATGATTCTCTTTATTTCTTCTTTCTCTTTGATGAAAATCTTTACTTCAAATTTCTTATAATGATTTTGCACTGATGATGATATGTTGATGTTGAACACAAGATAACTTTCAAATAATGTTGTTGACTTCATGCTTGCTCTCTTCGCTCAGCTGTCAACATGTTCTTTCTTTTTCATGAACTCTTTTTCAAGTCTGCTCATTATCTTTTTCAGTCTCTTCAGCTGATTCTTCATGCATTGATTAACAGTTGATGCAGTGACGCGTTAACGCGTCAGCTTTTCTATCATCTCTGTCAAACTTCTCATCTCTTTTCAGAGCATCAGCTTGTTGTTTCTACGTTTATTAAGTTCATAAAGTACTTGCAGCTTATGTAATTTCTTCTGTATATTTTTTGTCTTGACTGAATTCTTCTGCGAAATGATGATAATTGTCTCTCGTTCACTTGTTAATGTCACATTGATGATGCTTCTCATCTGTCTCTGATGATCAGAATGAAGCGTAAGCATCATGTTGATGATGTGCTTTGTTTCTAGATAGTTTTGATATTTGAGTTGTTTGCTGTTAAAAGACTTTTCATATATTTAAGTTTTACACTCATTTATTGTGACTAAGTTTAATCACTTGTATATTGTTGCAGAGAAAGTCTTTTAATAGTGAAAGAAAGTTTCAGAAATAATTTGCTTCAACTTTATGTAAACTGTTTAATTAAACAATTTACATTTATTTAATATCTTGTTAAATTAAATCAAGTTTTTAAATTAAGTTGTTGAATTAAACTTCTTAACTCAACTTAAGTTCTCAGATTTAACTTCTTAACTTAATTCAATACTTTTCTAAAAAAATTCAATTCAACTCAATACTTTTCAAGTCAAGTATTTAACTTAATACAATCAATTTATGTAAATGTATATGTAACTGTGATGATCAGATTTACTAAATGAATAAATGAAATTTATAAAAATAATATGACAATGTGATATTTTAAGCAAACACAGAATGAATATATATTATGATAAAGTTACTTATTAAGAAGTTCTCAATAACTTGAGAGAATCAATTGACTATAAAGAGTTTGTCAAGCATTGTTAAGTTGAGCATGACATAATTCATGATATATTAAGTTAAAGATATGACGTAGTTTAAACAATGTTTTGACAAAGTCATAAAGTTTCAAAGCTAACTCAGATCTGATTTTCAACTCAGTTTCTGATTTTAGTCTCTGATTTAATCTTTATGTATCAATTCATCATGACAATTATTTTTTCTTCTAAGTGAGTTTATTCTTGACTTTAATAATTAATGTCTTTGTTTATTCTGATAAATAATGATGTGCATTCATTGATTTATTCTAGAAGCTCTCAATAAAAATCTTCAAATCTTTGTGAGAAAACAAGAAAAAAAGAAACTTTTAATCAAATAATGATTCATCTTCAATTATAATGCATGTAGATGACATTATAAATAGTATATGTGATATGTAGTTGATGTAAATGACAGCAATGATGACGTGTAAATAACGCATAAACATTGTTTATCTTTTAAGTAAATGATGTTGTTGAAATAATAATAATAATAAATTCATACATTTTTGTGACATCGATTAAGTCGACTCATGAGAAACTCTATGCTATTTATATCGAGTGAACAAAACTCTCTGAGATAGAAAATTACTCACTGTTTATATGACTGCTTCATGCAGTTGAAACTATCATTATAAGACTATGTATCAAATTAGTTCACGTTGATTGCACGTTAAAGAATGAGTGACTCAGTCACTTTAAATTGCTTCAGAAGCTTCGTTTTCATCATCATTCTTGCAGCTGTTTATCAAAAATATGTTGCATATATTGCATGCAACATATATAAGACACAATCTCTATGCTGATTTTCTCTTTAGCGAGAAGTAGTTTCTTACAGCAAATTCACAGTTCAAGATGAATAAAATCTCTCATTGTTCAGATTTCAACAGTTTACTTCTTAAGCATGAGTTGCAAACATTTCATCTGCAATATGCATGCATATTACAGTCAATTTCTTCTTTAATCACATCAACATGTGCTACTGTTCTTTCAAGCTATACAAATGATATCTTTAACTAAAGATTGACTTTATCATCAAGACATTCAAGAGTCAGAACTCAGTGAAGAAATAAGATTCTTGAAATCAATAATTATCATCATTGTATATCACATTTTGCAGACGCTCACTTTGCTTGAAAGTATGCAACTCATCTGTTTCATGTTATCTGTAGAAATTTTTCTCATGCAGATTAATCATGTCTTGCAAAGATGTTCATATGCTACACGTTTAATCAAACAGCATAATTCAATCATTCTTTATTAACTTGCTTTTATTTCTTTTCTCTTAACAAAGTTTTCTCATCATCATATCATTCATGTATAAAATATCTGTATTTAAACATTTGTTAAATGATATTATCATATTAATGAGACTTTTGAGTTTGCTCATGTTGAACTTAACAAGTCTCATGAGTTGCTTATATCATAGTAACAGACACGCAGGCTTAACAAGATTTATATGTAGTTAGCATATAAATTTAAAGAATGTTCATGATTCAAGTTCTTTTTGCTAATTATTTTTAACAGATTAAACACAAGAATGTTCTGTCTCAGTTTTCATCATCACGACAACAAGATACTGAATTGAATGATTTTCATAAGTGATTTTTCTTATAGTTCTGCGTTCTATTTGATTTTCTCATTTGCATGCAAATTGCTTGTAGCATGCACATTGAGATTATTAAAGTCTGTGCAATCGCGAAAACTCTGCATGCAATTAATGCACAATGCTTCATCATCATGCAGCATCTTGATATTATTCAAACTTTTGATAATTTTTAAACTTTACTGTAGTTAAACAGTAAATTCATAGTCAGCATCATGTACAAATAAGTTTCATTGCTGATGTTGTTGAGATGATAAAATGTAAACAAGTATTGAAAGAGTAAAGCAAACAGTATCACATATAATAAAATCTCTCTAGATTATGAAAAGAAGTCACAGACTGCTCTATTTATATACTGTCATGCATGACAAAGTTGCAACATGCAACTTTACTTCTGATGCTAGTTTAGAAAGAGCTGCTAGAAACAAGTCTGACTGAATTCAAACTGAATTCAAAGTTATCATAATAAGCTGCTAGAAACAAGTCTGTCATTGCACTTCTTAACACTTTCACTCAATGCTTGCAAGTTTCTCAGCTTTCACTGCTTTTTAGTTTCAGTTGTTCAATGAATCTCTTGAAGTTCTGTTAAGATAGTGACTTGATTAATTCATCTGCTATCATATCTTGATTAAAAATGAAGTTCACTGAAATCTGATTCTTCTTGTGCAGATCTTGAATGTGATGATAAGTGATATTAATGTGCTTTGATCTTTCGTGAACATGAGCATTCTTAATTAGCATAAGAGATGCTTAATTATTTTTCTTGAGCTGTGTGAATGAAACAGATTGATGAGTAATCTTCTCAAGAATATCAACGTGACTGTGATTGATGCTTAAATACTTTGTCAGATTCATGTTCTTAAGCACTTGACTGATTCATAAATCTTTCTTGATGCAGATTGATAAAGTCATGTACTTTGTCTCAATGATCAATGTGACAACGAACTTTTGCTTTCAACTCATT